>Ga0208603_1000176_pt1 | contig 10448 bp, 10 predicted proteins | sample MicForSoSWNC24_M_FD_188001 | JGI IMG/M metagenome (GOLD analysis project Ga0208603, IMG submission 188001) | Forest soil microbial communities from Harvard Forest Long Term Ecological Research site in Petersham, Massachusetts, USA - MetaG HF008... | ecosystem: Environmental > Terrestrial > Soil... | reverse complement strand
GGCCATCGTCAGCCAGGTGCGCCTCTTTAACATGCATCCCACCGGCGAAATGCACGCGGGCGCGCGGCTTGAATCACTGATGGGACCTGGCGGGATCGAAGACTGCGACAACGCGCAGAACTGTGTGAAAGTTTGCCCCAAAGGCATTCCGTTGACCGAATCCCTGGCCGCGGTGAACGGCCAAGTGCTGCGCCACGCCGTAAGGACGTTTTTCACCGGCAAGGACTGAAGCGGATTTGTCATTTTCTCTGTGTTCTCAAGATTTTCTCGGTGCACTCTGTGGTAAGTTTTTGCAGCAGAAGTGGCATCAAGCCGCGCCCGATTCCGCGTTTTCGTTTCACCGGAACGTGTCGTAGAATTCCAAGGGAAATTCGGGGGAAGAATGGTTCGCGTGTTTTTGTTGGTGTTTTGCTGTTTACTCGGAGGATTTTTGCCGCCCGCAACTGCAATCGGCCCATCAGAATCCAGCATCTCGCCACAGGCCCGCGAACTTCATTTCAGTTCCATCGTTATTGACACGCACGACGACACCACCCAGCGCCTGCTCGACCCGAAATTTGATCTGGGCGCGCGGCACAGCGACGGCGGCATCGATATCCCGCGGATGCGCGAGGGCGGCCTGAGCGCCATTTTCTTCTCGATTTATATTCCCGGCACGGCTACCGGTCCTACAGCAGTCCAGCGCGCGCTCGACCAAATCGCGGTCGTCCGCGAAACGGTGGCGCGCCATCCAAACGACCTCGTCCTTTGCACGACGGCCAGTGAGATTCGCGCCGCCAAAGCCCACGACAAGATCGCTGTTCTGATGGGTGTGGAGGGCGGCCACATGATCAACGACTCGCTGGCCAACCTGGACAAATTCTATTCGCTCGGCGTGCGCTATATGACGCTCACGCATATGGTCAATACCGATTGGGCCGATTCTTCAACCGACAAGCCTGCACACAACGGCCTTAGTGATTTTGGGAAGCAGGTCGTACGCGAAATGAATCGACTGGGCATGATGGTGGACGTCTCGCACGTTTCGGATAAGACTTTTTACGATGTTCTGAAAACCAGCACGGCTCCCGTGATCGCTTCCCATTCCTCGTGCCGCGCCCTATGCAATGCTCCGCGGAACATGACCGACGAGATGATCAAAGCTCTGGCGGCCAAGGATGGTGTGATACAGATCAACTACCATGTCGGTTTCTTGAGCCAGCGATTTCAGGACGTACAGAAAAACAGCCCGCAGCTGGGCAAGGAAATCGAAGCGGAATCCAAAAAGCGTTGCGGCAATAATGAGGCTTGCCAGTTGATTGAAGCCGATAAGATCGTCCGCGACATGGTGGAGCAGGGCAAATTCCCGCGCGTCGACTGGACCGAGATCATTAATCACATCGATCACGCCGTGAAACTGGTCGGCGCGGATCATGTCGGGCTCGGCTCTGACTTCGACGGCGCGGACATGCCCTATGGCATGGAAGACGCTTCGCGTCTGCCGCACATTACCAATGCGCTGCTGGCCAAGGGTTACTCCGCGAGCGACATCCGGAAAATTCTAGGTGGCAATACCTTGCGCCTGATGCAGGATGTGGAAGCTGCGGCGCAGAAGTAGTTCCAAGTAAACCAGATTTCAGGAGGGTAATTGTGAAACGCTTGTTCCCCTGGCTCTCTGCCATTCTCATTGTCGCGTTATCACCCGTGGTGCTTCCGGCTCAAGATCAATCGGCGACTCCGCCACCCAAGCCCGCTGCAACGCGCGCGCATTCGACTACACCGCGAACCGACCCGGCGCTGTTCCATCCGGCGGCGCTGACGGCCAAAGCCCCAGATCAATACGAAGTCACGTTTAAGACGACCGCCGGTGATTTCGTCGTGCAAGTGACGCGCGCGTGGGCCCCGCTAGGCGCTGACAGGTTTTACAATCTCGTCAAGCACGGCTACTTCACTGATGCGGCTTTCTTTCGTGTCGTTCCTGGGTTCGTCGTGCAATTCGGACTGAACGCCAATCCTGCGCTGAACAAAGTGTGGGAGAAAGCGTCCATCAAGGACGATCCCGTCACACAGAGCAATCACGCCGGGTACATTACGTTTGCCACTGCCGGCGCCAACACGCGCACCACCCAGCTTTTTGTCAACTTGGGCGACAACACTCGCCTGGATTCGATGGGATTTTCCGCATTTGGCCAAGTGACAACTGGAATGGATGTGGTGCAGAAGATTTACAGCGCCTACGGTGAATCGCCGGATCAAGCCGCCATCACCGCCCAAGGGAAACCCTATCTCGACAAAAACTTCCCGAAGCTGGACCGTATTGTCTCAGCAACCGTAACTTCACCCGCGCCGGCCGTTCACACCACGCCGGCTCACAAGACTCCGCCCTCGAAGAATCCTTAGGATACCGAGCCGGCGTCCACGCTCTGCATTCGTAGCGGCGCACTGTAGTGCGCCATCGAAGCTATGGCAACGACCGATGGCAGTCTGAAGACCGCCGCTACAAAGGCCGTTCAACAACTTAATCGAAGAGAGTTCGAACCGTGCCGAACGGTTCCTTGGGAGAACCACCATGACCACGCAGCCAGCATTGCTTGAGCCCGTCAATCTGAAAGAGACAGCTCCCGATACTTTCAATGTGAAGTTCCAAACCACTGCGGGCGACTTCGCCGTGCAAGTCACGCGCGCATGGGCGCCGCTCGGTGCGGACCGCTTCTACAATCTCGTCAAACACGGCTTTTATGACGAGGCTGCTTTCTTCCGCGTCATCCCCGGATTCGTAGTCCAATTCGGCCTGAGCGCCGATCCCGCCGTCAATAATGTCTGGCGCAAATCGAATTTCAAGGACGATCCCGTCACGCAAAGCAACAAGCCCGGCTTCATCACCTTCGCCACCGCCGGCAAGGACACGCGCACCACGCAGCTCTTCATCAACACCGGCAACAACGCTCAGCTCGACAAAATGGGCTTCGCGCCGTTTGGCCAAGTTACCTCCGGCATGGACGTGGTGAAGAAAATTCACAGCGGCTACGGTGAATCCCCCGACCAGGGTTCCATCACCGCGTTAGGGAAGGCTTACCTCGACAAGAATTTCCCGAAGCTCGATCGCATCACGTCCGCAACCATCAGTTGAAGACGTGCGGGAATCGAAACATAGCTCAACATATCTGCTGCTGGCGTTGGCTCTCGGCAAACTGCTGATACAGTTCGCGGGTATCAATCATTACGGATTTTTCCGCGATGAGCTGTATTACATGGCCTGCGGCGAGCATCTCGCCTGGGGTTATGTGGACCAGCCTCCACTGATCGCACTGATCGCCTGGATCGTTCGCCATTCGTCGGGCTATACGCTCTTCGCGTTGCGTCTTCGTCCTGCGATCGTGGGCGCGGCAGTTGTGTATCTCACCGGCCGCGTAACACGCGATCTGGGCGGCGGTCTTTTCGCGCAGTTTCTGGCCGCCACAGCGATTCTTCTCGCGCCCGCCTATCTCGCTTTCGACAGTTTCTTTTCCATGAACGCGTTTGAGCCGCTCTTCTGGCTGCTCTGTGCCTGGATCGCGATCCTGATCGTCAAGGGCGCATCTCCTAAGCGGTGGCTGGCCTTCGGGGCGCTCGCAGGTATCGGCCTCGAAAATAAACACAGCATGTTGGTCTTCGGCTTCGCTCTGGTGGTGGGACTCCTGCTCTCGGGACAGGCTCATCTCTTCCGGTCGAAATGGATTTGGATCGGCGGCGCCATCGCCCTCGCGATTTTCTTGCCGAACTTGCTTTGGGAAGCGCGCCACAGCTGGCCGCAAATTCAAGTCGTCCGCAACGCGCAGGAATTCAAGAACGTCCAGATCAGCCCCGCTCAGTTTTTGTTCGAGCAAGTTTTGTTCCTGCAACCGCTGGCGTTGCCGATCTGGCTCGCGGGCCTGCTCTGGTATCTTGCGTCGCCGGAAGGGAAGCACTTTCGCTTCCTTGGCTGGGCCTATCTGATCGTGATGGCTATTTTCATCGGCCTTGACGGAAAATCTTATTACGCGCTTCCGGTTTATCCGATATTGATGGCGGCGGGCGGCGTCGCTCTCGAGAAATTCTTTTCTGCGTCTAAACGGCGTTGGCTCGCCGTCGCATACCCAGCTTTGCTTGTGATCGTCGGAATCCTGACGATTCCTTTCGGCGTGCCCGTTCTGCCGGTGGACACTTTCTTGAAGTATTCGAATATGGTCCCGTATGCGCATGCTGTTAAAACCGAGCGCGATGCCACCGCAGACCTGCCGCAGCTCTACGCGGACATGTTTGGCTGGGAAAATATGGCAAAGCAGATTGGGCGCGTGTATCACGATTTACCCCCGGCAGAACAGCAGGACTGCGCGATCCTGGCAGGGAACTATGGGGAGGCCGGCGCAGTTGACCACTACGGCCCAAGCCTGGGTCTGCCGAAGGCCATCAGCGGCCACAACAGCTATTATGATTGGGGCCCGCGCTCGTACACCGGCTCGTGCGTCATACTCTTCGGCGAACGAGCTGATCAGTACAAGGATTACTTCGGTGAATCAGACCTAGTTGTGACCATAACCAATCCGTACGTCGGAGTCGCCGAGCGCAACGTTCACGTGTACGTCTGCCGCAAGCCCTCCGCTCCGCTGGCAGTTCTTTGGCCACATTTCAAATTGATAATTTAGGTCTTGCAGCACCGGGCGTCCCGCTCAATGCAACGGCGCGTGTCGAGGATTTCGCGCAGCCTGCTCCAGTGCAACCACGTTCAAGCCTGACGCCACCAGGCGATGTCCAATCTCGGAATCCGTGCGTTTGGCAATCGCGAACAAAACACACTCGCACGTCAAAATCGGAATCGAGCGACCTTCCACGGAATCGTGCGCTGGGGCAATTTCCTCCGCGCTCTTCAGCAAAGCCGCAAGTTCCGCAGACCGCGCCAGCGGCTTGCCGTCTTTCTCGGCAGCCGCGGCCGCGCCGGGCCGCAGCCACTTCCATTTGCCTTGATTTTCATCGGCGTGCCGCTGCTGGTCGTAAAACTGAATCCAGTGATGCCAGCGCTGCGGGCTGATTCTGCAGATCTGCTGCAAGTATTCCTCGATCGCATCCTGCTCGGGCCAGTAACGCGAGAGTCGTTCCCAATCGTAAATGTACATGCCCGCGAGCAGGTCGGCGACTTCCACAGCCCCTGCCGCCCGGCTGTGCGCCAGCATGGTGGCAAGCCGCTCGGCTCGGACCAGATCTTTCGTCAGCCGGTGAGCCACACGGGCCATGCCCCCATCGGGACCATTCGATCTATCAGAAGCGCGCGCCTCTGCCTCCGAGCCGTTGGATTTCGCGCGCGAGTCTCCGCCTTTTCGTGATCCGAAGAGCTTCATGCCTATGGATGACTCCCGCAGTAATGTTATCAGAGGCTACGTTGCCGCATTGGAAATCTACGGCCAGCCTTCGCCGATTGGTCACTTGCCCTCGCGCCAGCGCGGATATATATTTGCGAGTCAACGGCACTGAATTCAGCCCGGGTTGACGCGTCAGATGAATCCAGCCGTACACAACAACAGGGCCAGTTCGCGGAAAGGCTCATTACCATGACTACCATCCAGCGCCAGAGCCCCAGCCATAGCGCTTCGGTCTACGATTCCAAGCAGTCCGACTCGAACCCCTTTGTAGGCACTTGGCGGCTGGTATCCATCGCCTCATCCGAGTCGCGGCTATTCGGCGAACGCCCGATTGGAATTTTGATGTACGACGCGGACGGCCACGTCGCCGTGCAAATCATGCGCAATCCACGGCCAGACCTCTCTTCAGGTCCGGGTTTTCCCACTGCAAAAGAAGTTCAGATCGCCTACAAGAGTTATTACGCGTATTACGGCACGTATGAAGTGAACTGGGAGAAGAGAACCATCACGCACCACCTGGAAGGAAGCCTTCGCCCCGGAGACGTCGGCAAGGATTTCACCCGCGCCTACGAGATCTCGGGCAACCGCCTGGCGCTCACGCCAATAGACGACCAGCAAGCCCGCAACGCCTGCTTAACCTGGGAACGCGCGTAAACGTGACTGCTAGGGGCGCTGTTTGCTTGCTGAGCCCTGCTTTGAAAGAAGAATCACGCGCGACTTTCACGGTCTCTGGCTAAACACCCAGCACGTTCACTAATTCGCGCACGGAAGCTGCCGACTTATCCAGCGCTGCCTTCTCTTCAGGCTGCAACTTGATTTCAATGATCTGCTCGATACCCTTCGCACCCAGTTTCACCGGCACGCCCACGAATAGCCCGCTGATGCCGTACTCGCCTTCGAGATACGCGGCGCAGGGCAAAATCTTCTTCTTGTCCTTCAGAATTGCTTCCACCATTTCGACCACGGCGGCCGACGGTGCGTAGTAAGCCGATCCAGTCTTGAGCAAGTTCACAATTTCCGCGCCACCCTTGCGCGTGCGGGTCACAATCGCGTCCAGTTTTTCCGCTGAAATCAGTCCAGGGAGGGGAATTCCGGCGACGGTCGAATAACGCGTGAGCGGCACCATGTCGTCCCCATGTCCGCCAAGCACGAACGAATGGACGTTCTCGACAGATACGCCCAGTTCGCGCGCCACAAACGTGCTCATGCGGGCCGAATCCAGCACGCCGGCCATCCCGATCACGCGCCCCTTCGGCAATTTGCTGACCTTGAATGCGGCCTGCGCCATCGCGTCGAGAGGGTTGGTCACGATGATCAGAATCGCACTGGGAGAAAGCTTCACCACCGCTTCCACTACGCCCTTGATCACGTCGTAATTGGCCTTCAGAAGATCATCGCGACTCATCCCTGGTTTGCGCGGAAATCCTGCCGTGATCACGATAATGTCGCTGTTTTCCGTGCCCGAGTAGTCAGCGGTCGCGGTAGAAATTCCGGATGCATGCGCGTCTGACCCGAGAATGGGTCCGGACTCCGCCATATCCAGTGCCTTGCCCGCCGGCACCCCTTCCAGAATGTCTGTAAGCACCACGTCCGCGAGGCCAGCGTCATGAATCCGCTGCGCCGTCGTCGACCCCACAAAACCTCCCCCTACCACCGTCACCTTCTTACGCATTCCGTCTCCTCGTCCCATCGGATTCTCGTGCGCCTATTTAAGGGTTCGCATTTGCAGCGGCGCACTTCAGTGCGCCATGCGCGCCTTGCCAAGCAACCATGGCGATCTAAAGACCGACGCTACGACCCCCCGCACTCAATCGGTAGCGCCGACCGCCGCCTGCATGTTCTCGATAATCGCAGACGCGTATTCGGACGTCTTCAGCTTCTTCGCCCCCGGCATCAATCTCTCCAGGTCATACGTCACGCGCTTCTGCTGAATCGTCCGCGCGATGCCGTCCTCGATCAGACGCGCGGGCTCTTTCCAGCCCATGAAATCCAGCATCATCGAGCCGGAGAGCATTACCGAGCTCGGGTTGATCACGTCTTTATCCGCATATTTCGGCGCGGTGCCATGAGTTGCTTCGAATACTCCAAAGCCATCGCCGATATTTGCGCCCGGAGCCATCCCCAGGCCGCCTACCTGCGCCGCGCACGCGTCCGACAAATAATCTCCGTTCAAATTCGGCGTCGCGAACACCTGATACTCATCCGCGCGCGTGAGAACCTGCTGAAAGACGGAATCCGCAATCCGGTCGTTGATCAAAATCTTATGCTTCCATTGACCATTGCCGTGCGACGCGTAGATGCCGTCAATCGTGTGCCGGACTTCCTCGTAAATATGCTTCTTGAAATCGTCGGTCGCTTCATCGAGGCCGGGTTCAATCGACGCAGCGTTCTGCTCCACCGTGATGCTCGGGTTCTTGTCCTTGTTGTCCAGAATCCAGCTCTCGCGCTCGGTTACCACATACTCGCGAAACTCCTGGGTAGCCAGTTCGTAGCCCCAATCGCGAAACGCGCCCTCCGTAAACTTCTGAATGTTTCCCTTGTGCACCAGCGTCACCACGTTGCGCTTGTTTTCCAGCGCATGTGCAATCGCCCGCCGCACCAGGCGCTTCGTCCCCGTCGGCGAAATAGGCTTGATCCCCACGCCGGAATCCTCGCGGACTTTCTTCGAAACACCCTTCAGCATTTCGTTGTTCAGAAAATCAATCAGCTTCTTTACCTCCATCGAGCCTGAGCGCCACTCGATTCCCGCGTACACGTCCTCTGTGTTTTCGCGGAAGATCACCACATTCATGCGCTCCGGCTCGCGCACCGGCGAAGGGACGCCCGTGAAATACCGTACTGGCCGCACGCACGCATACAGGTCCAGCACTTGCCGCAGCGTCACGTTCAACGAACGGATTCCGCCGCCCACCGGTGTCGTCAGCGGCCCCTTGATGGCGACGCGAAAATCGCGAATAGCGTCCACCGTATCCTGCGGCAGCCATTCTTTGAATTGCCGGAACGCCTTTTCGCCCGCGAATACCTCGAGCCACTCGATCTTTCGTTTCCCGGCGTAAGCCTTCTCAACTGCTGCGTCAAACACGCGCCGCGAAGCTTTCCAGATATCGCGTCCCGTTCCGTCACCCTCAATGAACGGAATTACCGGCCGGTCCGGCACATGAAACGCCCGGCCGGCAAAATCAATGGCCTTGCCGCTGGATGGCACAGCTACGCCGTTATACGCATTCTTCATGGCTTCGTATTTCTCCCAGGCATTCGCAACGTCCACTAACGCAGGTTCAGCGCTTCACTTTCAAACCAACAACCTTAGCACAAAGTTCATCGCCCAGACATCAGGTTCCAGGCCACGATTTTGTAGCGGCGCAGCTTACTGCACCATCCATAGGTTAGGCGCTGATCTTATCCGGAAGCAGAAACGTACCTTTGGCGAGATCCGATGATAGGGTTTCGGCGCGATAATACTTCCTCAGAATGCTGCTCTTCCAACTTAGAAGATCCTGATTTTCGGCTTGAAATTCTGCCCACGCCTGCGGCCGATTCGCGCGAATGATCCTCTCGCGAATCAGGAAAATGTACGCCCACGTAATCGTCTCGTTGTACAGGCCGCTCTTTCCGTGCGCTTCGGCATATCTTGTTAAAGCAGCTGGGAAACGCGCGAGCACTTCCAGAACCGGGAAGCGGCACAGATACAGGAATACTATTTGCACGTGGACGTTGTGATGAAAACACTCGAGGGGAAGGGAACAGTCCTCAAATTGCGCGATCAGAACTTCGTCGTCGCTGCCGATGCTTACGTCAGTCATGACCGAACCTCGCGTCCGCGCGCCTAATGCGTTAAGCAAACCACGACCGCTGCGGAGTACACCGCAAGCCAGCCAACCTCGTTGAATTCGCCGTGTAAAATGTGAAACGCCGCGGCAAACAAAAAGACAGTGAGTAGTAAGTAGCCGCCCGTAACTCTGGCGGCAGGCGCCAGAAACATTGCCGCCGCCACAATCTCCACACTTGCCAGTAGCAGGAAGATCCAGCCATGCACGCCAACGTGGCCGGCGCTGTAAGCCCGCAGAATCGTCGCGCGCAGGAACAGGCACGATTCCCACAATACGACCACGCCCAGAACCCATCGCAACACTCGAACCGCCCGATCGCGAACTGAGGCACTCATGGGTGGCGTTTCCTTTTCGTCGTCCGCCTGTGGCCGGCAGATCGAACGATTCGACCGCTAGCTGCTTTTTTGGCGTCTACGCTCGCCACCTTCGCCGTGCCTCGCGGCATCGGTCCAGAACGGGCCTTGCGCGGTCCACCCGGCTCGCCTGCTTCTGTGAGCCGGTGGCTGGCCCTCGAATCCAAATCCAGCCCGTAGAATCTCTTAAGCTCTTTGATTCGTTTCCGTGACGGTTTCTGAAACGCCGTCTTCCCATCGAACGCGTGCAACACGATGCCCTCGAGCAGGTCACCTAGAGTCAAATCGTGAAATTCAGCAAGCGCCTTGAGCACTTTCAGCAGGCGTTTCTCCATCCGCACGCCGGTCTGTATACGTTCGATTACGAATGTCTTTTGATATCGCGACGTTTTCATTATGGTACCAATGTACCACGGTAACATCATCCAAGGCAAGCGTTGGAGCACATCACGGCCACCACTCGTCGGAATAAACCGGCCGTCGTCAGCTTAGAGTCCCTTGACCTTCCCGGTGGCCGCCACTTAGCATGTGAGAATGACGCTGCCCAAACCTTCTAATTCGCAACTCATAATTGTTTTTCTACTCGCGTTTGTCTGGCCGCTGACGCAACCGAGCACGGCCGCCGATCGCAACCTCGCAACTCAGGATGCCATCAAGCAGGCAACCGATTCTCTTCAGCTAACCAGCTCTTCCTTCGAAACGGATGCTGCAATCCCAGCGAAATACACCTGCGATGGCGAAGACGCTTCGCCCGCGCTCGCGTGGAACGATCCTCCCGCGGCAACAAAAGGCTTCGCGCTAGTGATGGATGACCCCGATGCCCCCAACAAAACCGTGGTCCACTGGGTGATCTACGACATGCCCGCCGCTACGCGGAAACTGCCAGAAGGCGTTGCCCAGGACCCCAAGCT
>Ga0208603_1000175_pt1 | contig 10556 bp, 6 predicted proteins | sample MicForSoSWNC24_M_FD_188001 | JGI IMG/M metagenome (GOLD analysis project Ga0208603, IMG submission 188001) | Forest soil microbial communities from Harvard Forest Long Term Ecological Research site in Petersham, Massachusetts, USA - MetaG HF008... | ecosystem: Environmental > Terrestrial > Soil >... | reverse complement strand
CGGGTTCGATCACGTGGCCGGATATTTGCGGGGTGGACTGCAAAGCCTCGAATCACGGCCGGAACTGATTGCCTTTACCGAACGCCTGAGCGCGCCATTCGCCGCCGAACTTCTATCGTCGGGGCGGCCGCCGCTGGCCATTGACGTTCGCGCTCCGCGCGAGCGCGATCAGAAGCACATCGCCGGAAGCTTAAGCATCCCGCTGAATCGTCTGGCGGAAAATTTTGAAAAGTTGCCCAAGGACCGCCGGCTTCTGGTGTATTGCGCGGGAGGCTACCGCTCGTCCATCGCCGCGAGCCTGTTGCAACGCGGCGGATTCGATTCCGTTGGTGAAATTGCCGGCGGCATCGCCGGATGGGAAGCCGCAAACCTGCCGGTGCAGGGTGGCCAGGTAGTGCCATAGAGAATTCGTTATTCGCTGACTCGAAATTCGTCTAGTTTCATCCGTCGCTGAACCGGCTCGCGGCGGCTCCTTCCGCCCTTTCTTCGCCGCCTGCGATTGCAACCACTCGATCCAGTAGCAGTAATAGGACCCGGTTCCTACAGTATTTCCTCTAGCCGGGCCTCCGCCAATTTTGGCGAGCCTGCTGTAAACAAAAATTTATTGTTTCCGTGATTGAAACAAGAGTAGGATGCGAATCCTAGGGGTCCTGTCCGGCGGTTTGGCGACGATCACCATTCGGATTTCAGCCGCGGCCAAGCGCATCTAGCGGTTCTTACCGATTAGTGAAAGTAGCTGCAGGATTTCGTAAGGGTTTTTTGGGGCGCGTGCCATGAAGCATCCCCTCTATCTTTCTGCTCCACTCATGTTTGTATGCTGCGTTTGTGCCTGTTTCACTCCTGCTGTCCGCGGGGCCACTGCTCAGAGTCCCTCCGCGCCGCAAGAGCAACAAGACCAAGTAGTGCATGTGCACGAGCAGGCGACAACTACAATTCCCGGACCGCTGCGTTCTTTCCTGCGCATGGCTGGGATCAGTCAGAAAATCGCTCCCGAAGAAGTGATGCCGCTGCTCGCCCGCAACGTTTTCATCATTGGTTACGAGGGCTCAGGCGCGAGCGGTCGGCCAACCGAGTTTCTGATTCTCCTCCGCCGCTACGTGCAGCAGGCCAGGGAACTGGCGGCGCTCGCGGGAACCAGCGGCGTGATTCACGTTACGAATTGCGACGACGCCAAGCAATTGCTCGGCATCCTGGGCTATCGCACGCGCCCAGACTGCGGTAAGAGCAGCACCTACGTCGAGACAGAAGACGCGCGCAGAGCGTTCCTCACCATCGACTCCGGTTTTCCGCTTCCCGAACTGGAAAAAGCTTTACAGGGCGGCGGTCCCTTCACGTATTCCTACCCCAGCTCTCAGGTGCCCATACTTCTAACCGAACGCGAATGGCTCGCGGCAAGCAAACAGGGCGGCGGCACTTTACTTGACGCGTTTTTGCACGACGCTACTCTCTCTCGTCTTTACTACGCCTGGGCGCACATGGATCCCGAAACCCAGGCTAGTCTGCTGCGACAGCCGGGGATTAAAAAGTTGGCTCCCTACGCTGCCTCCCTGGATTTTTACGGCAGCTACATCCGCATTCGCGCCGGTCACGTTGTCCTGCCCGGCGGACCAGCCGAAGAGCCGGCGTGGAAAGAGTTGGTTGGTGCGAATCCAGAATCGCCCGCGGAATTTGTCCCCCGGCTGCTCACGAAAGATAACGGCTGGCTCGCCGCTTACTTTGACTCGCTCGCGCGCGTTACTCCCGAACAGCAAGCCCACTTCGCCGAATTTCCCCGCCTGCGGCACTGCTACGAAGCGCTCCGCGGCAAAAGCACGACCCCCAGCGCCACGTCCTCTGTGTTTCGTCCAGACCCCACTCTTTTGCTCCTGATCACGCGCCTGCAGTGGGAACCCAACGGCGATCCGCACGTTCCTGGAAGCCTCCAGGCGTGGAAGACCATTCTCAGGCAGAAAGCCGTTTCCGACGTCGCCCGCAGCGCGAACGTGGAACTCAAGGGCTGGAACACCCCGGACGGACTGTTAGACGTTATGTTCGCGCTCTCCCGGCTATACATAGACGGAGGGCCCACCGACTCTTTTCTGATGCTCAGTGAAATTGACGCTAAGCGCCCTGCGGCGCGTCGCTTGAGCGCTCCTACGGTCGAGCTGATGGCCACGAAGTTCCGCGCGTTCCGCGATCAGTATTTGATCTTTTCGGAGTTTCCGGAGTTGAGCGATGCATCCATCACCACGTTTCTAACCACAGCCGGGTCGCTCGGCAAGATTTCAGACCACACCTTGCGCGGCAACGCCATGGGAATCTTCGAAGCGAATATCGGGCTCTGGCAAATCCTGGCTCGCCAGGGCGAAATTCCCGGGACCAAGGTGGACGATTCCTGGCAGGAAATGATCAAGCCTTTCGGGCATGTGTCTTCGTCCGGCGCGCTCTTCGATGCCGGTCGCAACTCGCTGGCTCAAGTCTTGCGCGCCGGCGGCGGCGAGCCGCAGCGGGCTCAGGATGAAGTCGTCGAGTTGATGGCCGGTCCGCGCCAGACGAATCCGGAAGCGCAGCGCATCCACAGGGAAGTGGCCGATAGGATTCGCTTGGTACTCGACGATCAGCGCCTGGTTTCACTCGATACGCTAATCGCGCTCGGCGACGGCCTGCGTGAAACCGCGCGCGGCAATCCTCCGAATAATAGCCTGCTTCCGCTCGCTCAGGAGCTTACAGAGTTCCAAATGCCGCGCCCGATTTTTACCAGCAGCGAGCGCACCGAGTTTACGACCGGCACTTACAACAATCACCACACTGATTTGGAAATGCGCACGGATCTTGCCAAGGTTGTCGCGTCGAAGGCTTCCAGCGCGGAATTGGAACAAGCGCGCGGTGAGCTCGTTCCTTTCTTCCGGGATACGCTCGTCGGCTTGAGCTACGCTTATTACGAACCGCCTGGCGCGCAAGCTCTCCACAACAATCCGCTTCTGATTCGCTCTCACGACTTTTCCGGAGAGACGGTGATGGGCCTTGAGGATTCGCTCTGGCAAACTCCCCGAGTATTCGGCGCGGGATCTCCGGCTGGTGGCGGAGCTCATCTCGTGGGTTCACTCGCCGAATTGCCATACGTCCTCGCGCAAATGGAGCAGGATTTTATTTCACCGGAAAACGTGCAGGCTCTGATTTGGCCCGACCTGGTCCCGAGCGTTTTAGCCGATTCGGTTTTGCCGCGTTGGTGGAACGTCAGCCGCGACGAACTCCACGCTGTCGCGCTCTATCAAAGCGCTGGCGAGGAAATCCTCGCGTCCGCTGCGCAGAACGAAGAACTGCGCACCAAAGTGGTCGCCATCTTTTCCGCCCGCATGATTCCGCAAAGAACGGCGCAAGTGGAAGAAGCTCTCCGCGCAGGACATCTCACCGAACTCTCCTTGCAGGTCACTCCAGCGGACGCTTTCTATTTGACCGCCGAATATCGGCGAAGGTTCCCTAAGGACACGAATTCCTGGGGTCCGGCGGGAAGGGAACTCGACGAATTGAACCGCCAACATGCAGCAGAAGTCAGTTGGGAACGTATTTCGCAGGATTTTGGCGTGCCTCATCCCATATTGGCGCGCACCTATGCCCGTGAATTGTTGAACGTCACGCCATTCCCGATGTTCCAGGGTTATTCCAGCAGGTTGCTGGCTGAGACTTGGGATTCCACGAATTTGTACTGGGCTCGCTTGGCAGACGAGATGGGCTATCCGCCCGTCGCGCTGAACCGTCTGGCTCCCGAGCTCACCGTTCGCATGGTCGCGAAGATTTTCGCCACCGACCTGAACGATTGGCCGGCGTTGCTTCGTGCCATGCGCGAAACGGCAGAAGAGTTTCGGCAGAGCAAGCCTCCCTCGCTGCCGCCGAATGCTGGTAGTTCTCAGCCGTAGGCGGAGCTGGCGAGGATCGAGCAATTCACCGCTTGCCAGGCAAGCTCTGCGATAGTGGCGTAGCCAGTCACATCGAGGTCGTCATGCTCAAGAGACTCGTCCTGTTTCTCTGTTTTTACGTCGCGTATTCCGTTTTCTTTGCAACTCCCGCTGTAGCGCAGGAAATTACCCCGCCCCGCATCAACGTCACTGTAGACTTGGTGCAGTTAAATGTCGCGGTCACCGACAATAAAGGGAAGTACGTTACCGGACTGCGTCCGAAGGATTTCGTCGTCACCGAGGACGGCATTCCCGAAAGCATCGCCACTTTTGGAGAAGGCAACGGATCGGTGCGTGCCGTGCTGAATCCGCCGTCAGACCCTCCGTCCGATGTTCCGGCCGATCAGCAGCAGAACAACGGCGCGCGCATGTCGGCAGACCAGCTCGCCTCTTTCGTCGAAGGCGCCAATGTTTTTGTTCTTTTTGATACCAGCAATTATATGTACCGGGGTTTTGTCTTCGCGCAGGATGCCATTGCTGATTTCGTCCGCTCGCTCGAGGGCGCGGACAAAGTCGCGTTCTATTCTTACAGCCGCGATCTCTCCCGCGGTACTCTGCTGACCTCCGACCGCTCGCAAGTCGTTCGCGCCGCGCGTACCACCGTCGCCGGAGACGATGCCGCGCTCTACAATTGTCTTTTGCTCACCGTTCAAGACGCCGCCCATTTCACCGGAAGAAAAGTGATCGTGGTTTTCTCGAATGGTCCCGATAACGCCAGCATGGTCCCGCCCGAACAGGTCGCCGAGTTAGCGCAATCCACCGGCACCACCATCTATATGGTCAGCACCGAACAAGCGCACCTCGAGCCGATCTCGAACGCCGTGTTTCAACGCATGACTGCAGCCACCGGCGGCAAAGTCTATTTCGCGAGGAATTGGAAAGACGAAAAGGACGCGTTCGCGTCCATCCGTGACGACCTAGCTCATCTTTATTCTCTCAGCTACTACCCCAAGCCCAATCCCAATCGGGGCTGGCGCACCATCTCCGTAAAACTGGTAGACGGCCAACCCAAGAAGTACCACGTGCGAACCCGCGCCGGCTATCGCCTAAGAAACTCCCGATACACCTCGGAAAATCCGCCAAGCCAGCAACCACCGCAACCCCAAGCAAGCGCCGGCGACACCTCCGGCCGCTAAACAATTGGTCCGCTCATCCCAATAACTGAACGCGCCGCTTTGCAGAGGCCTCGCGACGAAACGGCCCCCGCAGCTCGCAATTGCCTCGTCCTCAGGGTCATTCTCGCAATGCTCACACTGCCGGTCTGTGCCGCGGCTCAGCAATCCGCAGCGGTCTCGCCAAATCAGTAACGCCTCTTGCCTGCAAGGCCAAACCTGGGGGGTGGATCGGCAGGGGCTATGGGTAGATCGCGGCTGCCGCGCGATATTCTCGATAAACCGCGGTCCCGCTGGACCCGGCTGGATACATCCCGGCCCGGGAAACCCTTGCTCTCCGAGCGGTGATTGGAACGGAGGCAATTGGGGCAAAGGCGGTGCCTGCTTCTATAAGGGATACAGCTTCACAGGCGATTACTTCTGCATGCGCCGCGGCGAAAGCCGCGATTCACTGGGAAGTTACGGCGGGACGATAATGACGTCCAAGCCGCCGCACACTTGGAACAATCGTATCTCGTCGTTGCAAGTAAAGTGACGCAACTTCCGTCCCGTCACTCCACGCGCCAAGGCGACCTCTCCGGCCACTGGCGCATCGCCTCGGTCGCCCAAGCATCGCTCTTGTCCGCATGACAAGACGTGCACGGATTCGGGATCTTGTATTTCTCGCTCATCGCCGGCGTGATGAACGCAAACGTATGTGCGCGCACTTTCACATCCGAAATGGTCGTCTCGATTTGCGGCATGTGACACGCCACGCAGCCGCTCCCAGCCGATCCTTTCTTGTGATGCGTGTGCTCCTCGATCGTCCCGGTGCGCGGGCCATTCAACGAAAGCGGCCCATGACAATCCAGGCAAAGCTGGTCCGCCGGCTTTCGCAATTGCGCGTATTTGTCTGTGCCGTGCGTATCGTGACAGCTGAAGCACGTAACCCCGCGCCGGTACATCACGCTCTGCACGAAATCATTCCCCTGCATGCGATTCTTGTGCGCGGTGCCTTCCGCGAAGTGCGTGAACGTCGTCTCGCCCAGCGTGTGCTCCTCCAGTTGCCAAAAATCCTGCAGGCGTAGACCCACGCGATACCCGACCGGCCAGTCGTAATACTTGCCCTCGATAGGACTCGTCAGCGGACGCCCTTGCGAATGGCACTGGATGCATGTATCGGTCGCCGCGACGTAATCCATCCGCGCCGGATTCAGAATATTTCCGCGCGTCGGATGCTCCACGTGCTCGCTTCCCGCACCGTGGCACTTCTCGCATCCCACATTCCACTCTGCCACCTGCTTCGTGTGAATGTTGTAGTCCACCGAATGGCATCCATCGCACGTCGGGCCTGTCGGCCGCTGCATATTGTCCGGCGGATAAAACGGCTCCCACCAATCCGTGCCCTTAGCGACGAAATAGGACCGCCAAACGTGATGCGTTACGTCCCACTGTGCACCCTCGGGAAAATAATCGTCGCCGCGTTTCGTGAAGTAGCGCTGCTTCCAGACGCTGCCGTAAACCAGCGCCACATCGTTCTTCGTGAATTTTGCAATGGTATTCGTCGCCAGATCGGGAATGATCGCATCGGAATGTTCGCGCGGATCGCGCACCACGTTTGCCATCGGCGTCTTGCGCCAGTGTTCGTAGATTTCCGCGTGGCACTTCTGGCAGGATTGCGACCCGACGTAATGCGCCGACTTAGCCGTGGAGGCCTGCTCCTGCGACTCCTGGTTGCTCAATTGCCGCAGGCTGCGGATAAAAAGCACCAGCTTCCAACTGTCGTCGCTCTGCTCGTCGTGCGGTTTGGCCCAACCCGGCATGCCGGTGAGCCGCACGCCGTTCCTTATAATGTAGCGGATTTCTCCATCGGTCAGGTTCTGCGTGAGCGGCAAACGCAGGTCCGGCACTCGCGGGTAAAGATTGCGGCCGTCCTGAGTCTGCCCAGCGCCATCCGGCCCATGGCAAACCGCGCAGCGATCCAGAAAACTCTCGCGCGCCTCGCGCAGCACATCCGGCGTTGCCTTCCAGGGATTGGTTTCTGAGCGCGCCTTACGCGGGATCGCCAAGTTGCGCGCCGTACGCGCCACCACAGTTTCGAGATACGAGGGCTCCTGCGAAGTGCTAAGTCCGCGCCAAATCAACCGCGCCCCATAAATCCCCGCCGCGACAAGCATCGCCGCGGCAATCAAGCCAAGCGTTTTCGAAATTGTCATTCAGAGAACAATTACAACGCAGCCCGCGCGGGAAGGCAAATGCGCTGAACACACAGGCGAAGGAAGATGGGATTGTCCAAGGAAACTGAATTCTTACGTTCCGTACTGCTTGTGCGGAGGGGAAGCCGCGCTTTCAACTTTTGATTTTCAACTCGCCCGCGCCACTCTCGCCTTCACCAATTTCTTGATCAGCGCAATCGGCAGCGGCTTGTCCAGAGGGAAGTGAATGGTCCCTTTCGAGGTAGAAAATCCCTTCAGTTCTTTCTTGAACTTTTCGATCACCGTGGCGGTGGGGAACAAACTGCAATGGTCCGCAAACGCGGCGTACCACACCAAAACCACGTCGTGTCTGAACGCGGGAATCCCGTAGCTGATAACTTCGATGGATTCACGCGGCACAGCCGACCGAATCGCCGCACGCATCTTGCCCAAAGCTCCGCGCGCAGGTTCCGGCACCCGAGCCAGATATTCATCAACGCTTGCCGGAGCCGGAACTCGGCTGCTGCGAACTTTCGAGCCGCGAGCGCGCGCACCTTTCGCCGCATCGCCGCGCTTACCAGCTTTCGTCTTCTTCATGCGCACCATGCTAAGACAATTCCCGCCCCAAGCCCAGCCCTCGCCGCCCGACACAGGGGATGAAGGTGGACAATGATCTCGTAGAAGAAATTCGCGCCGCGCGGCACAAGCTCGCCACTGATGGCCAGGTTCGTGTTCGATCTGCCGGTGAACCAGATGGTAGTTGAGGTCACTTTTCAGCCTGCAAGACAAACAGTTCGGGTCCGAATAGATGTGGATAAATCCTCTTCTTACCAGCTATCTCAAAACGAGATAAGCGATGATAATCCCTGCTATCTTATCCCAGAACGCCACAATTTGTGGTTGCACCGTTAATCAGAGTCCCTGGAGAACATTGTTGAATCGCGTAGATACTCGTTCAAGGTATACTTCCGCCGCTTCACACCTCAAAGTGAAATTCAGGTGAACAGCCAATGATGCCGCAGCCCCAAACTCCGCCTGCACACATCGGCATTCTCCAACTTATGACGGGGGCTCACGTCGCGGGCGCTGTCTCGTGCCTCGCACAACTCGGCATCCCGGACCTTGTCGAGGCGGCCCCCAAATCGGCGGAGGAACTGGCAAAGCAGATCGGAGCTGATCCACAGGCGCTCTACCGTCTCATGCGCGCCACTGCCAGCATTGGAGTGCTCTCGGAGGGGCCGGACGGAAAGTTTTCGCAAACGCCGATGTCTACGGTTCTGCGCACCAATGCGACTCCGAGCCTGCGGGCTTTTGCGACCATGGGAGGCAGAGAATGGCACGGGCGCGGCTGGTCTGAACTGGAGTATTGCGTCCGAACAGGAAAGCAGGCGCTGGACCATATCTACGGCGCGCACGTTTTCGATTTTCTGAAGCAGCATCCCGCGGAAGGGCAGATTGTCAATGACGCCATGACCGAGCTTTCCATGATTGATAGCCCGGCGGTCGCCGAAGCGTACGATTTTAACGGTATTCGATCCATCGTAGATGTAGGCGGAGGGCACGGACTTCTGCTGGCGACCATCCTGAAGAGCAATCCGCACCTGCGCGGCACGCTCTACGAGATGCCACACGTGGTTGAGGGAGCCAAAGAGTGGTCCGCTGAAGCCGGTGATGGAGCGCTGCACTTTTGCTTCCGGCGATATGTTTTCCTTTGTTCCTCAAGGTGCGGATGCTTACATCATGAAGCACATCATTCACGATTGGCCCGACGATCGGTGCGTACACATACTCAAAGCCTGTCGAAAAAGCGTGAATTCGCGCGGCAAACTCCTCGTGGTTGATTGCGTAATTCAGCCAGGCAACGACTTCTCGCCTGGCAAGTTCCTCGATCTGCAAATGCTGATTTTCCCCAGCGGATGCGAGCGCACCGAAAAACAATTTCGTGATTTGTTTGCGGCGTCGGGCTGGCAGCTAACCCGCATTATCCCCACGGTTGCCGTCGATTCAATCGTGGAAGTAGTTTCCGCCTGATTGCCAGCCTTTAGGCTTTTCCGTTTGGACGATTAGCCGCGTAATCGAAAATTGCCGAGGATTGACGCTCCCAGGCGGTCAGGACGGCATTACTGTCGAGAAATCCTCTTCCCACCGGCAATCGGCTCCGGTAGCGCGCAGACTAACTCCTGGTCGCGTAACCGGAAACCCACTACCCTTCGTTGACTTGCCTTGCCACCCCTCCTAAGATGTGCGCTAATGGCGGAATCCCCGTCTCGTGTCGGCCAGGCCATCACGCACTACCGTGTCATAGAAAAGCTCGGCGGTGGCGGGATGGGCGTGGTGTACAAGGCCGAGGACACCAGCCTGCACCGCTTTGTCGCGCTCAAGTTTCTGCCGGACGAAGTTGCACGGGATCCGCTGGCGTTGGAACGATTCCGGCGCGAAGCCCGCGCAGCCTCTGCGTTAAATCACCCGAACATTTGCACGATTCACGAAATCGGCGACGCAAATGGCGAGACCTTCATCGCCATGGAATATTTGGACGGTGTGACGCTGAAGCATCGCATCGATAGCCGACCGATGAAAATAGAAGCCATTCTGGATTTGGCGATCCAAATAACAGATGGGCTCGACGCCGCCCACTCCGAAGGAGTTGTTCATCGGGATATCAAACCGGCCAACATTTTCGTGACCGATCGCGGGCGCTCCAAGATATTCGATTTTGGTCTTGCGAAACTCACCGCTGTTGGCAGAGGCGTCGGCATCTCCGTGATGCCGACCGCTACAGCAGACGAACTGCTGACGAGTCCCGGTTCCGCCGTGGGCACCATTGCCTATATGTCTCCCGAGCAGGCGCGAGGCGAAGAACTGGATGCACGCACGGACTTGTTTTCCTTCGGTGCAGTGCTCTATGAGATGGCGACGGGGGCTATGGCTTTTCCGGGAAAGAGCGCCGCGGTCATCCATGACGCGATTCTGAATCGAGCGCCTGTTCCAGTGGCGCAGCTAAACCCAGAAGTTCCGCCGAAGCTGCAAGAAGTCATCGACAAGGCGCTGGAGAAAGATCGCAAGCTGCGATACCAGAGCGCGGCCGACATGCGCACGGATTTGCAGCGTTTGAAACGCGAAACAGACTCAGCGAAAGGGTCACAAGTGACGGCTGCAGTTGTGGGTGTCGGCGAACGACGAGGAATCCGCTGGAAGGTGATCGTCCCGACCGCTCTAGGAGCTGCCGCACTTACCGGCGGCGCATACCTCTATATTCATCGCGCGCCGAAACTCACCGACAAAGACACTATTGTCCTCGCTGATTTCACCAACAATACGGGCGATGCCGTGTT
>Ga0208603_1000173_pt1 | contig 10615 bp, 10 predicted proteins | sample MicForSoSWNC24_M_FD_188001 | JGI IMG/M metagenome (GOLD analysis project Ga0208603, IMG submission 188001) | Forest soil microbial communities from Harvard Forest Long Term Ecological Research site in Petersham, Massachusetts, USA - MetaG HF008... | ecosystem: Environmental > Terrestrial > Soil... | reverse complement strand
TCTCCTTGCGGATGAAGTCGAACTACCAAGGAATCTTGGGAAAGATGTTCAAACGGACCAACAGCGCCAGTAGAAGCGCAAGGGCCACTGCCCATCCGTCGAGTGAGACGTTAAGTTTGCCGCTGCTCATGTGGCTTCCTCCGTTCGATTTTTAGAAACTCGGGACAAGGCCGTCGGCTTTCCGCAGAAACCAATCAGCCAGCCAAGGCCCGAAAGCCTTGGCTGACCGATGGTCCCAGGGTGGAGCGTCCGACCCCAAGTTCTATCCCGTCCGGGCGACGTGGCGCCTAGAAGGTGTAAATCAAGTCGAATTGCAGGCGGTTCAGGTACGGCTCCTGCTGTCCGGGCTTGGTGATGGTCGCAACGCTGCTGTAGTTGTTGAAGAGGGCAACGTTGTTTTCCAGATTGGTGTTCAGAGCGCGTCCATGCCACCAGGTAAAGCTGGCCAGCGTATTGGCCCGCAATTTCCAAAGAGCATAGATGCGGTTCTGCAAAATGTTGGTAGGAGCTCTCTGATCGCTTTCGACGAACGATGCGATCGCGGCGTCCTGTTCTTCGCGGTACCAGGCGTAGCCCACCTGAATGTCGTTCTTGTTCTTTACCTGGCCTACGCTGATATCAAACCCGTATTCCTTGTTCTGACTGCCCAGGGTGCTGATGACTGCACCCTTGGTATTCAAAGGATGACTTTCGGCATCGAGGTTGTCCAGGAACTCCAACAAGATGTTGACCGGTAAACGCGTGAAGCCGGTCTGGATCTGGTTCGGGAGGATGAAATCCGCGTAGTTGTAACCAGAGTAAAAGTGGGGCACCCCTTTGGAATCCACATAGGTGGCGTTGGTCATGCCGTTGGGTGCGAAGACGCAGGGCGGGAAGCTGGGGAAGCTCGTACCCTTGGCGCAGCCTTGTCCTTCGCCGGGTATTGGGATACCGGTAATGGGCGATGGAGTCGGGCCGCCGGTCGGCGTGGGCGGCTGGTAGCCAGTGGTGGTGGCTGCGGTTGCGAATGCGCTTTCCTGCAGAATCGCATCCGGACGGTTCCACTTCAGGGACAGGAACGAGGGTGTGACCGTCCAGCGTCCGAATACAAACCGGCCGGCTATCTGCATACCTAGAGCGTAGGAATCCTGGGAAGGAATTCCCGGCTTTCCATTGGCCTGGTTGTAAAGCAGTTCGATGCCCTGGATGTTGACATTCTGCAACGGCCCCGAAAAATCGAAGGAAGCTTTTTCGTCGAAGCCTTCCGGGTTCAGGTCGGGATCAAATGTGACAGAGGTGCGCTGCCACGGAAAGGGGAATTTTCCACCGGTAAGTGTGAGCCAGCTATGCGCGACGGGATTGTAGGTGATGAATCCGCGGTCCAAGGCGATCGTTTTCCGATCGAAGACGTTGGTAAGGGTTTCGTTGGTCGAGGTTGGGTTCCCTAGACTGCCGGTAGCCAAGGCAAAACCGGCTATGAAGTCTTGGTTGAGCTGGCCATCCATTCCAAACCGCACACGAATGCGCGCGAGGTTGTCGTCGGGAACCCCGCTCTGGAAGTAAGATTCGCCGCGGATTCGGACGTCACCGCTGAAGCGGAAACGGCCGACCAAAGCTTCCAGCGCGCTCAATTGTCTTCGTTCATCCTGGGTCGTTGTATTCACGACCGCAAGGGCGCTCTTGACGTCCGCGGCGTTGGACGCAGCCTGATCCGCCACGCTTTTCGCCTGGGTCGCAGATTGCTGGGCTTGCGCAGCGGTAGTCTGTGCCTGATCGACGCTGCTGGCAGCTTTTTGGGCCGAGGCGTTAGCCTGTTGAGTCGCATCCACGAGTTGCTGGAGCTGAGACCGTAATTGCTCGACCAACTGGTTTTGTTGTCTGATCTGCTGCTGCTGCGCCGTCACTGCCTCTTTCAGATCCTGGACTTCCTTGGCGGTAACGGTTTGTTTGGCGGATGCGGTGCGTTTTTGCGGCACGGGCGCATCGCTTTGGGCTGCCGCAAGCCGGGTGAATGGGACCATCACGATAAGCATGATGGATATAGTAGAGATACGTTGCCAGTTCTTCCCTGCTTTCATTGGTAGACGCTCCTATTGTTTTCGACTCACTGGGAGTCGGGGACTTTACATCACAGAGTTCACAACAGACAGACCGGGGGCCAGCTAAGCCGGCGCCAACCCCCACTTGTGCTGCAGCCGGCGTTCAATGGTCTTAAAGACCAAACCATCCACGATGTAACCAATCGCGATAATCAGCATCATGACCGCAATCACCTGACTCATGTCGTTCAGATCGCGTCCCATCATCAGCAACTGCCCGAGACCCAAGCTCACAAAGATCATCTCGCCCGAGATCAGCGAGCGCCACGCGAAGGCCCAGCCCTGTTTGAGACCGGAAAGAATGAAGGGCAAGCTTGCAGGAAGCAATACGTACCAAAACAGCTTGAATCCGCAGGCGCCAAGATTGCGTCCCGCCATGCCGTAGATCTTGGGCATCTGCTGCCGGCCCGTCTCCATGGCGATAGTCACGGAAAGTAGCGACCCCATCACCACGACGAAGAGAATCGCCTTCTCGCTTAGGCCGAACCACAAGACTGCCAACGGAAGCCAGCAGATACTGGGCAGACTCTGCAGGCTGACTAACAGGCCGCCCATGGTTTCTTCGAGAAATTTGTTGCTGGCAACAGCCAGACCAAGCACCATCCCCAGCACGACTGACAAACTGTAGCCGAGCAACATGCGCTTCATGCTCACGGCGATGGCGATCCAGAAGCTGTGATCGGCGAACCCTGCCCACAAAGACTCCGCCACACCCTTCGGGGTTGGGAATACGTAGGGCGGCCAGATTTTCAATTTGGCCAGCACCATCCAGATCGCGATGAGCACGCCGTAGAAGATGGCATGCCTGGCGAAACGTTTCATGCCGAAACCTCTTTCGGGCCGTACTCCTCTTCCAGCGACTTGTTGATCTCTTCGCGCAAATCATCGAGGATCTCGCGAGCACTTTTCGCTACGGTTATATCCTCGAGAACTCGCGGACGTGGCAGGTCAATCAGATATTCCCGCTTCACGCGTCCGGGGCGGAAGGTCATCAAAGCCACGCGATCTCCGAGGCGCACGGCCTCGCGCACGTTGTGGGTTACGAAGATGATGGTGCGGCCAGTTTCTGCCCAGATGCGTTCCAGTTCGTCGTGCAGCAGGTCGCGGGTTTGGGCGTCCAGCGCGGCGAAGGGTTCGTCCATGAGCAGAACGTCCGGTTCGGTCGCCAGCGCCCGCGCCAGGGCCACGCGCTGCCGCATTCCTCCCGAGAGTTGGTGGGTGTGGCTGTCCTTGAACTGGGAGAGGTGCACCAGGCGCAAATAGTGCTGGGTTCTTTCATCTCGTTCTGTCTTGGAGAGGCCTTTCATCTTCATGCCAAACTCGACGTTCTGTCCCACCGTGAGCCAGGGAAAAAGGCCGAGTTCCTGGAAGATGAGAATCCGGTCCGTGCCCGTGCCTTGCACAATCTTGTCGTCGATCAGAACGTTTCCCAACGATGCCTGTTGAAGTCCTGCGATCAAGTGCAACAGCGTCGATTTCCCGCAGCCCGAAGGCCCGACAATGCAGAGGAATTCGCCAGCTTTCACTTTCAGATTGATGTTATCGAGTGCGAGCAACCGCGATCCGTGGTTGGTTTTGTAGCTAAGGGAAATCCCTTTGAGAGAAACTTTGGGAACTCCGTGGGCACCGCCATGGCGGAGCGGCAGGATGGCAAGACCGGCGTCGGCCTTCCACCTGCTGCTGCCGCTATGAACTGGCCTTCTATCATCCCTCGCCAAAGAAGATTGCACAGCTGGATTCGGGGTCACTGAATTACCTTCTTTCCCTTTTCTGTCAAGACCTGGTTCAAGAGGGTTAAGTCGTACAGCCCGGACAAGTCCGGCATCTGTCTTCCCAGGAAACCGGCCTCGTAGGCGGAACGTGCCGAAGCCAAAAGTGAGTTGCGAATGGGATCGTATGTGATCTGCAATCTTCCAAAGGCCTCGTCCATAACGATTGGGGGTAGCGCCTTTCCGGTTTCTTTCTGCAGTTGCGCGTTCAGAATCTTTTTAGCTTCTGGCAAATGGCCATTAATCCAGTCGGTCAATTCCACGTTGGCAGCAATCCACTTTTTCACGACGTCCGGATGCTCCCGTAAGAATTTCGTTCTGACGATCAGATGGGTGATGACAAACTGCCCGTTCGGCCACAAATCGCGCTCATCCAGGAAAAGGTGAGCGTTGCCTTCGTGAATCAGGCGCGTGGCCCAAGGCTCGGGAGCCCACGATGCATCGAGTTGCTTCTGCAGAAACAAAGTCAACTGGTCGGGATTGGCCAGCGGAATTACCTGCACGTCGCCGCCTTTGTCGTTGGACTTCATGCCGTGAGCTCTCAACCATGCGCGCAGCGCCACGTCCTGAGTGTTGCCCAGCTGCGGCGAGGCCACGCGCTTGCCATGAAAGTCTTCCGGCTTCTGAATTCCAGAATCGTTTCGCACCACCAGAGCAACACCGCCGCTCGCGGCGCCGGCGACAACACGAAGCGCTTCCCCGTTCGACCGCACGTAGCCGGTGATAGCGGGATTCGGTCCGACGTACGTCATATCGATGGCCCCGGAAAACAGGGCTTCAATAGCGGACGGGCCAGCGTTGAAACTTGTCCATTGAATCTTCGCGCTAGGTCCCAAAACTTTGTCGAACCATCCGTTGGCCTTGCCGACCATGGCTTGCGCGTGTGTGATATTGGGAAACGCGCCCACCCGGACTGCGGTCTGACCGAAACCTGAAAGCGAAAAAGCGAGGAGGATCAGCCCCAAAGCAATAACGAACTTCTTATTCATCTTTGCCCCGGCTCGGATTCCCGTGAACCACCATGGGCAGCACGCTCGAGGACTCGCTTTTTTTCTTGCGCGACTTGCCTGATCTCGATCCCTCCGCGCCCTTGCCATTCACGATGTCGGCCAAGGTTGTGTGTTCGAGGATCTTGGCTGCGGCATCACGCACCGCGAGGAAGACCTGATAGAGCGCGCGATGTTCGTCATCGCGACTAATCAGCGTGCGCAATTGGTCGGCATCTCCAAAGGGGGCCAGCGGACCATCAATCAGCCGGATGATCTCGCTCAGATGAATGTCGGAGGGCGCCCGCCGCAACTGGTATCCGCCCTTGGCTCCGCGGACGCTTTCCACCATGCGCGCGTTCTTAAGCTCCAACAGGATCAGTTCGAGGAACTTTTCCGGCAGCGCCTCTTCATAGGCAATATCGCGAATGCGGATCGCGCCCTGGTTGTAGTGCCGCGACAGCATCATCATGGCCTGCAATGCGTACAAACCTTTTTGGGAGATCTTCATAATGTTCGAAAGTATGCCATAAACTCTATGGTTGTTATAGAGTTTATTGGCATCAGGGACATTAGCAAGTTCGGTGCCAGGCTTGCGCCCTAAAGGGACCCAGGTTAAGTGGCTTATTTTCTGATGTTTCACGGATGACGGCTAAACTACCGGTAGATCAGAACATGCACGACATTGCAGCTTAGCAGCAGATTCTCCCCACATCCCAACGTAATCTGGGCTCCGCTGCGCCACCAAATGCAGCTCAAATGTTCCCGTAAATGCCATTTGCTATGGTAAAATGCCATTATGGTTACCGCAGTGACAATCGACAAAACGGGACGGATCGTGCTGCCCAAACCCGTACGGGACGAGCTCCAGTTGAGTCCGGGGGATTCCCTGGAGGTGGACAGTTCCGAGGAACGAGTTATCCTGCGCCCGGTGCGAGGAAATTCGCGCATTTACAAGAAGCAGGGGGTTTGGGTCATGCACGCGGGCGCTCCGCTCTCCGAGGATGTAGTTGAGAAAACCATGGAACAGGTTCGGCGTGAGCGGGAGCAGAGTTTTCTCGGCAAAGGGAAGTGAAGTTCTTCTTTGACACCTCGGTTTTGGTTCCTGTCTTCGTTGAGGAGCACCCTCATCATGAGGCCAGCCTCGCCGTGTTCTTACGATCAGATAAGAAGCGCGGCAGTTGCGCTGCGCACAGCCTCGCGGAGGTTTATGCCACACTCACGCGTCTTCCGGGCAAGCATCGCGCGAGCGCATCCGAGGCGATGCTGTTCTTGGAAAACATGGAAGAACGACTGGTTTTGATCTCACTCGACGCCGAAGAATATTGGAGGGCCGTCATGCACTCGGCTGAATCAGCAATCGTGGGCGGAATGATCTACGATGCGCTGCTGGCCCACTGCGCTCTCAAAGCGCGGGCGGAGACCATCTTTACCTGGAACGTTGAACACTTCCGACGAGTCGGGCCCGAAGTGGCGAAGCGGATACGAACGCCGTAGGGAAATTCGTCACTTTTTGGGCGAGGCGCCCTGCCGCCAGCACTCTTACCTGCACCTGCCAACGATCAGGGTCATGTCGTCGGACTGCTCCTGAGGACTGAACTTTCTGACATCATCCACAATCGAAGCAACCAGGGCAGGCGAAGGTTGCCCACAACGTCGTCGCAGCGACTCGATCAGGCGGTGCTCTCCAAATTCCTCTCCAGCATCGTTGAACGATTCGGTGATGCCGTCGGTGTAGAGCGCGAATGTGTCTCCCGGGCAGAGTGGGCGTTCTGCGGTTGAGCAATCCCATTCCCTGAAAAGCCCCAGCACGGTGGAGGTGGAGTCGAGCCGTTCCAGGGTGCCATCGTGGCGGAACAGAAGCGCGGAGAGGTGCCCGCAATTTACATAGCGCAAGCGCCGGGCGCCGTCGTCGTACTCGGCAAAGAAGAGAGTGGCGTAGGAACTGTCGGCTGAGTTCTCGTAGAACAATCGATTTACCGATTGCAGGAAGCGTTGCGGTTGATCCAAGGCGATGGCGCACTGACTACGCAGGTTGGCTTGCAGATTGGCCATCAAAAGCGCAGCGGCGATTCCCTTCCCTGAAATGTCACCTACCACGAACCCAACCCGCTGCCGGCCCAGGTCAAGAAAATCAAAGTAATCGCCGCCGACCTGGCGAGCCTGGACGCAAATCCCCGAGTAGTCAAGCGTAGCGAGGGACGGGAGCGTCTGCGGGAAGAGCCTGGTCTGCACCTGCTTGGCGATTTCCAGTTCGTGGACAGCGCGACGTTCGGATTCAATCTTCGCCGCAGCCGCGCGGCGCTGCGCTTCGACGGCGCGGCTCTCCTCGTCGAGGCTGACCAGTGCGAATAAGTTTCCGTCGAGATCTTTGAAGTGTGTGAACACCCCGCCCCAAAGTGGCTGCTCGTCGGGCGCTAGCGCGTGGTCAGTCGGACCCGCTGTCTGCCGCTCGTATTTGATACGTTTTAGGCGTGGCGTATATTGAAACCGAACTCCGCGCCCGCGCCATTCGTGAAACTTGGCCGTAACGTCCTCAGTGACAAAGACGACCTGGGTGTGCCGGCCAATGAGCATGCATTCCTTGGAGTCGGGCTTGGGTGCAACCAGCGAAAGCACTGCACTGCCGTCCGGAGGGGCAACCGCTACCCAGCGCTGACCGGATCCGAAGCGAACGTCACCGACCAGACTGAACCCAAGCTGGTCCAGGTAGAATCGCAAGCTTTGATCCTGGTCACGGACGTAGATGTTGATTGCGTGGATGCGAAGGTGGAGCTGTCGCGGGTCCACGGGGAGAGCACGCTGGTCTGCGTCAAGACGTGAGGGAAAGCTGGCCATCCGCGTGATTATAAGTCCAATCAGTGGACTGCGGCCTGGTGAGGCCTTTGGATTCGAGGCCCCTAAAGTTCCGTTTTCCTCAGGCGCAACGAATTGGTGATCACGGATACCGAACTGAAGCTCATGGCCGCGGCGGCGAGAATTGGACTTAGCAACAAGCCGAAGAACGGATAGAGCACGCCCGCCGCGATCGGCACGCCAAGCAGATTGTAGACGAAAGCGAAGAACAGGTTCTGGCGAATGTTGCGCATGGTGGCCTGGCTGAGCTTGCGGGCGCGGGCAATGCCAGCCAGATCACCTTTCACCAGGGTTACGCCTGCGCTTTCCATCGCAACATCGGTTCCTGTGCCCATGGCGATTCCCACGTCGGCTTGCGCCAGCGCCGGCGCATCGTTGATGCCATCGCCCGCCATGGCAACGGTGCGCCCCTCTCGTTGCAAGCGGCGCACTACTTCGGACTTCTTCTCGGGCAAGATTTCCGCTTCGAAGTTATCGATGCCAAGCTTGCGAGCTACAGCTTCGGCCGTGCCGCGGCTGTCGCCCGTGAGCATGACGATCCGCAATCCGGCGCCTTTGAGATCGCGAAGCGCTTGCGCAGTTGATGGCTTGATGGGGTCGGCGATGCCGATCAACCCTGCTGGACGGCCGTCTAGTGCGACGAAGACGACCGTTTGGCCGTTGTGACGCAGGTTTCCGGCAGGTTGTGCGAACGCGTCAAACGATATCGACTTCTGCTGAAAGAATTTTTCGTTTCCGGCCGCCACCGTTCTTCCGTCCACCTTGCCGCTGATCCCAAGTCCGGGGTGCGATTGAAAGTCTGAGACGCCAGCCAAGGGGATGTTGTTCCCTCGGGCAGCGGCGACGATTGCGGAACCAAGAGGATGCTCGCTTCCCTGCTCCAGGCTTGCGCCCAGGCGAACCAGTTCGGTTTCGTTGCCTCCTGAAGCCGCGACCACGGATTCGACGGTAGGCTTGCCCTGCGTTAGGGTGCCCGTCTTGTCGAAGACCAAAGTATCTACTTTCTCAAGGATCTCCAAGGCTTCGGCGTTCTTGATCAGGACGCCGGCTCGGGCGCCGCGTCCGGTGCCGACCATGATAGCCATGGGCGTAGCTAGTCCCAGCGCACACGGACACGCGATGATGAGCACGGCCACGGCATTCACCAAAGCGTGGGCTAGGCGTGGCTCGGGGCCGAAGAGAGCCCATACGATGAAGGTCAGCGCGGCGATAGCAATTACCGCCGGGACAAACCACCCGGCCACGCGGTCGGCCAAGCGCTGGATGGGGGCCCGGCTCCGCTGTGCCTGACTGACCATTTGGACAATGCGCGCCAGTAGGGTTTCGCTACCCACGCGCTCGGCGCGCATTACGAACGATCCTGTGGTGTTCACAGTCGCGCCAATCACACGGCTGCCTGGCTCCTTCGCAACCGGCATCGACTCGCCAGTGATCATCGATTCGTCGACTGTGCTGGTGCCTTCGAGAACTACGCCGTCGACCGGAACCTTTTCGCCTGGACGTACCCGCAGGCGATCGCCGGGTTTTACTTGGTCGAGTGGAACGTCCTGTTCCGTGCCATCGCGGAGAATGCGTGCGGTCTTGGGGCTGAGGTCGAGCAGCGCACGAATCGCAGCTCCGGTACGGCTACGAGCCCGGAGTTCGAGCACCTGTCCCAGGAGGACGAGGGTCACGATGGCGGCGGCGGCTTCGAAGTAAACAGGAGGCGCGCCACTCATATCACGGAACGATGCTGGAAACACTCCGGGGGATACGGTGGCAGTCAGACTAAAAAGGTAGGCCACCCCCGTGCCCATGGCGATCAACGTGAACATGTTGGTTGAGCGATGGACAATAGACGCCCAGCCGCGCTGAAAGAAAGGCCATCCGCCCCAGAGGACAACAGGCGTGGCAAGGAGCAGTTCGATCCAAGGAAGCCAACCGCCGGGCAGCGCGTGTTCGAGCGGCATGCCGGGTAACATGTCAACCATCGCGATCGCCAGCAGCGGTACGGTGAGAACCAGGCTGATCCAGAACCGGCGTGTCATGTCACGCAACTCAGGATTCTCTTCTTCGGTTGTAACGGTGCGGGGTTCGAGCGCCATGCCACAGATCGGGCAAAATCCGGGGCCAGGTCGGATCATTTCCGGATGCATGGGGCACGTATATTCCCTGCGTGTAGCGGCTAGTGGAATCGTGGACTCGAGCGCCATGCCACAACTCGGACAGGGTCCGGGTTTGCTGGCACGGACCTCAGGACACATCGGGCAAACGTAGGTCGCTTGATTTCCGGATCCGGGGTACCCAATGGGAGCCGTTGGAGCAGGACGGGCGGCCGGCATGTGCAGCGCAACCAGGCTGGAGGAAGGAGGACGCGTAGCCTCGGTCAAATATTTCTCTGGATTCGCTTTGAATTTCTCGGCGCAGGGGGCGCAACAAAAATAGACAGATTTTCCGGCGTGATCGAGGTGGTGCTTTGCGGTCGCCGGGTTCACGGTCATGCCGCAAACCGGATCTTTCACAGCGGTCGCCGAATTGGAAATGTCATCCTTCATGCGCTCGCGGGATTCTGGCCGCGGGATTCTGGCGAAGAACCGCCCGGAAGAGGCGTCCGGGGCTACGTGGTTTGCGTCGGTTCCCTAGCAAGATAGCATCTTAGATTATGGTCCCTCGTGCTTCGATTCTGCCTGCCCGAATCGCGAGGCGCGCGATTGTTGTATCTTTAAAGACGAGTAAGCACGACGAGGCAAAGGAGCAAAGCAATAGCATGACACAACTGGAAGTCGCGTACCGTTACGGGAGCCCGCCAAGCGAAGCCGAAATGCGTGCGCTGGATGGGGTGCGCGAGGTTTACGGCGTCCGGCGAATGACGTTTAGTCCGAAAGAACACATTGTGCGCGTGGAGTTCGACGCTTCACGTTTCAAAGAACCGGTGATTGCGGGTTTG
>Ga0208603_1000172_pt1 | contig 10626 bp, 11 predicted proteins | sample MicForSoSWNC24_M_FD_188001 | JGI IMG/M metagenome (GOLD analysis project Ga0208603, IMG submission 188001) | Forest soil microbial communities from Harvard Forest Long Term Ecological Research site in Petersham, Massachusetts, USA - MetaG HF008... | ecosystem: Environmental > Terrestrial > Soil... | reverse complement strand
GGGGGCGTCCACGCCCAGCGGATGCACGGCCACCTCGCTGACGTGCCCGCGGTGCACCACCTGCCCCACCGAACCGTAGCCGACGCCGTCCCGGCTCACCCGCGCGCCCAGGATCGCGGCGCAGCAGTCCAGGAATGCGGCGGCCCACCGGTCAGCGTGAAAGCCGACGTGGTCCGCGCCGAGCATGCCGTCGAGCACCGCCTCGCCAGCCTCGGTCGGCAGCATCCGGTAGTAATCGGGCGGCGCCCAGGGCGTGTGCGAGAAGTGCGCGATGCCGAGGTCGGCGTAGCCCCCGCCCAGCTTGTCCCGCAGCATTCGCGGGGCCAGGCTGAGGTGGTAGTCCTGGATCAGCGCGCGGACGCCCGCCGAGGACGCGCTGCCCGCCGCCTCGTCCGCCATCGCGGCGGCGAACGCCTCGTTGTAGGCCAGGTAGGCCGCCCAGTCCTGGCGGAACTCCCGGCCGAAGCGGGGCTGGTTCGGGGTGTCGAACAGCATGTGCTGGACGAACCACAAGATCGAGTTGGCCACGTTGTTGTAGGCCCGGTCGAAGATGTCCGGCGGGATGTCGAGCATCCGGACCGGGATGTCGTCGGGCCCCAGGGTGTCCCCGGGCCGCTGGTGCGCGACCGCGCGGTCCGCATCGTTGAGCGCCGCGCAGATCCAGGCGACCTCGGCCTCGGGCGCCGTCGCGGCCAGCCCCTCGGCCACCCCGGCGACCAGGCCGCCCCCGCCGCGCCGGCCGGTCAGCGTTCCGTCCGGGCCGAACTGGTACGACACCGGACCGCGGTTGGACGCGACCAGAACCCGTTTCTTCATCCGGATTGCGACGTGGAAAGACCTGGCCTTCAGGCCGGGGAACGCCGCTTCACCTCCCAAGAAATGTCAGTGCGATACGGTACCGTCGAATCGTCCGAGTAAACGAAGCGGACCCGCGGCAGGGCATGCCGTGGCTGCGCGGGGAGGCGACGGGACTGCCCGGCCAGCGAACCGCGAACCCACAGCGCAACTTCTGTTGCGGCTGGACTCCTCGTCCTTAGGGGCGACGGAGGATGTCAAAACGGGCAGGGTAGTGCGGCTGCCGGCGGCCCCGCTCAAGCAGCCGGGGTTCTGTGGTGCAGAGCAGGGGTCTCCCCCCGTGGGCAGCCGAGATGCCAGGGGGTCGTACCCGTGCGCCAGCACTGCTGTACGCTTATCTCGTTTCAGATACAACTGCATAACGCTCATCCAGAGGGGTGGAGGGATCGGCCCTGCGAAGCCCCGGCAACCTATCGCGCATCCATGCCCAATTCGGGCGGCGAGGCGCGTGACATGGTGCCAAGTCCGGCCCGCGGTCAAGGCGACCGCTGGGAAAGATGGGGAAAGGAAGTCCTCGCCGGTGACCACAGCAACACCACGCACCCCCGGAGCTTCCCGGTTCGGCTACGCCACCGGGCTGACCTGCCGCGAATGCGGCCAGGTCTACGAGCTCGGCCCGCTCTACGCCTGCGGTGAGTGCTTCGGGCCGCTAGAAGTCTGCTACGACTACCCGCCGCTGAGCAGGGAAGACATCGAGGCCGGCCCGCCGAGCATGTGGCGGTACGCGCCGCTGCTCCCGGTGCCGCCGGACATCGCGGGCCGGCCCACCATGCAGCCGGGTTACACCCGGCTGATCCGCGCCGACAACCTGGCCCACGCGCTGGGCATGCGCAGGCTGTGGATCAAGGACGACCGGGGCAACCCGACGCACTCGTTCAAGGACCGGGTGGTCGCGGTGGCCCTCGCTGCCGCCACCGAACTGGGCTTCAAGGTGCTGGCCTGCCCCTCGACCGGCAACCTGGCCAACGCGGTGGCCGCCGCGGCGGCCCGGGCGGGCATCCGGTCGGTGGTGCTCGTCCCCGCCGACCTGGAGCCGCAGAAGATCATCGCCACCTCGGTCTTCGGCGGCACGTTCGTGACCGTGGACGGCACCTACGACGACGTGAACCGGCTCGCGTCCGAGCTGGCGGGCGAGCACGAGGACTGGGCGTTCGTCAACGTGAACGTGCGGCCCTACTACGCCGAGGGCTCCAAGACCCTCGGCTTCGAGATCGCCGAGCAGCTCGGCTGGCGGCTTCCCGAGCAGGTCGTGGTGCCGATCGCGTCCGGCGCGCAGCTGGTCAAGGTGGACAAGGGCTTCGGCGAGCTGACCTCGCTCGGGCTGGTCCCGGAGGCCCCGTGGCGGGTGTTCGGCGCCCAGGCGAGCGGTTGCGCGCCGGTTTCGGCCGCGTTCGCGGCCGGGTACGACGTGGTGCGCCCGGTCCGCCCGGCCACCATCGCCAAGTCGCTGGCCATCGGCAACCCGGCGGACGGGCCGTACGTGCTGGACGTGGTGCGCCGGACCGGCGGCGCGATCGCCGACGTCAGCGACGACGAGATCGTCGACTCGATGCGGCTGCTCGCCTCGGCCGAGGGCATCTTCGGCGAGACCGCGGGCGGCGTCACCCTCGGCGTGCTGCGCAAGCTGCTGGCCGCCGGCCAGCTCGACCCCGAGGCGGAAACCGTGATCATCAACTCCGGCGACGGGCTGAAGACCCTGGACGCGATCACCGCCGTGGTGGACGTGCCCGCGCCCATCAGGCCGACGCTAGAAGCCTTCCAGGAGGCAGTCTCATGAGCGTGCTGGTTCGCATCCCGACCATCCTGCGCTCCTACACCGGGGGCGCGGCCGAGGTGACCGCCGCCGAGGGCACCCTGCGCGAGGTCATCGCCGGCCTGGACGCGGCCTACCCTGGCCTCGGCGGCCGGATCCTCGACGAGGGTGGCAAGCTCCGCCGGTTCGTCAACGTCTACGTCGGCGAGGAAGACGTGCGGTTCGCGCAGGGACTCGATACCGAGGTGGCCGCGGGAGCGCGGGTTTCCTTCATTCCAGCGGTGGCCGGGGGCGCCGAGGTCCCGGGGAAACCCTGGCCAGACGCGGCTAAGGTGAGCCGAATGGCGTGATTGGGGGGTAAGTGGCGCCAGACGCGCTCCGTACAGGGTAAGGTCAATTCCGGTCGCCGTCGGACGGGACGGGTTCGCGCCTAGGCACGCTGCCGCCTCACCGGTCCGCGATCGACGGGTTCCGCGTTGGCAAGGGCGGGGCTCGAGTCCCGAGCGCAGTTAGGGAGTTGTTTGGAATGGCTCAGGGCACCGTCAAATGGTTCAACCCGGACAAGGGATACGGCTTTATCGCCGTCGACGGTGGCAAGGACGTCTTCGTCCACTTCTCGGCTATCCAGTCGGATGGCTACCGCACCCTCGAAGAGGGCCAGCGGGTCGAGTTCGAGATCACGCAAAGCGACCGAGGCGCGCAGGCCGACAAGGTTGTCGTCGTCTCGTAGGTTCGCCGGTGGCCCCGGATTCGGCCGGGGCCGCTGATCTGCCGGGTTCAGCTGGCGGCCCGGTCCCTCAGGGGGCCGGGCCGTACTAGTCCAGGGGGGACGACCCCCTGGAACCCCCTGCATTCCCGCTGCGGTTCTCGCCGTAGTATCGCGCGGCCGGAGGGCTCTGCTCGTCCCCACGAGCCCACCCCAGGCCCTCGCGGGCCGGACGATGGCGCGCGATGGTTTGCACTCTCACCATCAGAGTGCTAAACATGTTTCTGGCACTCTCCTTGTGTGAGTGCCAGCATGATGGCGGGATCGAGCGATGAGGCACGACCTCGCGGCAGGAAGGGACTGTCCGCCTGGGGTGCCGGCCGTCGCGGGCGTCGGCTCGATCCGCGCATACGCCACGGAGGACTGGAGCCTATGGCAGCGAAAATGATCGCGTTCGACGAGGAAGCCCGGCGCGGCCTCGAACGCGGTATGAACCAGCTCGCCGACGCCGTGAAGGTAACCCTCGGCCCCAAGGGCCGGAACGTGGTTCTCGAGAAGAAGTGGGGCGCACCCACGATCACCAACGATGGCGTATCCATCGCCAAGGAGATCGAGCTCGAGGACCCGTGGGAGAAGATCGGCGCCGAGCTTGTTAAGGAAGTAGCAAAGAAGACCGACGACGTGGCCGGCGACGGTACCACGACGGCGACGGTGCTGGCCCAGGCGATGGTGCGCGAGGGCCTGCGCAACGTCGCGGCGGGCGCCAACCCGATGTCGCTGAAGAGGGGCATCGAGGCCGCCGTCGAGCGGGTCAGCGAGGAGCTGTCCAAGCTGGCCAAGGACGTGGAGACCAAGGAGCAGATCGCCTCCACCGCGTCCATCTCGGCCGGGGACACCGCGATCGGCGAGATGATCGCCGAGGCGATGGACAAGGTCGGCAAGGAAGGCGTCATCACCGTCGAGGAGTCCAACACCTTCGGCCTGGAGCTTGAGCTCACCGAGGGCATGCGGTTCGACAAGGGATACATCGCCCCGTACTTCGTCACCGACCCCGAGCGGCTCGAGGCCGTCCTTGAGGACCCGTACATCTTGATCGTGAACTCCAAGATCTCGGCCAACAAGGACCTGCTCCCGCTGCTGGACAAGGTGGTGCAGTCCGGCAAGTCGCTGGTCATCATCGCCGAGGACGTCGACGGCGAGGCCCTGGCGACCCTGGTCGTGAACAAGATGCGCGGCCTGTTCAAGTCGGTGGCGGTCAAGGCCCCCGGCTTCGGCGACCGCCGCAAGGCCATGCTCGGTGACATCGCCATCCTGACCGGCGGCCAGGTCATCAGCGAGGAGATCGGCCTCAAGCTGGACAACGCGGACCTGGACGTGCTCGGCCGGGCCCGCAAGGTCGTGGTCACCAAGGACGAGACCACGATCGTGGACGGCGCCGGGGACGCGGACCAGATCTCCGGCCGGGTCAACCAGATCCGCACCGAGATCGACAACACCGACTCCGACTACGACCGGGAGAAGCTGCAGGAGCGGCTGGCCAAGCTGGCCGGCGGCGTCGCGGTCATCAAGGCCGGGGCGGCGACCGAGGTCGAGCTGAAGGAGCGCAAGCACCGCATCGAAGACGCGGTGCGCAACGCCAAGGCCGCGGTGGAGGAAGGCGTCGTCGCCGGTGGCGGCGTGGCCCTGCTCCAGGCGGGCCGCAGCGCCTTCAAGAAGCTCGACCTGGTTGGTGACGAGGCGACCGGCGCTCAGATCGTGCGCCGCGCCCTCGAGGAGCCGCTCAAGCAGATCGCGGTGAACGCCGGCCTCGAGGGCGGCGTGGTGGTCGAGAAGGTCAAGACCCTGGGCGCGGGTCACGGCCTGAACGCCGCGGACGGCGAGTATGTCGACATGTTCAAGGCCGGCATCATCGACCCCGCGAAGGTCACCCGCTCGGCGCTGCAGAACGCAGCCTCGATCGCGGGCCTGTTCCTCACCACCGAGGCCGTGATCGCGGAGAAGCCGGAGAAGGAGAAGGCCCCCGCCATGCCCGGTGGCGGCGGCGACATGGACTTCTGATCCCAGAAGTCACGGCAAGCCGAACGGCCCGGGGAAAACCCCGGGCCGTTTGGTTTCCCGGCGGATGCGCCGGTGATAACGAAGCTGCGGTCCGGCGCCCCGGACCGATAGCCTTAGAAGTGCCCATAGCATCCTGTCGGTCACCTGATCGCTGGTTGTTGTTTAGTTCTCGTAAGACGTGAGGTCTGCGCGTGCCTACCGGCAAGGTCAAGTGGTACGACTCCGATAAGGGGTATGGCTTCCTCGCCCGCGACGACGGCGGTGAGGTCTTCGTGCATTCATCGGCGCTGCCCTCGGGGACGACCGCGCTCCGTCAGGGGCAGCGCGTGGAGTTCGGGGTGGCCGAGGGACGCCGCGGGGCGCAGGCGCTCCAGGTGCGGGTGCTCGAGCCGCCGCCCACCGTCGCGGTCGCCAAGCAGGCCCGCAAGAAGCCGGACGAGATGATCGTCCTCGTCGAGGACCTGATCAAGCTGCTCGATGACGTGTCGAACACCTACCGGCGCGGCAAGCAACCGGACCCCAAGGACGCGAAGAAGATCGCCGCCGTGCTCCGCGCCGTGGCCGACGACGTCGACCCCTGAGCCGGCGGCATCGAGCCCTGACCGGCCCCGATCGAGCCCTGCGCCGAGTAAGCCCCGATTGGCTCACCCGGCGTAGCCGGGCAGTGACACCGTTATCTCCAGGCCCCCGGCGGGCCGGGGCCGCGCGGTAGCCTGCCCGCGGTGCGCGAGCGCCACCGACTGCACGATCGACAGGCCCAGGCCCATGCCGTCCGGGGATCCGGCCCGGTCAGACAGCCGCCGGAACGGCTCGAACAGCGACGGCACGAGCTCGGGCGGGATCAGCGGACCGCCGTTGGCGACGTCGATGAAGGCCATTCCCGCGCGGGTACCGGTCGCCACCTGGACCCAGCCGTCCGGGACGTTGTGCCGGACCGCGTTGTCGATCAGGTTGGTGACCAGCCGCTCGACCAGCACCGGATCGCCTACCGCGGGAGCAGGCTCCAGGGCCGTCTGCACGGTGACCGGATGGGCCCGGATGGCCGGGGCGACGGCGTCGAGCGCGTCCTCGGCCAGTACCGCCACGTCGAGCGGTTCGCGCGGCCCGGTGCCGCGGTCGCTGCGGGCCAGCGTGAACAGCGCCTCGATCAGGGCCTCGGCCCGGTCCGCGGCGTGGCGCACCTCGACCGCCATCGCCTCGAGCTGCGCCGGGGTCCGGCCCGGCTTGGCCAGCGTGACGTCGATCGCGGTGCGCATCACGGTGAGCGGGGTCCGCAGCTCGTGCGAGGCGTTGGCCACGAACCGCTGCTGGCTGGCGAAGGCGGCATCGAGCCGGCCGAGCATGGCGTCGAACGTGTCCGCCAGTTCCTTCAGCTCGTCGTCGGGTCCGGCCAGCGCGATCCGCTCGCCCAGGTTCTCCTCCGAGGCCCGCCGCGCCGCCGCGGTGATGGCGTGCACCGGCCGCAGCGCCCGGCCCGCCACGATCCAGCCCAGCCAGGTCGAGGCCAGCGCGATCGCGGCCAGCGCGGCCAGCGAGTAGTCCAGCAGGTGGGCCAGGGTCCGCGACCGCTGGTCGGCCACGCTGGCCTTGCTCACCCCGGTCAGCGACTGCTCGGCCGTGTTCTCGCACTTGGCCATCGCCATCGGGCTGAGGTTCTCCTCCTTGCAGGCCTGCAGTGCCTGGGTCACGTACTGGCTGGCCGGCGAGCTGGGCGTGGCTGGCGAGGCCGTGTCGAAGCTCTGCGCGACCAGGCCGTAGGTCACCGCGAGCAGGGCCGCCCCGGCGGCCAGGAACAGGCCGCTGTACACCAGGGTCAGCCGCAGCCGCACCGGCCGCCGCCGGGCCACTCCGGCGGCTCCGGCGCCCCACGGCCTCATGGCGCGTCCAGCAGCCGGTAGCCGCTGCCGACGACGGTCTGGATGGGCGGCGGGCTGCCGAGCTTACGGCGCAGCCGCGACACGGTGACCGAGACCGTGTTGCTGAACGGATCGGCGTGCTCGTCCCAGACCTTCTCCAGCAGCTCCTCGGCGCTGACCACCCCGCCGTCCGCGGTCAGCAGCACCTCTAGCACGCCGAACTCCTTGCGGGTCAGCGTGACCGGCCGGCCGGCCCGGCTGACCCGGCGCCGGGCCAGGTCGACCGCCAGATCCCCGCAGAACGCCACGGGCGGCCGGGACGGGCTGCGCCGGGCCAGCGACCGGATCCGCGCCACCAGCTCGGCGAACGCGAACGGCTTGGCCAGGTAGTCGTCGGCCCCCAGGTTGAGGCCATCCACCCGGTCGTCGACCGCGGCGGCCGCGGTCAGCATCAGGATCCGGGCCGTGGCCGGGCCCGCCACCAGGTGAGCGCACACCGCGTCGCCGTGCACCCGGGGCAGGTCACGGTCGAGCACGATGACGTCGTACGCGGTGAACGCGGCGATCTCCATCGCCGCCCCGCCGTCGTAGGCGATGTCGACCGCCATGCCCTGGTCCCGCAGGCCCTCCGCGATGCGGTCAGCCAGCACCTTCTGATCCTCTACCACCAGTACCCGCACGTCTCCATAGTGCTCCGGCCGGCATGACAAGGACATAACAAGCCGGACCGCGAACGGCCATGGCAGGCCCCGGTGCGGCCGGCGACCGCCCAGGTCGGCACCTCGCAAACGCGGCGAACCCGGCCCGGGCGGCCGCGCGGGTGTAGCGCCCGTGTCATCGGCCGCTGCGTACAACTGGACCCGACCGGCCCGCTGCGGGCCGATTCGGGAGGTCCAGATGAGAAACCGCTACATCATCGCCGCGCTGGCCGGAGCGCTGCTGCTGGCCGGCTGCGGGGGCTCGGCCACCAGCTCGCCCGGCGTGCCGGCGCTGAGCCAGGCCGCCGGCCAGGGAGCGCAGGGCCAAGGCTCACAGAGCCAGGGAGCGCAGGGCCAGGGCTCACCGAGCCAGGGACCACGGGAGCCGACCAGCCAGCTATCAGGGAGCGCCCGCGCGGCCGCGCTGCACACGGCGGCGCAGTGCATCCGGCAGCACGGCATCCCGTCCTACTCCGACCCGGTGCTGACCGCCAGCGGCCAGGTCTACAGCGACAGCCGGAGCATCCAGGACGCTCCGCAGCCGGTGCTCAACGCCGTCCAGCAGGCCTGCGGGACGCTGGCCGCCCGGGCCGGCCTGAACCCGCTCTACGAGCCGTCCGCGCCGCCGCAGCTCATCGAGGCCGGGGTGCGCTCGGCCGAGTGCCTGCGCGCCCACGGCCTGCCGAACGTCCAGGACCCGACCGCCCAGACCCCCTATACGCCGGGCCACGGGTTCGGCTTCTCGGCCGGCGAGTTGCCGGCCGGCGGGAAGGCGGATCCCGGCTACCAGGCGGCCGCGCACGCGTGCCGCGCGCTGCTGGACGCCGAGATCCGCGCCTCCACGCTGGCGAGCCTGGGCAATGACGGCTGACCGGGCCGCGGGCCAACGTGGGCGGCGCCGCCGTCGCGCCGCCGCGGTCGCCGCGCCGATCATCGTGGCCGGGGTGGCGGCCGGGATCGTGGTCAGCGGGCCGCCCTGGCGGTCGCAGCACCCGGCCGCCGTGGCCGCGGTGACGCTGGGCTCGGCCCCGGTGGTCCGCACGGACCTGGAAAACACCGTCCAGGTCGGCGGGTCGCTCGGCTACGCCGGGTCCTACACCGTCGTCAACCAGGCCGCCGGGACCGCGTACACCGCCCTGCCGGCGCTGGGCGCGACGATCCGGCGCGGCCAGGAACTGTACGAGGTCGACGGCGCGCCGGTCACCTTGTTCTACGGCCCGGCGCCCGAGTGGCGGGCGTTGTCGGCCGGCGTCACACCCGGCCGGGACGTGGCCCAGCTCGACCGGAACCTGATCGCCCTGGGGTACGGCGCCGGCCTCGCGGTCAGCGACTACTTCACCGGCGCGACCGCGTACGCGGTCGAGCTCTGGCAGGCGGCCCGCGGGCTGCCCGTCACCGGGACGGTCCCGCTCGGCCAGGTCGCCTACGCGCCGGGCCCGCTGCGCATCACCGGCGTGACCCCCGTGCCAGGGTCCCCGCCGCAGCCGGGCACCGCCGTCGCGACCGCCACCTCACCGGTCCCGGTGGTCATCGCGGCCGTCCCGGTGGGCCAGGAGTACCTGGTCAAGGCGGGCGACGCCGTGACCGTGACGCTGCCCGACGGGGTGAGCACCACGCCGGGCGTGGTCACGTCCGTCGCCTCGGTGGCGTCCGCGGGCAGCGGGAACGCCGGCTCACCCCCGGACGGCAGCACGGCCACCCAGGGACCGGGCGGGGGCGCCGGACAGGACACGGTGCAGATGATCGTCCGGCTCACCCGGCCCGCCGCCGCCGGGCACCTGGACCAGGCGCCGGTCAGCGTCAACATCGTCTCCGCGCAGGCCCGCGACGTGCTCGCCGTGCCAGTGAGCGCGCTGGTCGCGCTGGCCGGCGGAGGCTACGCGGTCGACGTCGTGCAGGGCGGCGCGGCGCACCTGGTCGCGGTGCAGACCGGCCTGTTCGCCCAGACCCTGGTTCAGGTCAGCGGCCCCGGCCTGACCGCGGGCCTGCGGGTCCAGGTGCCGTCCTCATGACCGCCATACTCGAGCTCGACGGCGTGTTCAAGGCCTATCCGGGCGCACCGCCGGTGACCGCGCTGGCCGCCGTAGACCTGAAAATTCACATCGCCGAACGGGCCGTGGTGCTTGGCCCTTCGGGCTCCGGCAAGACCACCTTGCTGCACGTGGCGGGGACGCTCGAACGACCGAGCCGGGGCCGGGTCAGGCTCGGCGGCCAGGACGTCTCCGGGCTGTCCGACGCGGAGCTGTCCGCGGTCCGCGGCCGGCGCCTCGGCTTCGTCTTCCAGCACTTCCACCTGCTCGACCACCTGGACGCGGTGCAGAACGTGGCGCTCGGGCTGGTCTACACCGGGACGCCGGCCCGGGACCGGCGCCCGGCCGCCATCGACGCGCTGGACCGGGTGGGCCTCGGCCACCGCCTCGGCCACCGGCCCGCCCAGCTGTCCGGCGGCGAGCGCCAGCGGGTGGCCATCGCCCGCGCGGTCGCCGGGCATCCCGGCGTGGTGCTGGCCGACGAGCCGACCGGCAACCTCGACTCCGCGGCCGGCCAGCAGATCATCGACCTGCTGGCCGGGCTGGCCGACGACGGCACGGCCATCGTCGTGATCACCCACGATCCGGCCGTGGCGGCCGCCATGGACCGGCGCGTCGTGATGCAGGACGGCCGGATCATCTCCGACGACGGACCGGTCACGCCATGACC
>Ga0208603_1000170_pt1 | contig 10769 bp, 6 predicted proteins | sample MicForSoSWNC24_M_FD_188001 | JGI IMG/M metagenome (GOLD analysis project Ga0208603, IMG submission 188001) | Forest soil microbial communities from Harvard Forest Long Term Ecological Research site in Petersham, Massachusetts, USA - MetaG HF008... | ecosystem: Environmental > Terrestrial > Soil >... | reverse complement strand
GGTCATCGGCTGCAATCCGCTGCTACCTACGGCCACGCTGCCGAAACTCACGCTCATCGAATTAGCGGTGAGTTGTCCGCGCCAGTGATGTCGGAGCCTTTCTGCTGGCGTGCCCCTGCGTCCCGAAGTGGGGCCTGTCGACGCCGGTGCCAATCGGGCCGGAAATGTTGCGCCCGCAGCTAAGTCCATTGTTGGGAACAGAGCCAGTCCAGCGATGCTGACAATTATTGCGATGGTTGTAAGGGTGGTCGGGAGCGGAGGAAAGCGAATGACCGCGGACTGCTTGTGTGAAGTCTGTCTGTAAACTTGAATCTGATAATTCCAATGCTGGGCCCGTATTTTCATAGCGCGCACAGTTTAAGAAGGGCGCGGTTTAGCTATCTACTGGACTCGGGGACAAAAGAGGGTCAGTCCGCTTTCGCCTGTTCGCCCGAGGGACTGTACCTGTACGGAACGCGCGGAGAGAGATGTGCGGCGCAGACCGCCTTGCGCGATCTATCCCGCGAGGTTCGCCAGACCGGGCTCGATATTCGCGCAGCCTCTGCGAGGAAATCACGGTCAGCATTCTTGCCGAAATCATTCAGGTGCATGGCGCGAAGCCGAAGGGCCGCAAGCGAACCTAGAACTGCCCCTCCTGACGGAGGAGGCCAAAGATCCGATTTGTGGGATGTCGGTGGACGTAGGCGCCGCAAAGTACAAATCGGAATTCCAAGGAAATTCGCTCAACTTCTGCGCGCTGGCCGCAAGCAAACGTTCGATAAGCAGCCTGATAAATACGCGCTCGCAACTGTAGAGTGACATCGCCGTCCAGGCAATTTGCACTCTGGAAGCCGAGAAACCAGTTTCACGTTCTGCTTCGGATTGCGACGCAGCGGCGTGAACACATGGAAGGCCGGCTAACGACGAAGGTTAATTTGCGAGGGGTCCACCTGGTAGCCCTCGTCCTCTACAATTTTCTGGGCAGCTGAGTGAAGAATCTGCTCGCCTGCATTTTTCGGTGCGTCGCAATAACGGCGAATGACTTCCTCGCCCGATTCGATTCGAATCAGCCACTTCGACTTGGCCGTATCCCATGAGACTTCCACGTGGTCTGGACGCATGGTTTCCTCCACAACGCAATCTACTCGACATTGTATTGCAGGTTTGCGTTTTGGAGAGCCCCGTGGCTCCCGTAATTAACCCGTGCCCTCGGTTGGAATAATCGCTCTATTCAACGCTCTTCATAGGGATTTCGATACGCTTGGGTAACTGATCCGGACAGGACAGCACCGGGCCATTTACTTTTGCAACCTTCTTCGTTAGCTTTCTATCCCCGGCCGATCATCAGAGGAATAGGAGCTTTGATGGTGCCTGAAGACCCTTGACGCGCGGGCTCCTCCAAGCTCCATATGATCTCGAGGTGACAAATGAGAAGAACGACTGCCGTTGGTGCGGCGGTTTCGCTTCTGCTCGGCGGCGCCCTTTTGACTTGTTACGCAGAACAACTGAACGTCTCGCGGGACTTGGGGATACAGCAGGGGCCCACGGTGCAGACATTCAGCGGAAAAATCGTCTCCCAAAACGGTGTGCGGTTGGTTTTGAAAGACGACGATGATAGTGTCTGGTATCACTTAGATGACCAACAGAAGGCCAGCCAACTCCTTGGCAAAGATGTCCTGGTCACCGGCACCTTCGACGGGCTTACAGGTACAATTCGCGTTCAGAGCATCGTGGAAGGGAAACCTCCTGAGAAGCCTCCCGCGAACACCGAGGAGAAGAAACAAAATAGCGACCCGGCCAGAGGCGCAACGGCTCCCCCGGCAAGCACTGGTACTGCTGCTCCGAGTGCGCGGCAGGTAAGTCCAGCCCAAGAGCCCCTTGGCAATGTACCTGCACCGCGTAAAGATCTTCGAACCCCATCGGAGAGCGAGGCTTCACATCATACGCAGGGCGAAGTGTCAGTAAGCCCCGCACCGGAAGCAACCTCGACTTTCCTTCTAAGTTTGCCGGAAGAAGCGGTGAGTGCATCGTCTTCGGTCGCGATCAGTTCTCGCCGTTTGATCCCGGCGCCCCCTGGTTTCAAGCCGCAAGGACAGAACAAGAATTTGCTGGTTGGTCGGCTGCTCAGCCGCGGCGATCCTTCCTACCCCCTAGAGGCTGTGCAGCAACGGATTGAAGGAACGGTCCGGTTACACGCCGTGATCGGCAAGGACGGGAAAACCCAAAGCCTCGAACCAATAAGTGGTCCACCTTTGCTTGTGGAAGCTGCGGAGACTGCTGTTCGTGAGTGGCGCTATGGTCCAACTCTACTTGATGGACATCCGATTCAAACCCAGGCGGATATCAATCTGGTATTCCGGCTCCCAAGGTAACTGAAGGATTTGCCGTCTGACATGTCTGAAATCAGCCCACGACCTAGAGTCGAAACCGGCCTGCGCTCCGAAAATAGTGGCCGTTCCGACCAAGACGACACCAGATGGCGGTCCAGCGGCAACTATTTCGGTTCCTTTCCGGCGAGGTTGGCAAAGGGAAGATACGGGACGAAACCGTGGGTTTGCGTGCGCAGGCGATAGACGGACGTGGTGGCGGTGATGTACAGGGTGCCGTAGTCGGGATCGCCCCAGGTTAGATTGGCCGGCTGCTCAGGCAAAACGATAGTGCCGAGATGGCGACCCGCCTTGTCCCAAACCCAGATGCCGCGCGGCCCGGTGACAAAGATATTGCCGTTCTTGTCCACTTTCATGCCATCGGGCACTCCGTCGTCCTTGCCACCGGGTTCTTGACCGAAGATTCGGCCAATCGAGATCGTTCCGTCGTCGTCGAAGTCGTACTCACGAATATTGCGCTGCTCGCTGTCGTCCACATAAAACCTTTTGCCGTCAGGCGAGAAAGCAAGGCCGTTGGGCTGCGTGAGTTCGCGAGTGAGCAGAGTCACGGCGCCGTTCTGGCCGAGGCGATAGACGCCCTGAAACGGAATTTCCTGTGATTGGCCTTGCGGAAGATCGAGTGTGGGATCCGTGAAATAGAAGGCACCGTCAGGGCCCAGAACAACATCGTTAGGGCTATTGAAACGCTTACCGTCATATCGATCTGCAAGCACGGTGTACTTAGCATCGGAGCGCGAAATGGCAATGATCGCGCGAAGAACGCTGGCACAATCGATTAGCCGTCCATCGCGATCGAACGTGTTGCCGTCGGGATCGCCGAGGTCGATGAGGCTTTTCCTCGAACCATCCATCTGCACTTTGTAAATTTTGTTGATGGTCTCATCGCTAATCCACAAGAAACCATCGGGATCCCACACCGGCCCTTCCGTGAAGCCGAAGGCGGTTGCGACTGTCTCCAACTTTTCGCTGGGCGCGATAAGCTTTGAAAATTCCGGTGTGAGCGGATCGAGGGCGAACGAAGATTTCGACTGGGCGGCGTAGACTTGGACGATAGCGAGGCTGACAACGGCCGGAACGGCAACCGCGAATAACCACCTGCTCAGTTTAGCCATGAGTCCTAGTCCAAGTTTTGGTGTGTTCTTGAATCTGCAGCAGACTTCGCCAGGCAATGACCGCGACGGGTCAACGGTTCTCATCTTCATCGTCATGTTTTCCTTTGCGCTGGCCAGAGGACGCTTGATCGACCGCAGCCGTACGCATCAGAAAGCTAACCAGATTGTTGAGCTCGGCAGAGGTAAACCGCTGCCCGTAGTCAGCTGGCATCAGCGAGAGTGGATCGTAGGTGACGCTCGCCAGCCCCGAGCGTTCGAGCATATGAAACGTGCCGTCGAGCGATTGAAACTGCATCGAAAAATTGTCCTGGTTGCGGATGAAGCCGGTGAGTTTCTGGCCGTCCTGCGTGACGATAATTGCGGTGCGAGCGCGCGGATTGAGATTGTCGTTGGGATTGGTGATCGCACGCAGGATCTCGGCTGGTTCGCGCGACCGGGCGTAGTCCGTGAGATCCGAAGCGAGGAAGCCTCCTGCTCCTGAGCCGGCTCCCGAATCGACGATGCTGTGGCATTGCGAGCACGCCGCCTTGCCGAAGAAAAGTAATTTGCCGGCGGCGGGATCGCCGGGCAGCGGTGTGTGCTCTCCGCCGCTATGGCCTTGGAGCGAGCGCAGGTAGACGCCGACAGCCTTGATCTTGTCGTCACTTAATATGGCGCCGAAGGCAGGCATGGAGCCCGAGGCAGCGCCATCATGAATGGTGCGAAAAAGCTGCTCGTCCGACATACGCTCGAGCTCTGGATTGGTGGCGATGTTCGGGGCGTGTTCTCCGCCCCGCGCATCCAGGCCGTGGCATCCGGCGCAATTGCTGTCGAAGAGTTTCTTCCCTGCCTCGGTTGCGTCAGCCGAAACTCGCCTTTTCGGCGAGACCGGCTGCTGCGCGCGCGAGTTCTGAATTCCAGATGCGAAAGTCGATAAGAGCAGGAGCGCGAAAAGCAGAAAACATCTCACACACGAAAAACAAATTCGCGCTTTTCTTAAGCGGCCTGGAGACACGCGCGTCGGTTCCTCAGAAGTGGATTCCATCGGCAATCCGCAGAGCCTGTAGGGTGCGACGGATGGTTCTTAGAACAAGAATTTCAGCCCGGCCTGCAAAATTCGCGGCTGCCCATAGGTGGAGGAAATCACTCCAAATCCGGACGAGGCCACCGTGCCGAAGCCTGATGAACTGTTGGCGGAGAACTGAGCATGGTTGAAGACATTGAATGCCTCAAACCGGAATTGCAAAGTCTTCGACTCCGTTAGTTTGGTGTCCTTCAACAGCGCCATATCCCAATTGTTCAGGCCTGGGCCGTGGAAGAAACGCCGACGCGAACTGCCGATCGTACCGAACGCCTCGGGAGCGAACAGGCTGGTGTTGAAGTAAGTACCTCCCTTCCGCGGATTGGTCGTCTGCAGAACCTTGCCACCAGCGAAGTCCGGCAGATCAATTTGGGCCTCGCCACCTTGCGTGCCGGTAAACGAATTGTCGTCGGACTCGGTCAACGTGACGGGTAGGCCGGTGACGAAGCTCGTGATCCCAGATACCGCCCAGCCCGCAGCGACCCAGTTCACCCATCCTGACGTATGAAAGATGCGATCGAACGGGACTCGGGTATCGTAGCTCGCCACGAAATTGTGCGTTGCATCAAAAATACACAAGCCGATGCTCCGCCGGTGATCGAACGGATTTATTCCTTCCTGAAACCCGGAGGCGTTATCCATACACTTACTGTAGGTATATCCGATCAGAAAAGTTGAAAGGCTGCTCGTGTGTTTCAGTTCAACCTGCAGTGAATTGTACGAAGACTGCGCGATCGTCGCTTCGTACGGAATGTCCGCGAAGCTCGGTCCGAGTACCGTGTAGGTCGTATTCACGACGCAAGGGTTACCGGGATTCGCCGGACCGCACTGCGCAGCCGGCACGAGTTGCACATTCGTCGTAGCGGCTGACGGGTACGGCACTCCGGGGGGCAAGATATATTGTTGTCCTTCACCGAAGCCGCCGCACTGCTGCCCTGAGCTCGTCTGCGCGTTCAGCTGAATCAGCTGCAGGCAAAGCGTAGGATTGCCGGGATTCGCCTCGACCAGACTGATCAGTTTGTGGCCCTGATTTCCTACATAGCTCACGCCCAAGACCGTGTTCGTCCCAAACTGTCTCTCCACGGACAATTCGTAATCTTCGGAGCGTGGCAGCACGTTGTGAGTGTTGTAAGCGAGCGTGCCAGAGAGCGGTAAGACACCGGCCCAATTGAACGTGGTGTCTGGATTCTTAGCACTTACGTTTCCAGGAGGGAATACAAACGGAAAGCGCTGGCCTTCGGGGTTATTGGAACCCCGATCTATATAGGGTGTTTCGAGCAATGGCGGAGCTGGGCTCACATAGAACAACCCGTATGGAGGATCGCCAATTTCCTGAAACTGTGTGAGGTCCTCGACCGACGTATAGAAAATGCCGTACCCCGCGCGGATACTGGTCTTGCCCGGCCCACCCGTCAATTTTGCAATGAGTCCGGAATCAAATCCGGGCGAATAAGCGAGACCCAGCCGGGGCGAAAAATTGTTATATCGAGTCGGGGCGAGCGTTCGCGGCACGCCTGGGTCGCCCGGCAATAGATAGCTAGTCGGTGCGCCCGGAAACACGACGGACTGAACTCCCGGCACGACCGTTTCAATCTTGTTCTGGGTGTCATACCAGGGTTGGCTGAACTCCCACCGCAAACCATAGTTGAAAGTGAGATTCTGAGTTATGCGCCAACTATCCTGACCATACAATCCCATGTATTTTGACCTGGAATCGAGGATCTGCTCGCTGGCCTGAATGAATTGCGCGGGAGCGCCGAGGAAAAAGTCGACCACATCCGATCCGGATTCGCTTCCATCGAATGTGAAATCGCCATTTTCGCCGAAAAAGTTTCGGTCATTGATCTGGTCATAGTGAAACTGCCCGCCAAACTTCAGGCTATGCCTGCCGATGATCTTCGTGTAATTGTCCAGCCACTCAAATGTGTTGTTGAATTGCTTGGTTGTATCTGAGGGCACTCCGATATTCAGACCCAGTAGGGCGAACGATACGGAGGGTACACCTTCCAGGCTTGGAGCTATGGGCCCGATGCCGCCGGGCTGATCGAAGCCGGAGGTGAATCCAAGTGAGGAAAGGGTCGGCCCGAGCCCTCCCTGTGGTGAGAATAGATGGTTCGCGGTTCTTAAATAGCTGAAGCGAAACTCATTGACCGAAGTGGAACCGAAGGACTTCGTATCACCAAGCACTACAACTTGAGCACGACTGGCACTCAAGGCGTTGAAGCCGGGCACATTGGCGCCCCCATTGGGGTAGGGATTGTTCGAGGTATCGTCGTCCACATGCCAATAACCGGAGATTAGCCCAAATTGCGCCGTATTTTGATCGATCCGAATTCCGCCTTTGTCGTCCCGCAATCTTTGCTCTGCAGCGGTGGTGTTGAAGTTTGGGCCACCGGCTATGGGGTTTAATGGTGTGGGAACAAATGGCAAGAGGCCCTTGGCTGCAGGCGAAAATTTCGCCGGTGGGAGTTGGAGGTTAGGCAGCACGCATTGTGTCGTGTTGGTGCATGGCGGCCGGGTGGGATCCAGCAGCGTGGGGCCGGTGAAGTAAGGTTCGCCTGCTGTCACAGTGTAACCTAGTCGAGCCGTGAGCGTTTGTGCCCAAGCCGTGCCTTGGACAAGGCCGTTCGTGCTGCCGGTATTCGCGAGAGTGCTCTCCGCCGCTGTGGCCAGCGCCAACTCCTGATCAGTAAAGTCTCCGTTACGATCTGCTGTAGTCGGAACAAACTGACTGGCGGTTGAGCCGAAGATAAGACGTGTGCCTTGATAATCCACAAAGAAGAAAGTCTTATCTCTTTTGATCGGGCCACCCACCGTGCCGCCAAACTGGTTCTGTATCAGTTTGCCGATCGAAGGTGCAAACCAGTCCCGGCCGTTAAATGCCGTGTTTCGATTAAACTCGAATACATCACCGTGATAGAGGTTCGTGCCGGATTTTGTGATGACGTTAATTTGGCCGCCGCTGTAATTCCCGTATTCGGCGTCGAAGTTGTTCGTGATGATTCGGAACTCTTCGATCGAATCAAGGTTTGGAATCACTGCCGTTCCATTGTTCTTGCCTTCGTTGACGTTGGCACCGTTGATCATGAAGCCGTTGGCAGCTTCGCGCTGGCCATTGATTGACTGGTTCCCGGAATTCAGGGAGTTGCTTCCGGAAACCGTCCGATCGTTCAGTCCTGCCGATTGGGCTGCGTATTGGGAAGGCACGACGCCTGGTTGCAGGCTCAATAGATTCGTAAAGTCGCGGCCATTGAGCGGCACTGCGGTAATTTTTTGGCTGTTGATCACTTCGCCCATTTGCGTGCTCTGCGTCTCCACATGGACGGCGTCGCTGTTGACGGTAACGCTTTCGGAAACTTGGCCGATCTCGAGCTTCACATCCGCGCGGATCGCGGAATTGGCGTCAATGTGGATTCCGCTCCTGCGGTAGGACTTGAATCCTGTCTGCTTAACTTCGATGTCGTAGTCTCCGACCGCAAGATTGGGGAAGCTGTAGAAACCGGCGCCGTCGGTCTGAATGGTGGCTTGCACGCCTGTGGCGGTATTGGTCGCCGTTACTGAGACGCCCGGAACGACCGAACCGCTCGGGTCGGTGACGATGCCGGAAATACTGCCGGTAACACTGGCCCAAAGCGCACAGGCCGCCAGCAAGACGCCCCCGAGAACTACGAGAAAACGCTGAGGAATGCACATCGGGTCCCCCTGTTTACGCAAAAGGAGTTCAGTCCGCGCGGAGACGGCAAGGCGGCTCGCGCAGAATTCGGTTCAAAAAAATGCCAGCAAAAGCTCCGAACCCCACCCCAATGCCAAACTCTTACCGCAGCCCCAGAAACCTGTCAACGGCTATTTTTAATGAATTTTAATAACGGCGCAGATTTGCAAGCATATTCGGGTTGCAAGCAAAAACGCGGCCGATCAGACCATCGGAAAGGTGACAGAACTTGGTGTCCACAAGGAGTTCTCCCTTCGCGACCCGAAAAACGGTGGTAGAGTGCGCAAAAATGAACTCCAGAGGGAGGGCATGATGAAAGTCTTGCGGGATGGAAGCAGACGAAAACTGGCAGTTCTCGTTCTCATGGCCATCCTGGCTGTAGCGATCGTGGCGATTTCCGTACGGTCCGCTGGACCATTGCGCGCGGCACAAGCCGGCACCCCGGCCTTATCAGCGGATGATGCCGCCCTGCTCGATGGATACCGGCACGTCGAAGTCGCCTCGGTGTCTGACGCGCTGGAACAGCTTTTCGGGCAGCGGGGGTACATGTCGCATCGTATGCGGCCGGTATTCACCTCGCGCTTTGCGGGGTTCGCCGTCACCGTACGGCTCAAGAAGGATGAAGGCACGACAGATCCGGACGCACTCGCGGGTATGCTGGCGGCCATCGATAGCGGAGGGCCGAACTCCGTCTACGTGATGACGCTCGAACAAGGCGCAGATATTGCGGGAATGGGCGGCTTGATGGCGACAGCGATGGCCGCACGGAATTATTCGGGTGCGGTGATTGACGGCGGGGTACGCGATACCGCCTACCTGCAAAAGATCGGTTTTCCGGTCTTCGCCACCGGAATCGTGCCTTCGACTTCGGTGCATCACTATCGTTTTGCGGGGGCGAACGTGCCGGTGGTCTGCGACGGGGTCGCGGTGAGCGCCGAGGACATCGTGGTAGCGGATTCCGACGGTGTCGTGGCCGTGCCGCGAGCGCACGCGAAGGAAGTGCTAGCGCTGGCGCAGGAGATGGATTTCAAGGAGCACTCGATGTACGCGTATATCGAGAAGCTGAAATCGATTGAGGAGGCGGTAAAGAAGTTTGGGCGGCTATGACGGCGGACCAGCGGGGTTTAATGGAACCTTAACGTGATCCGATTTGACCAACGGAGCGGATTCATCTGTGCGGGTGCGTTTTTGTTTGCGGTAGTGTGCGCCGCAGGGTTTGTTGCGGAACAGGCTGCGGCCGTGAACACAGTCCCGGCTGTCGATAGTTGCGAAGTTAGCGCTGCCACGCATGAAGGATTGCCGGCGGTGCGCATCACGAATCACTGGGTGGAGCTGATTTTAGTGCCGAAGCTCGGCGGACGATTGATGCAAGTCAGGTTTGCAGGGCACGCTTACCTGTTCGAGAATCGAGAACTTAAAGGGAAATACTTCCCGCCGCTGGCTCCCGGCGCTCCGCGGCGCTGGTACAACTATGGCGGAGACAAGATCTGGCCGATGCCTGAGGGCCACGAGGACGCGCAGCACTGGCCGGGGCCGGTATCTGATGTGCTCGACGACGGAGACTACAAGGTGGCGGCCGTGTCACCCAGTCCGCGGTGTGCAGTCCGTATGGATGGGCCGGCCGAGGAGCGCACCGGTTTACAGTTTTCGCGCGAAATTGCGCTGGGCAACGATTCACCGGAGATCTGGTTTCACGCCGTCATGAAAAATGCTTCCACGCGCCCGATTGAATGGTCCATGCAATCGGTGACGCAATACGATACCGCCGACGCGCGCGACGACGCCGACTACAATCACAATTTTTGGGCGTTCACGCCGGCCAATCCAAAGAGCGCGTACCTCGACGGATTTCACGTGCGGTCGGGGCTCGCGGATGATCCCTCGCTTGCGGTGACCGGCGGCCTGTTCCGGTTGCACTGGCTATATCTGCAAAATGAAGTGTGGGTGGATTCGCCGGGCGATTGGCTGGCGGTAGTGGACCGTGCCTTGGGTTACGCGATGGTGGAACGATTTCTCTACCAGCCGAATGCGGAGTATCCCGGCAAGGCCAGTGTGATCTTTTACAAAAACGGACCTGCGGTGGAAATGAACGAGCGAGGCCGGCCAGAGATCCGTACCAGCCCTGATGACGCGCCCTACTACATGGAGGCAGAGCTCAATAGCCCGATGGCGACAATTGCGCCAGGCCAGACGTACGCGATGGACACGCAATGGTATCCAGCGCGTGCGGGAAAAGAGTTTGCCGGTGTGGCGGAAGGCGGCCTGATCCTCGAGCCTTTGCTCGCGGCGCGAACCGCGGCAGGTGTGCGCATTAGCGGATCGTTCGGCGTATTTTCCCCCGGACGCGTGATCGCGCATTTCATGGATGTGAGGGGCGTAGAGCTCACGACGCTGCGGTTGGGCAACGCGGAACCGGCTGAACCGCTGAACTTGAGTGAAGAAGTGAAGGTACCGTCCGGAACGCAGCGCGTGAAAGTTTCTGTCGAAGGCGAGCACGGCGTAAACCGCGGCGTTCTGGG
>Ga0208603_1000169_pt1 | contig 10819 bp, 13 predicted proteins | sample MicForSoSWNC24_M_FD_188001 | JGI IMG/M metagenome (GOLD analysis project Ga0208603, IMG submission 188001) | Forest soil microbial communities from Harvard Forest Long Term Ecological Research site in Petersham, Massachusetts, USA - MetaG HF008... | ecosystem: Environmental > Terrestrial > Soil... | reverse complement strand
TTACTTCCATGGATTGCCTCCTTCTTGGTTTCACGAGTCACTCGGCGGCAAGCAATGCATATCGACCCTGCCGCATATCCTCGTGTACATGGCCCGGAAAAAAAATCGCTCGCCGAATAGCACTCGAATAACAACTACTCGGCGGAAAATTCGATGTGGCGCGTTATTTTGGCGACCAGTTTGGCGATTCGTTCTGGCCTTCGTACGTCAATTGCCGCGGCAAACTGCCATCCGCCAACATCGACCAAATCTGCCGCGTGCCCGTGCGGGTGGATTCGAACACCAGATGCCGCCCGTCCGGCGCCCAGCTCGGACGTTCATTGCGCCCCGCATCTCGCGTCAATTCCACGAGTTGCCGGTTCACGATGTCCATAATATAGATATCGAAGTTGCCGCTCGGGCGTCGCCAGCTAAATGCCAGCAGTTGTCCATTCGGTGACCATGCCGGATCCACCACGTAGCCCATATCCGGCATATCCAACTTCTGCACGTTGGTTCCGTCCGAGTTCGCCAGGTAAAGCACCGGCTCACCCGCGCGATCGCTCACGAATACGATCTGATTTCCAGTTTTCGGATTCCACGCCGGAGAGGTGCTCACCCCGGCGGCGAAAGTGATGCGCTTCAACCCTCCGCCGTTTGCATCCGACAGGTAAATCTGTGGGTCGCCGCTCTGGCTGGACATAAATGCGATCTGCGATCCATTCGGTGAAAACGCCGGCGAACTGTTCGAGCCGCGGTATCGCGGAAACGAAATCAGCTTGTCGGAGACGGTGGAATAAATGCAAATCTGCGGTGAAGTGATCCCACGGAAGGGAACGTAGCAGGTGAAGGCGATGCGCGTGTCATCGGGCGCCCATCGCGGCGTCAGCGAAATGGACTTGAGATGCGTCAACTGGTGCTGGTTCGAACCGTCGTAATCCATCTCCCAGATTTCCTTGTTTCCGCTCTTGCTGCTCACGTACGCGATCTGGGTCTGCGCGATTCCCACCGATCCGCCGCCCAGAATCGCGACGATATCATCCGCAAATTGGTGCGCGAGCCGTCGCGCGCCGGCATCCGTCGCCGGCCCGCGATAGATTTTCTGCAGCGCGATCGGCGCTTGCGGATTGTGCACGTCAGACAAGAAACCGGCGGCCGCCAGATTCGTGCCTTCCGTCGACAAGTTCCCATATGCCAGCATGTACACATTCGCGGGCGCGGCGGCCCAATCGGCAAATTTCACTTCGTTAGGCTGGCTAGGCACCTGCGACGGATAGAAACTCGGGCTCACCAACTCAAGAATGCCGCAGTACTCCAGGTCGCCCCACAATACGTCGTGAAAGGTTTTTTCCAGCGGCGCCGGCGCAGGTTGCCGCACCGCAAACTCCGGAACAGCCACGCGCGCCTTGGCGACGCCCAAACCAGTCCCCGTCTTAAACCAATCCTGCGCCGCTGCCGGCTCTGCACACCAAAGAAGAGCCACACAAAACATCGCGATGATTACAAGTTGTCGTCTCATAGTCTTTATCGTGGAGTGCGGCGGCTTGCCGCCGCCTTTAAAACGCTGCCCGCACCTCAGTCCTTTTCATCCTCCGCCGTGATGGAGTCTTTCTCTGCGCGTCTGCGTTTCCTGCTTCTGCGCTCTCGGCTTTGCCTTCGTTTTTCTCTGTGTTCCCTGTGTTGAATCTCTCGCCTTTGCCTTTCACCTCTTAAAATCAAACCAAAATTCCACGCTAACCTTCGACCCAGAATAAGCCGGCGGCAATTGCTGCATTGGGCTAGCGTCCCGAATCGCCCGCACTGCCGACGAATCCACCGACGCATTCCCACTCGACTTCGTCACCTGAATATTCGCAACCGACCCATCGCGCATGATGTCAAACGTCGCCACCACCCGCGGCGCAAACTGAATGCTCGGATCCACCGTTGACTGCAGCCACGTACTGCTCACCTTGCGCTGCACCGCTTCCACGTACCAGGAAAATCGCGCGCCGAAATTTCCCGCGCCCGGACCTTCAAATCCCATCCCCGCCTGCGTCGAAGATCCCGCACCCATCGCAAACGAGCTGTACGGCACGGTCGGTGTCCCACCCCCTCCGTAGGGAACCGCATTCGGCGGAGGCGGCTTCGGATTTTCCAGCGTCTTCGAAGGCCGCGTCACATATTTCGGCGGCTTATTTTTTTCAAATTTCGGAATTGGAGTAGCGTCCGGCGGCACCACAGGTTTCGGTTGAGGCTCGGCCTTGTACAAGCCTTTGGATTCATCGACGACGCGGCTCGGCGTTTCCACCTCAGGTCGCGGCATCGGCACCGCCGGCAAACTCCCAACGACGCCCACTGTAATCGCGCCGCCCGGCCCGCCCCACGAATCGCCCTGATGCGAAAACACCGCCGACCCCACGAAGAGCAGCGCCAGCGCCCCATGCATCACCAACGATATTGACAGCGGTCCTTTGAGGGTGTCGGGTGCCGGGTTTGCGGCGATGGAAGCCATGTCACTGAATCTGCGCGCGCTCGGTCAGCGGCTGCGTCACCACGCTGATATTTTGTATGCCGGCCTGCCGCAGCGAATCCACCACAGTCGCCCAACTGCCGAAGGGAACAGTCTCGTCGCAGCGCACATACACCGCCTGATGCTGCGGGTCCTTCATCTGCGAAGTCAATTGGCCGCCTATATCGTGAATGTTCACCGGCTTGTCGTTCAGATACACGCGCTGCGCCCGGTCAATCGTGATCACCATGCGCTGCTCGGTCAGTTCCTTCACCGTTTTCGTCTTCGGAACGTCCACCTCGATCCCAGACTGCAAAATGGGCGCCGTAATCATAAAAATAATCAATAGCACCAACACCACGTCGATAAACGGAACCATATTGATTTCCGAAAGCGACGTCCCAGTCTCACGCTGTATCTGCGGCATAAAAGATCGTCTCGTCTACTTATCGCTCAGGTTGGGTTAGAATCCGAAATAACGCCGAATGCCGTAGGTGCGACACCTACGCGCTATAAATCGTCTCGATCTTGGCCACAAACTCCGCCGCAAAGCTATCCATCCGCGCGGCCACCGCCCGAATCTTGCCCAAATAATGGTTATAAGCAACCACCGCCGGAATCGCCGCAAAGAGTCCTGCCGCCGTTGTAATCAACGCCTCCGCAATTCCCGGTGCCACCGCCCGCAAACTCGCCGTGCCCGCGTCGCCCAATCCCGCGAACGCGTCCATCACGCCCCACACCGTTCCAAACAATCCAATAAACGGCGAAACCGATCCGGTCGTCGCCAGCCACGACATCCATTTCTCCAGCCTGCGTACTTCTTCACCCGCGGCAACTTGCATCTGGACTCCCACGGCATTCGAGCTCTTCACTCGTGGAGCCATAGCCACTGCAGTCGCGCCGCCCCCCATCCCCGGCGCGCTGGGACGCCTCTCGGGCATCCCCAACTGCGCTTCCAGTTCGCGATATCCCGCCTGGTACACATGCACCATCGGAGTCGCGCCTGCCCCCATGCGCAAAGTCGCTGGGTCAGGCAGCCCGCGCCCCGCGCGAAACATTTCCAGGAATTTTCTTGTTTGTCTGTCGATGGACCCAAGCCTCTGGGACTTTTGCAAAATGATAGCCCACGAAAAAACAGAGAGGACCAGCAGGATGCAGAGTACTACGCGCGCCACCCAACCCGTTTGCGTGATCAGTGTCTCGAGCCGGCTGGTGAAAATAAGAAGCGCCAGGACGGAAATTGTTTCCCCCAAGAAAAAATTTTGAAAACAACCCACAAACACCGTAGCACACGCAATCAACAAGGGTCAAACGAATCAATCACCTACATCATTCCCCTGATGCCCATAACGACACAGCAAAGTGGCCCCTTGCGCTCAGAAATTTGCAGATTGCCTTGCTAAGTACTGGCGTGTTTAAGTTATTTGCGTATTGTCAGCGGCGCAGGCAAGCCGTCAGTTGCAATTCGGATGAAGATTCTTTGCGCATAGAAGCGATCGGGCTCAGCGGCTACTACTCCACCGCCGTCCCAGTAGCTGTGCAAATCCATTTGCCGGCTTCGCCGCAGATGGAATCCCTCCGTCTCGATTTTACCGTCCGGTCCACTTATTTCTATGGCGCCCGTGGTATCGTCCGCACCGATCACTTCCTCAAAACCGTCAGCTTGCCCGCGGCCGTGTGAGCAGTGCTGCTTCTCGATGAACCAGCCACCGGCCTCGACCCCATGGCCCGCGTGGATCTCCGCAATCAGCTCAAGCGCCTCAATCAGCAGGGAATTACGATTCTGATATCCTCGCACATCCTCGTGGATTTGGAAGAAATCTGCACCCGCGTCGCCTTCATCGCCGACGGCAAGAACCAGGCCGCCGAGTTCCTGCGCCACCTCGTTGCAAGCGGTGTGCCGGTGGTCAAATTCGATCGTCCCCCTGCCACTCTCGAACAGCGTTATCGTTCCGTCTTCGGAGGCCAGCCCCGATGAACCCGATGATTCGCAAGGAACTTCGTCAACGCATGCGCGAGCGCCGCGGCTGGATTTTGCCTTCCCTATATTTATTGACGCTCAGCGCCGTCATCACCGTTGCGTATTACAGTACCGCTTGGGGAGGCAACGACCGAATCCAGGGCTGGCAAGTCGGCGCCGCCCTTTTTCTTACGCTGGCCTACACCCAACTCGTTTTGCTTCTGCTCCTCGCTCCCGTATTCAGCGCCGGCGCGCTGACCATTGAAAAAGAGCAGCGCACTTTGGGAGGGCTCTTGACATCGTTGCTTCGCCCGACGCAAATCTGCGGGGGAAATTTGCCGCTTCGCTGACGTTTGTTCTGCTTCTCCTCGTCATCGGCCTGCCCGTACTGAGTGCGGTCTTCGCCTTCGGCGGCGTTGGCCCCTGGGAAATCACTATGGTAGCGCTCACAACAGTCATCATCCTCGGCACCATCAGCGCCATCAGCCTATATTGGTCTTCGGCGTTTCGTCGCAGCGTGCACGCCACTGCCGTCAGCTACGTCAGCGTGGTGGCTATGACCGTGGTCACCTTCATCATTTTCGGCATCGCCATGTCTCGCCTCAGCAACCGCGTCGGCAATGCTGGCTGGACTTCGATTCCCGAAAGCGTGAAAGCTCCGCTGTACTTGAATCCTCTGTTTTTCATCACCGTGTCGCTGGTGCCCAGAGGGCAGCTTTATCCAGAATGGTTCATCTGTTTGTCTGTGTTTCAGCGCCATCGCTGCTCTGAGCGTGATACTCACGCTCCGCAATCTCCGCAGAAGCGGTGACGTCGCCTGAAATTTCGCTCCCGGCCGCTAAGTCTTCCCCTACGTTCCGCCCTACGCTTCCTTACAATGAGTCTCCGCACAAAGCCTTTGAGAATCGCAAACCTTGTGTCTTAGACTGGTCTGGTGCAGTCGCACGAAGCGCCGTTTGAAAGAAAAAGCGGAACGAAAGGACGGAAGGAGGAGCAATGCCAGATAAGGACAAAGCCCAAGTCGTCAAGCATGGCGACGTCACGCAGCGAGTCGGAGTCGAAGTCATTCGCGCGCGTGGCGTTGACGTCCCTAAACTCATCAAAATGTTAATCGCCAACGCAGCCGCTGAATTCGCCAGCACTTATTATTACTACACCATTCTTCGCATGCATCTTGCCGGTCATGAAGATTATAAAGAGATCTGCGAAGACGCCCGGCTCGAAGATCGCGCTCATTGGGAGCTGATCGTCCCGCGCATTTACGAACTGGGTGGTGAACTTCCCAATGACCTCAAGGAATTTCACGATCAAGCCGGCTGCGTCGCCGCCAAGTTGCCCGACCCGCCCACCGTCGTCAACATTCTCACTCTGCTCCTCGAATCGGAACGCTGCGCAATCCGCAGTTGGATTGCCATCTGCGATATGACTTTCGGCAAGGACCCGCGCACCTACGACCTTGCCTCGCGCATTCTCAACGAGGAAATCGAGCACGAAGCCTGGTTCATCGAGCTGCTTGCCCACGAACGCGACGGCAAGACAGTTCCGTCCGGCCACTTCCGCCGAGGCGAGCCAGGCCACGCGCCCTACAGCAAAAACGCCAGCTTCTACAACCCGTGATCTCTGTGGCCGGGTCCTGCTTGGCCGCGCCTGCTAAGCAGGATTCCCGGCGCATGCTCCATGACGTTCGGCTCAAATACGTTCGAAGTCGTTCTTCTGCTTCCCGAAGGTGAAGAGCGATCCATCCAAGTCGGCGTCAATGAGCACATCTGGGACGCCGCCTTCGACTCAGGCATCGTGCTGCCCGCGCTCTGCCACCAGGGCCGCTGCCTAACGTGCGCCGGCCGCCTGGAAAACGGCGGCGAATTTGATCAATCCGACTCGGTAAGCTACTACCCGCAAGACCGCGAAGCAGGCTTGGTCCTGCTCTGCACCGCGAAACCGCGCTCGCCTCTACGCATCCACACACACCAACAGACCGAAATGCGCCAACACCGTCTTGAGCAAGGGCTCCCCGCGCCCTACTCGTGAGCAGTCCCACATAGACGACCGATATCGCGAGGCGAGCGAAATTCCTCCGTCGCGGTTTTCAATTATTGAAAATTGATCACGTCGCGAGACAGAGGCATCGTCCGCGCAAGAGGTTTTGCCACGGTGGGGTTCATCGGCAACGGCGTGCCTTTGATCGAAAAGATATCCATATCATCCATATCCGCCGACGTGCGGTTTTCCAGCACCATACTTTCGAACACAAAAGGCAACGCCGTCGTGTCCAGTGTGGAAGGCCGGTCGCCGATCTGAAAATGCAAATGTGGACCGGTAGTGTTTCCGCTGTTGCCTAGCAATCCGAGTTTGTCCCCGGTCTTAACGTGATCGCCAACGTGTACCGTTACGCTGTGCGGCGCCATATGGGCATACACCGCGTAGCGGCCGTTGCCGAGATCCAGGGTCACGTGATTACCGGTAAACTCGGCAATCGTCAAATTCTCGGGCGCGGCGCCGGGCGGCACATCGGGCATGTCGCGCACGGACTCGACTACGGTTCCGGGTGCCACCGCAAGCAATTCCACGCCATAGCACAACCAGTCCTCGGACGCCTTCCCGTCGGTGCGAAATGCCTTGCCTTGCGCGTCAACCTTGATCCAGTCAATTGCAAATTGCTCGGAGGGATCAAGCGTTCCGTTCACCGGATTCGTCACGAACCGGTGCGGGCCAATCTCCAGGCAGCACCCGTTCATGTCCACCCAGCCGCCGCCCTTGAACGCCGGCGCCAGAACGATCGCCTCTTCCTGGTTAACCCTCAAGGGCGGGCTCAGCACGGTTGACTCGGGCAGGCGCTTCACCTCTGGCTGCACGGTGCGCACACGCAAAGCAATTGTGCAGGGCGCCTCGTCACCGACGGCATACCCCACATCGAAGTACATGACGCCCGATTGGCCTCCTGCGAGTCTGGCTGAATAACTCGCCTTGTCCATGCTGCCCGGCAAGGTCGAGAGTTTCACCAGTCCCGTTATGTCTTCGTCTTTCGCCGAAACTACGCGATTGGTTCCTGTGGGCTCGAAGTTTCGAGACGGATCCAGCACCTCCACGGATTGAATCGTCGCTGCCGCACCCCAGGAGTTCGTGAATTGCATCGCAAACGCCAGGTGCATCCGCCCGTCCGATCCTTTCACCGGATACACGCCAGAGCCCACCAAATGCCATGTCAGCGGCCCCATGGTAAGCGCATACCGCTGCCCGTCACCGCTTGCAGTCGGCTCGAAGTAATCGGGGGCGTTGGCGCAGCGGTCCTGCGCCAGCGCCACAGAATGAAAGACGCAGAGTCCCGACAAAACAGACAGAAGTATGCGCAGGATTGATTTCATAGGGCCTTCTCGCGTATCGAAATACTCTGTTTGTCTCGAGTAGTGGCCCGGATGTTATCCGCATCCCGCATCCGCTGCCACATAAATCTCCGGCCGCATCAGCGCCGCCCTTCTCATACTCCACCCATTTCGCGCCGCCAAACAATTTGTCAGCGGTGGCGAATGGATGTAGAGTTCCGTTTAATCGGGTTTCTCGTATGAGGAATGGTTTCCTTCGGCTGCGGCTTCCCACCTCATTTTTTTTGCTGATGCTCGCATTCTGTCTGGATGGTTGCGGCCCGTCCTGTTTTCCGGCTCGAAAGCGCAGCGCATCAGGGCATTAGATCCAGCGCCGTAAGTGCGGCACATTATCTCCACAACTTCCAGGACGCTCAGACCGCTCCACACACTCGCGCGCGTGCAAGCAACAACTGCCGCTCGCGCGCGTTGCGAGTCAGCGACGCCGCGCGCTCGAACTCCGTACGCGCTTCATCCAGGCGACCAAGCTTTTTCAAAAGATCGCCGCGCACACTAGGCAGCAGATGATAATTCTCAAGCGAGCCTTCCGCGGTCAAAGCATCCACCACTTCCAGCCCCGCCGCCGGCCCAACCGCCATCGACATCGCAACAGCACGATTTAAATCCACAATCGGCGACGGCGCAACCCGCGAGAGCGATTCATACAGCGACACGATGCGCGGCCAATCCGTTTCTTCAGCCGTACGCGCCCGCGCATGACAAGCCGCTATCTCCGCCTGCAACAAGTACGGTCCCGGCGCGCCGCCCGAATTTTCCGCGTGCGCCAAAGCCGCAAGCCCGCGACGAATCAAAAGCTGATCCCACTTTGCGCGGTTTTGGTCAAAAAGAAGCACAGGCTCGCCCGCTGCATCCACCCGCGCTCGGGAGCGCGACGCCTGTATCTCCATCAGCGCGACCAACCCGTGGACCTCGGGTTCTTGCGGCACAAGCTCTGCCAGGATGCGGCCAAGCCGCAACGCATCGTCGCACAGCGCAGGGCGCAACCAATCGTTGCCCGCGGTAGCCGAATAACCTTCGTTGAAAACCAAGTAAATCACCGCAAGCACCGACGAAAGCCGCGCCGCCAGCTCGTCGCCTCGCGGCACCTCGAAGGGAACGTGTTTTTCAGCGAGGGTGCGTTTCGATCTTACGATGCGCTGCGCCACAGTCGGCTCCGGAACCAGAAACGCCCGCGCAATTTCCTCGGTTGTAAGCCCACCAAGCAAACGAAGCGTCAGCGCGATGCGTCCTTCGGTCGGCAACACGGGATGGCAGGAAATAAATATCATCCGCAGGAGATCGTCGCCGACATTATCATCGAGTGCCGCCTCAAAATCCGGCACGGCCATCTCCTTCTCTGCAAATTCACGGCCGAGCTCTTCATGCTTGCGTTCAACACGCGCGTTTCGCCGGAAGTAGTCGATGGCTCGATGCTTGGCGCTAGCCATGAGCCACGCGCCAGGATTATCCGGCACGCCCGACTGTGGCCACTGTTCGAGTGCAGCGACCAGAGCGTCCTGCGCCAGATCCTCGGCCACGCCGACGTCGCGGACAATTCGCGCAAGGCTGGCGATCAGCTTCGGCGATTCGATCCGCCAGACGGCGTCAATGGCGAGGTGTATATCGGTAGCAGCCACGGCTACCAATCACATCATCTTCAATCCAACCGCGCAAGGCCCGCACAACGAGCCCCAGTACGCGGCAAGCCCAGCGGCTACCCGCCGCTCCGCGCCTGTGTATTCTGGTCCGCCTCGTATAGTTGGCGTAGCTCGCACTCTCCTCCGCCGACGACCTGAAGGAATTGCCTGGCGTGCTCGTTGGCCTCCGCCTTGGAATTCACCTGAAATAGCGCAAACCCCCGATCACTTCCTTAGCTTCCGTGAACGGCCCATCGGTGACCTTCACCGTGCCGTTCGAGAGACGAACGCGCGCACCCATAGCGCTCGGCAAGCAGCCCTCCACAGCGAGCAGGTAGCCGGCCTTCATCCCCTCCTCGATCAACTTGCCCATCCTCGCCATTTCTTCTTCCGAGGGCGGTACATCTGTTTGGACCGTCTTGTATACGCTCAGAAATTTCATGAAGTTTCTCCTCGCGAGTTTGGATTCGCCGTTGAAATGGCCGCGCACCTCAATCAGCCTTTCGGTAGCCCGGCGTTTCTTTTTGGGGGCCGAATCGCAACGCCGCTACGACGCCTTGTTCGCCGCAGCCTGAGCCCGTATCCGTTCCCCGCGCTCCCGGATCGCCGGAGTTAACTCTGCCCCGAAGTCCGCCACCTCAAACAACGGCCGAATCTCGACGTCGGATTCGCCTTGATGCGGGCACGGGCAGCGCTTGAGCCACTCCACCGCCTCGTCCATGGACTTTACGTTCCAAATCCAAAACCCGGCGATCAGCTCCTTGGTCTCGGCGAACGGCCCGTCAATCACCGTCCGCTTGTCTCCGGAAAATCGCACGCGCTTGCCCTTCGAACTGGGATGCAGCCCATCTCCCGCGACCATCACTCCGGCCTTCACCAGCTCTTCGTTGAATGTCCCCATGTCCTCTAAGAGCTGCCGTTTGGGCATCACGCCCGCTTCCGATTCCTCGCTAGCCTTCACAATCACCATGACTCGCATCGTTATGTCTCCTTGAGTTGAAATAAGAGCCGGGTTTCCAACATTAAATTCAATTCGGTAAACCGCCTCTACTTTGACGTCGAACAACCGCCAAGGACATCGACACCCTCGCTTTTTTTCACGCTGCCGTTTAACTAATTCGCCGCCCGCTGCACCGATCTGCCAGACGACTCGCGACTTGCGATCGGTGCAAGCCGCCAGCGGCCATAGGCGACGAACGCCACGAGCAATCCCACGCACAGCGGCATCAGCGCCTGCGCTACGCCACTGACCACCAGCATGATCGTCGTCGCGCCGATCATGATAATCACCAAACCGGCTGCGGCCAGCGGCGTCAGGTAGGTCCGATTGCGAAGGAGTCCGGGCAAAAGCAAGCCGATCGCTCCAAGCACCTCGCACGCGCCGATGAACCGC
>Ga0208603_1000168_pt1 | contig 10835 bp, 5 predicted proteins | sample MicForSoSWNC24_M_FD_188001 | JGI IMG/M metagenome (GOLD analysis project Ga0208603, IMG submission 188001) | Forest soil microbial communities from Harvard Forest Long Term Ecological Research site in Petersham, Massachusetts, USA - MetaG HF008... | ecosystem: Environmental > Terrestrial > Soil >... | reverse complement strand
GTGGTTTCGCTGACGGATGATCTTCATGCCGAGTTAATGTTGCTCGAGGAATGTTCCACCAGCCGGCGTCATGCAACCTGTGTGGTGTGTGCCCGTCATTCATCTCCACCGGACGGCGGCGGTGCGGCCCACGCCTGGGCGATTCTGCAGGCCGGTCCGCGTGTCGAATCCTTGGTTTTTGGCGGACTGATTTTGCCGAGTCTTGAAAATCGAGAGTTGCAATTTAGCGTCAAGCGCGCGGCCGACCGCGCCCCTCCGGCTTCCGTTCTCTAATTCCGTTCACAGTTTGATTGCTCAAGTTCTTATCATCGGACGCTCGAAAAATGTTCGGCCCTAAGCGGCGATTGACGCGTGAGTGTTTTTCCTGCAACCATGGCAGGTTTCATGGGCAGCATTACAGACTTTTTATTCAATGTTTACGGACTCCTTAGGGCGTTTGGGTCCATTCGGATATCTCTAACGGTATGAGGATTTCAATGGAACGCGCAGGAAGGGTGCAAATCGGCCTGACGGTAGGGATAATCCTGCTGCTGGCGGGCTGCGGCGGAAACGCGGGCAAAAATGTCGCCGCAGAAGCGCCTCCGCCCGCGCAAGTCGAGCGCGAGGGTGACGTCAACCTGGTGCAGGTAGATCACCCGGAGCAATTTCCGCTGGTGGCCGCGACCGAATACAAGTCGCCTTCGCGATTGGTGGCCACGGGGGTCGTGAGTCCAGACGTTTCTCGCACCGTGCCGGTGATTTCGATTGCGGCCGGACGCGTGGTGGAAATACGCGCGCGACTGGGCGACACAGTGAAGAAGGGACAGGTGCTGCTGCGCGTGCAGAGCGCGGATATAGCTGGAGCATACTCGGACTACCGCAAGGCGGTCGCCGACGAACTGCTTGCAAACAAGCAGCTCGATCGCGCGAAAGGCCTTTACGATCATGGCGCGATTTCGCTGAATGACTTTCAAGTCGCGGAAGGCACCGAAAACAAAGCCAAAGTCGACGTTGAAACCAGCGCCGAACATCTGCGTGTGCTGGGCGCGCCGCTCGACCGTCCCTCGGGCGTTGTGGATATCGTGGCGCCGGTTTCGGGGGTGATTACCGATCAACAAGTCACCAACGCCGCGGGGGTGCAAGGACTTTCCGCGTCCGCGAACCCGTTCACAATTTCGGACCTGTCGTACGTCTGGATTCTCTGCGACGTCTATGAAAACGATTTGCCGACGGTGCGCCTGGGCGACAGCGCCGATGTGCGGTTGAACGCTTTTCCGGACCGCGTGGTGACGGGCCGCATCAGCAACATCGGGGCGGTGCTCGATCCCAATATTCGCACCGCGAAAGTTCGCATCGAGGTGAAAAACCCAGGCCAGATGCGGCCGGGGATGTTCGTCGCGGCCACATTCCGCGGGCAAAAGGCGGAAGAGCACGCAGCGGTTCCGGCGTCGGCGATTCTGCATTTGCACGACCGCGATTGGGTCTATGTGCCCGCAGGCGGAAATAAATTTCACCGCGTGGGAGTTGTCGCAGGCAGCGAATTGCCGGGGAAAATGCAGGAAATTGTTTCAGGTATGCAACCGGGTCAGCAGGTCGTTCGCGACGCCTTGGTTCTCCAGAATACTGTGGACCAATAGACAGTAGCCCGTCGGGAGTACTCGAAGGCCCATCGGAAGATGCAAAGCCTCATCAATTTCGCGCTGAACAACCGCTTCATGATGCTGGCGCTGGCCGTACTTTTGCTGGCCTGGGGCGCGATCTCGTTCCATAGCCTGCCTGTCGAAGCGTATCCGGACGTGGCCAACAATTACGTGCAAGTGATCACGCAATGGCCCGGCCGCGCGGCGGAAGAAGTGGAGCAGCAAGTCACAATCCCGATTGAAATTCAGATGAACGGATTGCCGCACTTAGCGCATTTACGCTCAGTGTCGCTTTTCGGGCTTTCCAGCGTGATGCTTATTTTCGACGACAATTCAGAAAACGACTGGAATCGCCAGAAGGTGCTGGAGAGACTTTCTCAAGTGACTCTCCCCAACGGGTTGCAACCGCAAATGGGGACGGATTGGAGTCCAGTCGGCCAGATTTATTGGTACACGCTGAAAAGCACCAATCCCAAGTACGACCTGATGGAACTGAAATCCATCGAGGACTGGACACTCGAGAAGCAGTTCAAGGCCGTCCCAAATGTGGTGGACGTCTCCAGCTTCGGCGGCATTACGCGGGAATATCAGGTGCGCGTGGATCCGAACGCTCTGGTATCGCACGGCCTGAGCATCGGACAGGTGGAGCAGCAGCTCGCCAACAACAATGCCAACGCTGGAGGAAGCTTCGTCGAAGCGGGGTTGCAGCAAATCAACGTTCGGGTGCAAGGCCTGTTTAGAAATGTGGCGGACATCGAGCAGACCGCAATTCTGACGAAGAACGGAACCGTGCTGCACGTAAAGGACATCGGGGCGGTAGTGCAGGGACCGAGGATTCGCCTGGGACAAATTGGCAAAGCCATTCACCGTGCCGACGGGAAGGTGCTGGACAACGATGATGTGGTGGAGGGCATTGTCCTTTTGCGGAAGGGCGCCAATGCCGATGAAACGCTCGCGGCCATCCACGACAAAGTTAAGGAGCTGAATGACCTGATATTGCCACCGGGCGTGAAAATCGTTCCGTTTCTAGACCGTAGCAATCTCGTTCAGCTCACCACCCATACGGTCCTCGACAACCTGACCGAGGGCGTGCTGCTGGTGTCCGTGATTCTTTTCTTTTTCCTGGGGAATTCGCGCGGGGCATTGATCGTGGCGTTGACGATTCCTTTCGCGCTTCTTTTTGCGTCCATTTGCCTGGATCTCAACAAGATTCCTGCGAATTTGCTTTCGTTAGGCGCGCTGGATTTCGGAATGGTTGTGGACGGAACCGTGGTCATTATCGAAAACATTGTGCGGCATTTCAGCCTGGCGTCGAGTTCGCAAAGATCGCCGCAGGAGATTATTCGAGACGCGGTGCTGGAAGTGCTTCGGCCCGTGTTTTACGCGCGGGCCATCATCATCACGGCATACCTGCCAATTTTCACGTTACAGAGTGTGGAGGGGCGCCTGTTCAAGCCCATGGCGTGGACAGTTTCGTTCGCACTTCTGGGCGCACTGATTTTTGCGATTATCATCGCGCCGGTGCTGGCGCTGATCGTGTTCAGGCACGGAGTTCACGAATGGCCGAACCCGGTGATGAATTTTCTGAGAGAGAAGTACCGTATCGCAGTTCGCAGGGCCATCGAGCATCGTCGCGCGACCGTGGGTGTGGGCGCGGTCTCCTTTGTGCTGGCCGTCGTGCTGATGGCTAGTGGCGTGATAGGGTCGGAATTTCTGCCGCACTTGGATGAAGGTGCTATCTGGGTTCGCGGGACGCTGGCGCCCAGCACCGGACCCACCGAAGGAGTGCGCATTGCAAATGAGGCGCGGGTGCTCCTGGCTTCGTTTCCTGAAGTCACCGTGGTGACGAGCCAGGTAGGAAGGCCCGACGACGGGACCGACACCACCGGCTTTTTCAATACCGAGTATTTTGTGGATCTCAAGCCTAAAGCCGAATGGCGGCCCGTATTCCACAAGGATAAGGATGAGCTCATTGCTGCCATGGATCGCGAACTGAGCAAGACGCCGGGAATTTTATGGAATTTCTCGCAGCCGATTGCGGACAACATGGAAGAAGCGGTCAGCGGCGTGAAGGGCGAGCTGGCCATCAAGTTGTACGGGGACGATCTGCAGCTACTCGAAGAAAAGGGAGACGAAGTCGTCAACGTGATGAAAGGTGTGCCCGGCGTCGAGGATCTCGGTCTATTTCGCGTGCTGGGCCAGCCGAACCTGAACATTTCGGTTGATCGCCAACGAGCCGCGCGTTTCGGGATCAATGTGGCCGATGTACAGGATGCCGTGGAGACGGCGGTGGGCGGAAAAGCGGTGAGCCAGGTCTTGCAAGGAGAACAGCGCTATGACCTGGTGGTTCGATACCAAGCCCCGTATCGCGATAACAAGGAAGCGATCGAAAATATTCGCTTGTTGGCGCCTTCCGGAGAGCGTGTTTCATTGGCACAGCTGGGTAAAGTGGAGGTTCGCGACGGAGCTTCCGAAATCTATCGTGAAGAAAATTCGCGCTACGTAGCGATCAAATACAGTGTGCGTGGCCGGGACCTGGGCAGCGCCGTGGAAGAGGCGATGAAGCTCGTGAAAGAGAAGGTCAAGCTTCCAGTCGGTTATCACATTGATTGGGCTGGTGAATATGAGAGCCAAAAGCGATCTCAGCGGCGGCTGATGATCGTGGTGCCGATCACGCTTTTGGTGATCTTCATTATTCTGTACACGATGTTTGGTTCAGGGAAGTGGGCCGGCCTGATTCTTGCCAACGTCGCTGTCGCGCCGCTGGGAGGATTGTTAGCGCTGCTCCTGACCGGGACACACTTAAGTGTGTCGTCGGGAATCGGATTTCTGGCGCTTTTCGGAGTGTCGGTGGAAACCGGGGTCATCATGCTGGAATACATCAATCAGCTCCGCGTGCGCGGATATTCCATCGAAGACTCCGCGATCGAGGGCGCGGTGTTGCGGCTTCGACCTATCATGATGACGATGCTGGTGGCGACTCTGGGTCTGCTTCCTGCCGCCGTTTCGCGAGCGATTGGATCGGATTCGCAACGCCCGTTCGCTATTGTGATTGTCGGTGGATTGATTACCGCCCTTGTGATGGGCATCTTCCTGTTGCCAGCGATGTATGTGTGGATTGCGCGAGACGGCGATAAGCTTCCGGAGATGGAAGAGTCTTTCGAAGCCTAGTGGCGCGTCCTTGGACGCGCTTTTCAATTTCGGCGGAGTGGTGATTTCGATAGAATCCCGCTACGCCTGTTGTGCAACGGTCACGGAACTGCCGGAGGGTGTCGCGCCTATGAAACGAGAAGAAGTCCGCGCTCGCATTGAAGAGATTGGCATTATTCCGGCGGTGCGGCTCTCGTCCGCGGAAGACGCGCTCTTTGCCGCCGAGGCTGTCTCGCGCGGTGGCATTCCGATTGTCGAAATCGAGATGACGGTTCCCGGCGCGATTGAAGTGATTGCGCACTTGGTGAAGCATGCGCCGAAGATGATCGTCGGCGCGGGCGACGTGTTCGATTCAGAAGTAGCACGACAATGTCTGGACGCGGGAGCACAATTTTTGACCAGCCCTGGACTGGATATGAAAATCGTCGAGTTTGCGCTGGGGGCGTCCGTGGTGGTGTTGCCTGGAGCACTGACGCCGACGGAAGTCACCAGGGCCTGGAAAGCCGGTGCGGATTTCGTGAAGGTGTTTCCCTGCTCGCAAGTGGGCGGCGACAGTTATATCCGCGCGCTGAAAGCGCCGTTTCCGCATTTGCCGTTGGTGGCGTCGGGCGGCGTGAATCAGCAAACCGCTGCCAATTTTATTCTGGCGGGCGCGGCGGCGCTCGGCATCGGTGGGGAACTGATCCCTAAAGATGCAATACGGCTGCGGCAGGCGGAGCGAATTTTCACGCTGGCGCACCGGTTCGTAAAATTTGTGAACGCAGCGCGCGCCCAAATCGCGTCCCACAGACCGCACATCGCAGATGCGGCCAAGCGCGCCTGAAGCGCGTCTCGGCGGTCACCCGGCTGGCTGTAGCGAAAGCGTGGGATTCGTTCGGCACGGAACCTCAAGCGGCAAACCCGTTTGGTGCCGCTCCGCGCGTTTGCTAGAATTAGAAGCACGTTTTGCGTTAAGTTTTCCGGCAGTGGGCGTGTAGCTCAGTTGGGAGAGCGCCTCGTTCGCAACGAGGAGGTCAGGGGTTCGAGCCCCCTCACGTCCACCAATCTAATTCGTTTTACTGCAGGTACTTAGTTGGTCGATTCTCAAAATCCGCGAGAGGTCACTTGTCCGATATTTTGTCGATGTGGCGGTACCCGAGCCGCACGCGCAATTGGTTGACAGCTATTTCAGATTGGCGTACTCAGTTTTTGCAGCGATGAGGACGGGAATGTCGGGGTCGGCATCTTTCCATGCCGCCAGGAAATTCTGATACGCGGTCTGGGCTTTGCCATTGTCGCCCTGCGCCGCAAAAGCTCGCGCAAGTCCGAGATGGGCTAGCACGCCTGTCGCGCAATTCCACAAGAGCCCGCGCCGGTCCAGAATTTTCTGGAATTCAACGGCAGCGGCCGCGCCCTGTTGCGCGCCCAGGTAAGCTTCTGCGCGGACATACATCGGGTACAAACAGGAGTTGGTGGCGCTCGGACTCAGCATGCCCAGCTCGAAGGGTTCGGCCGTCCGAAGAAGTTCGATACCGTCGGCAGCATCCTTGTGGCCCGTTTCTATTTGCGCTCGGATGGTAGGAAGCCACACCGACTGGACGACAGTACTCTGTGGGAAGCGCTTGGCGAGGTCATCCACAAGTAATTGGGCTTGCGCTATATCACCCGCCAGCGCATAGGTTAGCGCGGCCTGCGCCTCGGCCTCGCGACTTCCAGGCGCGAGTGCCACTGCCGCAGCAGCGTTCCGTCGCGCCTCTTCGGCGTTGCCGAACAGCGCTTCGCGGATTGCCGCATTCGCTTGCCACAAGGCCGCAGGCTCTTTTTCATCGCTGCGGCGCGCGGTTTCGACAGCTTGCCGGGATAGTGCGCGAGCCTTCCCAAGTCTTCCAGACCAGGCTTCCGTGTCGGATTCGAGGGAAAGCATCTGCTCTTCTACGCTTGGCTTTCCAGTCGCCCAGTCCGCCTCCTGTTTCATGACTGCTACGTTGCCCTGCAAGTAGGCCAAGGCGTACGAGTTCACGTGTAGATTAAAATCCCCGAACATCCCCGCCAACGCACCTTTAGTTGTAGTCCTTGCTTCGTCGTACCGGTTTAGAGCCAGGTAAATCTCGCCCAGATTCACATATGCCGACCCGCTCGTCGGGTCCAGGAGAAGCTGTTCACGGGTTACGTTGGCTGCCTTCTCATATTGCCCTAGAATCATGTAATCATTGCCCAGGTTGGCGCGAGCATCATAATCGCGCGGGTAAAGTTGTATCCACAGTTCGTAGGTTTGATTCGCTTTCTCCAACTCGCCAGTGGCGATGTCGTAGTAATCTGCGGTGATGTGGAACCTCTCGCGTTCGGTGACGCGGTTGCGCAGGTCGAATGCTTTTTTCAGATTATCGGCGGCCATGCTGGGCTGGTTCAGATTAGCGTAAAGATTTCCCAGAAGGTCGTATGCCATCGCAAAGTTGGGATCGAGTTCGACGGCAAGTTTGCAGAGGGTTATTGCCTTCTCGTTCGAGGTTGCTCTGCCTCTGCTGTACGCGTTGAGGGCTTCCAGCGAACTCGTCGTGGCCTGCTCCAGCGGGACGTCGGTTTGCTGCACCGAGTGGAGTGATTCGCCCAATTTATTACGAAGGGTAGAAGCCGCTCGCCCCAGTGCCTCGACAACTTGCTCCTTTCGCGCCGCCGTAACCTGCTCTTGGGCCAGCACGTCTCCGTTCTCGCAGTTCAACGCTTCCAGATTAATCACGTACTGCGTCCCCAGCTTCACAATCGAGCCTGCTAGGTACGCCTTGCTACCCTCACGAACGCACACTTCGCGCGCCAGATCTTGCGTTAATCGTTCATTCGGCGAGTGCATCATTTGCCGGAGCGTCTGGTTAACCTTTGCATGCGAAAGGATATTCAGGTAAGGAGATTGGTCGAGAGATATAGTCAGTGCTTGCCGGAGGGTGTCGTCCCAGACCTCGTCGCCAGTCATATTAGAGAAATCCGCCAATACAATGGTGTCAGTTGGGCCAAGCGCATGAGCTTTGTGTGTGAAGAAGAGCCAGCTACCAATAAGAGTCAAAATAAAAACGGTAGTGCCAACAGTTATCGGCAAGTAGCGTTTTTTGACGTTCGGTTTGGAACCCGTCTCCGCACTTAATTTCTGCGTGGCGATTTTCTTCGGCAGGTAGCGTCTCTTGGGTTTGACTCTAGGGGCGCCCATGCCCGTCTGCATTGACGATTGTGTAACAATTTTCTTCGGCAATTCAGCATTGCCAGCTTCAGCGCTATACAGGTTGTAGATGTGAAGGCGGACACCGTGCTTTACCTCTACCTCGCCGAGATCGTGCAGCGCATGAGACCAGCAACTGATCTGTCCGAGAACCTCCGCCTCCGCGCTCGACACCAGAATATGCCCGGCATCCCCAGAGTCCATTACCCTCTGTGCGATATTGATGCCCCCACCTGCAACATTACGGTTCGCGTTAATATCGGCAACTCGATACACCGGACCAGTATGAATGCCCATTCGCAATGTCAGTTCAGAATGGTTACGTAAAAACTGACTTAGCTCTAACGCGCATCGAACTGGTGCTTCTGCATCCCGAAAGAAAACGAGCGCCATGCCATCTCCAGTTGGAATGCGAATGAGCTCTTCGCTCGCCTCGGCGCGGACAAATTCTGGAGTTTGACGAACCGCTTCCTGCAACTGCATCACTAACTGTTCCTGCTCGTCCATTGGCAATTTCGAGTAACCTACAATATCCGTGAAAAGAACATGGGCGATCTCAAGCGTATGACCCGCACCAGGGTCAGGTGTGCGGCTTGGTGTTGAGGGTAAGTCAGACATTAACGGTGCATATTACGCCAGCATGCGGGCTCAGGCAATGATGGTCCGAGATTTGCATAAGCACCAAATCCACCTGCAGCGTTTTGCGCTGCCGTCGATGTGAGTTCGATCAATACCCCACGTACCATCGCCGTGTTGATTTCGGGAGGGTTCAATCGCAAGAGACCATAGCCAACTTTTTCTAGCTCGAACGACGATCTCGACGAACGTCCGAGCGCCTGTTAACTACGCAAAACATTGCATCTTAGTGTCTGGTTTCTAGCCACTCACGCTAAAGTGACCTTCTTGCATTGCTAAGCCCGGGGCCTGACGCTAATCATCTAACGCAGTGATAATATTACGTCTTAGTGCTAAATTGATTTCGTTCGACAAAAAATTCTAGTATGGTTCCTCACTTGCGGTGGCCATTTCTCCGGCGGCATAAGTTTGCAATGTGCCTGCGCGGTTGTGTGGGAATTCAAGCCTCATACAGGAGAATGAAGCATGCTCAAGCATGGGATGCTAGTTGGGATGTTTGTCTTGCTGGGCGCAACCGCAGTTTGGGCTCAGAGCCCGAGCCCCAACGTTATTCGAAACGTACCCGAGCCGAGCAGCTTGATTCTGCTCCTGGGTGGTTTGGGCGGCGTCTCACTCGCGCGAAAACGTCGATAGATCTGCAGTTTTTTCTCAGACCGGTTCGCTAGGCTGTCGAATTGCGGAATCCTTGGTGGAGGAACCTGAGAGCCGACAGCGAGAGTGCCCGTTTGGGCGTAAGACTATCTGACTGGCGGCGTGGTTGCAAACTTGGACCAAAGTCTGCTGGTGAGCTCTCCGGCGTAAAGATCCTGACGACGCGTGAAACGATCGAGCGCGCAAGTCGACCGCTCGATTGGGCGGAGCCTGTGGCGCGGCCACATACGCTCGTCCTTAGCGCCGGTAGGGCATTCTCACCTATAGGCATTTGTACAGCAATTCGGTCAGAGCGGGGATAAATGGGGCGAGTAGCGTCATGTGGTTTGCTGCTGCCGCGATGAACTCTGTATACCGGCGTGCAAAAGAAGGCGTGCTCTGAGCTTTTTCTAGTACCTCCAGTCGTTCGAGGATTCCTGGTCGCTGCTCAAATGGAACGTTGCCTGAATCGTCTCCCGAGTGCGCTGGAAGACTTGGTCGTTCGTGATCTCCACGACGTTTATAGAGTTATCGACGCTCTGCACGTTCACCGGGGATTGTGGCCTTGAACGTCGTAGATATTCGTGATGCTCGGCTGTTGGGATGTCATCTTCGGTTTCACCCTCCTTTCCTCAATTTGGCAATGTATAGTCGGCACCGGAACACTATCGCGCTCCAAAGTGTTTACTACAAACGTTCCGTACCTCAGCGTGCCCTCAGCCGTCGCCTGCTTAGCCCTCGCAACAGCGCGAGCACGCAGCTCAGTTGCCTGTTGAACAATGTGCGCCGCTAGATGATCTGTAAGGGGAACCCCAAACAGTTCGAAACCATCAATCGCAACGAGGAGGTCAGGGGTTCGAGCCCCCTCACGTCCACCATTATTGTGATTGTCCCGCCAGCTTTCGGGTTTCTGTACGCTGTTTATCTTTCGATTGCTTCCTCGGTTTGCGTTGCTTGAGCTGGCTCTGGTTCTAAGGCGCCAGCCGATGGCAGGTCTTCTCCGTGTTCTGCGAGGTCGGCTATCAGCAGGCGCAAGTTTCCTTCATTTGTTGCGTACGCCAGGCCGGTGTCAATGTCCAGGACGTTTGTGCGGATCAGCTTTTCGATTTCGTCGTCGAAACATTGCATACCTTCGGTGGCGCCATCGCGCATGGCGTCCAGGAGCGACTTGCCTTCACTTTCGCCTTTTTGCACATAATCCCGCGTGCGCATCGTGGATTTCAGAATCTCGAACGCAGCCACGCGGCCGCTGCCATCGCGTTTTGGAATCAATCGCTGAGAGATGATGTAACGAAAAGTTTTCGCCAGCCGCCCGCGGACGGCATGCTGCTCGGAAACCGGGAAGACACCGATCACGCGCTCAATTGTTTTCGATGCATCAATGGTGTGCAGCGTCGAAAACACCAGGTGCCCCGTCTCGGCTGCCTCCAGGGCGACTTCGATCGTGTCCTTATCGCGCATTTCACCCACTAGGATTAACTTGGGCGATTGCCGCAGGGCCGCGCGCAAGGCCAACGGAAAACTGGGAGTGTCCGAGTACAACTCGCGCTGATGAATCGTGGCGCGCTTATGCGGGTGGAGAAATTCGATGGGGTCTTCGATGGTGATGATGT
>Ga0208603_1000166_pt1 | contig 10957 bp, 10 predicted proteins | sample MicForSoSWNC24_M_FD_188001 | JGI IMG/M metagenome (GOLD analysis project Ga0208603, IMG submission 188001) | Forest soil microbial communities from Harvard Forest Long Term Ecological Research site in Petersham, Massachusetts, USA - MetaG HF008... | ecosystem: Environmental > Terrestrial > Soil... | reverse complement strand
CGGCCAGACCTCCGCGATTCTATCCGCTTTGACGGCATACCCTAGCACAGCCAGCCTGTGCGTCTGTGGCGATGCGCGCGAAGCCTGCGAGCTCGCCACGGAATTTTCGCACGTTCTAATTCTGCCTCGCGAAGATGGCTGGATCGGGACGCTAATTCTCGTTGCCTGCGAAGCACTGCGACGGACCGAGGCAGTTGCTCGCGCGCAGCGCGCGGAACGCGCGGGAATCGACAGTCAGCGCGATGCTGCGCTAGGGCGTTACATGATTGACGTGCGGCCCAGCGTAAACAACGCGCTGACTTCCGTCATTGGTAACGCCGACCTGCTGCTGCTCGATCCAGGTCAATTGTCGGCCGAGGGACACAGCCAAATTCGAACGATCCATGCCATGGCGCTTCGTCTCAACGAAATCATGCAGCGATTCTCATCCCTTGCGGCGGAGATGCGTGCTGGTGAGACGGAATCTCACGCTGAGACAGCAGACGCATCTCAGCGAGTTGTCACCGGTGCGCTGCGATAGGGCGGCTGCTCGTAACCCAAAGTAGCAAAGGGATATTGCTAAGTCGTCGCAAGGCGCGAAACTCCCGCGCGCATGGCTGCGGACTTGCAGTTCTCTTAGCGGATATATCTGTGGAGGTGCGTCAGTGCTGAAGAAGGTCCTGATTGTGGACGACTCGCAGGCGGAATTGCACCTAATGCAATCCATGCTGCAGCAGGGCGGTTTTCATTCCGTTGGAATTTCCGATCCAACGAAGATCGAAGAAGCGATTGAAGATGAGCGCCCCAGCGTGATCCTGCTGGATGTGGTGATGCCGCAACGAAATGGGTTCCAAGTCTGTCGCGATCTGAAGAGCCAGCAGCATTATTCGAATATTCCAGTAATTCTAGTCACGTCGAAGACCGCTCCCAGCGATCGCTACTGGGGCGAGCAGCAGGGTGCGAATGGGTATGTGGCTAAGCCGTTCACGCCGGATGAACTGATCAATGCGGTGAAAAGGTTCGCTTGATGCCAATTCAGCATGAAAACGCGGCGCTGCCCATTGAGCTTGCCGGCGAATTCCTCGAAAGCGAAATATTTTCCGAGGAGCGGCTGCCGGAGCGGCAGTATTGCGTATTTCGGGCGGGACGAGAACGGTTTTGTTTTTCGGTACTTGAGGTCGAGGAAGTTGTGGACTGGCCGATCGTGACGCGAATACCGCTGACGCCGGCGTTTCTGATGGGCGTTTTTAATCTTCGCGGGACGATCGTGCCGCTGGTGGACATCGCGTTTACCGAGGGCCGCCGGCCGGGGCTGCTACCCAAGCATGTGGTGGTCGCAGTGCTGAAAGGCGACGCACAACGCGAGGACATGCGGCTGGGAATTGCAGCGGATGAAGTTATCGGCACGTACTCGGCGACGGAAGAAGCATTGCTCGATCAGGCGCCGAATGATGTGCCGCACTGCCGCGGGATGTTGCGGCACGACGATCGTCTGGCGCTGGTTGTGGATCTGCGGCGTTTGATTGACGTTTTTCCGGTTCCAGTAATTTAGCGCGGAAGGTTTCGCTAAGAATTCGCTTCGCGCGATGGGGCTCTCGTTTCGGGTTTCGCAGGCTGCGCGCATTGCGGCCACCAGCGGCCGCCTAAAGCGCTGAGGCACACAAGTTCTTGGGAGGAAGTCATGAAAGCTCGTTTGAGTTCCACGATTTGGCTGCTGGTGTTTTGGGTGACACTGGCGCTCTTCGGAGTCTTGGGCCTTTCCTACTACGCCGGCGCACATTCAGCCAGCCAAGCCGCGTCCGACGTGTCGTCGGTGCCGGGCGGCGCAAACGGCGCATTATTGGGCGCAGCCGTTTTGGCGCTGATCGCCGCCATCTCCATCGTCTACGTGCTCAGCAAGCGCGTGTTGACGCCGGTGGACGAACTGGCGAAATTTTCGGAACGCGTGGTTTCCGGGGACGTGCGCGCGCGTGTGGAGATTGAATCGAACGATGAGTTTGGATTCATCGCCGAGAATTTCAATCGCAGCGCGGCAAAAGTGGCTCATGCCGTCACCAACCAACAAGCGCAAGATTCGCTCCAACGCAGCATCACCGACCTGCTCAATACGATCAATCAGGTGGCGCGCGGCGACTTGACGATTCGCGGCAAGGTCACCAATGACGCGCTCGGCAACGTCGTGGATTCGGTGAACTTCATGCTCGACAACTTCACCAAAGTTCTAGAGCGCGTGCGCAAGGCCGCTGTGGACGTCAGCGGCAGCGCCAATCAGATTCTGGACGCAGCGGACGACATGACCGCCGGAGCTACTCAGCAGGACCAGGAAATTACCAATACGTCTTCGGCCGTGGAAGAGCTTACCGTTTCCATGAAACAAGTTTCGAACAACGCGGAAGCGAGCGCCGAAGCGGCACGCAGGGCTCTGGATGCCGCGGAACAAGGCAACCGCGCGGTGCGCGATACGCTGGAAGGCATGCAGCGCATTCGTGCTTCCGTGCAAGCGACCGCCAAGAAGATCAAATCGCTCGGCGATCGTTCCTTGGAGATCTCGGAGATCATCAACGTGATTAATGACATCACCGAGCAGACCAACCTGCTCGCGCTCAACGCAGCGATCGAAGCAGCGCGAGCCGGCGACGCCGGACGCGGATTCGCGGTGGTCGCGGACGAAGTGCGAAAGCTCGCCGAACACTCACGCAGCGCGACGAAGGATATTGCCGCGCTGATCAAGGCCATTCAAGCGGAAACGAACGAGGCGGTGGTCGTCATGGAAGACGGCACGCGCGAAGTGGAAGTGGGAGCCGGATTGGCCGACCAGGCCGGTAAAGCGCTCGAAGCGATTTCTAGCGTTGTGCGTCAGTCGGCTGAATTGGTACAGGAGATTTCACTCGCATCGAAGCAACAGGTGCGAGGAACGGAGGGCGTGGCAAACGCGATGCAGATTATTTCGGGCATCACCCGGCAAACCACGCAGGGTGCACGGCAAACCGCTTCGACCGTCGGCAACATGGTGAAGCTCTCGGAACAACTGAACGAGGCGCTGGCGCAATTCCGTTCAGGCCGCTCGACAGAGGCCACGGAGGAAGCACGTCCCGCCGCGCCGGTAGGTGCACATCGCTAAGGCGAAGTGGTTCTTGGGCCGGTAATCCAACCCGGCAGCTGACTTGCGCCGAACATGAAACAACATCCAGCAACGACGGTCACGCTCACCGAGTCTGAACTCGATGAAATCCGCACGTTAATCGAGCAGCGCTCGGCGATTCTTTTTGACGCGTCGCGCGAGAGGTTTTTTTCAACCCGGATTCGGGAGTATCTCGAGGAAAAGGAAATCGCTGGAGCAAGAGAGCTGCTGCAGCTGGTGAAGAGCTCCAGCACGGAGTATGAGGAGCTGCTCGAACGCTTGCTGACGCAAGAGACTTCTTTTTTTCGTTATCCGGCTGTGTACGAAGCGCTGGAAAAGCGCATTTTGCCGGAAGTGCAAGAACGAAAATTCTGGCAGAGCCCGCGCACGCTGCGAATCTGGAGCGCCGGATGTTCGACTGGCGAAGAGTCGTATTCGATTGCAGTCACACTGTGCGATGCGTTGAAGTTCGCCGAGGCTTGGGAGATCGAGATTCTGGCTACGGACATCAGCCGCCGGGCGTTGCGCCACGCGGAGCGTGGGTCATACGCAAAACGCAGCCTGCAGGATCTGTCGCTGCGCCAAGTGGAGACATATTTCACTGCCACGAAGCACGGGTTTCAGGTGAGGCCCCGGATTCGCAAGATGATTTCGTTCGCGCAAATGAACCTGATCGAGCCCGTATATGTCGGCAAACTGGACTGCATCTTTTGCATGAACGTGCTGATGTATTTCTCGGAAGAGCGGCGGCTGCAGATTCTGCGGCGATTTTACGACGCGCTCGAACCGGGCGGTTATTTTCTGTTGGGCCATGCGGAGACGCTCTCGAACGTGCCAATGAAGTTCGAGTCCATCGTGATGGGTGATTGCAGGATTTATCGCAAGCCTGTCCCCGCAGAGCCTCGAACTGCGGCAGTACTCGTGGAGGAGAGCCTGTGAACGGGCCGAATCAGGAATCGGTCGAACTGTTCCTCCAGGAGGCGTCTGAACACCTCCAGTATCTCCGGGAGTATTCCGGGATGTTGCAGGAACCGCAGACTAGGCCCGAGGATCTGGAAAAACTCTACATTGCGGCTCACACCCTGGCAGGCACGTCCGCAAGCTATAGTTTCCCTCAATTTTCCGAAGTGGCCGCGAAGATGGCGCACATTTTTCATTACGCGATGAATGCCACTCTTACGCCTGATATGCATGGCCCGTTGACAGAATTTATCTCCGACGCTATTTCCGTTCTGGAATTTGATCTATTGCAGATCAGCTCGAATGGCAGCGAGACTGATGGGGATATCGCGGCGTTTAAGCAGCGCTATTCGTTTGCGTTTCCGGCCCCGCCTTCCGCGCGAACTGCCAGTCAAGGCACCGAGGAGCCGATGCCGGCGGAGGAATCCGCCACCGAAGCAATCCCAGCGTATTCCTACGTCGATCACCTACCGCAGGACGGCGAAATTCCCACGGAAGTTCTCGAATTCTTCGTGCCCGAGGCGGAAGAACACTTACAGGCGGTGACTGAGTGCCTGTTGTCGCTCGAAGCCAATCCCAATGCGGAGGACATCAACCGTCTGTTCCGCTCGATGCATACGGTGAAAGGCTCCGCCGCGCAAGTGGGATTGCACCGGCTTTCTGCTGTGGCGCATCGTGTGGAGGACTTGATCGGACACTTGCGCGACGGCGTTCTGAAACCGAGCGCGCACATCGTTGATATCTGCCTCGAGTCTGTGGACGTGCTGAAAAAGTTCCTGCACAAGCAGTGGACCAGCGACGATGAAATGCGCGCGTCGGTGGATCCGCTGCTTGCTCAAATCGCGGAACTCGCTCCGGAAGAGGCGGCTGAAGAAGCGACACAGGAACAAGTTGCACAGGGCGCCGGAGCAGAAGCAGCTACCGAAGCAGTTGTGCCAGCCGGGTCGAAGCGCCGCGCGGCCCCTGAGGTCCTGCCGCAAGCAAAATCTGTGCGCATCTCACTCGAGCGCCTCGATCGAATGATGAATGCGGTGGGCGAACTGGTCATCAACCGTACGCGAATGGTCGGACGCCTCGCTGAACTGGCCAAGCTTGTCGAGGTTTTGACTTTTTCGAAGAGCCGCTTGTCGGGCAAGATTTCCGAATTTCAAGAGAAGCACGAGTTCAGCCGCATCAGTCCGTCGCTGGTTCCCGGAAGCCATGCGCCGCAGATGGACACTTTCCGGCCGAATTTCTCGGGAATGCCCGCAATCACTTCGAACGACTTGCTCGAATTCAGCGATCTCGAGATGGACCGCTACGACGACTTCAACATTCTTTCGCGGTCGCTCACGGAAATTTCAGCCGACGTCAACGTGGTGCTCACGCAGCTTGAAGGGTTTATGAGCCGCGTGGATTCGGATATTGACGAATTCACGAAACTCGCGCACCACCTGCAGGACGAAATCACCGCGGCGCGCATGGTGCCGATCGGGAACCTGTACACGCGCCTCTCGCGCACGGTGCGGGACGCGGCGAACGCCACAGGTAAGCTCGTCGAGCTTTCGTTGGAAGGCGCGGACACCGAACTCGACAACAATATCATCCAGCATGTTTCCGATCCTCTGATTCACCTCGTGCGCAACGCGGTGGCACACGGAGTGGAGGACCGTTACGCGCGCCAGCGAGCCGGCAAGAACGAAAAAGGCCGGATTAGCGTTCGGGCCTATCACCGCGGGAATCATATTTTCATCGAAGTGGAAGATGACGGGCGCGGAATTGACTACGAAAGCGCGCGCCAGCGTGTGGTTGAAATGGGGGCGATGTCGTCCGTCGCAGCCGACGAACTTACCGAACGGGAGCTGCGCGAATTTCTTTTCCGGCCTGGATTCACCACGGCTTCTTCGATGACGGAGCTGGCAGGCCGAGGTGTAGGGCTCGATGTAGTGCGCGCCAACGTTCATGCGCTGAACGGAGAAATCGAGGTCCGGTCCGAGCCTGGTAAGGGCGCGTGTTTCACTGTGAAAGTACCGTTGACACTGATTATTTCGCAGGCGCTCTTCGTGCGCTGCGGTACATCCGTTTTTGCGTTGCCGCTGGCCGTCGTGGAGGAAATTCGCCGGTTGAAACCGAGTGAAATCGAGGATGTCGGCGGAAAGCTGCTCACGCGCGTACGCGACGTAGTGACCGAGGTCGTGCGGCTGGACTTGCAACTCGCTCTACCGCCCTTGGAACCGCTGAACGGCTATTTCCACATGGTCATCGTGAAGGTCGCGGGAAAACAGGTGGGTGTAGTGGTGGAGGAAGTTCTCGGAAAAGACGAGATCGTCATTAAGAACCTCGGCGATTATCTGCGGAGCGTCAAACTTTTTCCAGGCACCACGATTGCGCCCGATGGCAGCTTGATTCTACTGATTGATTTGAACCGGTTGGCCTCGGCCGATACGGCTGAACGAAACGCGTTGCCGGCATCTTCGCCTGCGGCACGAGTATTTGCGCCGGGAGCGGAAGCGGTGGCAGCGGGAAGCATTCCGTCGGAGGCCGTGGACCCGGTTGAAAACGACCGTGTCGTGGTGGTGGCCGACGATTCGATCAGCGTCCGCAAGTTCGTGGGAAGAATGCTGGAAAAAGCCGGGTATCGCGTGAAGCTGGCATCGGATGGTCTAGAGGCTTCGGAGATTGTCGCTCAGTTTGGCTGCCATCTGGTGGTCACCGACCTCGAAATGCCGCGCATGAACGGCTACGAATTGATGGCGCACTTGCGGCAAGATCCGGTAACGCGGCGAATACCAGTGTTGGTGGTGACTTCGCGTGCAGGAGCGAAGCACAGAGACCGCGCGATGAAGGAAGGCGCTTCGGGATTCTTGACCAAGCCCGTGCAAGAAGATCAATTGGTCGCGAAGGTCGAAGAGCTGATTGGCTCCGAAACGCCGCAGACGCGGACGGTGATGAGCGTGCCTGGGCGGCAGGATTGAGATGATGAAAGCGCCCGAAAAGAAAATTCGAGTGCTGGTGGCCGATGATTCCGCCTTCATGTGCAAGGTGCTGAAGGAAATCATCAATTCGGACGCGCAGCTCGAAGTGGCTGGGACGGCGCGCGATGGCCGCGAGGCCGTGGCGCTAGCGGAATCGTTGCGTCCGGACGTCATCACCATGGACATCAATATGCCGCATCTGGATGGCCTGCAGGCGACGGAATTGATCATGTCGCAGCATCCCCGGCCAATCGTGATCGTCAGCTCGGAATCGCGCGAGGGCGCGTCCGGCACGCTTCGCGCGCTGGAGTTGGGAGCTATTGACTTCGTGCCCAAGCCTTCCAGCGGAATTGATCTGGATATGAAAAGTGTGCGCGAAGATCTGACGCGGAAGCTAAAAATGGCGGCAAAGGTTCGCGTCGTTCGCACGGCGACGTTATCCAGGCTGCCGGCGACGCACGCGCCTGTTTCGTTACCGGCGAATTCTACGGGCGTCCCGGCGTTGAATGGCACCGGAGGTAAGGTTCCCGTTGTGGTGATCGCCGCGTCCACGGGCGGGCCGGCGGCGGTGATGCGTGTCGTTGCGGGACTGCCGAAGGATTTGCAGGCTGCCGTGCTACTGGTTTTGCACATGCCCGCTGCGTTTACGAAGCAGTTCACGATTCAACTCGCGGAAATCTCGCAGCTGCCTGTGAAGGAAGCAGAATCGAACGAGCCGACACAAGCGGGAATGATTTATCTCTGTCCCGGAGCGAACCACTTGAGGCTTTCTTCGATTGGGAAAATCGCGCTCGACGGCGGGCCAAGAATTGAGGGCTATCGTCCGTGCGCGGACGTCGCGCTCGAAACGGTGGCGGCGTACGCGCGGCCGCTCACGGTGGCCGTGGTGCTCACGGGAATGGGCAATGATGCGGCCAAGGGCGTGCTGGCCGTAAAAGCTGCGGGCGGTTACGTGATCGCGCAAGACGAAGCGACTTCAGTGATCTTTGGCATGCCGGCGGAAGCGATTAAGACGGGCGTCGTTGACGAAGTCCTTGGTCTCGACGAAATCAGTGGAGCGATCGAAAAGAGAATCGCAAAAATCTGCAGGCTAGTTCCAGCGGGCGCTCGATGAAGATTGCGAGCCAGGACGGTGCGAAGACTCGGCGTTCGCGTGCGGCCGAGGCGGTGATTCTTTTTTGCATTGGGAACCAGACGTTCGCTATCGCGGCAGAAGCCGTGCAGGAAATTCGCAGCACGGACAGTTTGGCGGGCGCCGCCGTAGAAATCGAGCAAGCGGAAGTTCCCAAGGTCCGCCATCTGGTTGAGCGCGGGCACCGGACGTATTACGTCGTTAGCGGATGCGCGCACTTCGGCTTGCGCGTTACGCGGCCTACTCTGGTGTTGATCTTGCGGCAGATTCGCGCGGCGGTTCTGGTGGATTCAATTGAGCGCATGGCCGAGATTCCTAGTGTGTATGCGCTGCCATGGGGCTTTCAAGGAGAAGAGCGGCAGTGGTATCGCGGCCTGACTTATTTGGAAGATCGCGTGATTCCCGTGATAAATCCGGCAGGATTTCTGACTCCTGAGGAATTCAGCAGACTGGATATTGCTTCAAAAGCGGCTCTGGCACGTGCGGACATGGAAGGAGCGGTGCAACAAGCATGAGCGCTGCGGGAAATCGCGGACAAGAATCCTGGGTGTTGCTGCAAGTCGGCAATCGCCGCTTTGCCCTGTCTGCGCAATCGGTAATGGAACTGGCGCCCCCCGTACGCTTGCATCATTTTCCACAGACTTCGAAGTTGATCGCGGGTGTGATTGTGAGGCGGGGCCGGATTGTTCCAGTCTACGACGTTGCACCGATCCTGACCGGACGAGAATCGTCGGTGCATAGGTTTTACTTAATCGCGCTGCGGACTTTCGGAAAGAACCAAGAGGCAAGCGCGATTCCTGTGAGTGGGGAATGCGAACTCGCGACCGCTGAGATACTGCCGTCCCCTGCCGACAGCCCGAACTACTTCGCGGGGAAACTCGCAATTCAAGGTGAAGACATCTCTGTATTGGATTTGGAAAAACTCGTAGGCGCCTCACAGACCCTCGCAAACGAACCGCATCACACTGAGGGTCTGCGATGAACGCACTTTCAAACCTCCCGCGAATTTTGCTGGTGGACAGCAACGTCTATTTTGCGAAGCGAGTCGGGGATGCCTTGCAGCAACTCGGTTTTGAAGTGGTCCCGTGCACCCAAGCCGCCTATGCGCTAACCATGCTGGAATGGAACGCGCCTTCGGCAATCCTCTGCGCTACAAATCTGCGCGAGATGGGCGCGCTCGAAATGGCTCCGATTTTGCGCGCCGATTCCAAGACCGCGCACATTCCGCTCATCGCAGTCGGTGGCGGAAACGGAGATCAGGCGCTGCTCGAAGCGTATCGCGCGGGATGCGATGACTTTGTCGATCGTCGCCGCACACCCACCGACATTGCCGCGCACGTACGCAGTTTTCTGGTGAGCCGGCAGGAAGGTTTTCAGCCGACCCAAATGCTGACGAGCGCGGAAACGGATTTGAGCGGCAATCTTTCGCATCTCGACCTTCCCGGCGTGATTCAGATGCTGGAGCAGGCCCGCCAGACCGGCGCGTTGCACATCAACGCCAGCGAATTGGATGGAATTATTTTTTTCGAGGGCGGGGAGATCACTCATGGAGAGTTCGGCCCCTTGTTCGGTGATGAGGCAGTGACACAGATTGTTGCAGCGTGCCAGAGCGCCGAGAAGGGCGTGTACAAGTTCGTCTACGGCGCAACAGCCGCGCAGCGTACGGTGCTGCGTTCCGCTACCGACCTGCTGCTGGATGCGATGCGCGAGTTCGATGAATCCGAACGCGATAAAGTGGAGAACGAATTATCATGAGCGAAACACTCACGGCCACCGGCACTCCGACGGTGTACTTCATTGACGATAGCGCCACCATGCGCGAAGTCATCAAAATTGCTTTCCGCAAAGAGAACATCCACGTGATCACCTGTGCCGATGCCGCTTCGGCGCTTGCGCAATTCGGCGAAGCTGCGCCCGATGTGGTGATCACCGATGTGATCATGCCGGACAAAGACGGTTACGAGGTTTGCCAGTTCATCAAGGACCATGAGCACTTCGGCAAAACGCCGGTGATTCTTATGTCCGGCGTAGTGAATCGAACGGTCGCCGAGAAAGCGATGTCGGTGAGGGCCGACGAGTTGGTGCGCAAGCCTTTTCAGCCGCAGGATTTGATCGCACGCGTCAAGAGCCTGCTAAATCCCGGCGCAGTTAAGGCGAGCAATTCCTTGCGCGAAGAGGATGCGAATGCGACGCACGCAGCGTCGCGTGTGCTGGGAAGTTTGTTTTCCGGGAATGCGGGGAACGCGAATCCGATCGAAGCGGGTCCGTTACGCAATGAATCGCCTGCTGCATTTGCGCCGACGCGCGTGGTTGCACCCTCACCCCGAGTCTATCCCGCGCCGCCGCCTGCCCCGGCGCCACGTGCATCGGCGCCGCCTCCGGCCGAACTGCAAAAACTGCGCAACGAAGTTCTTCGACTCGAATTGCTGGTTAAGAAACTCCAAGCAGAGCTCGAGGCTCAGAAACAGTATTGCTCAGCGCTTGAGAGCCATTTCAAGGCGATGCAGGAGTCGCAATAGGTAGCATTGTGCTGTGCGGCTGGCGCTGCGAGCGAGGTCACCAGAATCAATCAAGTGCCTTTAAGCGCAGGAATTCCCTTGCGACATCAGCGATGTCGCGGTGCTCGCCGTCGACTTCGTAATTCATCTTACGCATTTCCCCATCGTTAATTTTGCCGCTCAATTCCAGCAAGGCTGTGCGAATTTCAGGATACCGCGCGAGCGTATCACTGCGGACGATGGGCACTGCTTCGTACGGCGGGAAATAGTGCTTGTTGTCTTCGAGCATCACTAGATCGCGAGCGGACAACAG
>Ga0208603_1000165_pt1 | contig 10968 bp, 6 predicted proteins | sample MicForSoSWNC24_M_FD_188001 | JGI IMG/M metagenome (GOLD analysis project Ga0208603, IMG submission 188001) | Forest soil microbial communities from Harvard Forest Long Term Ecological Research site in Petersham, Massachusetts, USA - MetaG HF008... | ecosystem: Environmental > Terrestrial > Soil >... | reverse complement strand
CAATGTGCATTCGCTCTACGCGCTGCTGGTCGCTCATCCTGATATGACGGTACACAGCGATCGGGCTGCGAGCGTGCCGAGCCAGACAATCGAAGGCAATCTGTTTGTGCCCGTCACGGTAAACGGATCTGCCCGGTCTTACATGCTGGATACGGGTCTGGACCTGTCGCTGATGAGTGAAGTGGAGGCCAAACATCTGAGGCTGAAACCCAAGTCGTCGACGACGCGGTTAAATGACATCAGCGGGCTTGCGGGTTCGGCAGTGCGGGTCGTTGTTGTTAATGATCTGGCCGTTGGCGCGATTCATCTTCGGCATGTTCCTTTTCTGGTGGTCGCCGATACGAACGGAGCCTTCGTCGGGATTCCCTCGGATCAGCACGGCATTCTTGGCATTCAACCGCTGGTCGCGTTGCGCCGGCTCAGTTTCGAGGCGAACGGGGTGCTGACAATCAACGGTAAAGATGAGCTGGGCGCAACGACAGAGCCGCTGCTTTTTGTAGGTACATCTCCGATTACGCAGATCGCTTACCAGGGCCGGGCGCTTCCTGTTACGTTCGACACAGGCGCTACGCAGACCACGCTGAATCCGCCCTTTGCGAAGGCCTTTCCGGAGGTTGTGCGGAGTGGGCAGAGCCAGAACCATGACATGCACGGCTTGTCGGGAACCACCGTGCAAAGGTCGGTATCGGTGCCACGCCTTAGTCTGGAGTTTGGGCGCAAGGTGGAACTGGCTCCGGCAACCATTTTGTTGGATCAGACGACGGGCGCGAGCGCATGGGCGGGTGCGAACCTTGGTTTCGATTTGATGCAGCAGGCACGACCATTCACAGTTGATTTCAGCGAGATGAAGATTGAGTTTCCATCGCGACGGGATTCTTCGGCGCAGTAGTTTAGGGTGGGGGCAGACCTATCGTGGCAGCCACGTGCGCTCCGCATTGATAGGATCGAGGGTGAAATTGCCCTGAATTACGCCTACTTCAGCGCTTTTTCCAACAGAGACGCCGTGCTAGGGCCGCCCTTGGATTCCACAAACTTGGTCATCACCGGCAAAAACTTGCCTGCCATCTCTGGGGACAGTCCTAACTTGTGGAAAGCTTGCGCAACTTCGGCCGTGCGGCCCATGTTTCCGGGAAGGGAGCTTTCCAGGCTGGAGAGCTCCGAGTGTTCGGCCGGAGCCGGAGCCGCCTTAAGCAGACCGTTCATGCCCGGCACGGCAGCCGACACTTTGCCGAATTCGTCTGTGCTCAGTCGGCTCTTAGCCAAGGCGAACAGTGCGCCTGCGCCACCACGAGCTTGTGGGCGCGTGATAGAAAGTTCCTTCGTCAACTGCCCGACGAGTTCCGAACTAGATCCTGCGGATGGTGCAACCGAAGTCTGGGCCTCGATCTGCACCCCAGCCAGGACAAAGAGGCCACACAACCAAACTGCGGCACGCTTGGTTAGCACACGCTTGGTTAGCAATCGATGCGTCTTGGATATCATATTTCGTCTACCCCTGGCAGCGACAAACAGCACCGCAGTTACAGGAACGGCACTGATCATACACCTGCCCCGCGCGGTTCGCGGCTTTTGTGTTGCTTCTGGGTTTGTTCGAAAGCGTCTTAGCCCGTCCTACGGCGGCACTCGCAAATCACAGTCGAAACATCGCCATCGCGCTCGATGGCTTGGGACACTTTTTCCGGCGCCTTCCGTATACCCCGTCAATGAAACCCGTGGAGTTGGAAATCGGATTCCGACTCATTCGTAGCGCAGAGCCCGCATAGGATCGATTCTGGTGGCCCGCACCGCCGGCAAGTAACAGGCCAGTGCTGCTACTGCAAACATGACGGCGCTCACAGCAATGTACGTCAGGGGGTTCGTCGGGCCGACTCCAAACAAAAGGCTGGCAAGCATTCGGGTCAGCAGAAATCCAAAAAGTAAACCAATCCCCAAGCCAATCGCGACCCATCGCAGGCCTTCGCCCATGATCATTTTGAGCACGTCGACGCGACGCGCACCCAGAGCCATGCGAACTCCGATGTCGCGAGTCTGCTGCACCACGGTCGTCGCGAGCACTCCGTAAATGCCAACGCAGGCGAGCACGACCGCAAGCCCTCCGAAGATGCTCATGAGAAACGAATCGAAGCGGCGCTGCCCGAGGTTGTCGTCGAGAACGTCCTGCATGGTCAGGACATCAAATACCGGCAGATCCTTGTCGAGCGTCCAGATTTGCTGTTTGATATTCGCGGTCAGAGCGGTTGGATCCGCAGCGCTACGAACCGCAAGCGTCAAATAAGTGTAGTCCTGCATGGGCCGTGTGATCTCGGGGCGCGTGGCATCTTCGAGCGACGACTGGCGCGTATCGCCTACCAGTCCGATCACGGTCAACTGCGTTGGATTGGTTTCCCCTCTGGCGGGCACGCTCCAGATGTGCTTGCCGACAGCATCTTGATTGGGCCACAGCTTCCGGGCAAGCTTTTGATTGACCACGATTACGGGTAGGTTCTGGTTGATTTCGTCAACCGTAAAATTTCTGCCGCTAACCAGTGAAATGCCCAGCGTCTCGAAATACGATGGCGAACTGATACCGCGCATATCTGCTGTCGGTTCACTGCCGTGTTTAGGAACCGGATCGCCCTCGACCGTGAATTGCATGAGACGAATGCGGGTCAACGGCAAGCCGTCGGCAAAGCTGGCAGCCTTCGCGCCCGGTAAGGCAGCGATCTTCTCGATCGCCTGACGGCAAAATACAGCCGTCTGCGCACTGGTCGAGTAACGGTTGGGCGGCAGGCTGAAATGCATCGTCAACAGATGATCGGGACGGAAGCCCGGATCAACATCAAGGACCGATACCAGACTGCGAATCATGAATCCCGCGCCGATCAACAGCACCGAAGCCAGGCTGACTTCGATCACGATAAGCGCAGCGCGCATGGCGCGCGGGCGAGTCCGTGGGAATTGCGCTCCGTTTTTCAGGACCGTGATCACCTCGGTGCGCGAGACATACAGCGCGGGGAAAATCCCGAAAAGCATGCCCGCGAGAATGCTGGCCGCAGTGGTGAAGAGCAGGACGGGAATGCCGATGTGGATTTGCTCGGGCCTGAGAATGTCTGCCGGCTTGAGCGCGAGAATGGCTTTGATCCCCCAGCGCGCGACCAGCAAACCGACGAAACCTCCAATCAAACTGAGGGCTAGGCTTTCCGTGACCATCTGAGCGATGAGTTCAGCGCGGCTTGCCCCGAGAGCTTTGCGGATTGCCAACTCCTTCTGCCGCGCCATTGCGCGCGTCAGCACGAGATTCGCCAGGTTCGCGCACGCGATCAACAAGATCAGCCCCACGGCCGATAGCAGCACCAGCAGGTTGCGGCGGAGATCCTTGCCGACGTCCTCGACGTACACAGGGAAGATATTCACGCCAAAGCCTGCGTTGAGCGTGGGATTCTGCTCCTCGAGGCGCTGGCCAATCACTTCCATTTCAGCGCGAGCCTGCTCGAGGGAAATACCCGGGCGCAATCGCGCGTAAACCTGTATCTTCAGCCGGTTCAAGTCTTGTGCGCTACGCTGCGCGGGGAACTCGTACGGAATCCAGATCTCGGGCTTGCGCTGCTCCGTACCTTCGCGAGTGGAAGGCAAGTAGAAATGCGCGGGCAGCACGCCAACGATGGTGTAAGGAATGTCATTGAGCGTAATGCTCCGGCCGATGACCTTGCGGTTTCCTCCGAAATGGGCTTCCCAGTATGCATCGCTCAGAATCGCTGCTCGAGTGTTTTGTGGCTCGGAGTCGAACGTCGCGCCGATGGATGGGGTCACTCCGAGGACCTGGAAGAAGTTCGGTGAGACGCGGGCGCCAGTCACGCGCTCCGGTTCTGCAGCGCCGGTGCGATTCAGGTTTGCGTCTTCCATTCCCGCGATACCTTCGAAGGCGCTGGACTGGCGCTGCCATTCGGCGAAGTTGGTGTAATTGGCAGGGATGCGCTCGCCAATCTGTGCTCCCAGCGCGGGATTCTTTTCCCAGATCATGACCAGACGGTCAGGATCGCGATAGGGAAGTTTGCGGAGCAGGACTCCATCGACCACGCTGAACACCGCAGTGTTGGCTCCGATTCCCAGCGCCAGCATGAGCACCACAACCGCGGAGAAGACAGGCGACCTCTGCAACAAGCGGAAAGAATGGCGGAAATACTGCATGAGGTTTGCAGATTTCATGGCAACAAAGACGAATGCGAAGCCTCAATATTAGCATCGGCGCGCGTCGGAATCTCAGCCTCGAACTCTAGGTGAGACAAGATTTCCCCAAAGTCAGCGAGGTCGCAGCGTCAGCCGCGAATGAAGCGAGGAAAAATGTGAGCCAGCGAAATCAGGCGGAACGAAGTTCACTCGACAGCTTGCTTGGGCTAAACTCAGCTCGCTGTGGAGGAAGCGAACTGAACGGGACTTGATCCTTAATCGCGACGGCACTTCGTTTACACAGCCAGAACAGAAAAGCAATTGTGGTAAGTCCGAAGAAAAGCCATCCCAATATGAATAACCGGAGCCAATGCATGTCCGAAACCCCTTCGCGATGCGGGGGAGCATCTTGCAGTGCGGAATCGATTATAAGTAAAATCGAGCGCCTTGGGAATGGTGCAAATGTTTTCGCTAAAACTGCAAACACGGGAACTGTGGAAGTCTAACCTGATGACAACCATCGTCGTTTCATGATTTTCTCAAGCCAGAGTTTGGAGTTTCGAAGGCTCTCACGGGCTCGGCCCGAACCATCATAGATAACGTCTGGACTGATTTTCGATAGTTTCAGGGAGCCAGCGTTCGTCCCTGAGCCACGGTGCGTCCCTTCCCGCGCCGTCCGAATGTCACCACCAAAATCTTTTAGGAAGAAGGGCTTATAGGCAAAATGTCACAGAATGAGGACTTAGCAGGACAAGTCAGACCGCAACTGCAACATCGGCATCAAAGGCAGCGGACAAGAGTGTCCGCTTTACACGAATTTCGCACTCACAGCTTCAACCTTGGGATGAATCGTGGCGGCTTTCGCGCCTGGATCGTCTGCTCGAAGCCATACGCTATTTTCAGCAGAGTCGGTTCACTCCATGCGCGGCCGAAGAATGAGATTCCTACCGGCAAGCCAAAGACGAATCCTGCGGGCACCGTAACATCCGGATAGCCGGCCACTGCGGCGGCGTTTGAACTGCCGCCCGCGGCGTGATCTCCATTGGCAAGGTCGGTGAGCCATGCTGGACCGGCCGTCGGCGCCATAATCGCGTCGAGATGAAACTGATCCATCACTGAGTCGATGCCTTCCTTGCGGGAAAGACGGTGATTCGCCTCCAGAGCGTCGACGTATTCCTTGGTGCTGAGCGGACCCTTGGCCTCTGCCTTGATGAAAATATCCTGGCCGAAATAGGGCATCTCTTTGTCGCGATTGCTCTCGTTGAAGTCGATGACGTCTTTCAACGATCCCGGCGCTCCTGGCCGCGCCGCGAGGTAGGCGTTGAGGTCGGCCTTCAACTCGTATAGAAGAACCAGAAACTCGGTGTCATCGAATTTTCCGTGGGTGGGCAGGTCGGCGGGATCGACGATGTCCGCGCCTTGCCGCTTCATGGCGGCGATCAGATTGTTCATCAATTGATCCTGGGCATCGTTCGAGCCGAAATATTTGCGGGCCACGCCGATGCGCGCTCCGCGAAGTCCGTGAGGATCGAGAAACTTGGTGTAGTCCGCCGCAGCTTTGCCCGCGCTCGCCGAGGTCGCACCGTCGCGGGGATCGATTCCTGCAAGCGCGCCCAATAAGATCGCGGCGTCGCGCACGCTGCGGGCCATAGGGCCGGCCGTGTCCTGGCTGTGCGCAATGGGAATGATGCCAGACCGGCTAATGAGTCCTAGCGTCGGCTTGATGCCGACAATTCCATTGGCTGAAGCCGGGCAGACGATCGAACCATCCGTTTCCGAGCCGACCGCGACTGCGCACAGACTGGCCGAGATCGCAGCGCCTGAACCTGAACTCGAGCCGCAGGGATTGCGGTCAAGCGCGTAAGGGTTTGTGGTCTGGCCTCCACGCCCGCTCCATCCGCTGCTGGAATGGCTGGAGCGAATGTTCGCCCACTCGCTGAGATTGGTCTTGCCCAGGATCACGGCCCCGGACTCGCGCAACTTCTGCGCCACAAAAGAATCTCTTGTTGGCTTCGATCCCAGAAGTGCCAACGATCCGGCGGTGGTTTGCATGCGGTCGGCGGTATCGATATTGTCTTTGATCAGAACCGGAATTCCGTGCAAAGGACCGCGGACGTGTCGTTCTTTCCGTTCCTGGTCGAGGGCATCGGCGATGGCCAGAGCGTCGGGATTGACTTCGATGATGCCGTTGAGCGTGGGGCCTTGTTTGTCGATCTCTTCGATCCGCGCCAGATATTTCTCTGCGATCGAGCGTGCGGTAAATTTTCCGGAAGCCATTCCCGCTTGCAGGTCGGCGGTAGTGATTTCGTCCAACTCAAATGGTTTGATCTCGGGCGCCGAGGCAGAGCAGGGGACGTCACCAGCGGCCGCCAGAGCCGGTAACACTGTGGCGCCGACTCCGGCTAATGCGCTGGTTCGCAAGAAATGCCGGCGTTGTGGGGAACCGCAAGCTATGACCGCGTCTTTTTTAGAACTCAATCCGGTTCTCCTGTTCAGGAAGCTTGTACCAGCAAACCGGGAATTATAGGCGATTTGGTCAACGACGATTGTCAAACAACAGGATGGCGGCTCGCTGCGCAGGACGCGGCGGTTGTAAGAAATGAGAGGGGCGAGAAGGAGATCTTCAGCGGCAGAACGGAATGCTGACGCGGACAGGTGCGCCTGAGCGGCAGGTGTTTAGTTTCTTCGAATGGGATTTCCGTCCCTACTTCGCGCTGATCTTTTTTCGAATGCGTCGAAGCTCCATGAAACAGAGTCCGGAAGTCGTACAAAGAACGCAGCCCATCATGATAATCACCTTCATGTCCATTGCTGCGGGCTCCTCGTCCCGCCTTTGCCTTGCAACTGCTTCAGACTTATACATCCAACCGGAATTGCCTAAGTGAAAGATACAGCAAAAGACTGAACTTGCTGTTGCCACTCTAGTTTCACAACCAGCGCCATCGGGTTGCAGCTAAATGCGCAAAATCGTCCCTGCGCACGTTATAATAACTTTTCATGCCCAGATATTCCATCGTGGTCCCCCTCCACAATGAGCAGGAGAACGTCATGGATCTCTATGATCGCGTGAAGGCGGTCATGGAAATGCACGGCGAGAGCTTTGAGATTGTGCTGGTCGACGATGGTTCCCGCGATCGCACCTTCAACCTGCTGCGCGAGATAGCGGCGGTCGATAGCCGGGTAACGGTGGTGAAACTGCGGCGTAACTTTGGCCAGACTTCGGCGCTGGCTGCGGGTTTCGACCATTCACGCGGCGACTACATTATCGCCATGGATGGCGATCTGCAACACGACCCCGCCGACATTCCGTTATTTCTGGAAAAGATTGCTGAGGGCTACGACATCGTCAGCGGATGGCGGAAGCGCCGCATTGACAATCTCTGGCTGCGCCGCATTCCTTCGCGCTGCGCCAACTGGCTGATGGCCAAACTGAGCGGCGTGAGTATTCATGACTTCGGAACTACCTTCAAGGCTTATCGCCGCCAAGTGCTCGAGCAGGTCCCTCTCTATGGCGAGTTGCACCGCTTCATTCCAGCGCTAGCGTCCTGGTATGGGGCCTCGATCGTTGAAGTCCCAATCCGAAACGTCAATCGTGAGCGCGGCGCTTCGCACTATGGAATCTCGCGTACCTTCCGCGTGTTTTTTGATCTGATCACGATTCGCTTTCTGCTGCGATACCTGGCGCGACCGCTGCATTTTTTTGGTACCGTCGGAATGGTGAGCATTCTAGGCGGGAGTGGAATCGCGGGTTGGTTGATGGTCGATAAGTTTCTCACTCACTCCGATACCATGGCCGAGCATGGCCCGCTCATGATCTTCGCTGCAGTCTTGCTGCTGGCGGGATTGAATATGCTGGCGGTTGGCCTGTTGGGAGAAATGCAGGTGCGGCACTATCACGAGCCCGCCCGCCGTGCACCGTATTCCGTCGATCGACTGCTTCGCACCCAAAGCAGCGAAGAACACACTATCTCCGAGTGATTCGAGAATAATTAATGGAGGACAGGCGTCCCGCCCGTCCCGGCTCAGCCAAATAAAACAACCTAGAAAGTCCGCAAGGTCTTAAGGATTTCCTGTACTGAGTTCTTGGCGTCGTCGGAGGAAGGGTTGTCGATGTAGGGATCATCGACCTCGATGTGGAGGAGTTTTCCTCGCAGGTTGAAGAAGTAGTGGTCGGAGTAACCCACCTGATCGCCTCCGGAGCCGCTGTAATAAAAGGTGAGGCCGCCCAGTTCCAGTGGTTCGGGAGCCTCTCCGGATGGCGTCAGACTCTGTAATTCCTCCAGCTTGAAGAGCCTGTTGGTCAACCAAAACAGTAGTCGAGCCTGAGGGCGCAATTGCTGCGCCAGCGCGAGCACCCTGCTATTGAACCGAACACCCTCTTAAATGGGCGGGTAGTGTAAGCAGAAACCGTCAAGGCTTGCGATTAGAAGTTGCCAGTCGGGGTGCCCGCCATCAGGAAAGCACACAGGACCATATTTCTGGGCGTCAGAAGTTGGGACGAGGCAGAACAGCGAAAACAATATAGCGATACAAACGGTGTTTCTCGTCATACGCGACTCCACTTGCAGGCGGAACAATTCCCTGCCAGATTACACAGCGACTGACGCTGCAACTCAAGCATTGGGTTACGCCTTGGCGAACGCCTCCTTATTCACGACGTAAGGCATCTTCGTAACATCACCGCCGTAATTTCCCTCCAACACATCGATCAGTCCCTGCACGCAGCGCCCAGCCATGCCCTTGTCAGGGTCGGTTGACAAGCGGGTGATGCGGGCCGCGCTGGCGAAATGCGGATAAAGCCGGCAACGATCTTCAATCGCCGGATCGCGAAGCGGCGAATCTGCAGGCAACGGTTCCCTTTCGTAAACGTCGAGCGCGGCTCCTGCAATCCACTTCTCGCGGAGCGCTTTCGCCAGGGCAGCTTCTTCAACCACCGGCCCTCGCGAGTTATTCACCAGGAAAGCCGTGGGCTTCATCATGCGCAGAGTTCGTTCATTGAAAAGATGATACGTGGGAGTGGAACTCTCGCCCTCCCGTAGCAGCGGCACGTGCACGCTGACGAAGTCGGCCTGGGCCAGCGCATCCTCCAGCGTCGTGTACTTGATCCACGTCTTTTCCTTCGATATGCCGTGCGCATGCCGCAGATCCATCACCTCCTGGATCGCCTTCACGTAGGCGTCGTTCTGGTAAGCCGGGTCGTAGCACAAGATATGCATATCGAAGCCGCTGCACTTCTTGATCATGGCCAGGCCGATGCGGCCCGTGCCGATAATCGACACGGTCTTCCCAGTCACTTCATCGCCGAGGAACGGCAAATACGGATGCCAGTATCCCCACTGGTTGTCACGCGTGAGATGTTCCGCGGTCCACATTTTTCGTGCCAGGACGCCCAGCATGAAGAACGAGAATTCAGCCGTAGCTTCGGTCAGGACGTCGGCGGTGTGGGTGAAGGGAATCTTGTAGCGATTCGCGTCGGCACGCTTGATGTTGTCGAAGCCCACCGCAATTTGAGCTACGACTTTGAGGTGACCCTTGCCTGCCTCGAAAATCTCGGCATCGATGGGATCGCGCAGCGTTGTGATCAGACCGTCGATGCCGGACTTCACTTTCTGGACAATCAGACTCTTCGGTGGCGCTTCGGGCTTGGGATAGACTTCGACATCGTATCCCCGTTTGCGCAAAAGATCGATCGATTCCCCAAGATCACAAGTGGCAAAAACGCGGAATTTTGCAGTCATCGTTTTCTCTGGTGGCTTTCTGGTTGGAAGTCTTGCAGATGCGCTGGCCCGCGTCTTAACGCGCAAATTCCGCCGGAAACTATGTTACTCCCTCGGACGATTCGGTGGTGGTCCGGCAATCCTGCTACAAATTCCGCTTCGTCCACTGATCAATCCGTCCGAGCGCTTTGTTCAGATTCTCCAGTGAATTCGCTACGCTGAAACGCAGGTAACCTTCTCCATAATCTCCAAACGCGGTTCCTGAAAGGCACGCCACGCCCGCGTCTTCGAGCAAAGCGTCGGCCAGTTTCTTCGATTTCCACCCCGTCTTGGTGATATTGGGGAAGACGTAAAACGCACCCTTGGGTACGCGGCAGGAGAAGCCTTTGATCCGATCCAGCCCGGCCACAAAAACGTCGCGTCGTTTCTGAAATTCTGTCCGCATCTTGTCCACCGGTGACTGAGGGCCGCGAATGGCCTCGATGCCCGCTATCTGCGTAAAGCTGGCGGTGCACGAAGTTGAATTAGTCATCAGCCGCGCAATGTGGGCTGCCAGGTCTGGCCGCATCACCCCGTAGCCCATTCTCCATCCCGTCATCGCATAAGTCTTCGAGAAGCCGTCGAGGAGGATGGTGCGTTCTTTGAAGCCGGGTTCGGACATGATGGAGTGATGGCGCGCGCCGTCGAACATCAGCCGGCTGTAGATTTCATCCGAAAGCACCATGATGTTTCGATCGCCAATGGCTTGGGTGATGCCCTTCATGTCGCTTTTGCTGAGCGTACCGCCGGTTGGATTGTGGGGTGAATTCAGTATGATGAGCTTCGTGCGATCCGTAATCAGATGCGACAGTTCTTCTACATCCAGGCTGAAGTCTTTTTCTTCCCACAGGCGCACAGGCACGGCCTTGGCGCCGACGTAGTGAATCATCGACTCATAAATCGGGAAGCCGGGATTGGGATAAATGACCTCGTCACCAACATCCGCCAGCGCCAGAATCGTAAAGAAAATGATCGGCTTGCCGCCCGGGACTACGACAACCCAGTCGCTTGTGACTTTCACACCGCGACTGCGCTCCACATCTTCCGCAATCGCCTCCCGCAACTC
>Ga0208603_1000164_pt1 | contig 11037 bp, 6 predicted proteins | sample MicForSoSWNC24_M_FD_188001 | JGI IMG/M metagenome (GOLD analysis project Ga0208603, IMG submission 188001) | Forest soil microbial communities from Harvard Forest Long Term Ecological Research site in Petersham, Massachusetts, USA - MetaG HF008... | ecosystem: Environmental > Terrestrial > Soil >... | reverse complement strand
GGCGGGTTTTGCCCTTCGCGCGACTGCTTCGCTGAGGTTCTCGCCGAGATATTGCGCGCGCAAACGCAAGTTCAGCAGCCAGAGCACCGCCAGCGCATAAGCACACTCCAGAGCGAAAGCGCCCAGAGCGAGCGGGTATTGGCCGCGTAGCACGCGGGCCAGCGAAGCGGCCGCCAAGCCGGGCGGAAGCAGCCGTTCGAACGGAAGCGTCTGGGCCGTGACGCGAGACAGGACCGGCGCCGCAGTGGGTCCGTAACGGCGCGCAAGCGGAGAGACGAATTGAAAGCTGATCATCACCAGGAGAAATACGACTCCGAGGATTTCTCGACTGCGCCGGCGCGCCAGCCAGCGCTCCACCCAGGTGTAAATCATCTGGCTCAGCAAAATATTGAACACTGCAAACAACAACAAAATTGGGAGAGCCAACACTAAATATGCGGGACTGGCGAGACCGATCCCGACGGCCATACCTAGCAACCAGAGACTTGCAACCGCGGTGACGGGGTCGAGCGAGCCGTAAGCGATTCGAATCAGGAAATAAGACGGAAAGGTCAGCGGGAAGCGCAGCAGGTTTGACGAATCCACATTTTCCGTGAATGCGCTGGCCATCACCGGAAAAAGCTGCCAGAACAAAAGCACGGGCCAGAGCAGCACCGCCAGCATTTCGACCCGATCGTGCGCAACAAAATACCAGGCTCCGGCGCTCATTGCGAACGAGCCGCCCAGCCCCAGCGTGCCGAAGCCCAGGAACATGAATCCGCGCGACACAAGTTCCAGACGCCCGCGAATGGTGCGCAGGGAGTTTACGAAAAGCCGCCAGCGAACCAAGGCGATCGCGGCGAATTGGCCGCGAGCTTGCGGTGAAAAAATCAGCCCAGCCATGAAAGTTCCTGATCGGCGCGGCGAGTGCCGCCTACAACGCGAAGGAAGATTTCTTCAAGCGTGAGCTTCTCACCGGGACTGGTTACTGGCACCCCGGGCGCGCCTGAAGCAGTAAGTGCGGCGGCGGCCGCTTGCGCTTGTACCCCCGCGCGAAGCTCTTCGAGCGAACCCTGAGCGACAAGCAGACCACGATGGATGATGGCCACGTGGCTGCAGAGCCGCTCGACGATTTCCAGCACATGCGAAGTGAGAAATATCGTGGCGCCGCGCGCGATCATGCTCTGCAGCATTGCTTTCAATGTGTTGGACGCGATAGCGTCCACGCCCTCGAACGGCTCGTCGAGAAATAAAATTTTGGGGCCATGAATCACGGCAGCGGCGAGCGCAAGTTTTTTCTGCATACCGTGCGAATAATCGGTGACGAGCGTTTTCGGCTGATCCACAAGCTGCATGAAATCCAACAATTCGCCGGTGCGTTTCGCGGCGGTAACTCGATCGAGCCCATACATGCGGCCGACAAAATTTAGATATTCGGCGCCGGTGAGACGGCCAAACAGCGCCATGCCTTCCGGCACCACGCCGATCTGGCGTTTGACTTCGACGGAATTTTGCGCGAGATCAACGCCAAGAATTTCCATTCGCCCCGAAGTAGCAGCCAGCAGACCGGTGAGCATCTTGATGGTGGTGGATTTTCCCGCGCCATTCGGTCCCAGAAAGCCGAAAAACTGGCCGGGCGCGACGCGCAGGTTGACGTCCTGGACGGCGACTAGATCGCCGAAACGGCGCGTCAGGTGTTCGGTGGCAATTGCAGGAGCCGTAGCGATTGCGGCGGTTTCCATGGAATTTCCGACTCTAGCATATCAGCCGGAAGCGCCGAAGAACGGCGTTGAGCGACAGCAATTGGCGGATGCGGCGGTGGAACGCACGGCGTCTCGCATCTTCTATCGCGAGTTTACCGTCGGCGCAGCGGGCGTCGAAGGCAACTGCGGGAAAACGGCGAGCACTGCGGGCAACTCCAAGCGAAACGTACAGCCGCCTTCCGGCCGATTGAACCCGCTGATCCGACCGCCGTGCTCCTGCATTACGCCGTAGCAAATGCTGAGGCCGAGCCCTGTACCTTTGCCGACTTCCTTGGTGGTATAGAACGGATCGAAGACCTTGTCCGGGTCCTTCATGCCCGGGCCGGTATCCGAGAATTCAATTACAACGTTGCCACGCTCACGCAGCGTGCGAATCAGAAGCACACCGCCACCGATGGCCACCATCGCGTCGACGGCATTGCTAATGAGGTGGTAGAAAACCTGCAGCAATTGGTTGGGGTCGCCGCGCACGGCCGGTAGGACGCTGCGATTCTCAAGCTCGATGCGGATATTCTTTTCGCGCAGATCGAGATTGCGGAGCTGCACTGCCCCGGTGAGGACCGTATTCAGATCAAGCAGCTGTTTCTCGGCGGGAACTTGCCGCGCGAAACTGAGCAGGTTGTTGACAAGATCCTTCGTGCGTCGAGCCTGTTCCCGGATTTTTTCGCCGAGCGAATGCGCACGTGTCTCAGCGCCATTTTCGATCGTCAGCAAATCGGAATAACCCAGAATTGCGGTCAGTGGATTATTAATTTCGTGCGCGGCGCCCGCGGCGAGCTGGCCGAGCGACGCGAGTTTCTCGGACTGAACGAAATGCGTTTGCAGCCGCTTGATATTTTCGAGCGACTCCCACAAATCGTGCACCAGGCCGGTGCGCTCCTGATAGACCAGGTATTGCCGGAAGAACACCAAGCCGGCCCCGACAAAAATCACACCGAGAGTGGCGATCAAGCGAAATCGCTTCACGGGTTCGGGCGCCGTGCTGACAAATTCATCCCAAGCAGCCAAAACTGGCGCTGCCAGGACGCCCCACATCGCGATGCGCGCCGGCCACTGCGTGTCTCGCCGCAGCGACTTGGGAGGAGGCTCAGGCTCGAATGTCAGGCCGTGCGCCACGACTCCGGCGGTTCCCAACCAAACGAAGGCCGCGAGCATCGGCAATCGCAAGAGGCTCCCTGTATCTAGCAATCCGCCACGAAGCGCCAGGTCGGCCAGGAACATCCCGGCGACGTATACTGAGAATGCGCCGAACAGATGGCCGTAGACCCTCCGCCAAGAACCGCGCGTCCGAAAAGAAAGAACGCCAAAGCCAATCGCCACGACCAGATTCTCAATGACGTAACTGGTGAGATCACGCGAGTGAAAGAGCTGACGATCCGGCGAGACGAGTTTCCAAGGCATTGCCGCGAAGATATAAACGTAGAGCCACAGGACGGCCAGCAACAGAAGATCGATCAGACCAAAACGGAGAGTTTCACGCATTTTGCGGGCGTGGGGCATCAGAGCGAGCGAGGCCATGAACGGAACGGTGTGCAGGAAAAACAGCAGGTCAGCGGTAAACGTCGATTGCGTCTGGTTGCCGGCTTCGAATTCGTTGTAAACCATGACTAATATGCCAGCCAGCCAAAACGTGCAGCCCAATGCCAGCAGCATCCAGAATCCGTTCTGCCGCCGATAGGGAGAAGCGGCATTCCAGAGCAGGCAGGTGTTGGTGAAGAGCGGAACCAGGCAAGCGAAAAAATAGCTGAAGGCGGCCAGAGCCGATTCACGGGGAGCGAGCAGAGAAATCGCCGCATATCCCCCGACAAAAAACACCCAGGCGCTCACAATGACAATGGTTGACCGAGTGGATTTCATCGAGAGGGCACCTAGACAAATTTTACCGTAGGCTAACTGGAATTGGCCGCCAACTTCCGAAACCCATTCTAAAACGTAACCTTAGCGTTGCTAGCCCCGTCGATCTGAGAGGAAGGCGTAAGGATGGCATTCTACAAAACCAGATTCAATAAAACGACGAAACCGAGCAGATCCCTGCGCCGGATATTTGAACAAGATTAAAGCTCCGAACAAGCCCAGAAACTCATCTAAAAGGCTGAAGCGCTGGGGCCCTCGTCGTTTAGCCATATAGCTCCACCGGTTATATCTATTTTACTTAAGGATGGAGGCACAGGGTATGAAGAACAAATCCACAAAGGAAACAAGCACAGAGCGACCGGCCGCAGAGGCCGGCGAATTCAAAATTGGTGGAGATCTTCGCGTGATCCGTCTCGGATTTGGTGCTATGAGGATTACCGGCAAGGGTATTTGGGGTGAACCTGAAGACCGGGGCGAGGCCATAGGGGTACTTCGTCGCGCGGTTGATCTGGGGATCAATTTTATCGATACGGCGGATTCATACGGGCCGCATGTCAGTGAACAACTGATCGCCGAGGCCCTGTACCCATACCCGTCTGACCTGGTAATCGCGACAAAGGCGGGATTCGACCGTATGGGGCCGGATCAGTGGGTCACAAACGGGCGCCCGGAACATCTTCGCGCTGCTTGTGAGGGAAGCCTGCGGCGCTTGCGTCTCGAACGAATTGACTTGTTCCAACTTCATCGCATCGATTCGGACGTGCCTGTGAACGATCAACTCGGCGCGCTCAAAGACCTCCAATCCGAGGGGAAAATTAAGCACATCGGTCTTTCGGAAGTCAGCGTCGCACAGATCGAGAATGCGCGTAAGGCAGTTCCCATCGTCACCGTTCAGAATCGATACAGCGTCGTCGATCGAGCGGCGGAAGATGTTCTCGAATATTGCGAGCAGGCAAATATCGGGTTTATCCCGTGGTTCCCACTCGCAGCCGGAAAACTGTCCGCTGCGGGAAGCGCGCTTGCGGCTGCGGCCGCGCGGTTGCAGATCACGCCTTCGCAATTGGCAATTGCCTGGCTGCTCTGGCGCTCGCCAGTGATGCTTCCGATTCCGGGTACATCACGGGTGAAACATCTCGAAGAAAATGTTGCCGCCGCGCAACTGCATGTGGACGCCGAGACGTTGCGAGGACTCACGAAATTGGCGAAGACGAAGAGCGTTTAATGCACCTGGCGGAGGAGTCAGTCACGAGCGAACTACTCTCCCGCCTAGAACAGGGAAAAATACAGGGAAAAGCGCACATCGTGCGCTCTCTGTCCGACAAGAATGGCCGGATCCTATTGTGAAGCCTCCAGTTATAAGCACGATGGTGAATTTGCCCGACTATTCGAACAGGGAATTGCAGGGAATTGATCAGGGATACAAACGGGCCCAACGAGGCGTTACGCGTCGATTTATAGATTGATCCCGGTGGTGGGACAAATTTCGGAGTAAGGCATGCCTTCTCTGCGAAAACTTCTTCGCAGCCGCGTGGGCCTCAAGTGTCTCGGGATCGGCAGATTGGACTATGGGCTGGCTTTTTCATCGCCGCAGTTGTCTAGCCGGGTTACGCGTAAAGGATGGCCGGTTTCAACGGCATGAATACTTGACGGCCTCAAGACTATACTGTATGTCTGGGGATGGAAGTGCAGGATTCAATCCGCACATGTAGTAGCTTTATGGCTGAAACATTCTGAAGGCAAATGCGAACTGAATGACAGTACTCGTAACGCGTTGCTCGAGATATCTGGTGGGCGTTCCCGTCAAAACCCAGGTGTGCGCGGCGTCAATACTCAATTTTTCCTATCACTCGCCGTAAAGGTGCCAAGCGTCTCTTCCGTTTGGCGGTGCCATGGAAGATAGCAACTCTCCCCCCAAAACTAGTCGAAGGCGGTCTGAACCTGCTCCAGCTACCAACGGCCAATACCGTGCCGATCTGCACGGAATCGACTCGGGACGTGTGGAGGAGCCCGAGACATCGCTTGGAATCGAGATACGCATCGTTCTCAATCTATTGTCTCGTGGTTATGCTTTCAAAAACAACCTCAAGAAGCAGCACGCCTTTTGGTGTCAGCGGGTCAGAATTTATCTCGCCATCAAGAACGGCAGCTACCTCGATGCGGAATATAATCCGAAATATGACCGGATTCAATTTCTCGTGGGGTACCTGAACGTTGTCGACGACAAGACCGGAAGACTGCTGCAGTTTCAAGCGTTAGTCCTGGCGGCCATTTCTGTCGGTGTAGGTTCTCTGTGGACACACTATGAAACACTCAAGACGATCGGTCCCCGCTCTCTACTGATTTTCGTTGCATCTATATTTTGGATTGCTTACAGCTGCTGGTTTTTTTCTACTCTGCTTTGCCTTTGGGAAATAGGACGAGCGGCCTGGGGGAACTGGAGTTTCTCGGAAGTCCCGCGCGAGGTGGAACCAGAGGTTGTAAAGTTCTTGATCGGGGAAATCCTCAAGCGTTCAGCCAAATTCCACGTGGCCGTGCCGTTCACCGCGCTAAGTGTTGTCCTCCTCTCAATCTCATTGCCCATACTCTTGTGGCCGCGTGGCGGATCGATTTCGCGACCCGTAGCTTACGTTTGTCCGTCCGCCCCCGGAATCGGATCCGGGACGGGCGACCTGATGTACGAGCAAGTGCAGAAAGCTGCGACCGCTATCGATGACAATTACGTAAGTCCCGTACAGATCGTGGGGTCTACTTATGCTGTTCCAGACGGTGGTGTTCTGAAGACGCGTACACCGACAACACCCTCTTGGCGCTCGCGAGAGCTCGCTACGTGGTGGGCTCACGGAGTCGCTACCTGCTCAGGAGATTCGCGCGTAGATACTGTGCACAGGATATTGTACGGAGAAGATCGCGTGACCGAAGAAGTAAAGTTGCGCATCGGTGGCGATACCGGCCAGAGCAGCGGTTAGTCTCGGGGGCAGGCTATGCGCTTTCGTAAAGAAACGGATGGCATTAGCGTCCACGCGATATCTGGGACCTACGTTGTGACTTTGGCGATGAATGCAACGACGAACGCCAGGAAGTCTCTGCTCGGATTTGCAATCTCTCGCTCCGATCAGACCGAAGCAGAGCAATACTGGCTCAAAGGAATGCGAACTTTTCCTTCGGTTTACCCGAATCCACCCCAGGGTACGTTGGTTTCGACACACGAGCATCCCATCCAGGACTTCGTTTGGAACGATTTCACAGCCAAACCTGGCCACAAGTATGAGTACGCAGTCCTGCCCGTTCGCGGAGCGCCAAAGAATCTGACCTACGGCGAACCGGTGAAGATCGAGGTTTCGACGGAGCGCGAGAGAGATGGAAATCATGAGGTGTGGTGCAATCGAGGAGTGATCGGGAGCCAAGCATACGCGCGGGAGTTCAATAATAAGGATCCTCAGAAGCTCACCGGTGACGAACGAAAGAGAGCCTATGAATGGCTTTCGCGAGGACTGTTCGAGGCCATGCGGGACTACATTCGGCGCGCGCGCAGCAGGGACTTTGGACTGCGTGCCGCGGTTTATGAGTTTTCGTACGAGCCCATCATCGCGGAATTTCGAGACGCACGGAAGAAGTGCGGCGACGTTCAGATTATCTACGACGCGCGAATCAAGAATACCAACAGCAAGCCGGACAAACAACAATCAGACCGAGTGGCTTTCACGCGTTCGCTGCTCAAGAAATATGGCCTTGCGAGCCGAACGGTCGCGAAGGCTCGCAAAGCTACCCCCAATGCAATCGCGCACAACAAATTTATCGTTCTGCTGGAGAAGGGCAAACCGACAGCGGTGTGGACAGGATCCACGAATTTCACGGAGTCGGGTATTTTCGGGCAGGCGAATGTCGGCCACGTCGTCGAAGACGACAAAGTCGCCAAAGCCTACCATGACTACTGGAAACGGCTTTACGAAGACCCCGAAGTACCGACATTGCGCAAACTCAATTGTAAGGCCGCCGCTGACTTGACGGAATTTCCACCGCCCAAAGGAATCACTCCGATTTTCAGCCCGCGACTGAAAAACGAAGAAAAGAAGACCATGTTGGATTGGTACGCGTCCTCGGCCATGGGTGGCGCCAAGAATTTGATGTGCTTTACAGCGGCTTTTGGGATCAACAAAGCCTTTCTCGCGGTGCTTGACGGCGATTGGGCGCCGACCGACGACCTACGTTATCTCTTCCTAAACAAATGGGGTATCAACCCGAAGGCCGGGGATGCCACCGACGAACGCTTAAAGAAAAACCGTTACAACGTGGTGGCAATTGGGGGATTTTTGCAAGGCGACGTCCTGCACGAATATCTGCTGGACCGCTGGAAGAAGGAACGCTCGAACACGCTGAGCACAAATGTCCGATACACGCATACGAAATACATGCTCATCGATCCGCTGAGTGATGATCCGATTGTCATCAGCGGCTCAGCGAATTTCAGCGACGCCTCAACGATAGACAATGACGAGAATATGCTGATCATTCGCGGGGACAAGCGCGTCACTGATATTTATCTCGGCGAATTCATGCGGCTCTGGCAGCATTACCGTTTCCGATCCATCGTGGATGCCAACGCGGATAAACCTGCGAGCCGCCGGGACGATTACAAGCCCAACTATCTTGCCGAAGATGATTCGTGGACGGAGGACTTTTTCAGCGCGGGACATATGAGATGCAAGCGGCGCGAGGTTTTCTCCTGATCGTCGATGCGCTGGGCGAATTGCTCATCTGCCAGCGCAACGATTGTGGTGCTCGCCCTGACAACAGTCGCAAGGACTGTATTCATCGTCCATACTCGGCCGTCTCACTTTAGCTCTTTATATATAAGGGAAATGTTGACAAACTAAGTCTACCGCGATATTTTCGCGCCACTCCTCAGGCGAAGGAGTGTCCCCGTGTCCCAGCAAGTCCGCAGGCAGTCTGAAGTGTTGGGATCCTTTCTGCAGCGCTATCTGAATAAAATTCCGTTCGTGCGCGCGGATGCGCCGGCTTGGCTTGTGTTGGGGCTCGTCTCGCTGGCTGTGGTTTTGACGGGATATTTGTCTTGGCTCGCCACCGGGCGTTGGGGTCACACGATTGAGGTCCAAGCTCAAGAGACTCAGCTGGTCAATGGGCAGAATTTGAAGAATCTTTGGTTCCCGGCGAAGGACGAACTAACCGGCTACCGGCAAGACGGATGGCAACTGACTCTTCTCCGCTGGTCGCTCAAGGACGGAAGCGCTCAGCAGCCTCACAATGTCGACTTGGACAAACTCACGCCGCCCGATCTTCCTCCTTCCGTCGCGGCGAACGCGAGCACCGACACCCAGAATCCCTATCGAAAACTCCCAAATGGCCAATATCGGCGGCCGACGGCTCCAAACAGTGCGCCGGCTTTGCCCGCGCAATCAGCGCCAGTCACCGGCGCCGCCGCAGCTGCGAGCCGCACGACTCAGCCTATCCTGGTAGCCGTTTCTCAGAGTCTTTCTCTAGTTGCGTGGGCGTGGAAAGGCAAACTCTACTGGACGAGCGTGACGCCGGCGAGCGACCACGCTCGAAACCATACGGCGCTGCTGGCGCCAGTTGCGTTTACATCTTCCGCTTCCGGAGACAAGCGTCCGCCGATTAATTCTGTTCACTCCATAGATCTTCCAGCGGGCGCGACGCCCACCGCACTTACTCTCGTACGTGCCGAAGGCGTGATCGTTCAGGAAGCCGGCGGACGCCTGCTGCTGTACGACCTAAAAAATGAAAAGTTGCTTCGCGAAGAAACTGCGGCCACGCCTTGTGTGGTCAGCGTGACGACGACGCATGCGCTATTGGGGTGCCGATCCTCTGACTTGAGTCTTTTGGATTTTCCTCCGACCTCCGCGGAGAGAAAAACATTTGCGCTGCCGCCGCAAGTTGGCAAGGACAAGGACGTGGCGTTCATGGCGGTCGCGCTTTCAGCGGATGGCGTCGCCGCCGCCGCAACGGATCGCGGCACGGTTTGGGTGTGCAAGCCTGAACAAAGCGGAGTTGCGGTACAGGCCTCGTGCGAAGAATGGCAGTCCCCTGGTGTAGCCCAGTCGCTCGTTTGGAACGCGGACCAGATTTTGGTGGGCGGCGGGTTTCGGGGAATCTTTCTACTGCGACAGCACAAGCCAGCGGAGCTCGTCGTGCAGGACACAACCGGCACGACACTTCTAGTCTGGCCGCGGACGAAAGATGATTCGGGTGCCCCCTCGGGCGAGTCTCTGTTTTTTGCGAACCGCGAGCTCGCTGCCAAAGCGTCTTTAACAGAGTCCACAGTTCTGAATAACCGGGGCATCGGAATAACCGTTGCGTGGCTCGGTTTCTGGGTTGTCTTTTTGGCGGTGATTCCAGCCACGCGACTATGGGTCGAAGAGATCCGAAAGCGGCGGGAAATTGGCTTGCGCAGCGAGCAGGAGCGATCGCTGCAGCGTGTGCCCACGGCAAACGGAGAAACCGCGCCGCCTATTCCGCTACCGGATCCGCCGGATAGGCTCGTCAAGGCGTGTCTCGCGGGAGATTGCGTCGCGTACGTTGGCGCAGGGGTGGGCGCGCAAGCAGGACTCCCTACTTGGCGCCCCCTGATACAAGCGGCGCTAACCGAAGTAAGCAAAAAGGGCTTAATCGAGGCGGCGCAATTGGGCTCACTCCAGGAAGCGTTCATAGATGGCCAACTGGATCTCGTGGCGGACGGGTTGGTTGACGCACTACGCGGCCAGGAGAGTATGCTGCGAGATTTTTTGACGCAGCAGTTCTTGCGCCGTGACATTCGTCCCACGCGTGTTCACGACCTCTTGCGCTCGCTCAATCTTTCCGCACTGTTGACCACCAACTTCGACGATCTCCTCGACACAGTGTTCAAGGACCGCGTCGAGACAGTCTACACACATCAAGATGCCGAGAAATTGCTGGCGGCCCTCAGCAAGCGGCAGTTCTTTTTGTTGAAGCTTTACGGCTCTCTGGAACGCCCGGGTTCAGTGCTGTTTGCACCGTCACAGTATCTTGAGGCTATGGCGCGGAACTTGCTTTATTCGCGCTTTATGGAGGCGCTTTTCTCTTCCCGCACGCTGCTATTCATTGGCGCAAGTCTCGAAGGGATCGAGTCCTATTTGACCGGTATCAGATTCCCAACATCATTACCGCAAAGACATTTTGCACTCGTCGTTGCACAAGGCGGTGCCTGGCAAGCCAAAGCCGACTTATTAGCCCGGCGTTTCGGAATCCAGGTTCTGGCCTACACACCCGGGCCTGGTTATCCCGAGGTCGAAGAGTTCGTCCGCAAACTCTCGGCTCGAGTTGCCGCGGAAGGCACGCAGGCCTCGATGTCGGCTCGCGCAATTTCGCGGATAAAGACCGTCACGCTCGAGAACATTGGCCCTTTCGACCGCCTCGAATTAGACCTCGACCGGAACTGGACCATTCT
>Ga0208603_1000163_pt1 | contig 11037 bp, 15 predicted proteins | sample MicForSoSWNC24_M_FD_188001 | JGI IMG/M metagenome (GOLD analysis project Ga0208603, IMG submission 188001) | Forest soil microbial communities from Harvard Forest Long Term Ecological Research site in Petersham, Massachusetts, USA - MetaG HF008... | ecosystem: Environmental > Terrestrial > Soil... | reverse complement strand
AGTGCCAAGCCGGAATCTCGTTGCACCGGGAAGGCCGTCGCTAGCTGCTGCGTGAACTGGTTTGTCGCTGCCTGGTCATCCTGGGAAATGCCGATTACTCGCGCTCCACGAGCGAGTTTGTTCAGGTAGGGAACGGCCAGTCGGCACGTCGGGCAGTCCGTTTCGAAGAACACGATGAGCGCGGCGTCGCTCCCCAGATCGAGTCCAGGTATCGCGGGCGCGGTTTGGCCGATGTCGAGCACGGTACTAGGGTATCGCAAACTTGCCTACGCACGCTGCCTGCCAACCCAACGCGGGCGCCCGACAAGGCGGCGGCCGAAAGCATGCGAATACGCATCTCGCAGAACTTGCCGATGGAGATCCTTCGGCTTTTCAGTCCTTCTGCCTAAAATTGTCGAGAAATTCCTCCATAGCCAGCCAGTTTTCCGATTCGCCGGCGCGATTTTTGTCCTCGCGCAACGTCGAAGATCCGTGCACACCGGCAATGTGCGGAACAAACTGAGTCTTTTGTCGCGCGGGCGCAACGGCGAGGATGGACTTGGCGGCCGCGATCTCGTTCCGATCTTTTGCCGAAGTCACAAAGATGGGAACAGAGACTTTGGCGGCGGCATCGTGCACGGCATCGGGAGCGTCGAGGTACTCGCCTGGAGAAAAAGCGAGCACTCCGGCGACCTCTTGCTGGTGTTCGGCGGCAAGAAGAAAAACCAGAGCTGCCGAATAGCTGCTGCCCCACACCAGGACTTTACCGTTGTTTCCGGAGGACCTTGCCCACGCCAGAGCGGCTTCCAGGTCCTTAAGGGCGTCCGAGTAGTTTCCGTTATGGCCGACGTGGCCCACGGTTTCATTCTCTTGGCTCCATAGGTCGCCGCCGGAGCGTTGATCGATGGCGAGGCAGTTGAAGCCCAGTTTGACCAGCCGTGGGGCGATTGGCGCATACTCAGCGCGGTTCGAACCAGCTTGGTGGAACAACAGAATGTAAGGCTGCGAATTGCCGCCGGCAGGGTAGAAGTCGGCATACACTTTGACACCATCGGAGGCCGTGATCGTCACCTGCTTCTGGGCATACACCGGCAGCGCCAAACCGATGATTACGAAGAGAAGCCGACACAAGACTGCAGGCAGCCATTTTCTCGAGAAGCAGCTCGTTTTTGGATGATTCCTCAAAGCCTGAATTCTTCCTTTCCGATGTCGCACCCTGTTCCAAGCGGCTTGCAAAGCGCTGCCCGCAATCTTCGATGATCGGCCTGGAGAATTGTTTCAGCGAAACACACATGGGGCCGAAACGTGCGTAAACCCGCTAGCCGATTTGAAGCCAAAGAATCAGTGTAACTTTATTCCCCATTCCTAATCCAACGACTCGGGCGCAGAGCTTCATCCACGGACATTGTCAAAAAGGAGAGCCACATGCTACGTGTCAGATTTGTGTTTGCGGGAATAGCCGCGATGCTGCTTCTAGGCATATTCCTGCTGCCCCGCGTGCAAGCCACGGGTGGAACCGGACGCCCGGCGAATGACAGTGCGCAACGCACTCCGGTACTTGTGGAACTGTTTACCTCGGAGGGATGTTCGGATTGCCCGCCCGCTGATGCGCTCCTCGAAAGATTAGACCGATCCCAACCTGTGAGCGGCGCCGAGCTGATCGTTCTTAGCGAACACGTGGACTACTGGAACGACATCGGATGGAAGGATCCCTTCTCTAGTCACGAATACAGCGAAAGGCAAGGCAGTTACGCGGGGCAGTTTGGCCTGGGGAGCGTCTATACGCCGCAGATGGTGGTGGACGGGCGCATCCAGCTTGTAGGTAGCGACGAGAGGGGGGCGATCGAGGCGATCGAAAACGCAACCAAGGCGGAAAAGATACCCGTGAGTCTTTCTTCGGCCCATTTCGACGGCCAGAAGATTCTCTTGCACATTGAGACTGGCCCGTCGCCTTCCTCAATCTCAGAGAGGTTCGCGAACGTCTTGCTCGCGATAGCCGACGAGAGCGATCAATCGAGCGTGAGCCGCGGAGAGAACGCCGGGAGGACACTCCGGCACGTCGCGGTGCTGCGAGACCTTGTCCGAGTTGGAGCCTTGGATCGGTCCGGCAAATTTTCTCAGGATGTCGCCATCAATTCCAATCACGGCAATAAGGGAAATTTGAGGATCGTCGCGATCGTTCAGGAACCGACAGCGGGAAGAGTATTAGGAGTGGGCTCGGCTCGGCTTTCGAACTAGCCTCGACGGTGCTCCGCATCGTTATTGGTTAAGTTATCACAACGGTACTTCTCATTTCGAATTGCGAGGGAGAATGCGATTAGGCGTGGCAGTTTTATTGATTTTTGGTTTCCTCGGCTTCGGAAAGAAGCAAGACGATCCATCGAGCAAGCAGACCGTTTCGCCCGCTATCGGACTGCAGGTTGGGCAACACGCGCCGACCTTCACAGCGCACGATCAGTTTGGCCATGCCGCATCAAACGAAACGTTGCGCGGAACCAACGGAACGATACTTCTTTTCTTCCGATCCGCGGACTGGTGACCCTTCTGCAAAGCGCAGCTGGTCCAGCTGCAAAACGCGAAACAAAGATTTGAGCAGCATGGGATCAAGCTGGCCGCGATCAGCTACGACAGCCCGGCCATACTGAAGGACTTCGCCGAGCGCCACAAGATCGAGTTTCCACTATTGGCCGACCCCGATTCCGAGATCATTCGGAGGTTCAACGTCTTAAATACACAGGCGTCCGGCATGAATAAGGGAATGGCGCACCCTGGATTCTTCTATATAGACTCGAGCGGCGTGGTTCGTGAGAAATACTTTGAAACGAAGTATACCGATCGATTTACACCCAACAACGTAATCGGCAAGCTGTTTCCCGAACTAAGCGAGGAAGTCAGCCGGGAAGTCGACGCGCCACATCTTCGGCTCACGCTGGAGCAATCGGACAAGGAAGTGATCTCGGGTAGCCGGGTGAGCTTCGTTGCACAAATCGAGCTTCCACCCAACGTCCATGTCTATTCTCCGGGAGTGCAAGGCTATAAGCCGATTCAGCTAAACTTGAATCCAGTGGCCGGAATTGAATTCGCACCCGTCGCTTATCCAAGCTCTAAGACTCTGTACCTGGAAGCCATTCAGGAACATGTCCCAGTGTTCGAGGGAAAATTTCGGATCACGCAAGATGCGACGGTAACCGTTTCAAAGGTGCAAGATATCGCCCGCGCGCTGGTTTCTGTCGGGAAGACGATTTCGATCAACGGGGAACTAAAGTATCAGGCATGTGACGACAGGGTTTGCTATCCACCGACATCTGTGCCGGTAATGTGGAGCTTGCAGGTTCTCCCGCTCGATCTCAAACGATCGCCTGAGGAGATTCGGCACAAGTAAAATCGGATCAGGCCTTGCACTCGAATGGCAATCGATACCAGAAACCGAAACGCGATAGTCCTCGCGGCGCTGCGAATCTCCGTCGGAGCGCTCTTTCTGATTTTTGGCGAGTACAAGGTTCTTGGCACTCACTTCACCTTGGGTGGCGGCTTCCAATTCTGGATCAACCAGTTCCTGGTGGAAGGCGCTTACCCATGTATGGTTCCCGTGCTTCAGAAATTCGTATTGCCTCACGCCACCGCCATAGCATTTCTCGTCGCTTATGGAGAGTTGGCGATTGGGCTCGCGCTCATTTGCGGCATTCTCGTCCGTCCGGCCAGCATTTGCGGGCTCGTCTATATGGTGAGCTTGCTGTTTTCTTCAAACTACCCTGGACCAGGAGCTGCCTTCTGGCAATATTTCGGGGCCTCTCTTGACCATTCTGTGCTCGCTCTTTGCTTTGCTGTATTCATTTTCGGAGAAGCAGATCGAGTCCTATCGATTCGCTCTTACTTGCCAATGATCGTCAGAGAGAGAAAAACTTCAGCCACCGACTCTTGCCTGCAGAGTTCCCGGAATGGAGAGACGAAGTAGCTGACCCTTAAAGGAGGAGAGCATGAGCGAAGTCGTGTACATCTCAAAGTCGCGTATCGAACGGAAGCTGGGGCCCATCCGCATTGCGCATTTGCCGGGTGAGTCTCAGCCAGTGATTTTCAGTGTCCACGGAGCCATCGCCGAACACTACAAAGCGAACCCTGCGACGCTGAAGGAGTCGCACTCGTCAACGATCGACTACGTCATCTCGGCAACCGCAGGTTGAATGATGGGTACCTTCGGAGGCGCGCTGGAAGCGCGCCAAATCGACGCAAGCAATGGACGCTTGACCGCGGACGTCAAGGGGGAAGTGGAATCGGAGGATGGCGTACTGGTCATCCGGCGAATCCATGTGGCCATGCGCTTAGTCGCGGCGGAAGAGGCCAGAGCGACGGTCGAGCGCGTGCATGGGATTTATGCGATGCGTTGCCCTCTCTACCGCACTCTGCACAATGCAATCCAACTTACATCTTCATTCGATCTTGTGGGCGGCTAGTCGCGCCGCGAGAGCCGTCACGGTGAGGGCCAGCCGGGCAAGCCGAGTCGTTTTTTTCTTGGCTCTTGGTGAAACCTTTCAACGACACAGGAATCACACTGCTGGCGATTGAAGTCTAGATTCGTTCTCGCGACTGATTCCCAGGCGGTCCCGAGAGCGAATGACTTTCGATCTTGAAGTCGGTAACTCATTACGGTCATTCGGGCGACCCTCCCGGTTGAACGTTGGCCTCGGCGACATGTAACCGGTCACAAATTCTAACAGGAGCTGACTAAGGACAATGACAAAGAATAAAAAGGCTTTAGTGGCAGGGGCTGCGCTCGCGGGTTTGCTCGCGGGCACTAGCGCAACGATCCAGGCATCGAACCTCCTCCCTGGGCTGCACTCTTCAATCGCAGCGCAGGACCAATCGCAGGACCAGGACAAGGTGAAGGAAAAGCACGCTTGCAAGGGTCAAAACTCTTGCAAGGGCAAGGGTGGATGTAAGGCGAGCGACAACGGCTGCAAAGGCAAGAACTCTTGCAAGGGCAAGGGCGGCTGCGCGACCGACGGTTCCAAACCTCCACAAGGCAGTTCCTCTCAAGAGTAACTTGTAACCGATGTTGTTCTCCCAATGGGAGTTCGGATGGGCCGGCGAGTTTGGCCGGCCCTTCTCGATTCGAGTAGAGGGAGCTTTGATGCCAGCCAACGCTTTTAACAATTTTACCGAGTACGGAATCGGGATCGGTCTGCGCTCCCAGCATTACCACCACATTCTTACGCGCAAGCCCGTCGTGGATTGGTTCGAAATCATATCCGAAAATTTCATGATTGATGGCGGACGCCCGCTGCGCATTCTCGATCAAATTTTGGAACAGTACAAAGTGGTGCAGCACGGCGTCTCGATGTACTTCGGCTCGGCGGAACGCCCCAATCGCGAGCACCTGCGGCGCCTGAAAACTTTAGTCCAGCGCACCAAAACTCCCTGGCTTTCCGATCACCTCTGCTGGGGCAGCGTGGATGGCCGCTACACGCACGACCTGCTGCCGATGCCCTACACTTTCGAAGCGGCGCGCATCACCGCGCAGAAAATCCGCGAAGTGCGCGACTTCATCGAAATTCCCGTGGCCGTCGAAAACGTCAGCAGCTACGCTGAATTTCACGTTTCGGAAATGACGGAGTGGGAATTCCTGAACGAGGTCGCCGAGCGCGCGGACTGCGGCATTCTTCTGGACGTAAACAATATTTATGTTTCGTCGCAGAATCACAGCTTCGACCCGTTTACCTACGTCAATAGCGTCCCCGCGGAACGCGTGGCGCAAATCCACATCGCCGGACACTCGAAATACCGCAAGTACATTCTCGACACGCACGATCACCCGGTGATTGATCCGGTGTGGAAGCTGTACGCGCGCGCCATCGAACGCGTGGGGCACACCGCCACGCTGCTCGAGTGGGACGACAGCATTCCTTCGTTTGACGAAGTGCACGACGAAGCTCTGAAGGCCAATCGCTTCCTCGCGAGCGCCTCGCTCGCCGCCGCCGTATGAAACTCCTGAACTTGCAGCGCCGCATGGCTCGCGCCGTCATGACGCCGCTGACGCACTTCGAACGCATGCGCGCGGTCGCACCCGATGGCCGCTCGATGCGCGCCGTCGCGTCGCAAATCATCAAGCCCAACGACCGCCTGACTTCGTTCGAGCGCCTGGAGATTTATAATCGCCAGTACTGGTTCCGCGTGCTCGCGGCTTTCGCCGAAGATTTTCCCGGCTTGCGCGCCGTGCTGGGAGGCAGCCGCTTCGACGCAATGGCTAAAGCATATCTGATCGATTGCCCGTCGCAATCTTTCACGCTGCGCAATCTTGGTTCGCGCCTGGTAAGTTGGCTGCAAAAGCATCCGAACCGGGCCGGCGAGCGCCAGAATCTCGCCGTGGATATGGCTCGTTTGGAATGGGCCGATATCGAGGCGTTCGATGGCCTCAGGGAGCCGTCGCTCAAGCCCGAAGAGCTTGCGGGCGTCAATCCCGCCAAGTTGCGCCTGCGCTTGCAGCCTTACGTCAGTCTGCTCGCCCTACGCTATCCCGTGGATGATTTGCTGCTCGAGGTGCGCAAGGATTCGGAAGACCTGGACGTCGCCAGCAACACATTCAGCGAGCGCCACAAACGCAAACGTGTGAGCGCGGTGGCGAAGCTGAAGCCCAGTCCAATTTTTCTGGCCGTGCATCGCTTGGACGAGGATGTTTATTTCCGCCGCCTCGAGCGCGAAGAATTCGCTATCTTGTCTGCGCTGCAAGCTGGGAAACCCTTGAACGCTGCCATCGAATCGGCCCTGCGCGGCAGTTCGATCGCTTTGCCAGACCGCGCGGTGCACGTTGAAAAATGGTTCCACACCTGGTCGGCGCTCGGCTGGTTCTGCCAGCCGGGGAGATATGCTGTTATATCGCACATCCAAACTGAATCAATCGAGAAAGCGACAAAATATGAATAGCACACTGCATCAAATGCAAAAGCTGTACGGCCTGTTCGTTCGCGTTGCTTGCCGCTTGCAGTCGCCGTTTCTTGCGCTCATCCGCCTCTACTGGGGCTGGCAAATCGCTCAGAACGGCTGGGGAAAACTTCACAATCTCGCGCGCGTGACCGAATTCTTCGCGAGTTTAAACTTGCCTGCACCCGGACCGACCGCTACGTTCGTCGCCACCTTCGAATTTCTAGGTGGAATCCTTCTTGCCATCGGATTGCTCTCGCGCATCGCCGCATTAGGCCTTGTGATTGACATGACGACCGCATACATCACAGCCGACCGTGAAGCATTCCTCTCGTTTTTCGCAGACCCGGGCAAATTCTACAACGCCGATCCCTTCATCTTTCTCTTCATCGGATTGTTGATACTGATTTTTGGGCCTGGCAAGCTTTCTGCAGACGCTTTGGTACGACGTTTCGTAGCCGGGCCGACAGCTCGGGTAGCGAGCATGTCTGCAATCTGAAACACTCGGAGATCTTCCACACGACTCATCAAGACAACGCCGCAAACTGCGCCTGCCACGGTAGAATTCTGCCTGCAGCCTCGCGACAAGTGGCGCTTGATAGCCGGCTCCTCTCTAGTCGCAGCGTCGCCTAATTGCGCCGGACGGACAGAGCGGCATCAGCGAACGCGGGCCGGCAAACGCGGCCATGAATACATGAACGCCTACCTTCGAAGAAGCTTGCTTGGGTGCCTGGCAGGAGCAGTGTCGAGCGTGGCCCTAGGGACAACTCTGGGCCATCCGCTGTTAGGCGTTCTGTGGGGCGTGGTTGTAGGCGCGATTTATTCTGCGAGCTTGAAACCTACGCGTCACGCCTATGTCGATAATCTTATGACCGGTGCCGCACTAGGGATTCCACTATGGGGCCTGATCAGCGTAATCGCAATTCCGCTCCTTTCCGGACAGATGCCGGAGTGGAGCGCCGAACATATGCGCGCGGATTTTCCCGCGCTCATCAGGTGGGTGTTGTATGGCGCTTCGTTGGGTTTGATCATCCAGGGATTGACCGACAGCGCTGAGAGAATCCTCGGTCCAGAGGTGGAGGTGGAATCGCCCGCGCAGCAAGAAAAGAAACGGATCGTGATACTCGGTGGCGGTTTCGCCGGAATGCGTACCGCGGAGTGCCTGGAGAAGCAATTCGAGGGTGACAGCGCCGTCTCGATCATTTTGGTGAGCGACACGAATGCGCTTCTTTTCACCCCCATGCTCGCCGAAGTCGCCGGAAGCAGCCTCGAACCCAGCCATATCAGCACACCTTTGCGCAGCAGCCTACATAGGACGGAATTCATTCGCGGACGCGTGAGCAGGATTGATCTGGAAACCCGCCGCGTAATCTTGGACCCTGATCACGCATCCAGAGAGAGCGCCGCGCGGCGCGAAGTCCCTTACGACCAATTAGTCCTGGCTCTGGGCTCCGTTTCAAATTACTTGGGCATGGTGAACATTGAGAAGCTCGCATTTAACTTCAAGAGTCTCCTGGATGCCATCCGAATCCGCAATCACGTCATCGAGATGTTCGAACGCGCTGACCGCGAGCCTGATCCCGCGCTTCGACGCACACTTCTGACGTTCGTAATCGCAGGCGGAGGTTTCGCGGGCGTCGAGCTCGCGGGGGCCCTGAACGACTTTGCGCACGGGATTCTGGCCGATTATCCCAACTTGGCTCCAGGGGACTTGAGCGTCGTATTGGTTCATTCGCGCGACCGCATTCTGCCAGAACTGAGCGAGTCGTTGGCGCGTTATGCACAGGAGAGGATGGAAGCGCGCGGAGTCACTTTCCGCCTGAATACACGGTTGACCGATGCGCATCCCGGCGTCGTGGTGTTAAGCGACGGTGAGATCTGTGCTCAGACTCTTGTATGGACGGCCGGAACCGGTCCGAACCCACTGCTGAAGTCACTTCCAGTTGAAAAAGATAAGCGCGGCGCTCTCGTAGTGGAAAACACCCTCGGACTGCCCGGCAACCCGGGCGTGTGGGCCTTGGGTGACTGTGCCGCGGTGGCCGATGCGAAGTCGGGGAAGCCCTGCCCGCCCACTGCTCAATTTGCGCTGCGGGAGGCGGAAGTCCTCGCGAAGAATATTCGGGCCGAACTGCAGGGGCGACCGAAGCGAAACTTTCATTTCGATTCGTTGGGAGCTCTTTGCGTCGTGGGGCACCAGACTGCTTGCGCTGAATTGGCGATTCCGTTTATGAGGAACAAGTCTGTACGTTTTTCTGGGCTTTTCGCGTGGGTAATGTGGAGAGGAATCTACCTTGCGAAGTTGCCAGGCCTCGAAAGGAAGATTCGGGTACTTGTGGACTGGACGATCGAACTCTTCTTCCCGCGCGATATCGTTCAAACAATTGATCTGCAGTGAGGAGAATTCGTGTCTTCAGGCTTAAAAGTGACAGCGCAAGTGGATGGGCCTGCCAGGTCCTTCAACTGGATCGACGCACTCCTCGGTCTTGCTGTCGGTGCTGCGGGCGGCGCACTCGGAAGCGTTTTTCTAACTTCATCGCTCGTTAGCGGCACTGTGCTGGGCTCCTTATTCGGGCTTGCCTATGGCCTTTTCTTCGCGCACCGAGCTACGAGTTCGGGTGCGGGATTGATTTGGGGACTTGGCGCTGCCTTTCTCCTGTGGTTGGTTCTTCCGGCAGGAATCTTGCCTTTGCTGATTGGCTCTGGCCACTCCATGGCCAAACTCGCGGATGCCCGCGATCAATTTCCTGAACTGGTTGCCTATCTGATCTGTTTGGGAATGCCTGTGGGTGTGACGCTCGGAGTGCGCGGTAGTTTCAGAGGCAAGCTCAAGAACCAGCCATTCCACTGGTGGCGCGCGATCATGGTTGGCGGATTTTCGGGTGTACTTGGTGGAATGATTTTTGCACGCTGGTCCGTTGCAGGCGACTTCTTCCCTTTGCCTCTTGGTGAGCGCAGTCATCGGCATGACCTTTGGCCTGCTGTTTCGGCACGAATCTTCGAGTATCGGACTCGGTGTCATGTGGGGTTGGCTATTTGGCGTGATTTGGTGGTACCTGGGACCGATGACCTTCCTGCCGTTGCTGCTGACCGGCGAGATCGACTGGCGAGCGAGCGCAGCCTCTGCACTCCTTCCGTCCCTCATGGCCCACTTGATTTACGGCGCCACGACAGCACTTGCATTCCTTTTGCTCGAGAACCGTTATACCCGTCGGCTGCTCCTTAACCCGCGAACCGCAGCCCGCGAACTGCGCCGTGTCCGCCCCGTGGGAACGCCCGCTCCGGCCCTATGGCTCTTCGCGCTAGGTATGGGCGTGCTTCTGCCAATCCTCCTAGGTTAGTCAATGAGCTCCGATCAGCGCCAACTACTGCGCCAATGCAAGCGCCGTAGGCCTCAGAATTCGGCGCAACTCCAGCCAAGAAACCGCCGTCGGATTCAGCTTTTATGTGCAATCGCAGAACAGCAAAGATCACGGCAAACGTGGAACTTTAGACCGCTTCCGGAATCTCACTTGCATGTCCGCTCTTAGGTCTCGAGCAAGAGAGCCCAGGAGCCGAGGGATGGCTTGCAGATGACAACGAAGATCCACGCCGAAAGGTCGCGAGAGATGGGTTTCAAGGACAACCTTGAGTCCCTGGCCGCTGAGCCCGTCTGCATTGGTCCGACACTTCACGTGAGTCTGACGATGCGAAGCGAAATCGAAGCCATCTCACAGCTGGTGGACCGACTGATGCCGCTGATTAGGATCTCCCATTGTGTCTCCGGCGACGAACGCGATGTCGAAATCGCGCTTCGCGAAGCGCTGGCGAATGCGGTGCTGCATGGAAACAGGCAGGACATTCAAAAGAAAGTCCGTATTTCGTGTTGCGTTCACCCTGGAAAAGAACTGTCCGTTGTCGTCAAGGATGAGGGGAGTGGTTTTGACCCGAGCTGCGTTCCAGACCCAACGGCGGTCGAGAAAATACATTCGGAAAATGGACGGGGCATATGGCTGATGAATGCGCTTATGGACGATGTCCGTTTCGAACATGGCGGCACAGAGGTCCATTTGTACAAACGTTTCAAACCAGGGCTTGGTTAGTGGCGCGTGATGCTCACGGATGTATCGGCGATGACGACACCAGTCGTGGGCGTTGTTTGTGTCT
>Ga0208603_1000162_pt1 | contig 11100 bp, 17 predicted proteins | sample MicForSoSWNC24_M_FD_188001 | JGI IMG/M metagenome (GOLD analysis project Ga0208603, IMG submission 188001) | Forest soil microbial communities from Harvard Forest Long Term Ecological Research site in Petersham, Massachusetts, USA - MetaG HF008... | ecosystem: Environmental > Terrestrial > Soil... | reverse complement strand
CTTTTGCGATCTCTTCTTCAAGCAGCCCGTTGCAATTCGAGCATCGAATTTCGCCTGGCGTGAACTTCCCGTCTGAGCACTCTCCCACGAACAATGCACCGTCGTGTAGGGTTCTAGTGACCATTACGTTTTCCTTTTAGACAGAAGAGCGGTGCTCGGGCAAAAACGACCCAGCGTCTTATGCGTGCCGGACCTTTCGTCTACTCTGCGTGAACATTCCACAAATGCCTTCGTTCGCTTAATGGCGTCCGTCTGCCTGCTGAGTCGCGCGAAGATTGGCCAATCGCGTTGTTTCTCAATGTCAAAGAGCGGCGCGTGACGAACTCACCGGCAATCTCTGGAAAGCCGAGTTGTAGCACTTGAATTTTTCGCAAGTGCTGACGGGCGTCGTCAAGAGCTTCCTGTTCAGAAGGTGATATTACTCGGCTCGCGGCCTGACGGATACGTTCGGCGAGAATGCCTCCGGCTTCGGAAGCCCGGTCGGCAAGTTCAGTGTGAGGCAACAACAAGCACTGGTAAAAGCGGATTTCCCATTCGAACTTTTCGCTGGCACTACATCGTCGTTCACAGGAGTGTGGCATTACAGCCTCTCGGCAGCGAGTATACCACCATCCCTGTTACCATGTTGCGCATGTCGTGTCCGACCGCTCGCACTCTCTTTGAGGATTACTCTATGGCCGCGATGGAACACTCCGAGGCCACCGGCAAGCTATCTGCGCTTGTAGGACGGCATGAAGATTTTGCGGAAGCCAAGAAGCACACCGACCAGACACGCGAGAAATGCCGCACTGCCCGTCGAACTTTAGAACAGCATTGGAAGGAACATAGGTGTCGTGCGCGCGAAGCCAAAACTCCAGATAGCTGCTAACGGACCGTTCGCGCGCCAAGGAATGCAACTGAATGGCGCGTATGGCACGAATCCGCGTCACAGACCTAAAGCCTCAGCTGTGCTCAGCTTGCAAAGCTTTCACCACGCGGAAATATTTTAGTTCTCGTGAAGTGTACTAATTGCATTGACAATAGGGCAGCAGGAGCACACTGTGATTGTGGACCTGGGATTCTTCAGTTCACCTGAACACAACGGAAGTTGCCTGAACCACCCCTCGCCAAACAGCAAAGCATTCAAGGAGAATCATGAATACAATTACGCGCAGGGATCAGTCTCGTGGTTTAACGCTACAGGACGAAGTCAATCGTCTATTTGAGGACAACTTTACTCGCGAACGCTCGGGTCATGCCGACCTAGCAACGTGGGCGCCAGCGGTAGACATCTACGAAACCGAAAATGAATTGGTCGTAAAGGCCGACTTGCCGGATCTCCAAGACAAGGACATTGACGTCCGCATTACAAACAACACCTTGACCATCCGTGGAGAGCGGAAGTTCGAAAAGGACGTCAAGGAAGAAAACTGCCTCCGAATTGAGCGGACCTATGGTGCGTTCATGCGGAGCTTTTCCCTGCCGAATACGGTTAGCTCCGAGAACATTCGGGCCGAGTACCGCAACGGCGTCTTGACCCTTCATATGGCTAAGCGTGAGGAGTCCAAGCCGAAGCAGATCAAGATCAGCGTCTCAGCAAACGGCAAGTAACTCACACGGATCACACGCGGAGAGGCGAGTACTGCCTCTCATGCCGACAGCCAAGGAGGTTGCCATGATCGAACGCAAAGAACTATCTAAAGAAGATATCGCTCACCGAGCTTACGAGTTGTTTGTCCAACGCGATGGTGCGCCAGGGAATGATATCGAAGACTGGGTCAGAGCTGAAAAAGAGCTGACCAGCGAAGTTGTTGCGGCACCAGCAAAGACGATGGCTGCTCCAGCCGGTCGTAACCAACATAATTAACATGACGACCACCAAGAGAGCTTGATCCTCTGGAAGGGGCGGGTTCCCCGCCCCTTCATTTCTCCATTTGGTTGCTAATCGTGAAACGAAACGTTCTCCCTCATCTAGGTGGGGCTAGTCCGTATTGGGGGCACTCCGTCTGTTACAAAGGCGAGACGTGCGGCATAGGAGTCGGTCTGAAATGCCCCAAAGCTTGAGGCAGGCTACATTCGACAGTATTATCAATAAAGTTTTCGGGGACGAATTGAAACTAAATGCGACATTGGGGATCGGGAGTGAGAGGGGCTACGGAGCAGGTGCACGTAATCGCTTGGATGGTAGACAAGCGAAACAGTCTCATCGTTTGGCTTTCTCTGGTGGCGATGACTTGGGTTTTTCCTCATTCATTACACGCGCAGGAAGCGAAAGTAGCCCCGCAAAATCTAAACTCGATTCTCGATTCTTTGGAACGAACGGAGGGAGAGAACCCAGCCCTCTCTCGGCCCCACAAAGTCACGCGGGAATATAAGGTATTTCAGGGCGACGATCCGAAGCCTATCTCGGATGTAACGACCCAAATCAGCTTCACTCCTCCCGACATCAAAACTTTCAAAATCACCGATTCGCAGGGCAGCCCTAGAGGTAAAAAGATCGTAATCGCCATCTTGGAGCAGGAAATAGCTTCTGCCAAGGAAGGTCGTCAGCACGACATCAGCCGATCGAATTACGACTTCGTCTTCTTGCGGGAGCAAGATTTTGGCGTGGTTCCAGAGTACGTACTGCACATCATTCCCAGGCGCAAGGAAAAGGGACTTCTCCTTGGCGACATTTGGGTGGATGCCAAGACGTACCGCATCCGGCAGATCATTGGAGTCCCGCTCAAGACTCCCTCCTTCTGGGTCAAAGACCTCCACATCACCGTGCAATTCGCCGATGTGAACGGCATGTGGATACCCGTTTCTGTGGACGCCATCGCCACGATCCGGTTTCTGGGCATTTACTCCCTTTCAGGTCTCGACGTCGCACCGCCCATCGCCGCTTCAGGCGCGCCAGGCCCCTGACAAGGCGTGTCCTGATTACTGGAAAACTCAACAACCACGCTCCAATCGGCGTCGACTAACGGCCTAAACGAGTTCCTCGGGATCGCGGCGCGCCCCCTCGAACTGCTTCACAAACACTCTGCGCGGAGCGTCGCCGAGATTTCTGCTCCGCCTCACAGACTTGCCGCGGTTGAGAACGCGCAGCGTGGTTCAGATCGTCCGCCGTGATACACTGCAGCAACATGACCTTCGAACGAAAAATCGTTGTGGGTCTGGAAGAGATTCGCGCCATTTCGTTTGAATGTCATAAATGTAAATCCCGGCTGACGGTTTCACCTGACGATATCCGCGACATTCCCTCCGCGTGCCCGCACTGCAATTTTGCCTGGAGGCTGCCCGAGGATCCCAATGCCAGTGCGATTGCGTCACCGCCGAGAAACTTTGCGATGGGAATCAGAGAGATAAGGATACGTTTTGGAGCCGATGTGATCGGTTTCAAAATCCTTCTGGAATTCGACGAACCGCGAAAAGACGCGCTTTGAGCTCTGGTTAGCGCAGTCTGTTCCTAAGCCGTGGTGCGAATTGAATTTTCAAGCGGGACACTATCTTTAGAACTGCAGCGCAGAACGTGCTTTGAAAGAAGACTCGTGCCGAGTGCCTACCTTAGTTCCGACGAACGCCCACGCAAGTGATGTCATCATGCCGCGGGGCGGAGCCGACAAATTCGTCGAGATTCTGCATGATGTTCGAAAGTGTCAGCGCGGATCTTTCACCGCCGGCGACCTGCAACTGCGTCAAGAGGCGCGCTTCTCCAAAATCCTCGTGATCCTCGTTTCTGTCTTCAGTAACGCCATCGGTGTAAATAACTAACAGATTATGGAGCTTCATCCGTGTGATTCCGGTCTTCTGAGGCCCTGGCGTGCCTGGATCCCATACGTCAAATCGTCCAGCGCCTCCCGGGTCTGCGGCGTCGAGAACAGGTAGCGGTGATCCGGGCTAACGTTGAAGGGGTCTTCGCGCAGTCCGAAGAATTGTTTGCACATGTTCGCGTCGTCCGGCTCGTCGCGGCGTTTTCTGTCGCCTGATTCCGGACCTGTCCTCCGGGTGGTTTTGGCTCTCGGTCTGTTTCTCCACTTCTTCACGACGTATCTTTCATTTCCTCCTGTGCGAGGTCGAAGTGAATTCCGTTGCTGAACTCTGCATATTTTGCCCCCAAAGTCCTTGGTCCCTTGTCGCCATTGAAGGCAGCATCTCAAAAGCAGCCTAGAGCTGTGACTGTGCAATATTGAACAGTCAGTAGGATGGGGTCTGAGGTATTCTGCCGCATGGCTTCTTCCGCTGTCCGGCGTCTCTCTGTCAAAACCTTCCCGCACTCTGCTCGAAATGCGAAGGCAAGTGGCCCTGCGTTTGATGTGAAACTGTTTCTCGACTCCGCTGGACTCGGCAGAAAAGTCGCCAAATTCGAGAAAAAAGCAACTGTCTTCGCGCAAGGTGATGCCGCCAAGAACGTCATGTACATTCAACAAGGCGGCGTCAAGCTTACTGTGGTCAACAAATCTGGTAAGGAAGCGGTTGTAGCGATTTTAGGACCCGGTGACTTCTTTGGGGAAGGTTGCCTGGCGGGCCAGGCGATTTGCATGGCGGCTGCAACTACAGTTGCGCCCACGACCGTTCTAGTCATTGAGAAAAAAGAGATGATTCGCGCGCTTCACAAGGAAAATCAGTTGTCCGATCGCTTCATCGCCTACATGCTGGCGCGCAACATTCGTGTTGAAGAGGACTTGATCGACCAGCTCTTCAACTCGAGCGAGAAGCGGCTGGCTCGCACTTTGCTGCTACTTGCTCGCTATGGCGAGCCAGGCGATCCTCAGAGCGCTCTCCCCAAAGTGTCGCAAGACATGCTGGCGGACATGATCGGCACAACGCGGTCCCGAGTCAATTTCTTCATGAACAAATTTAGGAAGCTGGGCTTCATCCAGTACAACGGCGAAATCCACATCAATAAATCCCTCCTCAGTGTTGTCCTGCACGACTAGGTTAATCTTGGCGACGCCGGGAAATACAGAACTTCTGAAAAGTTACCTCCGTGCCGAACGTGTGCACAATTGAACATTCTCGTGGGGAGGAATGTCGCACTCTGTTGCAATGAAGAAACGAGAGCTAACATCGAAGCAGGTTTCCTCGGTCCCCTGTCCCACTTGTGGAGTCGCTGTCGGTAAGCCCTGTGTGCTGCATTCGGGCGGGGCACGTTCAGAGCCACACGTTGACCGAAAGTACGCCGCCACCGAAAAAATCGAAGGGAATTGATAGGCTCGCTGGCCGCCCGCGAAATGATTCCCACAGTGGCGGTCAATGTCCAGGTAGTCGTGTAACTGGAGGACCCCAAAATACTTCGTTCCTGAGCTCCTCTTCACTAAAACAACTACCTATGGGTAGACCTGCTCTCGCCAGATCGCCGCCCGTAAACCAGGGATGGGAAATATCGATTCTCTCGAATCGCTACAAGACATCTTTTTCTCTGCAGTGTGCTGTACAGCACATCTTTGCACCTGCCCCCGGCACACAATCGTGCTACCCGTGATTTCAAAATTGAGAAACTAGGAATCGCGCTCTGGAGGTCTACTCTATATGCACCACGCACATCGATTCGTAAGCGCACTGGTTCTGACAGCCGCCCTTTCGGCCAGCGGACCCGTTTTGGCTGCAACGCCGCAGGAAGCCAGCGTTCAGGTTCGAGTCTACGACTCGGGCCACCATGACTACCATAACTGGGACGACCGCGAAGATCATGCGTACCGAGGATATCTGACAGAAAGGCACGAGCATTATCGCGTGTACGAGAAACAGAGCAACAAACATCAACACCAATACTGGAATTGGCGCCACAGTCATCCCGATCACGACTAAGCAAGGCGTTTCCTTGGATGAGAGCGCGGATCGGTCACACCGTTTGCCCGGAAGCCGGAGAAGCGGTGTGACCCTGCTGTACAACGCGGGTACGTGAGAAAAGGTAAGAGCCGTGAAACGCCCGGGCGGTGTGAAGATCCTAGCCGTACTGACGTTCTGCGCAGCGGCATTTCTGGCTGTGGGCTCATTCGATTTTTTTGTCGTTGCGGTGAGGGATATGACGGGCGGAGATTCAGGAGATGCGGCTTCGGTGGCAATCGCTGGAATGGGAGCCGCCGGAGGGTTCTCGATGCTAACTTCTCGCGGGCATGGCCGCCTGTCTGGCGATCTGATGATCCCGGTTGTGCCGTCGATCGTTTGCCATTTGCTTCTAATGGCCACAGCCGTGTGGATGTTGGCATACCTCTCGCTTCCCCGAATCAAGCAGGCTTTCGGCATTGTAGCGGAGTAGTCGACTGAGTGAATGAACTTGGGAGCGTCGGTTCGCACGGCTCCGGAACGACAGTTTGCGCCGAAGCTCAACCAACCGATCTTGCCGTAAGACATCGTCCCGAACTCGTCATCCTCGATTTTATCCATGCCGGTGTTAAACGGTTTAGAAGCGTCCAGGGAACTGAAAAAATAAAGCCCAGCGTCTCGATAATCTTGTCCACTCAGTACGCTGATCTTAGGGATGGGCTACTCGGTGCCGGCCTGCTCGTTGATGGACGGTAAGGTCAGTGATCCGGGTCTGAAGGGTTGTGAAGTTCATCGCGTTTCAGAATTTGCAGTGCCTCTCGTGATTCCTGAAGCGCCAAGCGTTCTTCGGTAGCCACCCGTGCGTCGGGCGACGAACGTCCCGCAATCGCCTTTTGTGCCGCTTGGACACGTTCGTGTAGCTTGTCGTCGTCCATCTCTAAAACTGCTTCCCTATACAGCTTCCACCAAAACTCCTGCTGGTACAAAGGACCTCCGACCAGACTGTGAGTCTGGTTCCTAGATTGTCGGATTTCGCAGGAGGCCGGATCAAAGGCGGGAGGCACGGCACATGCTAGTAAGACCTTACGACCATACTCCTATTGCTCGTCATTTGATATCAAATCGGAATCACAGAACGGACAACTACGCTTTCCCGCCGCAGGTGTTTCGGGAGGAAGACCGACGGACATTCTCGTCGTTTTCGTGCATGATGGTCGGCCTATTAAGGGGAACCGATGCGATTCGATGCAAGGTGAGACGAGAGAACGCTGGCAGGAACTGTGCGAGCAAGCCGCGAACCAACAAGGTCCGACCAAAACGTTGGAGCTTGTCGAAGAAATAAATCGCCTTCTCGCTATCAAATATGACCGCCTGAGCTACGCGGACGGAGCGCCTCCGAAGACTTCTAAAGAGTCGTCTACGCTTGTAGGGCGCCATGAAGAGTTTGCAGAAGCCAAGTGGCACACAGAGCAGATCAATGCAAAATGCCTACTGCCCGTCTAGCTTTAGAACGGCAGTGGGAAGAACATGGATGTCGAGGCTCTGGCAAGGTCGGGCATGAAGATGTGCAAAAGTGAACAGTTTCAATATGGCGTGAACCGTACAACGACCCCTCGAATGGCGGGCTATGGGCGAAAGGAACTCGCAACCCTGGCTGGGGAGCGTTTTGTTCGCCCTGCTCACCGTTCCCCGCTGCTCGCCACTCGAAGTTAGAAATGGACGATGCCGGCCCACATTGTTTTCCACGATCTCGAGGCCGGCGAACTTATTTCTGCCTTCTTGTTCTGATTCTTCATCAACTAAAGTGCGGCGGCGTCTATAGGATCGACGAGCTCCGGGATTTCGACGGTCCACCGAGAGCCAGAACGTCTGAAAGAAAGCGCGCAGGTTCTGCGGAACCGTAATAAGCGTCGGTGTTGCTGCGGCGCTAAAAAGAAACTCGATTCGCCGATGGATGTCCCGACTAAGCCCTGCATCGAGGCCCTCGAAACTTCTGTTATCAGTTAAGCGGTAAACCGAAACGACATTCTCGCCAGTTAGCATCTCGTGCGTGGTGTGCTGTTTTGAACAGATAGGTCTTATCTGTTCCAAATATGGTGGTCATTGGTTGCTTCTGAACCAGTTCCGGCGAGCAGTTCGCGATGCGACCGGCTACCGTGCATTTGGTGGATTTTCAATGGCTTCATCATCACGAGATCGCGTCAAACAAGCTCTGCGCTTGGCCTTTAACGGAGCGGCGGACAGAGACCTCCCCTTGCGCATACTGTTTGTCCATAGCGATGCCGCGGACGTAGAGCTTTGCGTCCAAGCGCTCACGAGGGCGCATTTAAAGGTTAGCGCAGACGTAGCTCTGACTCCAGAGCAGTTTGCTGGACGCCTGAGGTCAAAATACTATGACGTGGTGCTGGCTGAATACCCAGCCGCGAACTGGCAAGGACCCTCGGTGTTGGAAATCCTGCGCGTCAGCGATAGGCAGTTCCCCTGCATCTTCCTGACCGACACAATGGTATTGGAAACCGAGGCGGAGCTTATTACAGCAGGCGCTGCCGATTGCGTGGGAATAGATCACATTGGGCACCTTCCTGTGGCCATTCGTCGAGCCCTCAATGACAACAGGCTGCGCCAAGAGCGCGATCAAACGGAAAAAAGACTGCGCCATTCAGAAGCACGCTACCGGGCTCTTGTAGGTAACCTGATCTATGGAATGTGTTGCTGCAACATAAAAGGCAAGTTCCTGGATGTCAATCCCGCGTTGGTGACCATGCTTGGTTATCCTTCCCGCGCGGAGCTCTTAGCCGTGAACCTTGCAGGTGACATCCTTTGTGACCCCTCCAAACGAGCGCAATTGCTGGACCACTCCGTCGAACCGGATCGTGCAGACCCCTTGGAAGTTGAATGGAAGCAGAAGAATGGCACGATCCTAAAAGTTCGGCTCAGCGGCCGCAAGGTCAGCCATCATGGCGAGATGGACAGTTACGAGATCATCGTCGACAACGTCACTCAGCAGCGCAAACTCGAGGGTCATTTGCGTCAACAGGCGGCCAAAGATTCTCTGACCGGACTGGCCAACTACCGCCACCTGGTGGAAACCGTTGATACTGAGATCAAGCGTTCCGAGCGCACCGCACGGGAGTTCGCGCTCTTGTTTCTTGACTTGGACGGGTTGAAACAGATCAACGATCGTTTCGGCCACCTCGTTGGAAGTCAGGCACTTTGCCGGCTGGCTGACGTCTTGTCAATCTGCAGCAGGAAGGTGGATACTCCGGCCCGTTTCGGTGGGGATGAGTTTGCGCTTGTTCTACCCGAAACAGGGCAAGGGCCGGCCAATTTAGCAGCCGGGCGCATTTGCGACAGTCTTGCGAATGATGGCGGGAAGCCAACGCTGTCGGTCAGCATCGGCGTTGCTATTTATCCTAAAGACGGCCGAAAGTTAGACTCCCTCTTGGGCGCCGCAGATGCGGCTTTGTATTCGATGAAAAACAAGACACGCGGCCCGGACGCGAGCGCCCAAAGAAGACCGCGGAGCTCCGCCGTGGAGCCGCGGCCGGCGGCAAGACGGGCTGGGTGAAACCACGAAGTGCGAACCCACTCTAACGAGCATTCACCGCCCTGCGGCATTCCGACTGGATCCAACGTTGGCCAGCGAAGAGGCCATCATATTGCGGGCTCTCGCCGCGGGGACGAACCGACTAAGGTAGCACGTAGAGGTGAATCCGCAAGAAATCTGCGAATGTGTGCACAAGTGAACAGATACCTGTAGTCGCTTCTTCTAAGATGTTGGCGTGTGAGTCGCGCAAAGCAACCGAAGCGAAAACAAGCTTAAGAGCTTCCGTAAGCAGCACACTATAACTCGCGGGCTCCTTCCCATTCCACCCGGCGCCAAAAGTTCTCGGTTCAACACAGAAATTTACTGCACCGCCCTGGGGGCCGGTCGGAGTGTCTGCCTGCGGAAGACAAGGAGATAGCAATATGCCTCTATTTCAATTACTCGGCACTCTGGTCGTAGTCGGCGTTCTGCTTTGGCTTGTCAACTTGATACCGATGCAGGGAACGATCAAGTCCATCTTGAATGCGGTCGTGGTTATTGCCGTGGTTTTGTGGCTGCTCAATATTTTTGGACTGTTTCATTCCTTCTCCCACATCCGCGTGGGGACTTAAACCGATTCCTGAACGATAGGGAGATCGGCTGCCGTCATTAAATGCAAACAACAACGCGCGCTGGGCGATCAACGCCCGGCGCATGAATTCGCTGTAACGGAGGCAACATTCATGAAAGCAGTTGGAGTCATCAGCACAACCGTACTGTTCTTGCTTGTCGGATACGCTGTTCCGGCCTTCGCACAGGACGAGCATCACGAAGACGCCAAGCCCGAACATCAGGAAGAAAAGGCCAAGCCGGCACAACACGAAGAACAGGCTAAACCAGGCAAACAACAGGAGCAGGCCAAACCGGAAGAACATCAAGCGCAAGCTCAGAAGCAGGAACCACAAACGAAGCCTGCGAAACAAGAGGAGCAAGCTAAACCGGCGAAGCGCGAAGAGCAGGCCAAATCGGACAAGCAGGAGCCGAAGGCCAATCCGGTAAAACAAGAGGAAGCCAAGCCTGGAAAACAGCAAGAGGGCAACTCCACAAGGCACGAACAGCAAGCCAAGGGTCAAGAGCAGGCCAATTCGAACAATCATCAGCGTCCCGAGCGCAACGCGGCTGAAGAGCAGCATCAACGCGAGCAGCCGGCGCTGAGACTGAGTGCCAGAGGCGAAGGCCGAATACCTGAAGACCGCTTCCGTGCCAATTTCGGTGAAGGCCATAGGTTCGTAATCCGCGAACCGGTGATGGTCGGCGGATATTCGCGTTTCCAATACAGCGGTTTCTGGTTTGGGTTCGTCAATCCGTGGCCAGTGGACTGGTATTACACCGACGATGTTTACGTTGACTACATTGACGGCGGCTATTACTTGTGCAACCCGTACTATCCCGGCGAGCGCATCAGCATTAGCGTGGTGATGTAACCACTTGCATCGAGCCTCAGGGCGATTGGCCGGTACGCTGGTCCCAGTCGCCCGGCAGTGCTGCTAGCACGGCTGCGCGACGGTCATATTTGGATCGGATAGAGAATCGAGGAGAAGAAAAATGCTCGGAACAATATTGATCGTGGTTTTGGTGATGGCGCTTCTTGGTGTCTTGCCTAGGTGGTCCCATAGCCGAGACTGGGGTTATGCCCCGTCGGGGGGAGTGGGGCTGGTCCTGGTCATTATCGTTGTGCTCCTGCTGCTCGGGCGTCTCTAGGTTGCGTAGACCTGCAACGTACCGCCTCGGATCTTTATGTGCAGGCGGTCGTGCTAGAGCAAGCGCACTCAATCAAGGGAGGC
>Ga0208603_1000161_pt1 | contig 11104 bp, 11 predicted proteins | sample MicForSoSWNC24_M_FD_188001 | JGI IMG/M metagenome (GOLD analysis project Ga0208603, IMG submission 188001) | Forest soil microbial communities from Harvard Forest Long Term Ecological Research site in Petersham, Massachusetts, USA - MetaG HF008... | ecosystem: Environmental > Terrestrial > Soil... | reverse complement strand
ATCCGGCGATTGCCAAGACGGCTCACATTTCCGGCACGGTCGTCCTCCACGCAGTTATTTCCAAGGACGGCACGATCCAGGAGTTGACTTACATCTCCGGTCCGCCGTTGCTGATGAAGAACGCGATGGACGCCGTCCGTCAGTGGCGTTACAAACCCACCTTGCTCAACGGTGAGCCGGTGGATGTGGATACCACGATTTCGGTTGTCTTTACTTTGGGTGGTTAAGCAGGGCATGGTTCAGGCCTCTCGCGGGGCCAGGGCTGATTTGAAATAAAATCCGACCGGCAGAATCTTGCTGCCGTGATCGTTTCGCAGGAACGGAGGAGCAAACTAATGCTTTCGAATTTACTTTTGGCCGGTGTGGTGATGTTTCAGCAGCCGAGCGGCGAGGTCGGTTGGGATTTGGTCAGCATGTGGCACAACATGGGCGTGCCGGCGAAGGTGGTCGTGATCATTCTCTTCACGATGTCCGCCTGGTCGGTAGGCATCATGATTGACCGCGCCTTGATGTACAGCGCGGCTCGCAAGCAGTCCCGCATATTCGTTCAGCAGGTTGCGGGCGCCCTGAAAGACAACAAGCTCGACGAAGCCATTTCCATCGCCGAGCGCAACAAGAAGAGCCACATCGCCAAGGTGGTGGCCACGGGCCTCTCTGAATTCCAGGCAGCCTCGGCGCAGGTGGGCGATGAAGAAGTGATCGAAGCGGCTAAGCGCGGCCTCGAGCGCTCGGTCGCCATCGTTCACGCCGAAATGAAGCGTGGCCTCTCCGGCCTCGCCACCATCGGATCCACGGCGCCGTTCGTCGGATTGTTCGGCACCGTGATGGGCATCATCAACGCGTTCAAAGGCATTTCCGCTTCGAAGGCCACCGGTCTGTCGGCTGTCGCCGGCGGTATCGCGGAAGCCCTGGTCACCACCGCGCTTGGCTTGCTCGTAGCCGTTCCGGCCGTGTGGACCTTCAACTATTTCACCAACAAAGTCGAAGCCTTCGACGTCGAGATGGACAACTCCTCGATGGAGCTGATCAACTACTTCATCACCCGTCGCGGCGGAAAGAAGTAAGTCATGGCATACAAGCCCAAAGCACCTCCGGTAATGGCCGCCCCGAACGTCATCCCCATGGCGGACATCATGCTGGTGTTGCTCATCATCTTCATGGTGGTTACGCCCATGTTGCAGAAGGGCGTCTCCGTGGATATGGCCAAGGTAAATAATGCCCAGGACATGCAGGATGCCGACAAGGATGACGCCATCATTCTGGCTGTCACCCGTGACGGCAAAATGTACCTGGGCAGCACGCAGGTGGGGCTTGACGATATCACCACCAGGGTAAAAGACCTGATCGCCAATCGCCTCGATAAGACCGTCTTCGTTCGCTCCGACGCGCGCGCCAAATATGGCGACGTGGTCAAGGCTGTTGACGAAGTCCGCTCTGCCGGTGTCGACAAGCTAGGCCTGCTCACGGAAAAGATTCGCACCAAGGGCGCGGCTACGGCGCCTCCGCCTCCGCCCGCTGATTAGTTTGCGGGCGCCAGCAATATCGCAGCGCTTACTGTAAAGGAGTCCTCCCATGGGAATGGCAGTTGGTGGCAGTAAAGGCTCGATGTCCGAGCCGAACATCGTCCCCCTGATTGACGTGTTGCTCGTACTGATCATCATCTTCATGGTCATCACGCCCACCACTCCACAGGGTCTTGATGCGCTCGTGCCGCAGCCCACTCCGCCCAACCAGCAAGAGAATAAAGAGCTGTTGGATAAGACTATCGTCGTGCAGGTGACTTCGGACGGAAAAGTAATGATCAACCAGGACCAGATTTCCTGGGACGATCTCGGGCCGCGCCTGGAAGACATCTTCAAACAGCGCGCCGAGAAAGTGGCCTTCGTCAAAGGCGATGACAACGTGGAATTCGCCAACGTCGCTCGCGCCATTGACATCATGCGCGGCGCTGGCATCGACAATGTGGGCCTGATAACCGCGAAGATCGAAGCGGGCCAGTAAAATCCTGGAGCAGTAGTGAGGTGCAGCCCGGGTTGCGCTAAAGGAGTTCCTCATGGGCATGACGGTGGGGGGCGGCAAAGGATCGATGTTCGAACCGAACATCGTTCCGTTGATTGATGTGCTGCTCGTCCTGATCATAATTTTCATGGTTATCACGCCCACCACGCCCCAAGGATTGCGTGCCCTGGTGCCGCAGCCCGCACCTGATACGCCGCACGCGGTTCAGCCACCGGACACTATCGTCGTTCAGCTCAGCGCTGACGGGAAGGTCAGGATCAATCAGAACGATGTCTCATGGGACGGTCTGGGGCCGCGGCTTCAGGACATTTTCAAACGGCGCGCCGACAAGGCGGCTTTTGTAAAGGGCGACGATTCTGTGGAATTCGTAGAAGTGGCTCGCGCTATTGACGTCATGCGCAGTTCGGGAATCGAAGACGTCGGCCTCATTACGGCGAAAATCGAAGCAGGCCAGTAGTGCAATTTTAGCAATAGCAAAGCTTCCGAGTCTTTTCGGGTGGGCAGGTTTTCGGATTCGGCGCAGCTTTCATCAAGGAGAGCAAGGAATGCAGCGGAAGCCTCATACACTTCTACTTCTGGCTGTGATGGCCTCAGTGGCCGCGGGAGCCGGTTGCGACAAGCTTCGTGCGCGCGACAAGCTCAATAAGGGCGTGCAGGCCTATAAAGGCGGCCAGACCGATCTGGCCATTGAAGATTTCAAGCAAGCGAAGGACCTTGATCCATCGCTCACTAACGCGCGGCTCTACCTCGCCACGGCCTATTCCGCGCAATATATTCCCGGTGCACCGTCCGACGAAAATGTTCGCAACGGCCAGCAGGCTGCCCAGGAATTCAAGGACATTCTGGCCAAGAGTCCCGACAATCTCTCCGCCATTGATGGTCTAGGCTCCATTCTTTACAACATGGGCGGCACGCCCTTCGACGCCAAGAAATTCGAGGAATCGAAGAGCTACCACGAAAAGCATATCGAGTTGAAGCCGGAAGATCCCGAACCATACTACTGGGTCGGCGTCATTGATTGGTCGCTCGCTTTCCGCGGCAACCGCGACCTGCGCGAGGACTACAACAAGACCGCCAAGAAAACCATTCGGGACACCGATCCCATGCCGACCCCGCTCGCCGCGCAATTCAAGACCAAATACGGCTCCATCGTGGACGAGGGCATCACCAACCTGCAGAAAGCCATTCAATTGCGTCCCGACTATGACGATGCCATGGCGTACTTGAACCTCCTCTATCGCCAGAAGGCCGATATGGAAACCGATCCGGCCGCCCGCGACACCGACGTCAAACTGGCCGACGATCTAGTGGACAAGGTCAAAGCCATCAAACAGAAGAAGTTGGAGAACCCGCAGCCGTCTTCTTAGGACGTCGCCGCTGTCTGTCAGGCGCGCCGCAGAGGCTGGGTTACTCCCAACATCAAACCGTTTCAAGCGGGTCCTAAGGGGCCCGCCGGTTTTCTTTCGGAATGGTAGCCGCCTTGGTAGCACAGCCACTCTTGGCTGTGCCGTTGTAACGCGAAACCGCAAACTGAAACAAATACGCCTCGGCCTTTCTAGCCTACGTCTTGAATATCCGCCCAGCCTTCGTCGCCATGCGCGATACCGGATTCACGCATCTGCGCGTGCTGATTCTGCCGGACGACTTCAATACCGACTGGATCTCCAAAGGCCATCCAGTGGTAAAGGCAAAATAGGCGGAGCGAGTACGGTCGCATCGGGGAGTGCGACGGCTTGCCGGCGCCGAAGAAGCATCGCGAAGCCCCGCATCCAGCGAAACAAGCCCCCAAGCCGCCGCTGCCTCATTCGCCCAATTTGAGATAGAATTGCCCATGGGTTCAGCCGGTAAACCTGTCATCACCCAAGCGGCCCGTCGTGCCGTGGACCTCCGCTTTGTCGAATTGATAGACAAAGTGCGACGCAACCGTCCGGGCGACGACCTCGAACTCCTCCGCCGCGCTTACGATTTCGCCGCCGAGCAGCACAAGACGCAAACGCGCCTTTCCGGCGAGCCGTTCCTCTCTCATCCCTTGGAAGTAGCGCACATCCTCGCGGACATGAAGCTCGACGTTACCTCACTCTGCGCCGCGCTGCTCCATGACGTCGTGGAAGACACCAAGATTCCTCTCACCACGATTACCGAACAATTCGGCGCGGACGTGGCGCGCCTGGTCGAGGGCGCCACCAAGATCAGCCGGCTCGATCTGCTCGCTCCGGAGACCCGTCAGGCGGAAAACGTCCGCAAGATGTTGCTAGCGATGGTGAACGACGTCCGGGTGGTCGTCGTCAAGCTCGCCGACCGCCTGCACAACATGCGCACGCTGAACTACCTCGATCCCGAACGCCAGCAGCGCATCGCGCGCGAAACGCTAGACATTTACGCCCCGGTGGCCAATCGCTTGGGCATGGGCTTGATTCGCGGCGAGCTCGAAGACCTTTCCTTCCGTTACCTCGAATCCGAAGCATTTTTCGAATTGCAGAAAAAGCTCGCCACCAAGCAAAAAGTCTTCGATAAATTCCTGCATGAAGTTCAGGATTCCATCCGCGACAAAATGGTCGAAACCGGAATTCCCGCGGAAGTCCAGGCCCGCGTCAAGCGTATCTACTCCCTTCACCTGAAAAGCCAAAAGCAGCAACGGACGATTGATCAGGTATACGACCTGCTCGCCATCCGCGTTATCACTGACACCGTGAAAAATTGTTACGCCACGCTCGGTGTGATCCACCAGATTTGGCCACCGGTTCCCGGCCGCTTCAAAGACTACATCGCCATGCCGCGCCCCAACCTCTACCAGTCGTTGCACACCACGGTGATTCACGGCGGCCAGGCTTTCGAAGTGCAAATCCGCACCCAGGATATGCATCGCATCGCCGAGCAGGGCGTCGCTGCGCACTGGAAATATAAGGACGGCCGCGCGGACCTTGCCACCACTGCCGACGATCAGCGCATCGTCTGGATGCGTCAACTGATCGAGTGGGTGCAGGAGATGCAGGAGCCCAGCGAATTTCTTTCCACTCTGCGTGTGGATCTGTACCCGGAAGAGGTCTATACGTTCACGCCGATGGGCCGCGTTGTCGTGCTTCCGCGCGGTGCCACCACCATTGATTTTGCGTACGCGGTTCACACCGAAGTCGGCCATCAATGTACCGGCGCAAAAGTGAACGGCGCGATCGTTCCCTTGCGCCACGCCGTGGCCAATGGCGACGTGATCGAAATCATCACCCAGAAAGGCCACGAACCATCACGCGATTGGCTTTCCTTCGTGCACACCTCACGCGCTCGCAGCAAAATCCGCCAATGGATCAATCTCCACGAACGTGAACAGGCCAAGGACGTCGGCAAGCGCCTCCTTGAAAAAGAAGCGCGCCAAGCCGGCATGGCCTTGAAGAAAATTTCGCCGGAGGATTGGCAGCGCGTCGCTTCCGAATATGGCTGCGGCCGCATCGACGATCTCCACGCCGACCTGGGCTACGGCAAATGGTCCGCTCGCCAAGTTCTGGCAAAAGCCTCTGGCCAGCCGCTCACCGAGCCCGTCGAAGAAAAGCCGAAAATCACCGACACCGTCAAGCGCATGCTGGGGATGAACGATGGCTCGATTCTGGTGCGCGGCCACGATGATCTGATGGTTTATCGTTCCAAATGCTGTAATCCAATTCCGGGAGATGACGTCATCGGCTACGTCACGCGCGGCCGCGGCATCGCCGTTCACGGCAAAAGCTGTCCCAATGTGCAAAATCTCCTGTATGACGCCGAACGCCGCATTGCCGTCGAATGGGCCGGCCAAACCCACGCCACCTTCCCGGTCCGCCTGCGCATCCTTACCGAAGATCGTCCCGGGATGCTGGCCAATATCACCGCGGTGATCAGCGATTCCGGCGCAAACATCCGCACCTTCGAAAGCGGCGGACAGGATCTGCGCGCCCGCATTGACGTGGCCCTAGATGTCCAGGACCGCAAGCAACTAGAGCGCATCCTGAGCGCCATAAAACGTATCCCAGGCGTCTTCGACATCGAGCGCGTCTACAACGTTTAGTGTCGTTCTGACTTTGTAACGGCTACCTTCAGGTGGGCATATTTGACTTTCTCTGATGCGCCCTCTGCCGTAAGAGCCGCAGTTAATCTTTCCGCGTCACGCGACCCACCGCAGTCCATCGCTCTGTAAAATGCTAGTCATGTACGCGCGCGAGCCAGCCCGCACCATCGGCCCCCAACGCACGCTAGCAGGCGTAATACTGCTAGCCGGCGCGCTGCTCCTCTCCGCCTGCCAAAGCCTCATGCCGCTAGACACCTCGCCGCTCGATAGCGTCGGCATGACGTACGACTCGATCAAAGAACTGAAAGCACTCCACATCTCTGCCCCCGAAGTGGGCCAAATCGCCAAAGTCCGCGAAGCCGGTTTCTCCGACGCAGACTGCATCGAACTCCTTCGAATTTCCCATAGCCGCCATCAGCAATTCACGGCCGGTGACGCAATCACCACCATGCATCAATCCGGAATGTCGGAAGGCACGATTCTCGGCTTGGCCAATCTCGACCAATTGGGCCTCGGCTACGGCGAGCTGCAAGCCATGCACTTGGCCGGCCTTACCGATGCCATCATTATGGAGGTAGCGCGTCATCACGCCGCGAACCAGCCCGTCCTTTCCGGCGCGTCGCTCGGCAATATGCGAAACCTTGGCATCGACAATGCCACGTTGCTCGAATTAGTCCGCCGCGGCATTCCCAATTCCGCTGCACCCGAAATCCTAGCCCTCCGTCGTCGAGGCTCCACAGACGCCGAAATCCTCCGCCATTTTCCAGCGCAATAAAATCCACGCAGCGATTCGCGATTCTTTGTGGGTCGTGGCTTGAGCCACGACATAGAGTCTGCATTTTCGTGGCTGAGCTCCTTCACCGATGTGCTGGTGCTTGAACACAAATGGATGTTCGTCCGTAGGGGCGGGTCTCAGGCCAGCCCTCCGAGGATCTTCCCGTCCGACACCTTATCGGCGCGCGTGCTCGCACTCTCTTTTCTGTTTTCCTTTTTCCACGCCCGCCAGCTAAAATCCTTCCATCTTGAATCGCATCGCGCCGCGCCCGATCGCCGCAGCCCTCCTCGGTTTATCTCTCATCTTTTGCACGTCAAATTGCGGCGTTCCGCTGGCCCCCGGTTACCGAATTCTAAAAGAGTCACGCGAAGTCCACTTCTTGCCAGGCCCCCCGCCAGAATTACAAGTCCGCTCGGTTTACACGCTGCAAAATTTTGGCACCACCAGCCTGTCGTTTATAGACATTACCTTTCCAGACGAAAAACTCTACGGCCGCAAGAACCTGCACGTCGAATTGGACGGCCATGAAATAACGCCGTCCAAGCTCCCAGAGGAATACCAGCAAGAATCGCCCAACGCCCTACGCCTAGCCTTCGACATACCTTGGGAGCGCAAGCAAAGTCACAACTTGACGATCGAATACAGCTTCGGCTCCCCAGCCGATCGCGGCTCGCGCATCACGCTAGGCGCCGATAATTTTCACCTCGGCCCGCGCGGTTGGATCCCTCTGCCGCAGCCGCCCAAACGCGTTCTGGCTCCCTATCCCGCGCGTCCGCCGAAAATGTTTTACACCGTCCGCATGCCCGAAAACTTCCTCATACTTGCCCGCGGCAGGCTCGCTGGACGCAAAAAAGACGGCGGCGAAATCGAATACCGCTTCGAAATGCGCACTGGCGATTTAGCTCCGTACATCGTCGCCGGCCGCTACGTGGATTCATCATCCGGCCGTCAGCCTTCGTCTATATCCTTCTGGACCATGCAGCCTTTGAAAGATGATTCCGCCGCGGTGCTGCGCATCTCCGCGGCATGGTCCACGCTACAAACTGATTTTGGCCCGCTCGATAAGAATATCGCTCAGCCGCGCGTCGTCGAATCGCCCGAACTCCGCGCCCACGGCGATGATGAAGATTCGAAGACTGTGGCGTCCTTCCCCGGTGGCGCGCTCGTCAGTGAAGATGCGCTCGCGCTCGGCTTGCAGAGCGATGAACTCCTCCAAAAAATCTCTTACGCTCTCGCGTACAGTTGGTTCGGCGACCAGCTATACCCGTCGACGAATTCCGCCGTAGGTCTGAGTAAAGGACTGCCAGATTACGCCACGGTCGTCGTTGACGAAGCCCACGGCGGCGAGCCCGCGCGCCGCAAGCGCATTATCGAGTTTCTCGAGGAGTACGACGAAGCTGTCAAGCAAGCTGCCGCCACGCCCAATCCCGAAAAACCCGTCATCTCTACAATGCTTTACGATCCAATCGAGCAGCGCCGCATCGCGCGTACCAAGGCCGCGCTCTTCTTCATCGCGCTCGAAGACGCCTACGGCGAAGCCCTCGTCCGCCAAGGCCTCAAGCAGGTCGTAGCGATACTAGGCGGCCAGGAAGTCGGCTACGACGACGTCCGCTCCGCCCTCGAGCAATCCACCGGGAAAAATCTCGCCGAACCCTTTCGCACCTGGCTCTACAACAAAGGCATGCCCCAAGACTTTCGCAGCCGCTACCAAACGGCTGCGGCCGCGAGCAATAGCAAATGAAATTAGAAATGAAAATAGAAAATAGAAATCCGAAAACAAAAAATCACGACACATCAGCCTCAGCGCGAACGATTGACCAGGCGAGAACATTTTGGAGTGCGGCGGCTTGCCGCCGCCTTACGAATTCAGCCCAGGACAAATTGGCGCTAGAAAAGTAACCCTAATCGGCTAGACAAATTCCGCGGTACAAAACAACGGTGCTAACGTAACAGGTTCGCGAGCATCCGAGCACCCGACAATAATCCGAGCCACTTTTCCATTTTCGCTTTCCCATTTTCATTTTCCGCCCAAGGGAGGAACTGTGAGGGAAGTCATCGCCACCGAAAAAGGCCCCAAAGCCATCGGCCCGTATTCGCAAGCAATCAAAGCCAACGGATTCATTTTCATATCTGGCCAGGTCGCATTCGATCCCGCCACCGGCCAAGCCTTAGACGGTGACGCCGCTCAACAAACCGAGCGCATCTTCCAAAATCTCAAGGCCATCGTCGAAGCCGCCGGCTCCTCGCTAGACCGCGCCGTCAGGCTCGGTGTCTTTCTCAAAGACATGAACGATTTTTCCGCCATGAATGAAGTCTACGCGCGCTATTTTCCAGGCAATCCGCCTGCGCGCACCACGGTAGAAGTCTCGCGCCTCCCGCGCGATTTCCGCGTAGAAATTGATATGATCGCGCTAGCATAATGTGCCTTGGGTTCGCAGCGGCGGCGTTCAGGCCGCCACATTTTTGCTCTCGCCCAAATTCGAATTCGCCGCGGCATCGGCCATCTTCGGAAGGGCGGGACTTCGGTCCCGCCTAACCGACGGTAAAGTTCGTCGGGGCTCTACGCCTTGAGACCACACGGTGTGACGCGGGCGCCCGCTTACCGTGTGAACAGGTACCCTTCACCCACCCAACATGGCGCTCTGCCAGCTTTTTCTGTATCCTGACCTCGTTTATATTCCTGTAAAGATGTAGCGGCAGAATCGCCCTGAATACGCACTCCGTTTCCCCCTTCCGTGCGGCAGAAGCTGGAGTCTGGATCAGTCTCTGCAAGAGCAGCATCCGGGATGTGCATCGTGCAATCGCGGTCGCATCGGCGCGTGGTTTCAATTTCAATTAGAATCCTTCAAAATATCGGGTGAACGCATGGCTGAATCCAACTTCGACCTCATCGTAATCGGCAGCGGCCCAGCCGGGCAAAAAGGCGCGATCTGCGCCGCGAAACTCCGCAAGCGCGTTGCCGTCGTGGACCGCACGCTCATGATCGGCGGCGTCTGCGTCCACACCGGAACGATCCCCAGCAAAAGCGTCCGCGAAGCCATCTTCCAGCTCACCGGCAACGCGGTCCGCGCTTTCTACGGCGATAATTACCGCGGCAAGAATGACATTTCCGTCCAGGATCTTTCCTTCCGCGTCCGCACCATCATTTCCCGCGAAACGGAAGTCATTCGCGCGCAGCTTCGCCGCAACGGCGTCCAGATTTTCCAGGGCACGGCACAATTCGCCAACCCGCATACGATCGAAGTTCAGGGCGACAACGACAAGACGATTCTTCACGCGGACCACGTTCTGATCGCCTGCGGCACTCGCCCCGCGCGCAATCCGGAAATTCCCTTCGACGACAAACGCATCGTGGACACCGATCGCATCTCCGGCATGGACGGACTCCCGCGCGAACTCATCGTCGTCGGCGCTGGCGTCGTCGGCCTCGAATATGCTTCCTTCCTTGCCGCTCTCGGCACCGAAGTCACTCTGATTGACCAGCGCCCCGCGCTGCTGGATTTCGCCGATCGCGAAATCATGGAAGCGCTCGCCTACCATTTGCGGCAAATGGGCACCATGTTCCGCCTCGGCGAAAAAGTTACGCGCGTCGGCATTGATCCGCAGCGCGACCGGGTCTTCGCCGAACTCGAAAGTGGAAAAAAAGTGCAGGCGGACGCTCTGCTCTACGCCGTCGGACGCCAGGCCAATGGCGATCAGCTTCGCCTCGAAGCCGCCGGATTGCAGCCCGATCCGCGCGGCAAAATCAAAGTCAACGAGCACTATCAGACCAACGTGCCGCATATCTACGCCGCGGGCGACATTATCGGTTTCCCCGCGCTGGCCAGCACTTCCATGGAGCAGGGCCGCCTTTCGAGTTGCCACATGTTCGGCGCGCCGTCCGAACACATGCCCGAACTTTTCCCGTACGGCATCTACACCATCCCCGAAATTTCCATGGTCGGCCAGACCGAGGAAACTCTCACCGCCAATAAAGTTCCTTACGAAGTGGGCCTCGCGAAATACAACGAACTCGCCAAGAGCATGATGCTAGGCGATGAAAGCGGCATGTTGAAACTTCTCTTCGATCGCAATACGCGCAAGCTGCTAGGCGTTCACGTTATCGGCCAGCGCGCGACCGAAATCATTCACATCGGCCAAGCCGTCCTCTATTATGGCGGCACCATAGAATATTTCCGCGACACCGTCTTCAACTATCCAACTCTAGCCGAGGCCTACAAAGTAGCCGCCTTAGACGGCCTCAACAAACTCTAACAGCCTGTATGAAAAACACGGGC
>Ga0208603_1000160_pt1 | contig 11107 bp, 6 predicted proteins | sample MicForSoSWNC24_M_FD_188001 | JGI IMG/M metagenome (GOLD analysis project Ga0208603, IMG submission 188001) | Forest soil microbial communities from Harvard Forest Long Term Ecological Research site in Petersham, Massachusetts, USA - MetaG HF008... | ecosystem: Environmental > Terrestrial > Soil >... | reverse complement strand
AACTAAACGTCCCGCAGTAGCGCAACTCCCGCAACACTCGACCTCCCGCCATAGACCTGCCACGCCGTTGCATTCGTAGCGGCGCACTTCAGTGCGCCAGCCGTCGCAGTGGATTGTGTGAATCGCGTCGCCGCAACGCGCAAATGTTGCCGCCGAGAACGCAGCCCGGGTCGCGAAGCGACGGCATGATGCGCGCAAGCAACCGCATCACCGCCCCGAGTCGCTAGTATCGTGCAGCAACACGACGTCGGATTCCGTGTGCCGGAGAAAAACGCCGAGGGTCTTGCCGTCGGGGGAGTACTGGAAGGTCTGAATCGTATCGGATGGAAAATTTGTGATCTGGCGGCCGCGGGAGCCGTCGAGCGGCTGGAGCCACAGGTTGTCCACTCCGTTTTCGCGAATAGAATACACGATGGCGCTGCCATCGGGTGTGAATTGTGGACTTCCCGCCACCCTCGGATTGGGATCGAGCAACCGCACCGCCGGCTTTGGCCCGGCATCGAGAGGGACCATCTCAATTTTTTCCACGGAATTGTTTAACTCAATTCGCGTCCCCAAGAAAGCCAGCTGCTTCCCGTCGGGAGAAATGCCGAGGCCCGGTGCGGCGTAAATAGTGTTAGCAATAACCGTTCCGGGCACGATCTCAGGCGTTCCACCGTCGATCGGCACGCGCAAGACTTGTTGAGAGCCGAGGAAATCTTCGTAGTAAACCCACTTTCCGTCCGGCGTACATGCCGCAGCAATATCCCCTGCGCCGTGCGTGAGCTGCTTGAGGTTCGATCCATCGGGATTCATACGCCAGATGTTGACCTTATTGGTGCCGGCGCGGCTGGCACATTCGAGGACGACGTACCGGCCATCGGCACAGTTTCTCGCCGCAATCGCCAGGGCAGCGGGATCACTAAAAAGGGTCGTCTTGCTGGTGCCGTCAGGTGAGATTCGCAGCAGGTCGCCGCCATCGGAAAAGTAAAGGTCGCCGTTTGCCGCCCAATGAAAGAGAAAGGAGCCTGTGACCTGCGCGGGAGCTGGACTCGGAATTGTCCCGCTGAATCCGCCTACCGGCAAAAGATACAAGGTGCGCGTGTCTTTTTGTTGGACCGTAGCCAATGTCTTTCCGTCGGCCGAGACGGTCAGTGTCCTATAACTATTGGTGTCCTTCGTAACGGTACGAAACTGGTTTGCCCGTCCCGAGAGCATTCCGATCTGAGCGCGCGCAAAAGGCGTCGGATTGTTCTGATGCGTCACAGCAAGGCCACCACCGTCCGGCAGCCAGGCCAGATCATTGACCTGCACTGCACGGAGCGGGAAACTCCCCTCCACTCGGGCGGTTGTCACATCTCGAAGCTCAATGATGCTTGACCCGTCGGGCCCGGAGAACACTGAGGCGATCTGTTTGTTGTCTGGGGACCAGGATACGGACACGGGGAATTCGGCCGCGGGTCCGCTGAAAAGTAACTTTTCATCGGTGCCATCGGTATTCGCGATCAACGTCTGATACTTTCCAACCTCGGGGTCATTGGCACGCGTGTACGCGATTCGTCGACTGTCGGGAGAGAAGGTAAGCGCGCTATCCACGTCTCGTACGATGAGCTGCGGCGTCCCGCCCAGCACGGGCGCGCGAAAGGCATTGAACGAGGAGTGTGCGTTGTCTATTGCTTTACGAAAATAAATGTAATTGCCGTCCGGCGAAAATGCGAGGGTCTGGTAAAAGCTTTCGCTGGGCGGGATCACTTGCGTGTCGCTGTTTGTTTGCACGTGGCGCAGCCACAGGCTTTGCTTGCCTTTGTCTCGAAGAACACTGAGAAGGTATTTGCCATCGGGCGAAATGGCCGCTTCAACTGATTTTCCGTTGTCCGTAACTTGCGTGACAGTGAAGTCCGCGAACGCAGCAGGAGCCGTGCGGTGCAGCAGAGCGTACAGGCCGTAGCCCGCCACAGCCAGCACAACGATTGACAGCAACACACCGGTCGCGAAACCGATCTTATGCTGCTTGGCGGCCGCCACCACCACCGAACCGCTCGAGATCTGATCGCGCGCTGCCGCTGAAGAAGCACCCGAAAGGGCGCCCGGAGCTGCCGTTTGCGAAACGGCCGATTGCACGCCACTGCTTGCGGCCACAACCTGTCCGGAAGCGGTGTCGCGCTTCAGCCGCTGCAAATCGGCGCGCAGTTCGGAAGCATGCTGATAGCGAAGAGCGCGGTCTTTTTCGAGTGCCTTGTGAATGATGCGATCGAGCTCGGCAGGCATCTGCGGGTTCACTCGGCCCGGCGGCACCGGGGTTTTGTGCAGAATCGCGTCGAACATCGCCCCCGACGTGGCGCCATAAAAGGCCAAGACGCCCGTGGCCATTTCGTATAGCACCACGCCGAAGGAGAAAAGGTCCGAGCGCGCGTCAAGGTCTTCGCCCAGTGCCTGCTCGGGCGACATGTAAGCAACCGTGCCCATCGTCGAGCCGGGGCTGCTGAGCAATTCCTGTTCGGTCGCGGTGGGCAGCGCCGAAACAGTGACGCTGGGAATCACGTGGCGCGGCGAGAGCACCTTGGCGAGGCCGAAATCGAGCACTTTAGCTTGCGCGCCACGCACCAGGAAAATGTTTGCCGGCTTGATGTCGCGGTGAATGATTCCCCGCGCGTGCGCGGCATCAAGCGCAGTGGACACCTGAATGCCGATGTCCAATAGCTCGTCCACTGGGATGGGACCTTGCGCGATGCGGTGCTTCAGCGTCTGCCCGTCGAGAAACTCCATTACCAGGAAATGGCGGCCCTGGTCTTCTTCAATGTCGTGAATGATGCAGATGTTCGGATGGTTCAGTGCCGAGGCTGCGCGCGCTTCGCGACGGAATCGATCGAGCGCGTGGGGATCGTCCGCCATATCGTCTGGAAGAAATTTCAGTGCGACAAGTCGCCGGAGCTTGGTGTCTTCGGCGCGATAGACGACGCCCATGCCGCCGCCACCCAGCTTCTCTTCAATGCGATAACGGGAAATCGTCTGGCCGATCACGAAGCGAATCCTTGCGCGCCATGTTAGGAGCACCGCTGATGATAGTCAACGCATCTCGCGTCCAAACGCTCAGCATCGTAACAAACAGCCACGCGTCGCTAACCCAGAATGGCGCCTGCACAGCGCAACTTTTGTCGGCGCCGGAGGCGCGGCACAAATTAGCCCGGCGTGGAAACGCCGGGAACAGACGGCGCGCAGCGCCCTACCTATCGCGGAGCCTTTCCCGCGAAGTTTTCGAGTTTTCGCAGCTATGCTCGCCGCATCACCCCGCCACGGCGCCAAGACCCCGCACCCATTCTCCATTCGTTCTCCATTCGTTGACTTGCCCGCACCCAAAACCTAATATGTGCGCCAATGACGGAAACCTCGTCTCGTATCGGCCAAACCATCTCGCACTACCGAATTATCGAGAAGCTCGGTGGCGGCGGCATGGGTGTGGTCTACAAGGCCGAAGACACCACGCTGCACCGCTTCGTCGCACTGAAATTCCTTCCCGACGATGTCGCCCGCAACCCGCAAGCCCTGGAACGATTCCGCCGTGAGGCGCAGGCGCCCTCCGCGTTAAATCACCCCAACATCTGCACCGTTTACGAGATCGGGGAAGACAGCGGGCAAGCCTTTATCTCCATGGAATATATGGACGGTGTAACCCTGAAGCACCGCGTCGGCGGCCGGCCCATGGAAATGGAAACCATCCTCGATCTGGCCATCGAAATATCCGACGGCCTCGACGCCGCTCATGCCGAAGGCGTCATTCACCGCGACATCAAGCCCGCCAACATTTTCGTGACCAAGCGCGGCCACGCCAAAATTCTGGATTTCGGATTGGCCAAGCTCGCTCCATCGCCTCGCGTCGCTCAGGGCTTGGGAGTTTCCTCCCTTCCCACCGCCGCGCCGGAAGAGCTGCTCACTAGTCCCGGCGCTACCGTGGGAACCGTCGCGTACATGTCTCCCGAGCAAGTGCGCGGCAGGGAACTGGACGCGCGCAGCGACCTGTTTTCCTTCGGTGTGGTGTTGTATGAGATGGCCACCGGGCAACTCCCGTTTCGCGGCGACACGTCGGGAGTAATCACTGAAGCGATCCTGAATCGCGCCCCGGTCGCACCTATACGCCTGAATCCGGACGTCCCGCCGAAGCTCGAAGAGCTGATCAACAAGGCGCTGGAAAAAGATCCCAAGCTGCGCTGTCAAAGCGCCGCGGAAATGCGCGCCGACCTTGAGCGTATGAAGCGGGATTCCGGTTCTGCGAAGCGCGCAGCCTTAGCAACGGATTCAGCCAGTTCCGCAGCCCCGAACCCGCCGCCGCAATCGGGTCGCGCGTCTGCCGTCAGCGCGATCACAGATTCCGCGCGAGGCGTTTCCCGAACGCGAAAACTGCTTATCCCGAGTTTAGCTACCCTGCTTGTCCTCCTCGTGATCGCAGGTTTCCTCTACTGGCGCGGATATTTCCGCTCCGGCTTGGCGAAGACCGCGTTTCAAAATCCGGAAATTTCCAGCCTAACTTCTAGCGGTGACGTCTTGTCGGCCCGCATCTCACCAGACGGCCGCTACGTCGCCTACGTTTCAGATGTGCGCGGCCACTACAGCCTGTGGGTTCGTCAATTGGATGTCCCCAGCGCCGTTCAGATACTTCCTCCCGGGAAGGATCAAATCTTCGACCTCACGTTTACTCCCGATGGCAACTTTTTGGACTATAAGTCTGGCGGCACGAACGATGTGAACGGAAAGGTATTTCAAATTCCCGCACTCGGTGGTACGCCACGCCGCTTACTGGATCCCGCGGATACTCCAGTGTCTTTCTCGCCGGACGGACGCCAGATGGTTTACGCGATCTTCGATGTCGCCTCAAACCAAGGCCGCCTTATGCTGGCGAACGCCGACGGCAGTAACGTAAAACAACTCGCGGCGCGGAAAGGTTCTGAAAAGTACTCGGTAGGCCCTTTTTCGGGCGCTTATCAAGTTGTTCGATGGGCGCCGGACGGATTGCGAGTCGCGGCGTTGATCAACGATCCTGACCCCGGCGGAAACAGCCTCAGGTTCATAGAGATTGATGTTGCGACCGGTGCGCAAAAAGCCATGTCGGGGCGAAAGTGGCGCGCTGTAAACGATTTCGGTTGGCTTCCCGACGGCAGCGGATTTCTTCTCACCGCGAGAGACAAAAGCGGAGCAGCTATGCAGCTTTGGATGGTTAGCTATCCCAGTGGTAAAGCCCGACGCATCTCGAACGATCTAAGCGACTATGCCAACGTTTCCTTCTCGTCCGACGGCCGGACCATCGTGTCCGTGCAGTACAACGTTGTCGGCCAGGTCTGGGCAGGCCCGGCCGATGCTCCTGACAACGCGAAACAGGTGTCATCGGGACGAGAGGACGGTGTTTGGGGACTCGCTTGGACTCCGGGCGATCAGATCGTTTACACAGCCCTCGACTCGGGGCGCTGGGACCTTTTTCTTGTCGATGCGGACGGTGCCAATGTGCGCCAACTCATCTTCGATGGCCACTATCTGGAGTGGCCCACTGTCTGCGATCGCGGACGCGCGGTCGTTTATTCGTCGAACTTCGACGGCGCGGGTCATCTTTGGAAGCTCGACCTTCACAGCGGAGTCTCCACCAAACTTACGAACGGCGCGTCGGAACTACAGCCCGCATGCGATGCCGCGGGGGAATCGGTGGTCTACCGGGCGCAAGCTCCCAACGGGTCGTCCTACATCTTCAAGCTGCCGATTTCCGGGGGCGCGCCGGTCCAGGTTTCCGATCGAATCGCAATCGCCGATCCCATGGTTTCATACGATGGCCAGCACGTAGCCTTTCAGTCCACCGGCAGGAACGGCAGGATCGTAGCCGTCAATATTGAAGGTGGCGTCGAATCGAAGTCCGACCTCGAACTTGCCGAGACGTTTGATCCGACCGCCCGCCTTGCGCGCTGGATTCCAGGCGAGCGCGCCGTGGCCTTCGTGGACATCCGCAGCAGTGTGCCCAATCTTTGGAAGAAGCAGCCCATGGCCGGCGCTCCCGAGACACAGTTGACCCATTTCACCTCCGGCATGTTCTGGGACTTCCGTTACTCCCCAGACGGAAAATACATAGCCATGGCCCGCGGCTCAAACAAAAGCGACGCCGTGCGTTTCAGCGACACCAGCAAGTGAGGTATCGAGAGTCCGGTCTGGCAAAGCCCGGAGCGATAATTGGGACGACCGTTTCACGGGTGAGCCTCTGCTCCGCTTAATCTTGCTTTTGTAGCGAGCACTTCAGGTCGGCGAATCGCCTTTGCTTTCAGCTCTCAACTAGCGTCGCGCCTCGCCAACTGCCCCGCAAAGACGCACGCATGACGCGCGCGCAACCAACCAGCGCCGGAGGCGCGGCACAAATTTAGCCCGGCGCGTAAGCGGCGGGAACAGACGGTGTGCAGCGCCAAACCTATCGCGGTAGCGTTCCCGCGAAGTTTTCGAGTTGCTGCACGGGACCTCGCGGCGCCTCGCGCGCGCACCTCCCACTTAAAATGCTACCCGAACGCGCCCTTCATCGTTCCAGCCGCGAACTACAATGTTACTTCCGCGTTTAGCGGCGCCACGAACCGGCCTCGCCGGCAGGTGGGGCAGGAGTCATCAGTCGCGAATCACGTCGGTTCGAACGGTCACGGCGTGCGATTAGAAACGGCCGTAAGTCGCAGAAAACAACCACTCGGCACACACGTTCTAATCGTCACTTTTTGCAGGTGTGACGCGCAATTCTAGGCCCACTCACGGATTTTGTGGCACAACCACTCTTGGCTGTGCTCTTGGGTGATCACATGTCCGGCCAGCCCGCAATTTTGCAACAGGGAACTGCGTTCAAGAGAAGAAGCAAGAGGGAAACGATCGATCCAGCAGGAAGCACGAGGCTACAGGTCACCAATCACTACTCACCAATCACGCTTCACCACGCCTAATCACGACGCTTTTTCTTCCACCGACTCCAAATACTCCGAGTACGGCCCTTTGAAGTCCTCGATCTTGCCGCCTTCGAAATGCCAGATCCGCGTCGCGACTTCATCGATCACGTCGTGGTCGTGGGTTACGAGCAACACCGTACCATCGTATTTCTGCAGCGCGATGTTCAGGGCGTTGATGGACTCGAGATCCAAGTGGTTTGTCGGCTCGTCCAGCACCAGCACGTTGGGCTTCTGCAGCATCAGCCGGCAGAAAATCAGCCGCGCGGATTCGCCTCCGGAAAGCGCCGCCGTCTGTTTCAACGCGTCTTCGCCGCTGAAAAGCATCTGCCCTAGGACGCCGCGCAGTTCTTCCTGCGTCGCCTGCGGCTTGAACTGGTGTAGCCACTCGATCGCATTCATCCCGTGCGTGATGGATTCGCTGTGGTCCTGCGCGAAATATCCCACCATCACGTTGTGGCCCCAAATCACCTGCCCGCCGTCAACAGGGAATTGCCGGTCGGAATCGTCCACAAATCCCGTCGCGTTGCGCAGCAGCGATTTCAGCAGCGTGGTTTTGCCGGTTCCGTTGCGGCCCATCAACGCGATTTTTTCTCCGCGCGAAACGCTGCCGGAAAACGGCGCCCACACCTTCACGCCATCATACGATTTCGCGATGCTCTTGATTTCCAGCGGATGCTTGCCGGAAGCCTGGTCCATATTGAAGCGAATATACGGACGCGCGATATTCGACCGCGCCAGCTCGGTGGTCTGCAGCCGCTCGACTTCTTTTTTGCGCGACGTGGCTTGCGCGGAACGCGTGCCGGCCGAAAAACGCGCGATGAATTCGTTCAATTGCGCGATTTTCTTTTCGCGCTGCGCGTTTTCGGATTCGATGCGCGAACGGATGGACGTCTTGGCCACCACCATGTCGTCGTATCCGCCGTTGTACATGATTACGGTCTCGTAATCGATGTCCGCGGTGTGCGTGCAGACGCTGTTCAAAAAATGGCGGTCGTGCGAGATGACGATCAGCACGCCTTCGTACTCCGTCAAATAATCCTGCAGCCAGTGGACGGAATCGAGGTCGAGGTGGTTTGTCGGCTCGTCGAGCAACAGCGCGGGAGGGCTGCCGAAAAGCGCTTGCGCCAGCAGGACGCGAACTTTTTGTCCTCCCTGGAGCTCGCGCATTTTTCGCTCGTGCAGCGGCTCGTCAATGCCCAGGCCGTCCAGCAAAATCGCGGCGTCCGCTTCCGCGGTGTAGCCGCCTTCTTCGCCGACAATTCCTTCGAGCTCGCCGAGCCGCATCCCGTCCGCATCGGTCAGTTCTTCGTGTGGCTTGGCGTAGAGAATCTCGCGCTCCTGCAACGTCTTCCACAGCGGACGATTGCCCATGATCACGGTGTCAATCACGCGATGCTCGTCAAAGGCAAATTGGTCCTGACTCAAAATACCGAGCTTCTTCGGACGCGTGACATCGCCCTTGGTGGGGTCAATCTCGCCAGTCAGAATCTTCATCAGAGTGGATTTGCCCGCGCCATTCGGGCCGGTGATCCCGTACCGCCGCCCCGCAAAGAACGTCGTGGTGACGTCTTCGAACAAGATTCGGGCGCCGTAGCGCATCGTGATGTTGTTAACGGAGAGCAAGGAGTTCTAATTGTAGCATGGATGCGCCGGCACGTGCGCATACCGCAAAAGCGGTCTTTTCGCGCTGAATCGAGTTTCACAACGGCGGAGCATGGAGAAGAGAATTCGCAACACGCGAAAATCTCGTCACGTCAGCAAGGCTCGGTGGCGCTTCCAGGTGTGGTCTCTGGCAGGTTCGTGGATGTTGCGTCAGCCGGTGCGGCCGGTGGATCGGATGACGATTGCGGCGCCGGGGCGGCGGCGGTCGGTGCCACGGGTGGCGGTTCGGTCTGGGACGCTGCCTCCTCTGTAGCGATCGCCCTTGGCACTGCGGACGATTGGAAGTAAGTGCTACCTCGCAGCAGTGTCTCGACCGCTTCGATCAGCAGGTTTGCCGCGGCCTTGTTGACGTCGCCGCTGAAACCCGCTGCACGGAATCCATCCGCCATTTGCGGATCGCCGGCATACAGCGAAAAGAGTAGAAGCGGCAGTTGCGGAGTGGTGCTGTGGATCACTCGCGCTACCTGCACACCGGACATCCTGGGCATGCTGAGATCAATGATGACGATGTCAGGTTTAAGGGCAGCCGCTTTTTCAATGGCTTCCAGGCCATTTACGGCCTCGCCACAGACTTCCCATCCTTGGTGCATTTCGAGCACTTCGCGCGCGCCGCGGCGCGCCTGTGGGTGGTCGTCTGCAATAAGAATTCGAGCCATTCGTCATCAGCCGGCCCCTGGGGAAGCGCGGCAATGTTCGGCATCCTACACTGCGTTGTACCCGACCGGAATACCGTGGATGGTGTATAGACAATAGCTAGTTATGCGCTAGGCTGGGGGTTGTTTGCGAGGCCCGCCTTAAAGTGTTTCCCGTATGGACGAGGGATGGAGATGAGCCAAAAGAGCGTTTTGGAGCCGCTCGAAGCAGAGCGAACCGGCCCGCACGGGCACCCAATCACTAATAATCTCCTTATGGCGCTTCCTGACCACGAATTCGAATTGGTCCGGGGAGCTCTTGAATTCCTCGACTTGCCACACCACCTGAACCTGCATCAACCGGGTCAGGACGTCCAGTACGCGTACTTTCCAAACCGTGGAATGATATCGCTGGTTGTGGCCACTGAAGATGGAAGGGCCGTCGAGGTAGGCGTAGTCGGCCGCGAGGGTTTTTCGGGCGCTGCGCTGGCGGTGGGTTTGCGAACGAGCTCGGTGCGCGAGGTCGTGCAGATTGCCGGAGACGGATTCCGCATCGGCGCGGCAGCCGTGGAGAAATTGATGCGCACTGCTCCAGAACTGCGCATGATCATGGGCCGCTATGCCGTGGTTCTGGGCATGCAGATCTCGCAAACCGCCGCATGCAACCGGCTGCATTCCGTCGAGCAGCGCCTGGCGCGCTGGCTGCTGGTGACGCGCGACCGCGTAGACTCCGGGTTCTTGCCGATCACCCACGATTTTCTCGCCACCATGCTAGGGACCGACCGGCCGACTGTGAGCCTGGCCGCCAGCGTCATGCAGAAGAAAGGCATTCTCGAATACAAGCGCGGAGCTGTGAAAATTCTCGATCGCAAGAAGCTGCAGGAGTGTTCATGTGAATGTTATCAAGTAATTGAACAATTCAATCCCGTGCTGGGCATACCATAAATCTGCGCCGTGTGTTTGGCGTCCGACAGACAGCCATATTCCCCAACATCTAGAGTTCCGGCCATGTCAAAACTGGCGAGAACTACTAGTGCCTCAGAGTGACCGTAAAAATACCGCCCACTTTCCCGAACGAACTACTTCCGACGGCAAGCCGGTCGCCAACAAAATCCTCCTTTCCATCCCCGACAATGAATTTTCCGCGATCGGCCCGCACCTGGAGCCCGTAGGATTGCTGCGCCACTCGATCCTGCACGAGCCCAGCGAGAAGCTGAACTTCGTATACTTCCCGAATGCCGGACTGATATCGCTGGTGGTGGCGATGGAAGACGGCAAAACGGTCGAGGCGGCGGTGGTGGGGAACGAAGGAGCAGCGGGAATTCCATCCGCTGTGTCTCTCACGCGCAGTCCCTTGCGCGAAGTGGTGCAGCTCGCCGGCGACGGATTCCGGGTAAAAGTAGGCACGCTGCAGGACGTTTTGAAATCGGCGCCGGAACTTCAAATGATGCTGAGCCGGTATGCGGTGATTCAGGGCATTCAGGTCGCGCAAACAGCGGCGTGCAATCGGCTGCACGATGTGGAGCAACGGTTGGCGCGCTGGCTGTTGATGGCGCAAGACCGCGTGGATGGCGGGTCCATTCTGATCACGCACGATTTTCTGGCCACGATGCTGGGCACCGATCGTCCTAGCGTGAGCCTGGCTGCGGGCATCCTGCAGAAGAAGAAAAATATCGAGTACAGCCGCGGGGCAGTGAAGATCCTGAGCCGTAAGAAACTCGAGGGATCGGCGTGTGAGTGCTACGGCGTGATTCAGCAATTCAATGCGGAAATTGGCCTGAAGGATTCGGGATAAGCCGGCGTGAAAGACAATGCGCTAAAGTCCCTGGTTAATCGGGCACACGTAGCGGGTATCGCTGCAATCGGGCTGACACTTCGTCGTGC
>Ga0208603_1000159_pt1 | contig 11120 bp, 7 predicted proteins | sample MicForSoSWNC24_M_FD_188001 | JGI IMG/M metagenome (GOLD analysis project Ga0208603, IMG submission 188001) | Forest soil microbial communities from Harvard Forest Long Term Ecological Research site in Petersham, Massachusetts, USA - MetaG HF008... | ecosystem: Environmental > Terrestrial > Soil >... | reverse complement strand
GGACACTTTTCCTTACGTGTCGCGCCAGTTCTGGTCGGAATGGCATCGCGCGCTGCGGCAGGTGTATCCACGCATGACTACTGTGGGCGAAGTGATGAACGGCAATCCAGTCATCACTTCATTCTTTGCGGGCGACCGCGCGCAAAACGATGGAATTGATTCCGGCGTCACCGCCGTTTTCGACTATCCCTTCTACTACGCGTTGCGCGAGGGCCTGATCGAAAATAATTCACCGGCGCGAATTGTGGGTGTTCTGGCCGAAGACCACTTGTATCCGCATCCGGATTTACTGGTCACGTTTGCGGGCAATCACGACGTTTCGCGCCTCGCCAGCGAGAAAGGCGCGTCGCTCGACAAAATCAAGCTCGCATTCTCGATCGTCCTGACGATGCGCGGCACACCTGAGCTTTACTACGGCGACGAGATCGGCATGACCGGCGGCAACGATCCGGATAATCGGCGCGATTTCCCTGGTGGGTTCCCCGGCGACAAGCAGAGTGCCTTCACGCAATCCGGCCGCACGCCAGAACAGCAGGAAATTTTCTCGCACGTGCAAAAGCTCTTGAGTTTGCGCAAGGAACATCCGGCTCTCCGCCACGGCCAGCTGTGGCACATCTCCTGGGACGAGTCGTCATACGCATTCGCGCGAACTACGAGCGAAGAGCGGCTGCTGGTCGTGTTCAACAGCGGGGCCACCACGAAAACGTTACGCCTGCCATTTGCCGGTACGCCGCTGCAAGGCGCGCAAAAACTGACGCCGCTATTGGGCAAAGGCGGCGACGTAGAGACCAAGAATGATAGCGCCGATCTAATGCTGGCTCCGAATCAGCCGGAGATATTTTCCGTTCAATGATTCAAGCATTACTGCAATTTTGGGGCGGCCTAACCAAAAGGGTGACCTAAATGCGTTCGAAGCAAGCCGGGTTTTTCGTTTTCTTCATCCTTCTGTTAATTTCCGCGTATCTCGCGGCGCCTACTGCTGCGGCTCAAAACCAATCCGCGCCCGGCGCGCCTGGGACGCTGCCCACGTGGACGCCAGGAAGCAAGGAGGGCGTAGGCACGTCCACATCCACGGATTCACACGTCTGGTTCACGTTGCAAGGTGGAATTCTCAGCGAAGTTTACTATCCGCTTCTGGACACCGCAGACGTTCGTACCCTTGAGTTTGCCATAAGCGACGGTAAGTCCGTATGGCTCGAGTCGAAAGACATGCAACATGCAATCGAACGCGTCAGCGACGACAGTCTGGTGTATCGCCAAACGAGCCGCGGCGGTGCGGGACGATTCACGATCTCTAAGACGTACGCGACGGACCCGGCGCGCGACACTTTGCTGATTGATGTCGCATTTTCCGCGCCGCGTGGGTTCGATTTGTACGTGCTCTACGATCCAGCGCTCAAGAATTCCGGCATGGGCGACACTGGGTACACGCAGGGCGACGTACTCGTCACCGAAAAGCCCGGCGTTGCTTCCGCGCTTTTGTGCGACAACGGCCTGCAACAGATGAGCAGCGGGTTCGCCGGCGCGAGTGATGGCTATACTGACCTGCTGCTCCATCGCAACTTGGAATGGTCCTACGCCCGCGCTGAAAACGGAAATGTAATCCAAGCCGCTAAATTGACGAGCGCTCATTTTACTTTGGCTCTCGGCTTTGGTGCCGCGCCCGCGGCCGCAATCGCGAGCGCTAGAGCCAGCTTGCAGGATGGCTTTCCTTCTGTGAGCGCTCGGTATGCGGCGGGTTGGAGCGAATACGCTCGCACCTTGCGGCCAGTGACCGGACCATACGCGAACGAGTTTCGACTGGCGGCGATGGTGCTGAAGGCTCACGAAGATAAAACGTTCCGCGGCGCGATGATCGCTTCGATGAGCGTGCCGTGGGGCTTCGCGGTGAAGGCGGACGTTCCCACCGTGGGCGGCTACCACCTCATTTGGGCGCGTGACCTTTACGAAATCGCCACCGGTTTGCTCGCCGCGGGCGATCGCGCAGCGGCTGAGCGCGCGCTCACTTACCTGCTGACCGTGCAGCAAAAACCGGATGGCGGCTTTCCACAGAATAGCTGGCTCGATGGAAAACCTTACTGGCCCTCGCTGCAAATGGACGAGGTCGCTTACCCGATGATCCTCGCGTGGCAGCTGGGGAAAACTGACGCCGAAACGTGGCAGAAACACATTCGTCCGGAAGCCGAATTCGTGGTTAGCCATGGGCCGATCACGAAGGAAGAACGCTGGGAGGAAATTCCGGGATATTCTCCGTCGACGATCGCCGCGGAAATCGCGGGATTAATTTGCGCCGCGGACATCGCCCGCAAGAATGGCGCAACTGAAGACGCCGCGCGCTATACCAAAACGGCGGACGAGTGGGCCGCCAATATCGAAAAAATGCTGGTGACCACCACCGGCCATCTCGGCGGGCCGCTCGCCTCGCAGGGTTACTACATTCGAATGGATAACAACATGGATCCGAACGACGGCTATCAGCTCAACGTTGGTAACGGCGGTGGCACTTGGGACGAACGCGACATTGTTGACGCTGGATTCCTTGAGTTCGTGCGCCTCGGCATCCGTCCGGCGGATGACGCCACGATTGCGCGCTCGGTTCAAGTGATTGACTCCACGATTCGCGTTGAGACGCCAAATGGCCCCAGCTTCCACCGCTACAACCACGATGGTTATGGCGAAACGTATTTTGGCGGGCCGTGGTTAGGCGAAGGAATCGGAAGGATTTGGCCGATTTTCACGGGCGAAAGAGGCGAATACGAGATCGCCCGCGGCCACGACGCCTCCGTCTATCTGGATGCCATGTTGCATTTCGCCAATGCCGGAGGAATGATTCCCGAGCAAGTTTGGGACCGCGCTGACCCGACGCAATCGCATTTCGTCTTCGGCGAAGGCACGGGAAGCGCCACGCCGCTCGCCTGGAGCATGGCGCAGTTCATCCGACTGGTGGTGTGCTCCGAGGAAAAACGAATCGTCGAACAGCCTGCGATTGTCGCCGACCATTTCCTGAAGGTGCCGCACTGAGGCGAATTGTAGCTGCTTCGAACCGATCGAAACTTCTTATCCAGCCACTAAGAGTTTCAGATAGCCCTAGCATCTTCGATTAGAGTCTCGATGTCATTTGCCATGGTTCTCTGGAGGCGGCATGGGGACGCGAGTGCTGTGCATGAAGACGATCTTCCAGGCACCGGCTTGTTTCTGCAGAAAGGCCGATTCCAACCAGTTTTGGTTCACGGTGCCGGATGCGTCGGTGATGCTGCCTTTATTGACGTAGGCCATCCAAGCAGTATTGCCACGGATGTGGATGTCGGGTTCGGTCACGTGCTCGTCGGTGCGCTTACCGGCGGCGTGTAGGGCTTTGATGGCAGCCATGAGGGCGTCGCCGTTGAACCGCATACCATTCGCGAAGATGTAGAAGTCTGGTGCTGTCACGGAATCCAACTTCGCGATATCCTCTGTGCTTGCTGCACTGAAAATTGTGTTCACTGTGTCTACAACTTGCTTCTGGTCGGGCGTGAGGCTTTTCTGTTGGGCATTCGTAGTGGAGACGTTTGCTGAAAGGATGAATGCGAAGGCAATGGTCGCCAACGCGACGTGCAGTGGTGATGGCATCAAAAAACCCTCCTAGTGGTTGTTAATGTAGAGTTTTCGAGTTTTCGAGTTTTCGAGTTTTCAGCCTAAGGGCGCTTGAGCGCCTCTAATTCCTCGAGCGTGCGCGGCCAGTCCGACCCTAATAGTCGCGAGAGACCACGATCCGCAAGAACCCGCCCGCCCGTTTGGCAACGAGCACAGTAGTTCGTTTCATTGTCCGCGTAGCGAATTCGTTGAATCTTCTCCCCACACCGCGGGCAGGGTTTTCCGTAACGCCCGTGAACCGCCATGTCCTTGCGAAACGCGGTCACGTTTTCGGGAAAGCCATCCTCTGATTGGGCACGCAGCCGGTCGATCCAGACACTGAGGGTTTGACGCGCCGCGGCAAATAGCCTTTCCCACTCGTGCTGCTCCAGTTTGTGCGTGAGCGTGACGGGCGAGAGTTGCGCCGCGTGCAAAATCTCATCCGAATACGCGTTGCCAATGCCGCTGACGAGACGCGGATCTGTGAGAGCCCTCTTGAGCGTACGGTTTTCGGCCGTGAGTGCGGCCCGAAACGATGCGAGATCGCTCGCGAAAATATCAATTCCTCCGGGATCGACGGAGCGCAGTCCTTCCTCGCTCGTAACGACGTGCAACGATGCTCGACGCTTTGTTCCGGCTTCGGTAAGAACAAGAGAACCGTTGGGAAAATCGAAAGCCGCCAGACTCTGCCGGCCTGAAAGTTTTGCCCCTGGCGTTCGCCAGTGCAACCGGCCGGCAATCATCAAGTGGAGCACCAGCCACAGGTCGCCTTCCACACCAATCGCGATCCGCTTACCGATTCGCCGCAATTGGCGCACGATTCGTCCCTCCACATCGACAATGGGTGGCTCTACGGTTCGAAGCAAGAAAGGGCTCGCCAGCCGAACGTGTTTGATTGGCTGCCCAACGATCCGTGGTTCGAGTGCACTGATGTAAGCGGCTATGTCCGGCAGTTCCGGCATCGTTATCAGATTCCGTGTCTCTCATCTCCGTTGCAACTACGATTTTTTTGCCAGCAAGAATTCTTGCTTAATCGTCGCGCTCGATTTTTCTCAGCATTAGCTCGTAGTTACAACGCCGTGACAGTCATTAGACGAGACGTTTACATTCCTCCGCCGCTTTCAACCATCTCACCTATGACGGCCTAACTTGAACGCACAAAGAGAAGTAGCAACGCAGAAATTAGTGCAATAGCTGGCCGCAATACAAAAAAGGAGCTGTTATGAAGGTCGCTGCTGTAAGGAAGTTTTCCACCATTGTGCTGTTGCTCGCATTCTTGATGGTCCTGCCTGCCGCGCGAGCGGATGAAGCGAACCAGGCCACTCGAGTCACGTTTAACCAGCCGGTTCAGATTCCGGGACGCGTCCTGGCTGCGGGTACCTACTGGTTCGTTCTGCCTGACAACGCTACCGACAATTACCAGGTTCGCATCTATAACGCGGATCGAACTGTTTTTTATGGGACGGTCCTCACAATCAATGCCCAGCGCCAGCAGGTGACAGACAAATCTGCGTTCACTTTCGCAACGCATGACTCAGCACAGCCTAAGGCGCTCGTCACTTGGTTCTACCCCGGCGAAGCAATCGGACACGAATTCCTCTATTCCAAGCAAGTCTCGAAGGAACTCGCAAAGGCCAAGCAGGTCACCGTCGTAGCCGGAGACTAACCTCGAATCCGGTATAAAGCATCAACTCGTCGGCGGTGAGTTTCATGCGCCGCCGGCGGAGTTGACGTGGATTCAAAGCGCCCGGGCTGATGGATAGGTTCGCACTAGCACGAGAGGCTTAAACACTATGGACCCGAGTTTGAACGAAACCGAGATCTCCTCAATCGTCGAAGCCGGCGGCGGAAGATTTATCGGCGTGTTGAAGAAAGTTCCCGAAAAATCGGAAGCGATCGTCCTGTTCATTTCGCCGAAAACGAAATCAACCCTGGCCATCCCAATTTCGCAATTAACGGTAGAGGCTGTGCGCAAACAACTAGCCGAATCCAATGCAGCCTTCAGCACGGGCAGCATGGCCGAAGAAACACATTGCACGGGGAGACTGAAAAGCAATGAGTCGCAAGAGATGGGCCTCACTGGGATCGGCTGCCACTGCGGAGATTAGCGTGGACCGTCGCCTTCACCTCGCGTGGGGCGGCGATGAGGCCCTCCCTCGGTCTCGCCCAAAATAATCTTTTGTGGTCCTGGAATTTTTTGAGCAACTCCGGAGTCTGCACAGTAGCAACAGCGTGCGGAACGCTTAGATCGCGATCCTTTGTGACACGCAGAAGGAACCGTGCGAAACAGGCGGCCACAGCAGGCGAGTTTGAGAAGCAAACACGTTCGACGTGCTGTAAGCAGGGGTGTGTACGTGCGCATACGCAGAGCAGTCCAAGACGGCGCCGTCCCGCAAGGCGTCGTATGCCGGAAGAAACACAATTCACAGGGAGGCCGAAATCAATGAATCTCAAGAGATGGGTGTTGTTCAGCGTTGCACTCCTGTTTGCAATGGCGTTTCACACGCTGCAACTTCGCGCGCAGACTCAGACCACCGGCGAAATCACCGGCGTCGTGACCGATCCGTCAGGCGCGACTGTGGTGAAAGCGAAGGTGGTTCTTAAGGACAATTCGAAAGGAACCACCCTAATCGCGGAGACCAACAAGGATGGCCTCTACCATTTCCAGCTCTTGACTCCGAGCACTTACACCCTCTCTGTAACGTCCACCGGCTTCGAGGAAGCTAGAAGGACATTGAACGTCGCGCTTGGACAGGTTACCACTGGAGATATCCAGCTCACGATCGGGTCCGCTTCCGCCACCGTAACGGTCTCCGGTGAAACTGCGCCGCTAGTGCAAACAGAAAACGGAAACGTAGCGACCACGTTTGATCAGCAGCAGCTCAGCGCGATACCCAACCCTGGCAATGATCTCACCGCTTTTGTACAAACCGCCCCGGGCGTGGTGATGAACACCGCTGGTGGATTGGGCAATTTCTCCGACCACGGAGTCGGCGCCGCGTCGAACCTTTTCACCCTCGACGGCATGGATGACAACGATCCATTCCTCAATTTGAACAATTCCGGTGCCACCAACCTGCTGCTTGGCGCGAACGAGATCCAGGAGAGCACCATTGTAAGCAGTGGGTATTCCGGAGAATACGGCAGCCTGGCAGGCGCCAGCGTTAACTACGTAACAAAATCAGGGAGTAACGATTTTCACGGCAATGCAGTCTACTACTGGAATGGCAGCGCTTTCAATGCGAACGATTGGTTCCTGAATCACGCCGGCGATCCGAAGAACTTCAGCAACGCCAACCAGTGGGCCGGTTCGATTGGGGGTCCCATCAAGAAGGACAAGTTGTTCTTCTTTTTCAATACGGAGGGTTTGCGGGTCGTGGTGCCGGTAAGCACGGCAGTCGCATTTCCCAGCCAAGCGTTCCAGACCGCAACCATTGCCAATCTGGAGAACAAGGACGGTTTTTCCGCCAGTTCAGCAACCGTGAAGTTTTATCAGAACCTTTTCAGTCTATACAACAACGCCAAGGGAGCAGCCAACGCCGTGCCGGGCGCCGGTCCTTTGTCCACGGATCCGCTCGGATGCAACGGCTTCGCAGGTTTGGGTCCTGGGGTCGCCTGCTCGTCTTTCTTTCAGGCGGCCGATAACAACCTCACAACCGAAGCGCAGTATTCCGGTCGCGTGGATTTCAATGCTACGGCAAACGATCGCGTCTTTCTGCGCGTTCTTTACGATAAAGGCAATCAGGCGTCCGATACAGACCCGATCAATCCACTTTTCAATATCACCAGCACCCAGCCGCAGTGGCAGGGCCAATTGAATGAAACGCACACATTCGGCTCGACCATGGTGAATCAGTTCATTCTCTCTGGGCAGTGGTACAGCGCGGTCTTCGACAACGCGAACCGCACAGCAACGCTTGCCGCATTTCCAACCACCATATTTTTCGGAAATGCGAACATTCCGTGGTTCAACATCGGCGGAGCTGCCGCCGGCGGTGCCGGGGATGCGTTCTTCCCTCAGGGGCGAAACGTCACGCAATATCAGATTGGCGATGACTTTTCAAAAACGCTGGGCAATCACACTCTCAAATTCGGCACCAAATTCCGCCGTTACGATGTGAGCGATAAAGACTTCGGCGTATTCACGAGCGGCTTCGTAACACCCAATTCGGTTGCCGCGTTCTTTAATGGTGGTGTCGACCCTGCAACCGGCACGAGTACGGTTCTCCAGCAAAGCTTCCCCACATCTTTGTCGCAGCCGATCGCTCTTTATACCCTGGCTTTTTACGGCGAAGACGACTGGAAGGTAAAATCGAACCTCACGCTCACTTTCGCGCTGCGAATTGAGCACCAGTCCAATCCCGTCTGCCAGACCGATTGTTTTAACCGTCTGAACGCGCCATTCCTTTCGGCCGACAATAACGTCAACACGCCGTTCAGCACCGATGTCTTGCAGGGATTGCACCAGGAGCTGCAAGGTCTGAGTGCGGTTCTCTGGCAGCCTCGGTTCGGTTTTGCGTGGTCGCCCCACGCCTTGCGCGGCACGGTAATCCGCGGAGGCGTCGGACTCTTCAACGATGCCTTCCCCGCCGTGTTCACGGATAATTTTGCTTCGAACGCCCCCGGGGTCAATACTTTCTTCGTCAGTGGAAGTAACATCGCTCCCGGTGAAACTCTGAACGGTGGCAATTTGTTCGCGCAGGCGGCCGCCAACAACGTCGGCTTGATCAACGGCTTCAAAAACAACCAAACGTTGGCTCAAATCCAGGCAAACGTTCCGTTCTTTTCGCCGCCGAGCCTGTTCAGCGCCAATAAACAAACCCGGATCGCTCAGTTCCAGAAATGGAGCTTGGAAGTTCAGCAGGCGATTGGCAAGAACAGCTCTTTCGACGTCGCTTACAACGGGAATCACAGCATTCATGACCTGGTGGATCGCAACGGCGTAAATGCATTTTGCAGTCCGGGGCTTGGGGCCTGTACGAACGTTCCCGCGTTCGTCGGGCTTCCGGCTGCTCCGTTCGACCCTCGGTTCGGCCAAGTCAGCCTTCTTGACACCAACGGAATATCGAACTACGAAGGCGTGACGTTTTCCTTCAAACACAACGTCAACGGCGGCTGGGGCAAAGGCGTATTTCAGGCCAACTACACCTACAGCCACGCCTTCGACGACGTATCGAACGGCGGAAACCCGAACGTCTTTTTCTCCACTCCTTCTGTAACCTCCGCCATAAATCCGTTCAACACCCGGCAGAATTACGGGCCCTCCGACTACGACGTCCGTCATTACTTCAGCTCAAGCTACGTTTGGGAATTGCCCGTTCGTCGCGCGTTGCTCGGACATGGCTGGGCGCCTCTGGTAGACGGCTGGCAGGTTTCCGGCACGGTTTTCGTCCGCAGCGGTCTTCCTTATTCTGTGGTGGATGGAGGCTTGGATGGTCTGCTGTCTGCCCAGGGTTTTGGCGGCGTGGTGCTCCCGCAGTTCCTCGGTGGTCCGATCTCCAGTTGCGGAGAAGGTGCAGCGACGGGCGCGACCCCCTGCCTTACCACCGCCCAATTCGTGCCGTCCACGTCAGAGACGAATTTTATCGGTGGACTGCGCAATAAGTTCCGCGGGCCCGGCTACTGGAATACCGACTTCACGGCGCAAAAGATGACAAAAATCCCTCACTGGGAAGCAGGTCAATTCGGGTTGGCCTTTCAGTTCTTCAACCTGTTTAACCATCCGAATTTCAGTCTTCCAAACGCTAATCTGACCGGAGCACTCGGCTCCATCTCCTCAGCCGTCAGTGAGCCGACTAGCATTCTCGGTTCAGGACTTGGCGGAGACGCTTCGGTTCGAATTATTCAAATAAAAGCATCCGTAACGTTTTAGTTCGCAGCCCAAACCCAACTGCGGCCCGTCCCCAGCGCCGGGCCGCAGCCCTCTACCAATCACAACCCTGCCAATTCATAGGGGGCGACTAGTCGAAATTCGTCTTAAAGCTGCCGTATTCCGCATCAGCCAGCTGGCAACCCTTTCCTTGCATACAATTCTCAGTCGCATCGGTAAGAGAACCCAAGCATCCAATCTAGGTAGCTAGTTGATGCCCGGTTCTTTTTCCGGGCGGGAGGACTGAGGAATCCATGCCAGATCGTCCACGTCTCACGAATACTCCGCTTTCTATTCTGGAATTGGCGCACTTACGAGAGGGAGGGACGGCTGAGGAGGCTTTCCGCAACGCTCGCCTGTTGGCCCAACGAGCAGAATCCCTGGGCTACAAGCGATTCTGGCTTGCGGAACACCACAATATTCGAGGGGTCGCCTGCTCGGCGACTTCGGTTCTGATCGGTTACATCGCAAATGCGACTTCGAGAATCCGCGTTGGTTCCGGGGGCATCATGCTGCCGAATCATGCGCCTCTTGCCATCGCAGAGCAGTTCGGCACGCTTGAATCGCTGTTCCCCGGCCGGATCGACCTGGGCCTCGGCCGCGCCCCTGGTGGTGATCCGGCTGCGGCGCAGGCTCTCCGCGGTTCCCTTCAAGGTACGGACGACGATTTCCCAGCGCTTCTGGACGAGTTGCGCCGATATCTTGGTCAACCACATCCTCCGCAGCAAGTGCATGCCTATCCTGGAGAAGGCACCAACGTCCCCATATGGCTGCTTGGCTCGAGCGACTTTAGCGCTCGACTCGCCGCAAGACTCGGTTTGCCATTTGCGTTCGCCGCTCATTTTCAGCCGGGCCCCCTGTTGCCGGCCCTTCACATCTATCGTTCGTCGTTTCGTCCCTCCCACGTTCTTGACAGGCCCTACGTCATGGTCGGAATTCCGATCCTGGTGGCGGACTCAGACGAGCACGCTCAGTTTCTGGCTACAACCCCAATCCAAATGTTTCTGAACTTGATCCGTGGCGTTCCTGGGCCGTTGCCGCCGCCAACGAAGAACCTCCAATGGACAGCGCAAGAGCGAGAGATGGTAGCCGCAAAATTTGGAGCAGCGATTTTCGGCGGGGCCGAACGCGTCGCCGCACGCTTGCATGAGTTTCTGGAGGAGACACACGCGGATGAGCTGATCGTGGTGACGAACACCTACGACTTCGCGGACCGGCTACGGTCCTATGAGCTCCTGGCCGATCTCGCCGGCCAGAGACAAGAAGAACCCCAGGTCGTCGCTAGGGGTGAATCGCTTGACGCAGACAAATGGGCTGTGCGCGATTAGCCAAGAGCGCTCCTAGAGTAGCGACGACGAAACTCATTGTGTTTCCCGCAGGGCGCGCCAAATAAGAAACGCAAATTCTCGAGCACCTCTCACCCACACGTCAACGGAGCGCTGAGATCCGTCCTCTTGCGCCACCCATCGAATCTTCCGGTATGGCTAGCGAGCGTGAGCGGCCTTTTGCGCTTGGAATGCTTTGCACTGGCACCAAACGCGATCGGTTTTCTTGGGGTCTGGATTGGACCGCGTGCCCGTGCAACCGTATGTTCTGTGTAGCGATTGCGGATGTCCGCAAGCGCACATTTCGTTGCGCT
>Ga0208603_1000158_pt1 | contig 11134 bp, 8 predicted proteins | sample MicForSoSWNC24_M_FD_188001 | JGI IMG/M metagenome (GOLD analysis project Ga0208603, IMG submission 188001) | Forest soil microbial communities from Harvard Forest Long Term Ecological Research site in Petersham, Massachusetts, USA - MetaG HF008... | ecosystem: Environmental > Terrestrial > Soil >... | reverse complement strand
GGCTCTGCCTACCATCTCGGAACTTCTCACGCGTTCCTTGTTCTGGGTAACGTGGCTCGCGTTCACTCTGGTCGGACTCAGCGTGCTGGGCATTCCCGAGTTGCATGAGCAGATTTCCCGCTTGTTCCAATTGTTGCCGGAGGTCTTTGTCGCCATCCTCATACTCTTCGTCGGCGTGCTAGCTGCGAATTTCCTCTCGCGAGCGGCGTTGTTGGCGGCTGTGAACGCGGGCTTCCGATCTCCGCGACTTTGGAGCGGCTCTACCCGTTTCGTGATTTTGATCCTGGCCATCTCCATGGCGTTAGAGCAAATCGGGTTGGCCAATCAGACGGTCACTTCGGCTTTTTCGATCGTCTTCGGCGCGTGCATGTTTGCCCTGGCCATTGCCTTTGGATTGGGAGGGCGGGATCTGGCTCGTCAGACTTTGGAGAGGTATCTCGGAGATAACCGAAAGCGGGATAAGGAGAAGGAAAAAGAAGAAGAACCGTCGCCGCTTTAAATCGCGAGTTTTCGTTTTCATCTCGCGCCAGGGAATCCCAGCCTCCCTTGACGCTTTGTGCCAAGGGAGGGTGTTTTGACCGCACCTAAAATGAGAAAGGAACAATTCGCGGACCTGCAGAAAGCGCTGCCGCCACAGCTGCCCGATTTTCTGGCCGCGCAACGCTGGTTTGGCGGGAAAGCCCACCGGGTCCGCAGCACTGAAGTGTCGGACGTTATTCCGTTCGCAGCATCTCAGCTGGAGTCATTCCTGGTTCTTGCCCGCGTGGAATACGAGACGGGCGTTCGGGAGACGTATCTGCTTCCGCTGCTTGCGCGGTTTGCGGAAGACGAGCCGATCGAAGACGGTTTGCAGACCATGAAGGTTGCGATCCGCGGCGCGGATCTGGTTCTCACCGATGCACTCGGCAATGAGGATTTCTTGCTCGGTCTTCATGCAGCCATCGAGGCGCAAGCAGTCTTCCGTGGGTTGAATGGCGAACTACGAGCCAAGCAGGCCAGGACGTATCGCGATATCTGCCCGGCGTCCGCGGGCGTTCTCAAGCCCAAGCCGATGAAGGTCGAGCAAAGCAACAGTTCGATTATCTACGGCGATCGCCTCGTGCTGAAAGTCTTCCGGCATGTTGAGCCGGGAGTTAATCCCGACCTTGAGATCGGCCGCTTCCTATCCGAAAGCGTTCACTTTCCGCACATCCCAGCCGTCGCGGGTTGGCTGGAATATTCAGCAACGGACGGCCAGCCAGCGACGTTAGGGATCCTTCAGGAATTTGTGACGAATCAAGGCGACGCATGGCGTTTTACGCTGAACTCGCTTTCTGAATTTTGGCAGCAAGCAACCGGGCACTTGGCGGAGCTTTCATCGCTATATTCGCCTGATCTTCATCCATTGAAACGATCCGGCCAGCCCATGCCTGGCATCATGCGTGAATTGTGCGGTCGATATCTGGACGCGACTGCACTACTCGCCCAACGAACTGCGCAACTGCACTTGGCATTCGCGTCGGAACCGGCGACGCCGGCCTTTGCACCCGAGCCTTACACACCACAATTTCAGGCTGAGTTGGCCAAGTCATTGCACGACAAGGCCCACAACGCGTTCGCGTTGCTGCGGCAGCACGTCACTGAAATGTCCGGTGACACGAGAACAGAAGCCGAGCGAATCCTCAAAGCTGAGAATGAACTTTTCCAAACTTTTGCAACGGCGCTCAGCCAGCCCATCGCTGCGATGCGCACGCGAATTCACGGCGATTATCATCTCGGCCAGGTCCTCTACACCGGGTCAGATTTCGTCATCATTGATTTTGAAGGAGAGCCGGCGCGTCCAATCGCGGAACGATCCGTGAGGCTCTCGCCTCTCCAGGACGTCGCAGGCATGTTGCGATCGTTTCACTACGCCGCCTTTGCCTCGGTGTTCGCAACGAGCACCGACGCGGATGCGAATAGCGAAGACGCTCACCGACGTCTAAAGGTGGCTCAGGTTTGGTATTTGTGCGTCGCCGCTTATTTCGCAAACGCGTACCTGAATGAAGCAGGGAGCGCCTCCTTTATTCCGGCGAATGAAGAGCAGCTCGCAACTTTGCTGCGCTTGCATCTGCTGGAGAAGGCTGTGTACGAGCTCAACTACGAATTGAACAACCGCCCGGCCTGGGTGCGCATTCCGTTGGCAGGCATTGCAAGCCTATTGAATTCATAGGCCGGGTGATACACATGGAGACACGCGAACAACGGCGAAGCACGTGGGTCGAACAGCGTGAAAGACGACTCGGTGCTATGCCAGCGGCCGAAAATACATGCAGTTTTTTGGTGTGGGCGCCGCGAGCGAAGAAGGTCGAAGTCCACATTACATCTCCAAACGAAAAAATCATCGCGATGCAATTTTCGGAGCACGGCTACTTCTATGCCGATGTTTCGAACGTTTCTTCCGGCACGCTCTATCGCTACCGACTCGATGGAAAGATTGAGCGTCCCGATCCCGCTTCACGCTTTCAGCCGCAAGGCGTTCACGGACCATCGCAGGTCTTGGACAATCATTTCCCTTGGACCGATGACGCTTGGCATGGCCTCCCGCTCGATAAATACGTTGTCTACGAACTCCACGTCGGAACCTTCACGCCAAAAGGCACGTTTGACGCGATCATTCCTCGAATTGCCGACCTGAAGCACTTGGGAATCACAGCAATCGAGCTGCTGCCGGTAGCGCAGTTTCCCGGAAACCGCAATTGGGGTTACGACGGCGTCTATCCTTACGCCGTGCAGGAATCTTACGGCGACCCGGCCGCACTAAAGAGGCTAGTCAATGCGTGTCACGAGCAAGGCATGGCTATTGTCCTGGACGTCGTATACAACCATCTCGGACCGGAAGGGAACTACTCCGCGGACTTTGGGGATTATTTCACCGATTTATACAAAACGCCGTGGGGACAGTCCCTCAACTTTGATGCCAGCGGCAGCGACGAAGTGCGCCGCTATTTCATCGAAAATGCCCTGCAATGGGTCACGGACTTCCACTTCGATGCGCTCAGGCTCGACGCGATCCACGCGATTGTGGATCCATCGGCTATTCCGTTTTTGCAGGAGCTTGCCGGCGAGGTTCATCGGAGAGCGAAGGAACTGAACCGGCCGGTTTATCTGCTGCCGGAGAGCAATCGAAACGATGCTCGTGAAGTCACTCCTACGGATGCCGGTGGGTTGGGGCTTGATTCCGTGTGGAATGATGATTTTCACCATGCGCTCCATGTCCTTTTGACGGGCGAGCAAACTGGATACTACGAGGATTTTCACGGAATCGAAGACCTAGCCCGGGCGTTCCGTAACGGATTTGTTTATGCCGGGGAATACTCGAAATATCGCGGGAGGCGCCACGGCAATAGTTCGGAGAAAATTCCCGGTGAAGGCTTGATCGTCTTTGCGCAGAATCACGACCAAGTCGGCAACCGTTTGCTCGGCGACCGTCTGTCCCAGACTGCGTCATTCGAACAATTGAAGCTCGCTGCTGGTACGGTTCTTCTCGCTCCTTACCTTCCATTGCTGTTTATGGGCGAAGAATACGGCGAAATTGCGCCGTTCCAATATTTCGTCAGCCACGGTGATCCGGCGTTAGTGGAAGCTGTGCGCAAGGGGCGCGCGGAAGAATTTGCGCGATTTCGGTGGGCCGGAGAAATTCCCGACCCGCAGAGCGAGGAAACATTTCGCCGTTCGAAGCTGAATTGGGAATTGCGACGCGAGGGTCGGCACGGTGTGCTCTGGGAGTTCTACCGTGAACTTCTGCGCCTGCGTCGCGAAACTCCCGCCCTCGCGCTGCTCGATAAGAGGAGTACCATCGTTGCCACACTTCAGCACGAAAAAACGCTCTTGGTCATAAGACGGAGTGGCGCCAGCGAAATCCTTGCGGTGTTCAATTTCGATGCGCGGCCGGTCCAACTGTTGCTGCCCCTTTTGGCAGGACAGTGGCAAAAGCAATTGGACTCAGCCGAGCAGCGTTGGGAAGGCCAGGGTAGTGAAGTGCCTGACTCGATAGATCCCAGCGGGGGAGTGAAATTCTCTGTCTCAGCGTCCGCATTCTGCCTGTTTTCGGCGTCGCACGAACAGTAAAAATAGCAACCTGCTAGTCTGCCCGCAGGCGGGCGATCAAATCGCTCGGCAGTTTGTGCGACAGTTCCAAGAAAACTCCGTTAGTCCATCCGAATCCGATGACGTTTTCTTTGTACCCCTCGACAATATGAGTCTTCGCAGTGCGCGTGACCACGTCGTATTTCTCCCGGATGGTCTGGTCGCGCTCAAAATTCTCGAGAACCATGCTCAGAAATTTGTAGCTGACACGGTTGGCGTCGGCTTCATAGCCGTAACGTCGCATGCCTTCTATCGCCAGCAGATGAATCGGCGCCCAGCCATAGGGATAATCCCATTGCGTCTGGAATTCTCTGCCGCTCATCGCAATCCCGCCGGGCTGCTCGAAGAATGAAAGATTGCGCATGACCGCCTGGGCTTGTTCTTTCGATGCCAGCCCGGCCCATAGCGGATAAAAGGTGGTCGCGTACTTATACGTCGAGCGCGTAGGAGTCGTAAAATCGTAGTCGAAATAAAGCCCTGCCTTTTCATCCCAGAAGTACTTGTCGATCTTCGAGCGGCGCTCGACGGCTTTTTGGTTCCACTTCGATGCTTCTGCCTGTCGTCCAAGCATCTGGCTCATGCTCGCCAAATCCCTTTCCGTTTTATACAGCAGGCTATTCAGGCAGACGGGGGCGTAACGATGTGTATCGGCGCTGTAGGGTCCGAAACGGAATGAAACGTCAAATCCTGATTCGCGCATACTTCGGTCGCCTTTGTAGTATTCGGCGCTCAAGGCCACACGAGTTACCTTCTTGCAGTTTGCCGCCTCGGTTTGATGCGGCTGCGCCTCGCAAGAGGGAAGCTCGAAGATGCTTCCCAACACTTTTGTCGAGGGCGGCGCCGTATCAACGTGGACCAGGTAGCGCTCGTTCGAGCCGCCGTGTAGGAAGAAGAATTGTGCGACGCCGCGATAATACATGTCCGGGTCGCCCACGATCTCCGGCACTGGACCCTCGCCATGATCGAAATAACGCGACAAACCGGTGTCTCCGGCAAGATGTGGAACCTCGGTCCATTGCTGGTAGTCCCGCACCGCATATTCGTAGGCTTTCTTGAGCCACTGCAGATTCTGCGCGCCCGAGGCCAGGTCGGCTTCATACACGGCTAAGATCATGGAGGTAAGAAATGGCGGCTGCGATCGGGTCAGGTAGTAAGTGCGGTTTGCGTTCAATACGTCGCCGTAGTGCTCGATCTCGAAGAAAAAGTTTTCGACCATGCCTTTCGCGAGGTCTTTGCGATTGTCACGAAGAAGCCCGCGGATGATAAAGTAGCTGTCCCAACCGTACATCTCATTAAATTGTCCGCCCGGAACAACGTAGGGGTTCTCCAGATACAGAAGCCCTTCGGTGGGAATCTTTGAAACGTCGATATCGCCGCCCTTGGTGATGCGCTCTGGCAGGTTCTTGACGAGAACCCTGCAACGTTTCTCCAACTCGGTCAGCACCGGCGGATCGGGTGCCTTGGCGGGAAGATAAAGAACAGGCTCATCCTCGGTTTTGACATCCTCGAAGGTTCGGCAATCCGTGAGAGAACGCGTCAAGTGGTCCCAGGCCTGCGAGATGTATTGCTGAATACCGTCAAATGAGCCGGGCTTTGCCCTCAGGACTCCCTCATTGTCATGGTATTTCCCTTTGCTAAACGGGCAGGAGCCGGATAACAGTCCCGCGGACAACAGAGCAAGAACCCTACGGCGGTGAATCTCCATGGATCGGTCGGCCTCCGCCTTCTTCAAACCCAACCTCTATTGTTGCAGTAGATGGGCGTTGATTCCACCAAAACAGAGCGCTGAAAGCTGAGCATTGCGAAACCGGCCGCTCCCGCCGGCGTCCTCAGGGATGTGACTGCTAAGGTTAAGAACCCTGACTCCTAAGGTGATTCACGGATTTGCAGTCCTGAGCGAGATGGGTATGCTCGATTAGTCATACCCTCATAATGCTTCGCCCATACGGGGCAAGTCAGCTTCGGCGGCTTGCCCCTTGTCTTTTTGGGACCGAACGACCCGCGCCCGCGGCGTATTTCCCGCATAATTCATGCAATACGGAGCGTTGTCGACGGTGGCCAATCGTCAGCCTTCAGCGTGTACAATATGGGCGCAATTAACATCGAGGGGCTTTCATGACCACCTACTATTTGCTTAAAACCGAGCCTTCGGAATATTCCTTCGTCGATCTTCAGAAGGACGGAGTCACAGAGTGGGACGGCGTCTCGAATCCTGCGGCGCTAAAGAACCTTCGGGAGATGGAGCCGGGAACAGCTCTCGTGATATATGAAACCGGAGACCGCAAGAGTGCAGTAGGCACAGCGTCGGTCGTGTCCGTGGACGCCTCAAATCCGAAAAAGCCCTTGGTCAAGATCAAGGCCGGAAAACCGATCGGACCGGTGTCTTTGGCACAGATCAAAGCTAATAAGCTATTTGCTGACTCGCCTCTGGTGCGGCAGGGAAGGCTGTCTGTCGTTCCGCTGACGGCAGCGCAATATCAGGCGTTAACGGGCCGCTGAGGCCGTCAAGGCGTCAGCAAGCCTGCGTCTTGGCGGCCGAGTTCAGTTAGTTTTGTCTTTCGAATAGCACAGCCGTTCGAGATTGCATTCCAGGCAGTTCGGTTTGCGAGCGAAGCACACCCGGCGGCCGTGCCAGATCAATTGGTGCGAGAAAATCACCCATTTGTCCTTGGGGATGATTTGCATCAGATCTTGCTCGATTTTCTTAGGATCAGTGTTCTTGGTAAGATCGAGCCGGGTGGAAAGCCGCTGGACGTGAGTATCCACCACCACGCCAGACGCGATACCGAATGCCGTGCCGAGCACTACGTTCGCCGTCTTGCGTGCGACGCCCGGCAGCGTCAGTAACTCTTCCATTGTTCTGGGCACTTCACCGTGAAATTCCTCGACGATTTTTTTGCTCGCGCCGATGATGGATTTCGTTTTGTTTCGAAAAAATCCGGTCCGTCGAATTTCTTTTTCGATTTCGGCCGGATGGGCGTAAGCAAGCGCCTTGGCATCCGGGTATTTGGGAAAAAGGTGCTCGGTCACCTGATTGACAACGACATCGGTGCATTGGGCCGAAAGAATAGTCGAAATCAAGAGCTGAAAGGCATTCTCGTGCTTCAGCTCGCAGTTTGCTTCGGGATACGCTTGGTCCAACCCCCGGAGAATTGCGGCAATCCGTACCGGATTGGGACCGCGCCCGAACACAAGCCCGCTATGGCCACGTCGCGATCCGCCGCCGGCAGTCTTCGCGGCCGTACGTCCAGCGGGCCCTGCTTTTGCAATAGGCTTTTTCTTTGGATTTTTCTTTTTTGTTTTCGCCATCAAGCGAAGGAATATATCACAACCAACGGAACGAATCCGCGCACACCTGCTCAGGGAAACGCGCGAGCGTCAGACAGCGAAGAAGAGGTTTTGCGCGAAAGGCCACTCGGCGTCACACCACTGCTGCACGCAGCGAAAGCCGGTGCGGGAGCCCATCTGAATGACTTCGTCAGGATTGTACTTATGAGAGCTTTCGGTCCAGATGGTTTCACCTTCACGCAAGTAGAAGCGGAAACCTGCCTCGCGGATCGTGATGCGCTGCCACGCCTTTGAAACCAAGTGCATTTCCACTCGCCGCTCGGATTCGTCATAACGCGCCAAATGCCGAAATTGTTTCAAGTCAAAATCCGCGCCGAGATCGCGATTGATCCGCGCTAACAGATTCATATTGAATGCCGCCGTGACGCCCGCAGGATCGTCATACGCCTGCAACAATTGCGAGACCGGCTTTTCCAAATCCGTCGCCAACAGAAGTGCATCGCCTTCGTGCAAGATCGCGCGCACCTCTCGCAGGAATTGATCGCCGGCGGGACGGTCGAAATTTCCGATGGTGCTGCCCAGGAAGAGGACCAAAATGCGTTCGCCCTCGCGGCGCCGCGCGGAAACCTCCTGCAGGCCGTCCAGATAAGCGCGCTCGAAACCCACGATGCTCACATTGTCGATCTGGCCGATTTCCTGCCGACAGCGTGAAAGTGCGCTTCCGGAAATATCAATCGGATAGTAGTTCACCCGCTGCCGCCGTGAGAGCGCCTCGAGCAACAGCCGCGTCTTCTGTCCGCTCCCGCTTCCCAATTCAGCGACAATCACCGGAGATGGCAGCAGCGACACGATTTCGTGCGAATGTCGCTGCAGCAAGCGCATTCCCGCGCGGCTCAGCCCGTATTCCGGCAGCAAGCAAATCACGTCGAAGAGTGCGGACCCCACCTCGTCATATAAATATTTCGAAGGTAGTTCCTTCTGCCCGGGCTGGTTGAGGCCTACAACTACCTCGGCAGCGAAATCTGGCAGAACTTGGGGCTGCGCACTTGCACTGGTCATTCGGGGAGCGCTTCCCATGGATTATTCCTCCACGCATCGGAAACTGCTGTAAATGTACGGGTAATGGGGCTGGAACCAATTGCGGAAGGAACGCCGAAGCATACTAGTGTCCGTACGCGACGAGCCGCCCTTCATTACGAAATGCCTTCCGTCGAAAAAGTCGGCGGAGTAGCCGGCATAGAATTTGAATGGCTCAAATTCGGGCAAGGGGCCAAATACTGTCGAAGTCCACTCCCAGCCGTTGCCGAGGAGATCGTGCACGCCGTAATCGCTGGCGCCCGGCACGTGCTCATCTACTGCCGCGGGATCCCAGCTCTGATGATTGAAATTTCCCCGCGTTTCGTCGGGAGGTTCGTCGCCCCACGGGTACTGACGCTCGCGCCCCTCGGTGGTGCCATAGGCCGCGCGATGCCATTGCTCCTCGGTAGGAAGCTTCTTGCCTGCCCAGCGCGCGTACGCCGACGCTTCCGCATGGCTTACGTAAGCCGGCCACGCTGGCGGCAGCGGGACGGTACCGAACATTCCGCGGAACTGCCATTCGGCGTCGGGGTCATCTACCGAATCGTTTGCGGGCAGCAGCCAGAAATGTGGAAACTCCAAGCCCTGTTTGCGGCGCCATTCCCAGTCCTCTGTCCGCCAATACTTGGCGTCACGATAGCCGCCGTCCTGTACGAATTTCAAATATTCAGCGTTGGTGACCGGGAAGACGTCGATCGAAAAGCTCGGCACCAGCACTCGTTGCGCGCCAAATTCATTGTCCCAGCCAAACGATTTCGCCGAGCGCGGCTGGCCCAAGGTGGCGATACCTGAGGGAATCGTCACTTGGCTTGCATATGGTGCGGGCCGCGAATCGTACTTCGGAAGCTCTTGCGGGATTTTTCGGGCGAACGGAAGATTGTGCAGCAGATACGCCAGCGTCTCAGCGTGCATCAGCCGGTGCTCGATGGCGACGTTGAGCATCGTGCCGTCCGCCAGCGACGGATCGGCTCCCGGTGACAAGCCCGGCTCGCGCAGGCGCTCATCCAGTTTCCTGCGTACCGCGTGATTATATTTTTCCACCTGCGCCAGAGATGGCCAATCGCTCGGCTTGTCCGTCGGCAGGCCACCGCCCACCGGATCGATACCGAACGAGAACAATTTATCCAGCGCGCTATCTTCCGACGCAATACCCAGCGCCGCACTCAGCAAATTCCGGTCGAACGCTTCCAGATGTCCGAGATAAAAAATCAGCCGGTGGCGCTCCGGGATCGGACGGTCGTAGAAAGTATTCGGAGGAAGCAGCGAAAAAAGCGCATCCGTGCGTTCACGCGCTTCTTGCAGGCGCACGAGCAAAGAAGGCTCCAGCTTCATCACTGCGCGGGAGGCTGTCACGGTTCACCTCGGAGAGGGAGGGATTCCTTTTGTACCCCTCGCCCCGTCATGCGGCAAGCTATTTCAGTCCAAACAAGAGATTAGATGCAGGGACCGCCAGAAGGTACCAGCGTTCGCGGGTCAAATAAAATACAGCAATCTCCGGAAAGCTTTACCGCGATGACTGTAGACGTTTTTCTGGTCAGACGTCAATTCTCCGTAGGTGCGCCCGAGTTCCTCGAATAGGAAGATTGGGTCGTAGCCGAATCCGCTTGTCCCCCGGGGTTCCTTGGTGATCGCGCCGCGCGCCATCTCGGATGCAACCGCGACGGCGCGGCCTTCGACCGCGATTGCTATCACGCACACGAACCGGGCGCGGCGGCCCTCACCTTCCTTACCGCTCATCTCCTGCAACAGCTTGTGGATGCGATCGGCGTCGCTCGCTCCGGGACCCGCATATCGCGCAGAATGAACCCCGGGTGCCCCACCCAGCTCTGGTACTACTAGCCCTGAGTCGTCGGCAAGCACCGGGTCGCTAACGAACCTACTGTAGTGCAATGCTTTTCCTGTGGCATTCTCGGCAAACGTAGGTGCGGACTCTTTGAAAGTAGAGAAGTCCGCAAAATTCGGAAGGAGTTCCATCTCGACATTTGTGCCTTGGGCTAGATCGAGATATTCGCGCAGCTTTCCAGGATTGGAGGATGCCAGAAAAAGCTTCATCGGAGCGCGTTACCGGGTGCGGGCTACTTGCTGCGAACCATGAATTTGATTTGCAGCAATTCTTGCTGCGCTCGAACCAGTGTGCGAATGCCGCCCGCTGCCAATTTCAGCAGATCTTGCAGCTCGATGTCCGTATACGGACGGCCCTCGGCGCTCGCTTGGACTTCCACAAATTCACCGCCGCCCGTCATCACTACGTTCATGTCCACTTGCGCTCGCGAGTCTTCTTCATAGGCGAGATCAAGGAGCAGTTCGTCGTCCACGATGCCCACGCTCGTCGCCGCGAGAAAATCAATCAGCGGCACCTTGCGTAGAATGCCCGCCGCCACCATGCGTTCCAGTGAAAGCGCCAGGGCCACGAACGCACCTGTCACCGAAGCTGTGCGCGTCCCGCCGTCGGCCTGAATCACGTCGCAATCCAACCACACGGTGCGCTCACCGAGCGCCTTCAAATCCGTCACGGCGCGCAGCGTGCGCCCGATCATGCGCTGGATTTCCAGCGTGCGTCCTGACTGTTTGCCGCGGCTCGATTCGCGCGGCGTGCGGCTTTCGGTCGAGCGTGGCAACATTCCGTATTCGCCGGTCACCCAGCCCTTGCCTGAACCCTTCA
>Ga0208603_1000157_pt1 | contig 11179 bp, 7 predicted proteins | sample MicForSoSWNC24_M_FD_188001 | JGI IMG/M metagenome (GOLD analysis project Ga0208603, IMG submission 188001) | Forest soil microbial communities from Harvard Forest Long Term Ecological Research site in Petersham, Massachusetts, USA - MetaG HF008... | ecosystem: Environmental > Terrestrial > Soil >... | reverse complement strand
CGCGCGGACGCGCCCGCCTTGCGCAGCGGGCCCCAAGTACTCCGAATGCTCATGCTGCCGCCGGTGGTCATGTCTCCATACTGGGGATCACAATCGCCCTGTCCGACCTCGACGCGCGACCAGTCAGCGTCGAGTTCTTCGGCAAGAATCATGGCGAGCGAGGTCCGCACGCCCTGCCCCATCTCCGAGCGCGTGATGACAAGACGAATCTGTCCGTTCGGATCGATGGTGATGAACGCGTTGGGCTCGCCCGCTGTGTCGTTGTCGGCAGTCGTAGCGCGAGCGAACGTAGGCCAATGGAAAGCAAGCAATAATCCGGCGCTCCCTGCAGCACTGGATTTCAGAAATTCACGGCGGGAAGAATTTGCCAGGGCGCGCATTGTCCTTGACGTGTTCATTGTGCGCCCCCACCAGCCGCCTGTTTAGCCGCGCTGGTCGCAGGCTTGCCCGTATCAGCCGCCCGATGCACGGCTTGGCGTATGCGTTGATACGTCCCGCAGCGGCAGATATGCCCGGCCAGCGCCTCGTCAATATCCGCATCGGTTGGTGCCGCATTTTTTGCGAGCAGCGCAGCAGTGGTCATAATCATTCCCACTTGGCAATAGCCGCACTGCGGCACCTGATCAGCCAGCCACGCCTGCTGCACGGGATGCTGGCCGTCGTGCGAAAGTCCTTCAATCGTGGTGATGTTTCCCCCGGCGATAGACGATATGCGGGTGATGCAGGAACGAGTGGCTTGGCCATCAATGTGCACCGTGCAGGCCCCGCAAAGTGCCTGGCCGCAGCCGAATTTTGTGCCGGTCAGCCCCAGCGTGTCGCGCAGCACCCAAAGCAACGGCGTATCGGGGGACACTTCCAGGGAATGTGGTTGGCCATTGACGGTAATCGAAATCGCGTCCATTTTTTTCTCCCGGGTTAACTTTTGCGTGAAACGAAACTCTACGTTTAGACTGCGCGAAATGCAATTCGTGTTTAGCGATTCGGCGGATCCGGCAGGCAGAAATTACAGTTTCGCGGGAGAGAGCCGAAAAGGGTAAAATCAGGTGGAAACGACAAACGTAAAGGAGCCATCATGAGCGCCACCACATCCGCAGCACCTTCTGCCGACGCCGTCAGCACCGTTAAAGAAAAAGCCAGGCTATTGAGTATTTATTCGATGATGGCCACAACTGCGGCGGGCTCCGGACATCCGACCTCGTGCATGTCCGCCGCCGAACTGGTCGCGGGCGTCTTCTTCCACGCGATGAAGTTCGACCCGAAAAACGCCAACTCGAATGCCGACGACCGCTTCGTGCTTTCCAAGGGCCATGCGGCGCCGGTGCTCTACGCCGCGCTGGCGGAGGCGGGCGTGTTCCCCGTTTCGCGCCTGATGACCCTGCGCCAATTTTCGAGCGAACTCGAAGGCCATCCGACGCCGCGCATCCATGGCGTGGACGCCGCAACCGGCTCACTCGGCCAAGGCCTTTCCATGGGCGCCGGCCTGGCAATCGGCGCAAAGATGGACAAAAGCCCGACGCGCGTCTACGTGCTGACGGGCGATGGCGAGCTGGCAGAAGGGCAGATCTGGGAAGCCGCCGCATTCGCCGCGCACTATAACCTCGACAACCTGACGGTCATCGCCGACATTAACCGCTTGGGTCAGAGCGAGCCGACGATGTACCAGCATGATATGGAGCGCTACCGCCTGAAATTCGAGTCCGAAGGCTTCGACACGCAGGTCATCGACGGGCACGACGTCGCAGCCGTGCTGGCCGCTCTCGATCGCGCGAAAGCGACCAAGGGCAAGCCGCAAGCAATCGTTGCGCGCACGATCAAAGGCCACGGGTTTAGCCTGGTTGCCGACAAACTGAACTGGCACGGCAAGCCATTTTCGAAAGAACAGCTCGCGGAGGCGATCAAGGAACGTGGCGGCGCACCGGTCGTTCCACCCGATCCCGGCAAGTCCTATGAGCGTACTCCCCTGCCGAAACCGCCGGATTTTCCCGCGCCTGCGGCACCCGACTATGCCGCCGATGCGAAAGTGGCGACGCGCGAAGCCTACGGTTTCGCCTTGAAGCGTGTGGGCGCGGTAAATAAGCAGGTGGTAGCCATCTCGGGCGACGTGAAAAATTCAACATTCTCGGAAGTATTCCAGGAAGCCGAGCCCGATCATTTTTGGCAGGGCTACATCGCGGAGCAGAATCTGGTCAGCCTCGCGGTGGGATTGCAGGCGCGCGGCAAAGTCCCCTTTGCCGATACCTTCGCGTGTTTCCTCTCGCGCGCATATGACAACGTCCGCATGGCCGCCATCAGCCGCGCGAACATCAATCTATGCGGCTCGCACTGCGGCGTATCCATCGGCGAGGATGGCCCCTCGCAAATGGCGCTGGAAGATCTGGCGATGTTCCGCGCAATCCACGGATCGGCCGTTTTCTATCCGGGCGACGCGGTCTCTACCGAACGCCTGGTGGATACCATGGCGCGGCGCCCAGGTATCAATTACCTGCGAACATCGCGGCCCAAGATGCCGATCCTGTATTCGAAGGACGAGAAATTCCCAGTTCCCGGCTTCAAGGTTTTGCGCAAGAGCGACCAAGACAAAGCAACCGTGATCGGCGCGGGCGTCACGCTGCACGAAGCGCTCAAAGCGGCCGACCAGCTGAAAGCCGCGGGCGTCGCGATTCGTGTGATCGACCTCTACTGTGTGAAGCCGCTGGACGGCAAAGCCCTCGCAGCCGAAATCGCCGCGACGGGTGGGCGTCTGGTGACCGCGGAAGATCACTGGCCGGAAGGCGGCTTGGGTGAAGCCGTGTTGCAAGCCCTGGCGCTCACGGGAGCTTCGCCCGCGAAGTACAAAATGATTGCAGTAACCCAGATGCCTCACTCGGGCAAGCCGGAGGAGCTGATTGAAGCGTTCGGAATCTCCGCGCGCCACATCGCCGAAGCAGTTAAGGCGATAGCCTAAACCGCAAAAGGCTTAAACAGGCTGGATGTTCCACGAGAAACGGAATCGAGGATAAATTGCCGGAAAAGCGGGTGATGGTTGGAATGCTGCCGGAAGTCGTTGTATTGGATCCCGGCGAGCAAGTGGAGTGGATTTCAAACGCCGGCAACCTCAAGATCGAATTTGATCCGCAACGCTGTCCCTTTTCCTCGAACATCTTCCAGGCCCCACCCGGCGTGCGCCTGGTGAGCGGACCCACGCGCTCGGGCCTCGCCGCGGGCTCCTTCAAATATCGCCTATCGCTGAACGACGTCGTCCTGGCCCACGGGGAAGTACTGCTTCGCGCGAAGTAACTCGCGGGTTAGTACAAAGCGCCCCCTCGCCGCGACGCCTCCGCTCCCCCGAACTCTGCTCACCTCTCGCGGGGCTTGCAACTTTGCGTTAGTCACTATAATGTTATGGCCACTATCGAAATAAATGCCGCGAGCCCCAAGCGGCGCACCAAGCGGGAGGGCAGGAATCATGCGCCGCGCCAAGAACGTTCTGAGAAGTGCGCCAGCAGCGTCCGAAGACGTCGACAACCAAGTACCCAAAACGCCGCCCCTCCCTCATGCTTCGAGAAAAGGCAACGTGATCGGCCTTCGCGAACGCAAGAAGGAGCGCCTGCGCCAGCAGATCGTTGAAACCGCCCTCCATCTTTTCCGCCAGCGCGGTTATGAGAAGACCCGCATAGACGACATCGTTCACGCCCTGGAAATCAGCCAACCCACATTTTTCCGCTATTTTCCGAGCAAGGATGCGGTACTGCGTGAAGTCGGACGCCGCGCCTTCGCGCGCCAAGCCGAGAGCCTGAAATCCGAACTGTCCTCGAAAGCCACCACCGAGCAGCGCCTGCGCCGGTTTTACGAAAGTCTGGGAAACGTCACGGAAGTGGGCCGGCCTCTTTGGCAGGCCGTAATCCTCGCCGGTGCCATGGATCCTGTGCGCTCGCCAGAATTGCGAGGAGCGGAAGCCGCGACGGTGAGCCTCTTGCGCGAAATTATCGCGGAGGGCCAGAAAAACGGAGAGATCACCCGGGATTTTCCCGTCGTCCATCTCGCCGAATTCATGGAAGGCCTTTTCAACACCGTGGTCCGCCAGTGGGCCGTTGACCTCACCGGGCCTCACAAACTCACCGAGCGAGTGCACAACGCGGTTGAGTTTTTCCTGCGGGGCGCCCGGCCCTAGTCGAAACATTTCCAACACATGGCGAAGTCACCTCAGTCCGCGTCTGGTCCGCCGAGAGTAGGCTCAGACCCACAAAATTCATTGAGGAACATGCGATGAAAGCCGCGATCCTGCGCGAATTCAAAGAACCGCTCCGTATCGAAGAAGTCACTCAGCCGAAGCCCGCCGCGCACGAAGTGCTGGTCGAGGTGGAAGCCTGCGGTGTGTGCCATTCGGACTTGCATTTAGCGGATGGCGATTGGCCGCAACTGGTGCGCATCACTAAGAGACCGCTGATCCTCGGGCATGAAATTGCCGGTCGCGTAGTCGAGAAAGGCACAGCGGTCGAGGGCCTGAAAATCGGAGACCGTGTGGGCGTTCCGTGGTTGCACTGGTCGTGCGGCGAATGTGAGTTCTGCCGCGAAGGCAACGAGAATCTCTGCGTCAAACAACAAATTACCGGTGTAACCGTGGATGGCGGCTATGCGGAATTCGTCAAGGCACCTGCGAGTCACGCCACCAAAATCCCTGATGGTCTCTCCAGCGTGGAGGCGGCGCCTCTGTTCTGCGCCGGAGTCACAGTCTATCGCGCGCTGCATCAAGCCAAAATTCAGCCTGGGCAGCGCCTGGCGGTCTTCGGTGTTGGCGGACTCGGCCACTTGGCGGTGCAAATCTCTAAAGAAATGGGAGCGACGATTACAGCCGTCGATGTCTCCGACGAAAAACTGGCGTACGCGAAAAGCCTCGGCGCGTCGGCGACGTTGAATGCCACGAGCACGAATGTGGCAAAAGAACTGCGGCGCGCCGGCGGCGTACACGTCGCCATAGTGACCTCCGCCGCAAAAACGGCATATGACACAGCGTTTCCGTGCGTTCGGGCTACCGGAATGTTGCTCGCGGTCGGCCTGCCCTCAGAGTCCATCTGCTTCCCGCCAATTATGATGGCGGCCTCCGAAGTCCGCATCCAGGCATCATCGGTTGGCACACGCGAAGATCTGCGTGGCGTGCTGACCATGGCGGCGGCTGGAAAGCTTCGCTGCCAAGTAACCTCGCGCCCTCTCGCGCAAGCAAACCAAGTAATGACTGAACTGCGAAAAGGCTCCGTTTCCGGCCGCATCGTACTCACCCCGCGCTAAAGCATCCGCTCACGCCGGCGGCTTCAGCACGGTCATCCAAAATCCCGATGGCCCCCATCAGTTTTCGTATTGACGTTAGTAACTCTAATGTGATACCTACGCTCACAATTCGTGAGAAATGGGGTTGGGGTGACCCATGCATCGCCAAACCGCGAAGAGTTGTCCGCAAAGGGTGTCTCTCAAAGCGAGCTGCGTAACGCGGGAGGAGGAGCCATGAGAGGGATAATCTCATTCATAGCTATCTTGGTGGTGGCAGTGTGTTTGCTGGCGACTATTCCGGCGCTGTACGCCCAAGGTGTGGGCGACTCGGGAAGTCTGAGCGGGACAATCGCTGATCCCACGGGGGCCTTAATCCCCAAAGGCAGCGTGACGGCAGAGGACGTGGCCCACGGGGTGCGCGTCACAGTCGCCGTTGACGGCAATGGCCAGTATCGCTTCTCGAACCTGCCTCCGGGTACTTACGACGTCACCGCGCAGATAGCCGGATTCCAAACGCTCGTGCAGAAGGGCGTCGTTATCAACGTGGGACAGGCGGCCAATCTCGATTTCCACATGAAAGTGGCCACGTCAACCGCGCTGGTGGAAGTGTCGGCGGCACCGCCGGTAGTCGAAACAGAACGCGGGAGCCAGGCGAACACCATCACTCAAAATTACATTGAGAATCTGCCGATTGACCGCCGCGACTACCTCAATTTTACCCTGCTGCTCCCGGGCGTTTCCGATTCTACCCGGATAGCGGATGACCAGGATTTTCGTGTTAAGCAAACACCGCAGAGCGGACTTTCCTTCTATGGCAGCAACGGGCGGGGAAATAGCGTGACCGTTGATGGCGGCGAAACCCAGGACGACGCGGGCGGCGTGCGTCTCACCGTGAGCCAGGATGCAGCGCAGGAATTTCAGGTCAACCGCAGCAACTATGCCGCCGACCTGGGCGGAGCGACGGGCGCCTCCGTGAACATCGTCACGAAATCCGGCACGAACGACGTGCACGGGAGCGTTTATAGTTTTTTCCGCAATAGCGCGATGGATGCGCGCGACCCGTTCGCCTTCACCCAAGCGCTCGCCCCAGGAGCAATCTTTGATCCGGCTACACCCGATTCTCTGGGTTCGCCGATCAAGGACTCGCTGGCGCGCTATCAGTTCGGCGGCAACGTGGGTTTTCCTATCCACAAAGACAAGACGTTTGTCTTCCTTGCGTTCGAAGGGCTGCGCCAGAATTCGCAGAATGCCGTTCCGCTCCTGACCAATACGGATGTTTTCCGCCCGACGGCCGCTCAGAACACAATTTTCGGTGCGCTCGCCGCGCAGGGCGCTACGGTCGTGCCTTGTATCAATAAACCCGACGGTACGATAATGAGCTTGCCTGCGAACATCTGCGCAGGTGCGCTCCAGACCGCGCTCACGACCAGCCAGCTTACCGGCCTTACCCCTGGACAAAATGCCATCAACACCTATCTCGTCGATCAGCTGGAATCCAACGGCGGGCTCTTCAACTACAACACGCGCCAGTACCTGTTTTCCGGACGCCTCGATCATCACTTTAGTGAAGCGAACTCGATCAGTGTCAGTTACAGGTACGGACACGACTTGGAAGAGAATCCCGATGTACAATCTCTGACCGGCTTTTCTGCCGGCAGTACCATTCACAACTATGACAACAACCTTCAAGCCGCGTGGTACCACGTTTTCAGTCCGCGCACCGAAAACGAATTCCGGTTTCAATGGGATTACAACAGCTTCAACGTAATCCCCAACGAGCCCGCACAGGTGGGTTTGCAAATCGCCAGCTTCGCGAATAATCTGGGCACCAACATCTTCCTGCCAAATTTCACGATCCTTCGCCGCTACGAATTCGCGGACAACGTCACCCTGATACGCGGTACCCACACCATCAAATTTGGAGGCTCCGAACTACTTCGCGGCAATCACTCGGAATCCCACACCTTTTTGCCAGGCCGGTTTGTCTTTGGTCCGCTCCCGGGGGTTGCTCTGAGCCCCTGCCTGGCAAACCCCAATGGTGCGATCACCGCGAATCCGCTAACTGCGGGTTGCAATCTACCAGGCACATTAAGCCCTGCGGAGATCAATTCCCTGCAAGCAGCCTCCTTGGGAGCGCCGCAGGTTTATCAGCAGGGCTTCGGAAACCCTGACTATCCCGCCTATACCCGGCCGCTATCGGGCCTCTATTTGCAAGACTCGTGGAAAATTACCTCCAGTTTCACTTTGAACTACGGACTCCGCTATGAAATAGACTCGCAATATCGTCCATTGAATACCTACTATGGCGACATCGCCCCGCGTCTCTCCTTCGCCTGGGATCCCTTCAAAGATCACAAGACGGTGATCCGCGGCGGCTACGGGATTTTCTACGGGCCCGTTGATGCCCAAATTCCCCAAGTTGACTTGAGCCTCGGAGTCCTCAACAAAAATAGAAGCACCGTCGAAAACCAGCACAACAAGGCGCAAGTTCCCGATCAAGTCAACAACGCGGTCGGAACTTGCGGGCTGGGGGTCACGGCATTGGGTCCTGCGGGCGTCATAGTCCCTGGCACTGGCGCCAGTCCTTGCAACCGCTTCATTTCCATTTACGTGGATCCGCTCACAGCGGCTCCTCTTCCATTTCTACAAAACTCCGCAACGGTGTTTCAGACTCTATTCGCGGCGGGCCTGATTCAGTGTACGGCGCCCACGGCTGGTAACAACGCTTGCATTACGCCACAGTCTTTGGGCCCCATCGCGGCGGGAGGGGGTTTTCCTCAGCCACTAGGCTCCGGCATTTTTGTTCAAAGCACCGGCCAGCTTTCGCCGCTCACCGTTCTGTTCAGCAACCCGCCCAACTACAAGCCTCCTTACTCCCAACAGGCGTCTCTCGGAATCGAACGTGAGATCACCCCTGGGTTCTCGGTTTCCGTAAGCTTCATTTATTCCCACACGCTCCGGCTGCCGGTCGCGATTGATACGAACCTGCTGCCCTCAACGCCGATGAGCACTGTAACCCTCGCGAACGGGAAGACCGTTTCCTATCGGAATTGGAACCTCCAGGCAGCCACCGACCCGCTCGGCGGCACCGAAGGCCTGCCTTGCGCGCCGAATCCGTTCGCTTGCTTTGTGAATCCCCTGATTGTTCAAAACAACCAATACACTTCCGCGTCTTCGGGTCTGTACGAGGGCGGCATTCTGGAAGTCCACAAAAGGTTCAACAACAATTTTTCCTTCTTCGGAAATTACACCTACAGCAAAGCCTTCGACACGGGAACCGATTTCAACACCGACTTTGGCCCCCAAGACCCTACTCAATTGAGTTTGGATCGCGCTCTTTCAGAATTTGACGAACGGCACAAAGTCGTGCTCGCCGGAGTGATTAACAGCCCCTGGAAAAGCGCTATCTTGTCCGGCTTCCAACTCTCGCCGATTTTCCAGTACCACAGCGGCCATCCTTTCAATTTGCTGGCGGGCGGAGCCGTCAACGGAAACAACCACATTACCAACGAACGTCCCATTGGAGCCCCGCGCGACACCGGCCTCGGTCCAAACTACGTTGACTTCGACATGCGCTTGAGCTGGCAGCACAAACTGGGTGAGAAACTCAGTCTGCAACTCACTGCTGAAGGCTTCAACATCGCCAACCGCACGAATTATGCCAGCGTGAATAACGAGGTGAGTCCGCTGTTCGGCTTCGCCCCCGGGTTCACCACCTTCGACGTCCATGGAAGCAAGGCGCTCTCGCCCAGTACGCCCCTCGGGTTCACCTCAGCGCTGCCGAAACGCGAGATTCAGTTGGGCGTGAGAATGAATTTCTAAATTTGAGAGGCTGCTGTAGCGGTTCGAGATTTCGGGAATTGCCGGCTCTGTGCACGAAAGTTTGATCTGCTAATTGCATCGCTCGAGGATCCGCGACGCGACATTCGAAGTGAAAGGAGGGTTGATATGTGGCAACAGCTCAAAAATAGAGGGTTTCTCATCGTACTCATCGCGGTTCTGATTTTTTCCGTGGCGCAGACATCGCGCGCGCAAGCAAGCCCGACGACGAGTACAGGATTCCTGAGCGACGGTGCGACTTACCTGATGGAGGTTCCTTCCGACTGGAACGGAACCCTGTTTCTCTACAGCCACGGTTACGTCGTCCCGGGAAGCCCTAATCCTGCCACGGACGTAGGCGATCCGGCCACGCGTGCTTTTCTGCTCGCAAATGGATTCGCTCTCGCCGGCTCCTCTTACGCCACAACCGGCTGGGCGATTCACGAAGCGCTCGAAGATCAAATCGCGGTGCTCGACCTGTTCGATTCGATGTTCGGCCATCCGACCAGCACAATTGCGTGGGGACATTCCCTGGGCGGCATCATTACAGCGGGCCTGATTCAACGAAACCCGAAACGCTTTAGCGCCGCGCAACCCATGTGTGGAGTGCTATCGGGCGGAGTGGCCACCTGGAACACCGCGCTCGACGGCGCCTTCGCCTTCGCAACGCTCGTTGCGCCTGGGACCGGGTTGCAGCTCGTCAACATCACGAACCCCGACGCAAATCTGACGCTGGCCGAAGGAGTTCTGGCCGGCGCACAAGCGACGCCACAGGGCCGTGCGCGCATCGCACTCGCAGCAGCTTTAGGCGACCTCCCCGGCTGGTTCGTTCCCACTTCGCCCGAGCCGTCTCGGACTGATTTCGCAAGCCAGGAAGCAAATCAGTTTCTGTGGGATCAGCAAGTTGATTTTCCCTTCGTCTTTGCGTTCCGCGCCGAGCTCGAAGCCCGCGCCGGTGGAAATGTCTCATGGAACACTGGCGTGGACTACCGCAAGCAATTCGAAAAATCCATCAACCGCGACGAGGTATGGGCTCTCTATCAAACGGCCGGCCTCAGCCTGGAAGGCGACCTCGACGCGTTGAATGACGCGGCTCGGATAAAGGCGGATCCAAGCGCCGTTGATTACCTAAAACAGAATGTTATCTTCAACGGCCAAATTGACATTCCGGTTTTGACCATGCACACCAAGGGCGACGGCCTGGTCGTCGTCGAAAACGAGTCGGCGTACAAAGATGTCGTTGACCGTGTGGACGATAACCGTCGATTGCTGCGTCAAACCTTCGTTGATCGCGCGGGGCACTGTGCCTTCACTCCCGCCGAAACGATCGCCGCGGTTGAAACGCTTCTGGAGCGCTTGGAAACCGGCCACTGGCCCAGTATTGACGCGACCCCGCTGAACAGCGAAGCCGCCCTGCTCGGGCCAGCTTTCAACATCTTTAGCGTGAACGGCATGATCGTTCCGGTCTCGCCCGCTTTCATCGATTTTACTCCGGCTCCCTATCTGCGCCCCTTTGACGCGTTCACACACCCATGCGGTTCTCGTGGTAGGGACGGCGACCACGATTGCCGCGACGATGACTCTGCGTTCCTTCAAACGCAGTGAGCGGTTACACCGCGGACGGTTCCGGAAGCCACGCATGGCGTGACTTGCGCAAAAAGCTCGGTGGCTGAACGAGGGTGCGCTTGGCGACGGCAAGTAGCGTTAGTAGCTAACATATGATATACACTTGCATATTATTGGAAGTGAGGAATCGTCGGGCGCCGTGGCTCGCGACCTAAGGGGCATGCACCTGTTCGATCTCAAAGGCCGCGTCGCCATCGTCACCGGTGGTTCGGTTGGCCTTGGCCGTCAAATGGCCGAAGGTCTCGCGGAAATGGGCGCGGATTTGGTTCTTTGCGCGCGCAAGAAGGAGCGCTGCGTCGAAGCCGCCGAGGAATTGCAAAAACTCGGCGTGCAAGTTCTTGCGCTCGGCTGCGACGTCAAAGATCCCGCGAGCATCCAGGCGGTTGCTGATGCCGCCATGAAACAGTTCGGCCGCCTCGACATTTTGATCAATAACGCCGGAACTTCCTGGGGCGCGCCGGTGGAAGCAATGACGCTCGAGCAGTGGAAC
>Ga0208603_1000155_pt1 | contig 11236 bp, 7 predicted proteins | sample MicForSoSWNC24_M_FD_188001 | JGI IMG/M metagenome (GOLD analysis project Ga0208603, IMG submission 188001) | Forest soil microbial communities from Harvard Forest Long Term Ecological Research site in Petersham, Massachusetts, USA - MetaG HF008... | ecosystem: Environmental > Terrestrial > Soil >... | reverse complement strand
TTTCTGCGTGGCGGCGTCGTGGCAAATCAGGTTCTCGAAAATCGCAAGCACGTGCTGGCGATACTGCACGATCCTCTCCAGTACCGGGCGAAGCTGGGGCTCGCGCACCGTTTCGCGGTCCCATTTTGCTAGGACTGTAGCGGGGACTTGAATATCCTTCCGCAATTCCTCCGCCGAATGGCCGCGCAGGAATAGGCCGTAGAAAAAGGCCGCCTCCCGCTGCGGGAGTTCGAATTCCGGCAGCGTCTCTTCGATCGGGTTTGCCAGTGTCGCCATAACGGAAAACCGCAGTTTACAGATTTAAAAGCCGCCGTCAAGAGTACACGGCGCGAAAGTGCAAATAAATGTCCAGCGGCGGTGAAACATTGGACGTCGCCTGTGGAACCAAAGTTGCTCCCAGATTAAGATCCTGTTTCAAGCGGGTTCATGGCCTGCGGTTGCCCGCAACTTTTACCGCAATCCCGTGTTTCATTATCGTGGCCAGTAGTTCGGCGTGCTCTTTGGGACACACGCCAACTGCCAGACCGCGTATGTCTTAACGCTGTACCCCCACGAGAGGGCTCGGGCCCCCGAGCCTTCTCTCATTTTCATTGTCAGCTTGACTACGTCCAGAAAGCTCGTTGTCAATTCGCATCCGGTTCAATCAGGGTGAAATTTCCGGCCCGCCGCAGCGTTTAAGATAGTAGGAGCCCAGTTATGAGATCGAAAATCTTCAACACGAAAGTCGCGGTGATCGTCGTAGCGGCCGCAATAGGCTTGCTCACGCTGCCCGCGCTTTCGCAGCAATCGCAAAATTCGCAACAATCGCCGGCGCGAAATCAAAATCACGACAGCATGCCCGGCATGGACCGGGGCAGCATGCAGCATGGCTCGGACCAGAACCCAGACGCCGCCAAAGCCGCCAACGACGCCATGTCCGATCACGATATGGACATGGGCGCGCACATGTTTATGACCGACCTGCGTCCGGCAAATGCCGCCGATCAAAAACGTGCCGCCGAAGTTCTCGCGGTTCTGCGTCCGGCCATCGAACGGTACAAAGACTACCGCGTCGCGCTCGCCGAAGGCTTCCAGATTTTCTTGCCCAACGTTCCGCAGCCCCACTATCACTTCACGAATTACGCCTATGCGTTTGAAGCCAGAGGCGAATTCAACCCAGCGCATCCGACATCACTGCTCTACAAGAAAACGAAGGATGGCTACGAACTCGAAGGCGCGATGTACACCGCTCCCAAAAGCGCCACCGAAGATGATTTGAACGCGCGCATTCCGCTCAGCGTCGCGCGCTGGCACAAACACGTGAATCTCTGCTTCCCGCCGAAGGGCGCCACGTTCCAGCAGGTGGACCAGAAAGAATTCGGATTCCGCGGCGCCATCGCTACGCAGGATGCCTGCGAACAAGCCGGCGGCCGCTGGTACCCGCAAATCTTCAACTGGATGGTTCACCTCTACCCCTACGAAACCGATCCAGCGAAAATTTGGGCGCACTAAATCTGACAAGTAGCGGGACGCGCGGAACTTGACTACGGATTATTTGCCTTCGAGGAGAACTTCCACTCCGTAAGCGGCAAGGTCAATGGAACTGACATCAGCCCCGCCCTGCAACGCCTTCATCGCACGAGGCAGCGCCACATGCTGCGGCGTCTGCAAAAAATTAATCACGTCGAACACACTTCCGCGTGCGCCTTCGCGCCGGCAAACCTCGATACCGTCCGGCACGGGACCAAGCGCCGGAACAACGCCGCTTTTCTGCACCATCCATTTCCGCCGCCCCAGTCATCAATTTGTCGTCGAGCCGATTAATTAGGGTCAAATTGGTGATAAGTGTGGACTGGGTCGAGCCGGGACTGGGAGGTCAGCTCGAACCGAATTTCGCCCGGCTCTTGGCGTGGCACGCCCAGAAGATAGCCTGAGCTTGGCCAAAGGAACAGCATGAAATCCGGCTAGCTTTTCGCGTCGACTTCACGCAAACGGGCAGCTGCGTCTTCCGGTGTGATGTCCCGTTGCGGCGATGCGAGTAATTCATAACCCACCATGAATTTCCGTACGGCGGCAGAGCGGAGCAGCGGCGGATAGAAATGTGCATGGAAATGCCACTCGAGATGGGGCTGGCCATCGGTGGGACGTTGATGAAAGCCCATGGAGTACGGAAAAAAAGTTTCGAAGAGCTTGTCGTAGCCCGAAGTCAGGCGTCGCAATATGTCCGCCAAAGTGTCCCGCTCGGAGTCCGAAAATTCGTCCAGGCTGCCAAAATGCCGCTTACTGATCACGATCGTCTCGAACGGCCACACAGCCCAAAACGGCACGAAGGCGGCGAATTCTTGGTTCTCGCAAACGAGGCGCTCCGATTGCTTCTTCTCTATCTTCCAGTACTCGCACAACAAACAAGACCCGTGTCGACGTTGGTAGGCCAGCAAAGATGTTTGTTCCTTGGCGGGTTCGTTGGGTACGGTGGTATTGGCCCATATTTGGCCGTGCGGGTGCGGGTTGCTTGCTCCCATCATCGCGCCGCGATTTTCGAAAATCAGTACGGAATTGATTGTGGGATCGCTTCCCAGTGAACGGTATTGCTCGATCCAGACATCCACTACGGCACGAAGCTCGGCTGCGTTCATCCTTGCGAGCGTTAAGTCGTGTCGCGGAGAAAAACAAACGACGCGGCAAATGCCTCTTTCGGCGCTGGCAACCAGCAAGCCTGACAAATTCTGCTCGTGAGGTTGACCGGCAAGGCGCAGCGCAGCATAGTCATTCTCAAAAACAAATGTTCTGGCGTATGGGGGATTATGCTCGCCGCTCGCGCGCGTATTGCCAGGACACATATAGCACTGCGGATCGTAGGCCGGGACATTTTCGGGCGATGCAGGCTCGGTCTGCCCTTTCCACGGCCTTTTGGTGCGCCCAGGCGAAACCAGAACCCAGTCTCCCGTTAGGGGATTGAGACGGCGATGAGACTGTTTTTCGAAATCAAAGGACACGACAAGCTCCGGACAAGATCAATGCCCACAACGGAAATAACCACCGACAAGTCGTTCATTGCAGCGCTTCGCGCGCCCCGTCCGAAGCCTGAAAGATGTAGATGTCCGATTTCTTCCCGGTGGCCTGCTCGTACCGCTGCGCGAGCGAGCGTCCGAATTCTTCAACCTGGCTACGCGGTACCAAACTAATCGTGCATCCGCCAAATCCGCCGCCGGTGATGCGCGAGCCGTAAACGCCATCCTGCTCACAGGCAAGCTCGACCAGCATGTCCACTTCAGGGCAACTCACTTCGTAATCGTCACGCAGGCTACGATGCGATTCCCGCATCAGGCGCCCAAATAATTCCGGATCGCCGCGTTCCAGAGCGCTCCGCGCGGCGATTACGCGCGCATTTTCGCTGACGACGTGGCGGGTCCGCCGGTAGACGACCTCCGTCAGCGATTGCGAAAAACGCTCGAGGTCCATGAGAGTGAGGTCTCGCAGCGCTCGCACCCCGGGAATTTCGCCCGAGAGAATCCGCGTCGCCGTTTCGCAATCAGCTCGCCGGGCATTGTACCCGCTGGCAGCATGATCGTGCTTCACCATGCTGTTGCACACGACGAACTGGGCGTCGGGGAAAAGCGGGAGCAGCTGAAATTCCAGGGAGCGGCAATCCAGCATCAGGGCGTAGTTCGCGTGTCCGCAGCAGGCAATCATCTGGTCCATGATTCCGCAACGCGCGCCTGCGAATTCATTTTCCGCTCGCTGGCAAATTGTCGCCAACTCGACCGGATTGACCGAAAGTCCGGACGCTGCTAGCAACGCGAAGCCCGCCGCTACCTCTACGGATGCCGACGAAGAAAGTCCGGCGCCAATCGGAACCTTGCCTTCGACCAAAAGATTGGCGCCGCAAACCTTTTGTCCCGCCAGACGCAAACTGGCCGCAACCCCGAGAACGTACGCGCTCCAATGTCCCCGGACGTGCAGATTTGTATCCCGCAAATCCATTTCCGCATGCGCGGATAGATTTCTAGAGTAAACGTTTACTTGGGTGTCTTCCCGCGGAGCAGCCGCGACCCATGTGTACATGTCCATGGCCACGGGCATCACAAATCCATCATTGTAGTCCGTGTGTTCGCCGATCAGGTTTACGCGGCCTGGAGCGCAATAGACTCGGGCATTTTGCCCATACAGCTCTTTGAATTGGTCCTGCAGAATCCGAGCCTGTTGCCGAACAAGATTCGATGACGTCACGTCGCTTCCTGCCAGAGATTTCGTTTCGGTTTCGAACTCGAGATTAACACTGAATTCATTCAATTTCAGGTAGATGGCGCAAGCGCAGGCACGTTCACAAGCCGCGCCGCGACCAACGCCAGGCGCGCTCCAACCTGCGACGAATGGTGAATTGGCGTTGCTACTGACCCGCGAAATATGCAATAAAATCGGGCCGGCGTGCCCCCCGCGTTTATCAGCGCGCTCGCCTGCAAACCGAGACCTCATAGCGGGAACAAGGACCCTAATCTTGCCCAAGCATGCCAGCGATCGAGCACTGGGAAAGTTCGTGCTGGGAGTTGATATTGGCGGCACGAAAGTGGCCGCCGGGCTAGTGAACTTGCGCGGAAAAGTACTGCGGGCAGCACGATCTCACATGATTGCGCGGGGGAGCGCGGAGCAAGGATTTCGCGCCGTGCAAGAGGCGATCGATGCCGTCATGATGCAAGCCCCCGAAAAGACCGTCGGGGCGATTGGCGTATGCTCGCCAGGATGGGTGGACTCCCGAAGTGGAGTGCTGCTAAGCGCGGCGAATTTGCCCTGCTGGCGGAATTTTCCGCTGGCGCAAAAAATCGAAAACCACTATGGATTGCCCACGAAGCTGGCCAATGATGCAAACGCAGCGGCTTTGGCGGAAGCCCGGTGGGGCGCAGGCAAGGGATACGACGGTGTTTTCTATGTGAGCCTAGGAACCGGTATCGGCACGGCGCTGGTTTTGCAGCGCGAGATTTACCAGGGGCGAGCGGGCGGCGCAGGTGAAGGTGGCCACATGACCATTAACTTTCGTGGTCCGCTCTGCGGCTGTGGCAAGCGCGGCTGCATCGAGATGTATGCCTCCGGGACTGCAATCGCGAAACGTGCTCGCAGCCTGCTGCGCCACGGCCGCACAGGGCGTTCTCGGATGCTGAAAATGGCAGGCGGTGAAGTTTCTGCTATCACTACAGAAATTGTGAGTCGTGCCGCATCGAGCGGCGATCCTCTGGCAAAGAAAACCCTAGAAGAAGCGGCTGAGCATCTGGCGATTTGGCTCGGCGGCATGATTGATCTATTGGAGCCCGAGGCGATAATTCTCGGCGGCGGCCTGGGCCGCATGATGACTTCTTTCCGCAGCCACATTTGGCACACGCTGGATCAGTGGACGGTCAATCCGCACTGGCGGGACGTCCGAATTGTGAGTGCGCAATATGGACCTGACTCCGCGCTCGTGGGTGCAGCCGCACAGTGGTTCGGGCAGCGCGAAAACTAGCTTCAAAAACCGACTCATGGCAGCATAGGCACAGGTCCACAGGGATGTTGACCCTTGGGCTCCGCGCGGCAGCGGAACATTCGAGCCGGTCGTCGCTGCAACTATCACAGAGTAGCTTGAAACCAAATGCGACTCTGCCTCGTCGGAATGTAATGCACCTATTTGCCCCAGATACGGATTTGCGAAGGGCCAGCCGGAACCGGGCCGCTGCACACCTGACGGACAAAATGTAGCTCTATTGCCAACGTATTAGCAGGTTAGAAACGAACCGATAAGATCTAGGTTCATTCACTCAATGAGGAAACACAGTGCCCGATAACCATCCCAAAATTGCAACTTCGGACAGCCCTTCCACCACTACGACGGCTGCTCCCTCCACCGGAACTGCTCCGCCTCCTAAGCCGAAAAAGACGGAAACGCCGCACGAGCACCGAAGCTATCGCTGGATATGGATTGTGGTGATTCTGGTACTAGCCATCGGCGGCCTCACCTACTACCGGAAGCAGCAAGCAGCGGCTCAGGCCGCTAAGGCCAAGGCAGCGGCCGCGAACCGCAGCGTTCCGATCACCACAGCCACGGTGCGCCAAGGCCCGATCGGCATCTACATCAATGCTCTGGGAACGGTCACGCCCGTCTATACGGCGACCATCACCACCCGCGTGGATGGGCAAATCGTCAGTGTCAATTATCGCGAAGGGCAAATGGTCCACAAGGGCGACGTGCTGATCCAGATCGATCCGCGCCCCTATCAAGCCGCGTTGACGCAAGCCCAGGGAACACTGGCGCACGATGAAGCGTTGCTCGGCGAGTCCCGCATCGATTTGGACCGTTACCAGCTGGCATTTAATAGGAACGCCATCGCCAAGCAGCAGCTCGACGACCAGACCCAGACTGTTAAGCAAAATGAAGGCTCGGTGAAGAACGATCAAGGCACCGTCGCAGTCGCAACAACGAATCTGGACTATGCCACGATCAAGGCGCCCATTGATGGTCGAGTAGGTCTTCGCCTGGTGGATCCCGGCAATATCGTTACCGCCGGCAGCACCACAGCGCTTGTAGTCATCACTCAGCTGCAGCCGATCACCGTGATCTTCAGCGTCGCTGAAGATTACCTCCCGCAAATTCAGAAACAGTTGCGCCAGGGATCCAAAATGTCCGTGGAAGCATTTGATCGTGCCCAACAAACGAAGCTGGCCACCGGGTCCCTTCTAACGCTGGATAATCAGGTCGACACCAGCACGGGCACCGTGAAGTTGAAGGCAATTTTTCCGAATCAGGATACGGCTCTTTTCCCTAACCAATTTGTGAATACCAGATTGCTGGTGGATACGGAGCAAAATGCCTCGCTCGCGCCGACAGCGGCGATTCAGCGAAATGCCCAGGGCACTTTTGTATACCTCATTAAGCCTGACAATACTGCTGCCATGCAGCCCGTCACAGTCGGCACGACCGACGGAAGCGTCGCTGCGGTGCAAGGATTGCAGCCCGGCCAGGTGATTGCGGTCGCTGGATTCGACAAACTCCAGGACGGCGCGAAAGTGTCTGTCAGTAATGCCTCGGGCGGTCCAAATGCGCCCGCAAACAGTGGGTCAGGGACGGGCGCGGCTACGGGCTCGAGTGCGAAGGTGCGGGGCAACGGAACTGCGTCTTCAGGATCAGGTAGCGGCAGCGGAGGAAGTCATCAGTGAATCCTTCTCGCCCATTTATTATCCGGCCGGTCGCGACGTCACTGTTGATGGCCGCGATCCTCTTAGCCGGCTTTGTGGGATTCACGCAATTGCCTGTGTCGGCGCTTCCCGAAGTTGATTACCCCACGATTCAAGTCGTCACATTCTATCCCGGTGCGAACCCCGACGTGATGGCCTCCGCGGTGACTGCCCCACTGGAGAGACAGTTTGGTCAGGTACCGGGCCTGAGCCAGATGACGTCCACGAGTTCCGACGGCAGTTCCGTTATCGTTTTGCAGTTTTCATTGCAGCTCAATATTGACGTTGCGGAACAGGAAGTACAGGCAGCCATCAATGCCGCGCAATCGTATCTGCCCGCCGATCTCCCTACACCGCCGATCTACAGCAAGACGAATCCCGCGGACACACCTATTCTGACCCTCGCTCTGACGTCCAAGACCATTCCACTTCCGCAAGTGGAAGACCTGGCGGACACGCGCCTGGCGCAAAAGATCGCTCAGTTGCCGGGAGTCGGACTGGTAAGTATTAGCGGCGGCCAAAAACCCGCCGTGCGCGTACAGGTGAATCCCACCGCACTATCTTCCTACGGGATCAACCTGGAAGACGTTCGGACCGCATTGCAATCTACGAGCTTGAATTCTGCGCTGGGAAACTTCGATGGTCCTCACCAGGACTATCAGATTGACGCGAACGACCAATTGCTTACCAGCAAGGAATTTGCAAATGTGGTGATCGCTTACCACAACGGCTCGCCGGTGAAACTGTCGGACGTAGCCAATGTGGTGGACGACGTTGAAAACATCAAGCAAGCCGCGTGGATGAACGAAACGCCCGCGGTGATCGTCAACATCCAGAGGCAACCCGGCGCCAACATCATTCAAGTGGTGGATCGCGTCAAAGCCCTATTGCCGCTGCTGCAATCCAACTTGCCCGCCGCCGTGCAAGTCACCGTACTGACGGATCGAACGGTAACCATTCGTGCATCGGTGAAAGACGTGGAATTCGAATTGATGCTCACCGTTGCGTTGGTGGTGATGGTCATCTTTCTATTTCTCCGCAATGTTCGCGCCACGATCATTCCCAGCGTGGCAGTTCCGCTATCGCTGGTGGGTACGTTCGGCGTGATGTATCTGGCGGGATACAGCCTCAACAACCTTACTTTGATGGCTTTGACTATTTCTACGGGCTTTGTCGTAGATGACGCCATCGTCATGATCGAGAACATCGTCCGCTACATCGAGGAAGGTGACGATCCCCTGCGTGCGGCGTTGATTGGATCCGAGCAAATCGGGTTCACGATCGTTTCGCTGACGATTTCCTTGATCGCCGTGTTGATTCCGTTGCTGTTCATGGGCGACATTGTGGGCCGGCTCTTCCGCGAATTTGCCATCACGCTCAGCGTCACGATCCTGGTTTCCGCTGTCGTTTCTCTTACGCTGACGCCGATGATGTGTTCTCGCCTGCTGAAGCACGATCCAGAGGCCCAAAACAAGCGGTTCTATCAAGCGTCCGAGCGTGCCTTCCAGAGAATCATTGATTTTTACGGCCGCACCTTGAAGTGGGTTTTGAAACACCAGGTGGCCACGCTGATCGTCGCGGTCGCGACGCTCATTTTGACGGTCATCCTTTACGTCATCGTGCCCAAAGGCTTCTTCCCAGTGCAGGATACGGGCATCATTCAGGGGATATCGGAAGCCACGCAAACCACTTCATTCCCCTTGATGGCCCAAAAACAGCAACAGCTCAGCGCCATCATCCTGAAGGATCCGGCCGTTGAAAGCCTTTCCTCCTTTATAGGAATTGACGGTACCAATACCACGCTCAATAGCGGACGAATTTTGATTAATCTGAAGCCGCTTGAAGAGCGGGGAATCAACGCCTCCGACGTGATTCGCCGTTTGCAGCCGGAACTCGCCCAAGTGGACGGTATTACGCTCTACATGCAGCCGGTTCAGGATCTGACCGTGGAGGACCGCGTCAGCCGTACGCAATATCAGTACACGCTCGAAGATCCTGATTTGAACGAACTGAATCTATGGACCGCAAAGCTAGTGGACAAGCTGAGAAAAATGCCTGAGCTACGCGATGTAGCTACCGATCAACAAACGAACGGCCTTGCAGCCGCGCTGGTGATCGATCGCGTAACGGCTTCGCGCATGGGGATCACGCCTTCCACGATCGACCAAACACTTTACGACGGTTTTGGCCAGCGGCAAGTGACCACGCTTTACACGCAGCTGAATCAATACCACGTGATTCTGGAAACGATGCCGGATTTCCAAAAAACCCCCACCAAGCTGCAGGACATCTACGTGCGTTCCGCGCTGGCGTCGTCATCGCTCACTACGTCGCCCACTAGCACGGTGGTCACCGCCAGCACTGCTTCAGGCAGCGCGAATTCAAGCCCGACCCCTGCCGCGACCAAGTCGGCGCCGAGTTCGGGCTCGGCCACTCCCGCGGCTGTTTCTGCGCTGAATGGGGCTGCCGTGCCACTTAGCGCGTTCACACATTTCGAATCAAGGACCGCGGCGCTATCGGTTAATCATCAGGGCCAGTTTCCAGTTGTTACTATCTCATTCAATCTTGCCCCGAACGCCTCGCTGGGGGAAGCCACTCAAGCAATTGATAAGGCGCAGCAGGAAATCGGCATGCCCTTGAGTGTTCAGGCCGCATTTCAGGGTACTGCGGCGTCGTTCCAGGCTTCGCTGAGCAATGAGCCGCTATTGATTCTGGCGGCTCTGGTTACGGTTTACATTGTTCTCGGCGTTCTCTACGAGAGCTACATCCATCCGATCACGATTCTTTCCACGCTACCGTCCGCGGGAGTGGGAGCAATTCTGGCTTTGCTGATGTGCGGCCAGGAACTGAGCGTCGTTGCGCTGATAGGAATAATTTTGTTGATCGGCATCGTGAAAAAGAACGGCATCATGATGATTGACTTCGCTTTGGAAGCGGAACGAAAGCACGGCATGAGTTCTGAGGACGCAATCTACGAAGCATGCCTGCTGCGCTTTCGTCCCATCATGATGACCACCATGGCCGCTCTTCTGGGCGGCTTGCCTCTAGCTCTGGGGTCCGGAATTGGTTCGGAATTGCGCCGGCCGCTAGGCATCGCAATGGTAGGCGGCTTGTTGCTTAGCCAGGTGCTCACACTCTACACCACGCCTGTGATTTATATTTTCTTCGATGATTTGGCCAAGAGAGTGTCGTCATATCGCGCCGGTCATGGAAGCGCCGAGTCGGTTCCAGCGGATTAGCCATGAGTATTTCCTCTCCATTCATTCACCGGCCGGTCGCGACGACTCTTCTCACGATAGCGATTGCCCTTGCTGGGGCTGTCGCCTTCCAGGTACTGCCGGTGTCCGCGCTCCCGCAGATCGACTTCCCCACGATTTCAGTCGCCGCCACGTTGCCGGGAGCCAGCCCGGAAATCATGGCTTCCTCGGTGGCCACGCCGCTGGAGCGGCAATTCGGGCGCATTGCCGGCGTCACGGAAATGACGTCCTCCAGTTTTCTCGGCACCACCAGCATCACTCTGCAGTTTGACCTGAACCGGAATATTGACGGCGCCGCACGCGACGTGGAGGCTTCGATCAATGCGGCGCGAAGCTATCTTCCCGCGAACCTGCCCGCGAATCCCACGTACCGCAAGGTGAATCCTGCCGACGCGCCCATTATGATTTTGGGATTGACGTCGAACGTCTACGATCGCGGCCCCATGTACGACGCGGCGTCCACGATCGTCGAGCAAAGACTTTCGCAAATTCAGGGGGTCGGACAAGTGAGCGTCGGCGGCAGCTCATTGCCCGCCGTGCGGGTCGAGTTGAATCCCACCCAATTGAATAGCTATGGGCTCGGACTGCAAGACGTTAATGCGATGCTGAGCCGCCAAAATGCGAATCTGGCAAAAGGGCAGATCACCAATGGCGAGACGACTGCTGATATCGTCGCCAACGACCAGCTTTTGAAGGCGGATTATTACAAGGACTTGGTCATTGGGTATCACAACGGCGCGGCCATAAAGCTTTCCGATGTCGCTGATGTTTACGATCAGGTGGAAAACATACGCGCTGCG
>Ga0208603_1000154_pt1 | contig 11282 bp, 5 predicted proteins | sample MicForSoSWNC24_M_FD_188001 | JGI IMG/M metagenome (GOLD analysis project Ga0208603, IMG submission 188001) | Forest soil microbial communities from Harvard Forest Long Term Ecological Research site in Petersham, Massachusetts, USA - MetaG HF008... | ecosystem: Environmental > Terrestrial > Soil >... | reverse complement strand
CTGGTGGCATGGCGTTGATCGGAAAAAGCGCACGTGGGGAGCATAGTGCGGCGCGGATTATTCTCCGTTGACTTGTGGTTGTCAATACGAGATGCAGCAAAGCGCTATTCGTTTTTTGGGTGGACCGGATAACGAGGCTGAATGGCGTGCAGGACCCGAAATGTAGAAGGCCTAGAATCGAATCGTCGTGGACCGAACGCAGGGAATGTCGGTAAGCACGTTTTGTCCCGCTAAAAATCAGAGGGCGGCTAGGTGAATCGCTGGCTGCCATCCTGCTCCGGGCACGGAGGTCAATCAATGGGAAGGCGGCGGCTTGCGAGGAATCCTTTCATCGCACACGGCGATTTGGTAAATGAGTGACGCTGCAACAGCGGCGGATTGCTTCAGGTCGTCCTCGAGGATGTGGTCGTAGGTGTCCATATTCGTGTGAGGAGCCCGCGTGTTTTCGCCCTCCATATAGTCTCGTATCCATTGGAAGGCGGGCAGGCCCACTTCATCAAACGGAGTATGATCCGTGGCCCCGATGTCAGCCATAGACAATGTAGCAGCGCCCAGATCCGTGTATGGATCGAGCAACTCGCGGAAAACCGGCCGGGCCGCCTCGTTACCTTGCAAGTACAGTCCACGAATGCGGCCGGTACCGTAGTCGAAATTGAAATAGGCGTCGAACTTTTCTTATTCCGGCTTGAACTCGTAGCGCGCACGAACGGGCTGGTCCTCCGCTGCGCTCACTTTCCGTCCGAGGTGGGTGGCCACGTAAGCGTGAGAACCCAGTGTTCCCTGCTCCTCCGCGCTCCACAAACCAATGCGGACGGTGCGCCGGGGCCTCAGCTTTAGGGATTGCAGGATGCGGATAACCTCCAGCGCAGTGGCTGCGCCCGCGGCATTGTCGGTGGCGCCGGTGCCTGAGTGCCAGGAATCGATTGAGCCACCCACCATCACCACTTCGTCTTTCAGATCGGTGCCGGGAATTTCGGCGATGACGTTGTGGCTCATGGGGTCTTCATCGGAGAAACGCACGGCGATGTTCACTTCAAGCTGAACGGGGATTCCGCGGGTCACCTGGCGCACGATTCCGTTGTACTGCTCGGCGGCAACGCTGACCTGAGGCGTAACCGCCGGCTTGCTGAGATCCCAGGCGTGCGCGCGTTTTTCGAAGGGCACATCCGGTGGATAAGGTACGGTGGCGGAAGTTACGTAGACAGTCCCCGCGTCCCGATAGGACGGCTGCATGACAACTGCGGCGCCCTCGTCCTGGATCAACTGCCATTTGCGATAGTTGAGTTCTTCTGCCGACCGCTGTTCAGGCGTGAATTGGAATGGTCGAGGCTCGCCCAAAGGTCGGGCGTTGGCAAGACGTAGCAACTCTTCATCCGTTTGGCGATGCGCCGGAGGGTCGAACAGAGGATCGATGTGCCGGGCCGGCGAGAAGAGGACAATCTTTCCTTTGAGTTTGCCCTTGTAATGATCGAGGTCGGCGACAGTCTTGGCATCGAGCAAAACGACTTCACCGCGGACCACGCCGTTCGTGCCAGGACTCCAGGCTTTTGGGTAGGCGATGAGCGGGCTGAACCGGGGCGAAAGCACATTCGCCGTGAAACCCTCCAGCGACCAGCCACGGCCAAACGGTCCCCAGGCTTCAAGATGCGCGTTCTCAAGGCCCCAGTCGCGAAGTTTGTCGCGAGCATACTCCTCAGCTCGCTTCAGGTTGGGCGAGCCCGTCAAGCGTGGGCCGGTGACGTCGGTGAGGTAGCCAACCATTTCCATGATTTGCGAGTGATTCAACGCCGTATCGCGAATTCGGTTGGCTGTGTCGAGGTCTATTTTCTCCTGCGCTGCGGCAATGCCCGTGGTGAGGAGAACGATGGGGCACAAGAACGCAGCGAGGGTTCTTTTGCGGGGACGAGGAAGGTGCACACGCGTTGCTTCCGACATCACTAACACTCCTTGCATGAGAATCTCTAATTGTAGGAAGACGAGATCGTGATTGGAAGTGTTAACAAGGAACGTCATCCGAGTTGTGGGTTCTGCGTCTTGCCCGCCATGCTCCGCTGGCCATTTCGGGTCTAAGGAGCCGGCGTTGTTATGAGATCACTGGCGTGAGGGGGTCGAATTGAGAGTAAAAATCGCAACCTTTCTTTCGGAAACTACCAGCGCTTGCTGGAAAATCCGCGCATCAATCGCAATTCCGATGTTGCAATTCCGATGTTGCGTTGACTTGTCTATTCGAGGCACCTAAGATGCGCAGCAGAGACTTGGGTTCGACCTCATGTTGGGCAAAATGCTGGGGCACTACCGGATTGTGGAGCAGATCGGGGCGGGTGGGATGGGGGAAGTGTACCAGGCTCACGACCAGCATCTGGACCGCGATGTCGCCATAAAAATCCTACCTCCTGCGATTTTGGCGGATGAGATCCAGCGCAAACAATTTCGCAGGGAAGCGCTGCTTTTAGCCAAGCTCAATCATCCTTATATTGAGACCATTTACGAATTCGGCCACGAGGATGGCGTGGATTTTTCAGTGATGGAGTTGATTCCCGGGAAATCACTCGCCGCCATTTTGAAAGAAGGTGCATTACCCGAAAAAGTTGTGCTACGCCTGGGAGCCCAATTTTTGGAGGGTCTTTTTGCCGCTCATCAACAGGGCGTCATCCACCGGGATCTGAAGCCAGCCAATTTATTCGTTACGCCGGAGGGACGAATAAAGATTCTGGACTTTGGGCTGGCGAAATTGGTGCATCCCGAGAATGCGGCGGACCTAACCCGCAGCATCACCATAGACACAGGAACAATTTCAGGCACTGTGCCGTATATGGCGCCGGAGCAATTGCGTGGCGAGGCTGCGGACGTGCGCGGCGACATTTACTCGGCCGGCGCTGTGCTGTACGAAATCGCCACGGGCCGGCGTCCGTTTCCGCAAACTCAGGGACCGCAGCTCATGGGCGCGATTCTACATGAGCCGCCGACGGCTCCCCGGGCCGTGAATCCGCAAATTTCTGCAGGCCTCGAAAGCGGGATCCTGAAGGCGCTCGAAAAAGTTCCGTCGCAGCGCTATCAATCCGCTGCAGAGCTGCAAGCGGTGTTGGAAACGTTGGCGCTAGGTGGGTCTTCTGAATTGCCTCGCGAAAAAGCGTCGGGCGGAACGTCGCTGAATGCGGCACGCGCGGACACTAGGGACACATATCCGTTCGGTCTCAAGGTTTTTGGCCTAGCCGCGATCGCAGGCATATTGTTTGCGGGATTGTTTATTGGACTGAACGTGAAAGGCTGGCGCGACCGATTGTTACATCGGGCGCCATCGTCAGATGCCGCCGACGTTCCCATGATCAAGGGACGGCCTTCCGTCGCGGTTCTGGGTTTCAAGAATGTCTCCGGACGGCCCGAAGAAGCGTGGGTTTCCACGGCGCTCTCGGAAATGTTGACCACTGAGCTTGCCGTGGGCGAGCAACTGCGCACCGTTCCGGGCGAAAACGTGGCGCGAATGAAAATTGATTTGTCGCTACCAGATGCGGACACGTACGGAAAAGATACCCTGACCAAGATCAGAAAGAATCTGGGCACGGATGAAGTTGTTCTAGGATCCTACGTTCCGCTCGAAAAAGGTCAGATTCGCGTGGACCTGCGCTTGCAGAGCACCGCCGATGGCGAAACGCTGGCGGCAGTATCGAAGAAGGGCACCGAGGAGCAACTCGATGAGTTGGTGAGCGGCGCGGGGTTGGAGTTGCGGGAAAAATTGGGCGCAGGAGAAGTGTCAAGCGTGGAAGCCGCCACGGTGAAGGCGTCGCTACCGTCGAATCCGGACGCGGCGAGGTTGTATGCGGAAGGCTTGGCGAAAATGCGCGTGTTCGACTATCTTGCCGCGCGCGATCTGCTGCAAAAAGCGGTCGCCTCCGAGCCGAGACACGCTCTGGCGCACGCAAACCTGGCAGCCGCGTGGGCGAGCTTGGGCTATGACGAGAAAGCGGCCGCCGAAGCCAAACGAGCGTTTGATTTATCTTCGAACCTGTCGCGTCAAGATCACCTTTTGGTGGAGGGCCACTATCGCGAGACCACCCGCGAATGGGACAAAGCCGTAGAGATTTACAAAACGCTGTTCGGTTTTTTCCCCGACAATGTCGAGTACGGACTTTTGCTGGCGCAGGCTGAAATTCGCGGCGGGAATGCAACAGAGGCTTTCACTACGGTGAACTCGCTTCGGAAGCTTCCCGCGCCACAGAATGATGATCCCAGAATTGATTTAGTAGAGGCGACCGCGGCGCAGTCTGTTGCCGACTTCACGCACCAATTGACGGCCGCAACGCAGGCGGTGAACAAAGGCCGGGCCACAGGCGCGCGCCTTCTGGTGGCGCGAGCATTGGTCTACCAAGGCATAGCGCTTCGCAAACTGGGAAGACCGAAAGAGTCGCTCGGGCTGCTGGAAGGGGCCCGACAGATCTACTCCGCGTCGGGAGACAAGAGTGGAGTTGCCGCGACGCTGAACAGCAACGCAAATACCTTGGCGGACCTGGGCGACGTGCAGGGCGCGAAGACGCAATACGAAGGAGCCCTGGCGATTTATCGCGAGATCGGCAACACGGTGGGAGCCGCTAAGACGCTGGACAACATCGGAAGCGTGATTTCGGACGCCGGAGACGTGGAGGGCGGGAAAAAACTTTCGGCGGAAGCGCTCGCACTGCTGCAGGAGACCGGAGACAGACACGACATCGCGAACACGAGCAATAATCTCGCAACTTATTACGTGTTGCAGGGAGACCTGGCCGGCGCGACGAAACTTTTCCGTCAATCGCTGAAGCTTCGCCAGGAAATCGGAGACAAGAGCGGCCAAGCCGGATCGTTGAGCAATCTCGGCGAACTGCTCGGGCAGCAAGGCGATGTGGCCGGCGCGAAACAGGCCTTCGGCGAATCGCTGCGGATTCATCAGGAGATCGGCGAGAAGGAAGCGACCGTATATCAGCTGGACGGCCTGGGAAAAGTGCTGATGGATAGCGGAGACTTGGCTGGAGCGAAGCAGCGCTTCGAGCAGACGCAGGCGGTGGCGCACGAGACGGATGCTAAACCGCTGCTTCCGGCCGCACTCGGCGGGATGGGAGAAGTCTTGGTGCAACAGGGAAAGCCGAATGATGCGCGCAAAGCCTATGAGCAAGCGCTGGCGATCGATAAGGAAATCGGCTATTCGCAGGAGTCAGCCGAGATCGGCCTCGCCCTTGCAGAGCTTGATATCGAGGAAGGACGCGGGGCCGAGGCTGAAGCCTTGATCCAGGATGCAGTGAAAGTGTTCCGCGCCGCGAAGTTAAGCGTCGATGAAATCACGGCGCACACCATGCTCGCGCGATCTTTGCTTGCCATAGGGAAAAAAAGCGACGCGCTAAAAGAGCTGGAGTCGTCCCGATCGCTTGCGGCCAAGACTCAAAATCGCCTGGTCGCCTTGGATTTCGCGATCACCGAAGCGCGCGTTCTCGCCGCCTTGGGCAGGGCTGCCGAGGCAAACAAGGTTCTCACGCCAGCGCTTGCGGACGCGCGAGCGCGAGGGCTCGTCCGTTATGAGTTCGAGGCTCGTCTGGCCGCGGCCGAAATCGAATTGAAGTCTGACGCCACTGCCGAAGCTGTGAAAAATCTGAGGGCGATTGAAAAGGACGCGGCTGCGAAAGGGTACGTACTTGTTGCCCGCAAGGCAGGCGCAAAAGCCAAATTCTACGCTCCCTAATTTTTTGGCGAATCTACGGAAGTTCTCGGTCGACGTCCGGGGCTTTGTTGTTCTCTACTCGGTAAACCGCCCTCGCAAATACCGCGAAGGGCTTGGGTTACAGCCAAGGTGTGGAAGCCCAGCAGGGATCCCCGAGAAAACAACAAAGGATGGCCATCATGACGCGGCTCTGATGCTGGCGCCCAACTCCTGATTGATCGTGCCGGCTCAGACGGTCGACGCAACACTTGTTTGAAGTCTACTCACAGGAGTCTGGAAACCTAAGGTCTTTCTGGGACGTTGATTCAAGCGCAGCGAGACCTGGTCGAGCTGCGCTAGAGAAAAGGCGGACAAGTCGGTTCCTCGAGGGAAGTATTGCCGCAACAGTAGATTGGTGTTTTCGTTCGTGCCGCGCTGCCAGGGACTTTGCGGATCACAGAGGTACACTTTCACATCAGTGGCACTGTAAACGCCTTGTGCTTGGCCATCCGGATGGAACTCGCCGTTCCTGCATCATGGCCCGGAAATGCGGTTAAGACACCGCAATAAACACAAACACCCGCCGAAATGTTACTCAGATTCTGCGAAATTATTCGCTAACCCGGGTCCGCGGCCTTTCGTCGCCCCGCCATGAGTCGCCTAACCGCAGACTTCTCAAATTTCCCTATCGTCAGAGCTTGCGCGAGATAACATCCTCCGATAGCCAAGTGCGAGAGCCCGATAACAACTCTGACACAATGATTATAGTTTGCGGCATACGCGGCACATTTCGACCAGCCTCAATGGCCTACAGCACCGCGCTGGCGTTTTGGTCCCAACCGTGAAGTCGATTTAAACTAGCCTTCAGTTCCAGAAGCGCCATCAGCGTAAGGGCACCGACGAAAATCACGAGCAAATCAAATGCTGTGCGCGGATTATTGGGATTAGTCATATTCTCTGGCAGCGTCGAGTATGTGTACGATGATCGCGACAAGCCTCTCGATGCGCACCACGGCGTTTATCAATCCTTCGCTTTCGGAGTTACGCCTACAGCCCTGGGATCGAGCGCCGACTTCGTTCGTTTCCTAGGGCAAACGTCGTTTTATAAGCCCGTCCGGCCATGGCTGGTGTGGTCCAATAATTTTCGTCTGGGTCTGGCCAAACCGTTTTCGGGCTCCGCAGTTCCTTTGAGAGGATTATCACCGTCTATCTCAGAATGCCACGATCTCTCGTTGAGGGTGACAAGGGTCTCTCGGCTAGAACTGGAATCGCGCGGCGAGTTGCACCACTCGCGGACCTCCGCCGCCGAGACCAGGATTGCCCTGCGCGACGTCAGGGGTCTGAGTTGAAAAACAGCCCGGACAATCCGCGAGCGGCGCTCCAGGATTTATCACACCACCAGGTAGCGCGAACTGCGGATGGTTGAATATATTGAAGAATTCGGCGCGAAGCTGGAGGACCAGCCGCTCGGTGAGATGCGTGTCTTTTGTAACCGAGAAATCGATATTCCAGAATCCCGGGCCGTACACTGCGTCGCGACCCAGATTGCCGTCTTCTCCAGCGGGCGTCGCGAACGCAAGCGGGTTGATATAGCCATTCGCTGGACTTCCGCTCAGAATCCGTGGGACGCCGGGCACAACGTCGGGACGCTGACGCCCATTGAACCCCCCACCGGTAATGATACCGATCGGTTGCCCTGACATTGCAGTGACGATCGTATTGAGCTGCCAACCTGACGCAAGTCTGTTTGGAAGGCCGCTCCAAACCGGAACCCCGAAGTTTAGGGCGGCCGTAAACCGGTGGCGGGCGTCGAAAGTTGAGGGCCCTTTCTCCGCTTTCAGATTGTCGGAGTCCTGTGGGAACGCCGCCGTGGACCCATTGAAATCAATGCCGTCGGAAGCTCCGTCGAGCGATTTAGAAAAGACATAGGAAGCAAATCCAGATAGACGATGCCAATTCACAAAGCGCACCTGAGTCTGCAGGGAGTTATACGTGGAGTCTGAAATGGTGCTGAACACTGCCACCTGGCTGTAGTTTGGATTCAGCCCGTCCTGATTGGCATCGTAGAGGCGGGTGAGGCGCGTTCCCTTGCTTCCGGCGTAGCCGATCTGGAATGCAACGCCATGCACAACTTGCTGCTGGATGTTGAGATTCCATTCGCTTACGTATGGGGTGCTCAAATTCCGAGGCGTGACGAAAATGCTGTTGGGGCCCGTTGAGATCGGGCCGAAAACCGTGCCGGTGCCAGAGCCATTGAATGCACCTTGGTTGTAGTCGAGGGAAACAACCGGCAGAGGTCCGATCGGATTCGTGGCAAGTCCTGCAGAATTCGTAAAGTTCGCGATCAGCAGGTCCTGTGGAATGTAGTCGTAGTAGAGTCCGTAGCCCGCCCGCACCACGGTGTTCTGAAACGGAGTCCAGGCCACGCCCAAACGCGGTCCAAAATTGTTTAGGTCGCGCCTGTATGCACCATCGAGGCCGCCACGGCCAACCACCTCGAGCGTCGCTGTGGGAAAGTTTGCCGGAGAAAGGGCCCCGGAAGGAAAGTTCGATAGCAGATCATTTTTCTCGCTGATCGGGCCGAAATATTCCCACCGCAAGCCGTAAGTCACAGTAAGGTTGGGGCGCAGGCGATATTCATCTTGAGCGAAGAATGAGACGCCATTGTTGTAAGTGGTGCGCTGCGTATTTCCGGTGTTGGCGGAAGCAGACGCGTTCCCCAGAAAAAATTCAGTAAGGATGTTTACCTGGTCGCTCGTACCCACCGGTACGTCGCAGCCGCTCGGAAACGCGGTCGGATCGCACGTCGAAAGGCTGAAAAGGCCGCGCTCGAAGTTGTCATTAAACGCGCTAACCCATGCGCGGCGGAATTCGCCTCCGAACTTCAATGTATGGGTGCCATGAACCAGGGTGTAGTTGTCGAGAATCTGGTAGTTCTGGCTAACACGAGCGCGCGGGATGCTGAAGACGGTGGCGCCCAGATTCTCGAAGATGCCGGAAAAATCAAACTCCGGCAATCCGGTGTGCCCGGTGCCGAAATCCGGGATATTTGGATTCGGGTTCAGCGCGTCGAGCGACGTGAAAGAATTGCGGAACCGCGTGTAACCGAAGCGGAGTTCGTTCGTGCGAGTGCCGCTGAGCGCCGAAAGCAGGCTGGCCGAAACCACCTGGACGCGCGTCGGCGAAACCTGGGCAAAGGGCGCCAGTCGCGAACCGGATCCGAATCCGCCAAGCGAGCCGAACGGAAATTGCTGCCTGTTTTGGCCAAACGCATAGCGGACAGCGAAGGAGTTCACTGAATTGAACTGATGGTCGAGTTTGAGAATGAAATTGTCGAGATTGTTGAAGTCGTTGACGACGCCGGCCACCGAATTCGAGCCCGGCGGGGCCAGCGGAAAGTACGAAAGGATCGCCAGTAAAGGCGTCACGTTGATGGCCGGATTTGCCGTCTTGGCGAATCCTTCCGCCTGCGTGACGTCGTTCGAATTGGGAACGGAAAGATTGAAGTTCGAGCCGACGCGTTCGCGTTGGCCTTCGTAGGCGCCGAAGAAAAAGGTCTTGTCGTGAACGATCGGGCCGCCGAGCGAACCGCCGAATTGGTTGTTGATGAACAGCGTTTTCGGGTCGGCATCAGGGTTGAAGAAATTCCGGGAATCGAGAGCCGAATTGCGGAAGTACTCGAAGGCGGAGCCATGCAGCTGATTCGTGCCGGACTTCGTGATGATGTTCACGGCGCCGCCACTATTGCGTCCATATTCGGCGGGAAATTGCGATTGCAGATTGAATTCCTGGATTGCGTCGACGGGAAGAAGCGTGGCAGGAGCTCCGGTAATTCCCACCTGGTTGAGCGCAGAATTGTTGAACCACGGGTCGTTGTTGTCCGTCCCGTCGAGCATGTAATTGTTCGAACGGTCGCGATTCCCGTTGATATTGAATTGCCCGAAACCCTTCTCAGTGCCTGCGACGCCTGAGCCTTCCACCGTGACGCCAGGAACCAGCGCGACGAGCTTTCCGAAATCGCGGCCGTTCAGCGGCAATTCGGCCACGAGTTCTTGGTCCACGGCTCCGCCAAGCACATCCTGCGAAGTCTCGAGGATCGGCGTCACTGTGGTTACGGTGACACTTTCGCCCCGGGCTCCGATGGAAAGGGTGATATCAAGCGGCGTTTCCAGGCCAACCTGAACGCTAACGGAGCTATTCGTGAATTTTCCGAAGCCCTTTGATTCAGCTTCCACTTGATAGGTCCCTGCGGGCAGCTCGGATATGACATACCCACCGTCTTCAGCCGTTGTGGTAGTGCGCGCAAGGCCGGTGTCGCTATTCTTTGCGACCACGTTCGCGCCGACAATGGCCGCGCCGGAGGGATCGCGCACAACGCCACGGATCGCCCCGCGATAAGTCTGCGCATTCGTCGATGGAACCGCAGACAAGAGGCATGCCATGAGCGTAGCAGCGATCAAGAAGGCGAGACGGAAATTGGCTGGCACCGATCTGTGGTGACCGACTTTAGGGTTTTGAAGTGCGTTCATCGTGAGGCTCCTTGGGTCGTCTTTCGTTGAATGAAGATCGATACGGTCGGAGTCACCTTGTACGCCTTTGAAAAATCCTGCTGGTTGAGCGCCACGCCAACCCGCCCACGCGAGTCGATGTAAAGCAGTGGCTGCCCGACGGGGACGGCCGCAAACGTCTTCACGAACGGAAACGTGAACGGCTTTCCTCCAATTGTCAAATTCACCGCGTCGCCAAGCGTGTAGCCGAGCTGTTTGAAATCGTCGCCTGTGATATCCGTAATCAGGCTGCCAAAGGGATCGTCGAGCCCGATCACTTCGCCCGTGATACCTTTCGCGTCGATCTTTGCTTCGCGTGGTTGCAGCCTAACCAGGTCTTTTATTTCGGGACCGACGAGCGTCCAATCTTCGCCCGCAGCAAGATGCGCGGCCGCGGGCGAAAAAATATCTCGACCGTGGAATGTGGACGAAATTTTGTCGCCGATCATCCACGCGGTATTCGTAATCTCTCTCGCGCCTTCGACGCCGTCGCGGTCGGCGACCGGCGTGATCAGCCCGTTATCGGGCAGCACGAAGACCTGGCTCTTTTTCGTTTTGACGACGACCGCTTTTCGCGAACTCCCCACAGTCGGATCAACAACCGCGAGAAAAACCGTCCCGGCAGGATAGTAAGGCGACACGCCGCCGAGAAATCGCGCTCCTTCCTCGATCGAGAATGGCGTCACCTGATGCGTGATGTCCATAATCTGAACGCGCGGAACGATTCTAATGATGACGGCCTTGCAGATGGCAACCGCGTCGTTTGCAGTGCCAAAATCCGTCATGAAGACGATGGTCGGACGAGTTTTTGGCTTCTTGGCCGTTTCCCGAAGGGTTCCCAAGCCTCGACAGCCGGTAAAAGAGAATGTAAGCAATACCGCGAGGTAAATTATACCTAGCCGATTACTTCGAGAACGCATGCTGCTCCCCCAGATGTCTTCGGCGAATGCATCACGGGGCGATTGGACGACCGCCCAATACCGTTTTGGCGCATCGGATGTACCTGACGCCGGAACGATTCAGCGAAATCGCACCTGCCGGAAATTTGCGAGATTATAACCCCGGAATCGGGG
>Ga0208603_1000153_pt1 | contig 11304 bp, 11 predicted proteins | sample MicForSoSWNC24_M_FD_188001 | JGI IMG/M metagenome (GOLD analysis project Ga0208603, IMG submission 188001) | Forest soil microbial communities from Harvard Forest Long Term Ecological Research site in Petersham, Massachusetts, USA - MetaG HF008... | ecosystem: Environmental > Terrestrial > Soil... | reverse complement strand
GCATTGATTTCGTCCTGGGTGAGCAATTTCCGGCCAGCCCGCTTACCGACGTCAATGCGCTCGGCGGTTGGAGCAATGAGCGCAAGTACTTCGCGGCTGACTAGCGCATCGTGCAGCACGATATTCGCGCGACCGAGGATCTTCGTCGCCTTCACGGTGAGTAGTTCGGGATCGCCCGGCCCGCCACCGACGAGATAGACTTTGCCCTTCATCGGGAACCCCCGTTGCCCTTCGCGCGCACTGTTTCGTGCAGATATTTGTCGAACATTTCGCGGCTGGCAAGCTGATGCAAGAGTTGCCGCGTTTCTTCCGGGTCGTCATTCTTGGCGCGGAGGAACCGTCGCGCCGCGCCCAGCCAATTGACCCAGGGTTCGTATTCGGGTCCGAACTGGATTTCGAGTTCACCGCGCAAGCGCTGTGCGAGCGCTGGGCTCCGCCCCTCGGTTGAAATCGCGATCTGCAACGCGCCGCGGCGCACCACCGACGGATAATAAAAGTGGCAGTAATCGGGATCGTCCACCGCGTTGCAAAGAATTCCGCGCGCTTCGGCTTCGCGGAAAATTTCGTGATTCACTTCGATCGCGGAAGTTGCTGCAACCACCAGATAGGCGCCGCTCAGCTCTTTGGCCTCGAATATCTTGCGCAGCCATTCGATTTGGCCTTCGCGCGCCTGCGCTGCGAGAGATTCGGTGACCTCGGGCGCGATCACGCGAACCTTAGCCTCCGCAGCGAGCAGGCCCGGGATCTTTGATTCCGCGATTTGGCCGCCGCCCACGACGAGGCAGAGCCGGTCACGAAGCTTCACGAACATGGGAAACAAGGACATGCGCTAGCCCTCGACTCCATGAGGCACCGGACCCGCAATCGCATCGCGATCGACGGGTTCGGCCCAATCGCCGGCCAGCAAGGTACGGATTTCGTCGTTGCTGTGGCGCGCAAAGAATTGCCGCAAGTTCTCTCCGCGATTGTGATCGCTGTCGAAAGCCTTCAGCAGGCGCTCGATGGCATCGGGCACTTCGACGGCGGCGCAACGGTAACCGATTGGCCGGGCGATCGCTGCGAACTTGCCAACCGCGCCACCTACGCAGAAGTAGTAAGCGTCCACCGTGCGGCCGTCCACCTTAACCTTCTTGCCTTCGAGGCCGATGTCCGCAATCCAGTGCTGCCCGCAGCTGTTGGGGCATCCGGCGATATGCAGCTTCAACTGCTGATCGAAACCAGGGACGCGATCTTCGAGAGCCTCGACGAGCCAACGCGCGAAACCTTTCGTTTCGGTAAGAGCGAGCTTGCAAAATTCCGAGCCGGTGCAAGCGATCGTCCCGCGTGCGAATACGGAGGCAGCGACAGGCAGGCCGGAAGCCTCCAGCCCCTTCGCGACGGTAGCGGCGTCTTTGTTACGCAGGTTGACCAAAACCAGGTTCTGCATGATGGTGGTGCGCACTTCACCGCCGGCGAAATGATCGGCAATTTCCGCGGCGGATTTCAATTGTTCGGCAGTGATTCGCCCACGCAGTACGGACGCTCCGACGTACGAATATCCAGGCTGCTTCTGAGCGTGTATTCCCACATGGTCGCGATAGGCGTCTTCGGGAATCTGTTCGGGCTCCGCCGGATCCAGCTCAAATCCGATACGCTGGTGCAGCTCGCTGAGGAAGGAATCCGCCGTCCAGCCGTGATTCAGAAAAAGAAATTTCAAGCGCGCTCGCTCGCGACTGTGGCGGAGCACTTCGCTCTCGCGAAAAATCTCAGCGACGCCGCGGACAACTTGTACCGCTTGATGCTGCGCGACGAACGCGTTCAAGCGAACGGCCAGATGAGGTTCGGTGGAAAGTCCCCCAGCCACGCGTAGGGAGAAGCCCGTCTCGATCACGCCCTTTCGGCGACGAGTGGTGGCCGTCAGTGCGACGTCATTGATTTCAGGATACGAGCACCACAGGTGACAACCCGTGACCGAAACCTTGAATTTTCGCGGCAGATTGTAGAACTCGGAATTGCCAGCGAGCTGGCGCGTCAGCTCAAGCGCGATCGGCGACGCATCGCAGATTTCGTCGGCATCGAGACCTGCCAGCGGGCATCCCGTGATGTTGCGCACCACATCGCCGCAGGCACCCGTGGTGGTGAGTCCGACGGAGTGAAGACGATCGAGAATTTCCGGCAGCGATTCGATCGTCACCCAATGCAGTTGAATATTCTGCCGGACGGTAATGTCGGCCACGCCGCGTGCGTGCTGTTCGGCAATATTCGCTACAGCGCGCAATTGCGGGCTGCGCAAAATGCCATTCGGAATCCGGATACGCACCATGAAATACGGCGTCGCTTTTCCTTCACCGCCGGCGCCGCCGGTTACGCCGTGGCCGTCACCCTGCGTGTAGATTCCCCAGGAGCGAAAATACGTTCCGAGCCACTCAGGTGGAATGGAATTATGGCCCTGCCGCGCAAAACCCCGAATCTCGTCAATGCAGTCCCAAGCGTTCTTGGCCCGTTTGAGCCGTTCGACGCGTTGTGCTTTGGTTTCTTTGATCTCGGTCATGATATTTGAGCCCCAAAAAACAAAAAACCCACCAACCAGGTCATCTGGCGGTGGGTTGAGAACTTGAAGTTGGATTGCGACTTAAGTCCTAAATCTCCTCTCGCCAGAAATGCGCGCCATACAACACGCGCAACATGCACAGCATGCGCATCGACAGCACTTCATCTGGCAAGCAGTTAACATTACAGCTCCACAGTACTGAACTTGATTCGATGCGTCAATCCAAAAAAAGAACGTGTCTCATTTGGCGCGTTAATGCAACTCGCCGTTGTGACCGTAAGTTCCGATGAGCCTCGCGTTGGGCAAAGTGCCTCTATTCACGGCACTTGTCCGCCGAAGCGACGCCAACAAATAGTTGTCACATCACCCTCCGGGAGTTATGCTGCTGCCGTGATTACCCGGGTTACTCACCGGGCTTGGAACCGACCCAGTCCCAGACTAACAATCCAACCCGTTCCCAATCCAATACCCGCGGGGCAGGCGTAGTAGAAGAAGGTGCGGTTGAAGTCCAAATCCTATAGGAGGTAATTCGGGATATGAGCAAGTCAAAGAAGGCTCTCGTCGCTGGTGCAGCGCTCGCAGGATTGCTGGCCGGAACCGGCACAACGATCCAGGCGTCCAATCTTCTCTCCGGCACGCACTTTGCTGCGCAGTCGGACCAGAAGCCCGCTGATACCAAGGTGAAGGAAAAGCATGCTTGCAAGGGTCAGAACTCCTGCAAGGGCAAGGGTGGATGTAAATCGAGTGACAACGGCTGCAAAGGCAAGAACTCTTGCAAGGGCAAGGGTGGTTGCGCGACCGATGGCTCGAAGATGCCTGAAGAACCGAAGAGCTAATCGTTTCAACCTCGCAGTGTCTGGTGGGGAGGGCCGGACTGCAAACGCCGGCCCTCAACACCTTTCAGCCTCAAGCGGAGCCAGGAATGCCAGCCAACCGGTTTAACGGCCACACAGATTTCGGGATTGGGATCGGCTTACGCGCCCCTCATTACCATCACCTCCTGACGTGCAAGCCCGTAGTGGATTGGTTCGAAATCATATCCGAGAATTTCATGATTGACGGCGGACGTCCGCTGCGCATTCTGGATCAAATTCTGGACCAATACAAAGTTGTGCAGCACGGCGTCTCCATGTACTTTGGCTCGGCGGAAAAGCCGAATCGCGAGCATCTGCGGCGGCTGAAGGATTTGGTGCAACGTACGAAGACTCCCTGGCTTTCGGACCATTTGTGCTGGGGCAGTGTTGATGGACGCTACACTCACGATCTGCTTCCGATGCCTTACACTTTCGAAGCGGCCCGGATTACAGCGCAGAAGATCCGCGAAGTCCGCGACTTCCTGGAAGTACCCGTAGTCGTGGAGAACGTGAGCAGCTACGCGGAATTCCACGTTTCGGAAATGACGGAATGGGAATTTCTGAACGAAGTGGTGGAACGCGCGGACTGCGGCGTGTTGCTGGACGTCAATAATATTTACGTTTCGTCACAGAACCACAGTTTTAACCCTTTCATCTACGTCAACAGCGTCCCCGCCGAACGCGTCGCGCAGATTCACATCGCTGGACATTCGAAATACCGCAAATACATCTTGGACACGCACGACCATCCGGTGATTGATCCCGTGTGGAAGTTGTACGCGCGCGCCATCGAACGCATCGGCCACACTGCGACGCTGCTGGAATGGGACGACAGCATTCCCTCGTTTGAGGAAGTACATGGCGAAGCGCTAAAAGCCAATCGGTTCTTGGCGACTGCGTCGCTGGCGGCTGCGGTATGAAGCTGCTGAGCCTGCAACGCCGCATGGCCCGCGCCGTGATGATTCCGCTGACGAATTCAGAGCGCATGCGAACAGTAGCGCCAGATGGCCGTTCGATGCGCGCCGTCGCTTCCCAGATCATCAAGCCTAATGACCGGCTCACTTCCTTCGAGCGCCTTGAGATTTACAACCGGCAATATTGGTTTCGCGTGCTTTCCGGTTTCGCCGAGGATTTTCCAGGATTGCGAGCAGTGCTTGGCGGACGCCGGTTCGACGCGATGGCAAAAGCGTATTTGACCGATTGCCCTTCGCAGTCGTTCACTCTGCGCAATCTTGGTTCGCGGCTGGAAGGCTGGCTGCGGAAGCATTCCGGTTGGGCGGGCTCGCGGCAACACCTGGCTGTGGATATGGCGCGCTTGGAATGGGCGGATATCGACGCGTTTGACGGCAAAATGGAAACGCCTCTGAAGCCGGAAGACTTGGCTGGGGCTAATCCCGCGAAGTTGCGTTTACGGTTACAGCCTTACGTGAGCCTGCTCGACTTGCGTTACCCGGTCGATGATCTGCTGCTGGAAGTGCGGAAGGATGCCGACAATCTGGATGTTGCGAGCAACGCGTTCAACGAGAGGCGCAAGACCAAGCGCGTCAGCGCGGTGGCCAAACTTAAGCCTAGCCCACTTTATTTGACCGTGTATCGCCTGGATGAAGATGTTTACTTCCGCCGGCTGGAGCGCGAGGAGTTCTTGATTTTGTCAGCCCTTCAAGCAGGAAAATCTTTGAATGCTGCGATTGATGTTGGACTGCGGAAGAGCCCACTAGCCCCGGAACAGCGGGCGGCCCCGGTGGAAAAGTGGTTTCGCACGTGGTCGGCGCTCGGTTGGTTCTGCCGGCTGGAAAAAAATCCTCCAAATTAAAGAAGCCCTTCGCGTTAGAGACCGGCGGAAAATGAGCGCTGTCACATATGAGCACTATCCAAAATCACATTCTGCGCCTTTACGATGGGTTCTTGCGAGCGGTGTCGAGCCTGCAGTCTCCATTTTTGCTGGCGGTGCGCGTGTATTGGGGCTGGCAACTCTCGCAGAACGGATGGGGCAAGCTCCACAATCTGCAGCACGTCACTGAATTTTTTGGGAGCCTCGGATTACCCGCGCCGGGTTTCACCGCCGCGTTTGTCTCCACGTTTGAATTTGTTGGGGGAATTTTGCTGGCGCTGGGATTGCTATCGCGGATCGCGGCACTGGGGATTTTCATTGATATGACTACGGCCTATTGGACGGCGGATCGGGAGTCCTTTTTGGCGTTCTTCTCCAACCCCGGCAAGTTCGCTAATGCCGATCCGTTCATATTCTGGTTTGTGGCCCTGCTGATTTTGATTGTTGGCCCCGGCAAGCTCTCGTTGGACACCTTACTGCGGCGGATGCTTCGGAAGGATGCTCCGGTTGGAGTAGGTCCGCCCGCAGCGTGATTGTCTCCATTGTCTGACACGGCAGTGGACAACGGCACGGAAAAACAAGTCTACCGCGGAGGCGCAGAGAAACCAGAACCAAGCAACGCAAGGCTGGGCCGCGCATCATAACTGTTGGGTCCAATGCGATTTCTTCCGAGCAGGCTCCCATCTACGGGTAAATTTGGCTGGGCCGCTCTCGCAATTCTCCTTGCAGTCCTTACTGGCATACACTTTATTGGCCCACGCGCTCGCGCGAATGACGAAATGACTTCCACGATACTGGTCGGAAACTCGCGAATTGATGTCGCAGTTGAAAAAGGCGATCTGCAGGCTTCCAAGGAAGACTTGATGAAGTGGGTCCGCTGGGCCGCCGAATCGGTCAGCGGATACTACGGCCGGTTTCCTGTTCCACATTTGCTGATTCGCATCATCCCGACCGATGGAAGAGGTGTGCGCGGAGGCCGAACATTTGATCGAGGGGACGGCGGGTTCATCTCGATTCATGTGGGGAGCCAGACAGATTTTGCATATCTAGCGAACGATTGGATGCTGACGCACGAAATGACCCATTTGTCGTTTCCTTCGATGGCGGACAACCATCACTGGATCGAAGAAGGAATTGCGACGTATGTGGAACCTATTGCGCGAGTGCGGGCGAAACACATGGACGCGAACGAAATGTGGTTTGAAGTAGTACGTGACATGCATCAGGGCTTGCCGGCTACCGGAGACGAGGGCCTGGATCACACGCATACCTGGGGACGTACCTACTGGGGCGGAGCGCTTTTCTGTCTTCTGGCGGACGTCGAGATTCATCGCGAAACAGGGAACAAAAAGGGATTGGAAGATGCGCTACGCGGAATTTTGGAGGCAGGCGGAGACATACGACGCGATTGGGACTTGGAAAAGGCGCTGAAGATCGGCGACCAGACGACTGGCGTTCCGGTGTTGGAAAACTTGTACGGTAAAATGAAGGACCAGCCCTACAACGTCGATCTTCCCGCCTTGTGGCAGCAGTTAGGGATTGAACGAGAAGGCGACAAGATAATTTTCATAGCTACTGCGCCGCTGGCGAAAGTGCGCGAGGCGATTACGTATGGGACGGCTGGCGCGTCGCTGAAGCCGGCGGCCGTGGATTCGAAAAGTGCGATGATTTTTGCGGGACGCACCGCGGCGATTTTTCCACCCGACAGATCCCACGATTAATTTAACCAGTGACCTGGTGCGGAATTAATTCAGACATCGCCCCGAGATGGTGCACAGCAAGCAGCGCCCTTACAACTCGTCCATTAGAGTCGATCAATCTTGCGTCGCGCGGGCTCCGTTGCGAAATTGTGCGAGGGCTTCGAGAATTTGCGCGCCGTATAGCTCTGCCTTACGTTCACCGAAGCCGGATACCGTGCGGAGCTGGGCGAGAGTGCGGGGATGGACGCGGCAGAGCGAATCAAGCGACGTGTCGTGCATGATGATGAACGCGGCGATGTTCATCTCTTTCGAAATTCTGCGACGCCATTCACGCATGTAGGCGCGTAGTTCGGGATCGACGCCATTCGCCGTGTGTTGACTGGCGCTGATTGCGAGTTGAGAGCGAGAAGCGTGATCATCAGCGCCTCTGTTAGGGGGCTTGGGGTTGGCTTTTGCTCCCCACCAGCCAGATCCGGAAATTCCTTCGTTTTGCGACCCTGTGAAATTAGCTTCCTTTCCCGCCGCAGATCGCGGGCCCCGCGTAAACCTGATTGAGGCCGCTGCCGTAGCAGCTGCTGCTCTCGCCGTTGCGGTAAGCTTCGCGCGGCGCTGCTTCGCTCGGGGCGCGGCAACCGGCTCGGTCAGCCACTTGATCTCGCAGCCACATACGTCGCAAGCGCCGCAAGATTGCCATTTTGGGCTCTCACCGAAATGCACGCAGATTTGACGGTGGCGGCAGCCCTTTGACTCGACGAAGCTGCGAACGATGCGATAGCGCTGCCAGCCTCGTTCACGCTCGGCCGGGTCAGTGACTTGCTCGATGAAATGCGCGAGCAAGCCCGCATCTTTCTTGCGCCACAGCAGCACGCAATCCGCGGGAAGGCCGTCCCGTCCTGCGCGGCCCGCCTCCTGGTAATACTGCTCGATGGATTTTGGCAGCGAGAGGTGGATGACGGCGCGGACGGTGGCTTTGTTGATGCCCAGGCCGAACGCGATCGTGCCCACCAGCACCGGAACTTCGTCGGACATCCACTTTTCCTGATTACGCCTCCGGGTGGCGTTGTCCATCTTGCCGTGATACGCGGTGGCGGCAATTCCCTGCTCCGCCAGAATCGCGACCGTTTCCTCGACGCGGGCAATAGTGGGCGCGTAGACAATTACGTTTTCGCCGGCGTAAATTCGCAGCGCCCTGACAAGCAGGGTGGCCTGGGAGCGCCCGTCACATTCCCTCACGACGTAACGCAAATTGGGACGGTGAAAACTTGCGATGTATTTGTGGGGCTCGCGCAGCGCGAGCTGCTCGACGATGTCATGTCGTACTTGCCGCGTGGCGCTGGCCGTGAAAGCTGCGATAGTGTGGTCGGGAAAATGCCGACGTAGGGAGCTCAGCTGCCGGTACTCGGGCCTGAATTCGTGACCCCATTCCGAAATGCAGTGGGCTTCATCAATGGTGAAGAAGGAAATCGGCATCCGCTGCAGCCATTCGATGGTGTCCGGGCGCGCAAGACGTTCTGGGGAGAGATACAGCAGGCGGTAATGGCCTTTGATGGCTTGACTCATAATCGCGGACTGCTCGGCGGCTGTGAGCGTACTATTCAAGAGGGCGGCGGGAATGCCCATTTGAGTCAATTGCGCGACTTGGTCCTGCATCAGCGCAATCAGTGGTGAGACCACGATGGCGGTTCGATCATCAAGTAGAGCCGCGGGCAACTGATAGCACAGCGATTTGCCACCGCCCGTGGGCATCACGACGCAAGTATCTTGGCCATCGAGCAGGCTGCGCACGATGCGCTCCTGCATTGGACGAAACGAATCGTAACCCCAGTAGCGTTGCAACGCCGGCAGGAGATCCATTTCCACGTTCACGCGAGCAGTATAGTCCATTCGCTGCCGCGCCGACCGAGGCCGATACGTGTACAATATCTCGCTCAACCGACCGCTATTGTTTGCCGCCTAGAAGGAGGCCTTCCCATGGATGCAAAGAGCACGAAAACCCCTGCCGACACCAGCCGCCTGTTTCTGCGCCACATTCTCGCGACCGTAGCCTACCGTGGTGCCAAAGCGTTACGCGGTGCCCCCAGCACTTTTGCCGATTTTCATGCAAACGAATCCTGCCGGACACCGGGCCAGATATTGGCGCACATCGGCGATGAGTATGATTGGGCGCTTTCGCAAGCGAAAGGTCAGGAAAAATGGAGCGTCTCTAAACCGCTGCCCTGGGACAACGAAGTAAAACGTTTCTTCACCACGCTGCAAGCGCTGGACGATTACCTCGCCTCAGACTCCGCTCTCGATGCCACTTCCGAAAAGCTCTTTCAAGGAGCGCTTGCGGACTCGCTAACTCACATCGGTCAAATCTCGATCCTTCGGCGACTGGCGGGATCCCCGGTGCGCGCTGAAAATTATTCACGTGCAGAAATCGTCGCCGGCCGTGTGGGCCCCGAACAGACTCGGCCGTCTCGCGAGTTCGATTGATCGCAACTTCGGCAAGCAAATTAGCAAATAGTCTTCTTAGATTTCGGATTGGAACGCGCTTCCCCGTAGAGCGTAACCTTGCCATCGCAAACCACCGCTAGATAGCCTGATTCGCCCAGGAATTGCATCACGCGTTTACCGGAGCGCGCCAGTTGGGCCCATCGCGACTTCGTATGGGGGTTCTGCTCGAGCCCGCGCAGCGGGCGGCCCTCGAAGGTAAAATCCACTTGCCACAAACGGCTTGTTGCCGTGCGCTTGGCGGAGGACTTGACGCCGTCAATTTCCGCGGCCCCGGCGCGATCCACCAAAATCTGGCGCCAGACAGAGACGAGGGTTTCTTCGAACGTCATTCTGCGACGATTGTAATCCAGGCGAACGTCAATAGCATAGCCAGAGCGACCGTGGCATTTCGCGTTGCTACAAACGCGGCGATGATTCGCAAATAGAAAAACTGCCGGGAAGCTAGGCTGAGGGACCCGAGCCTCCCGGCATTCTCACCCATCTCCGCAGGGTCTGGGTAAGAAACTTTTACGCGGCTGATTCGCCGCTGCGCATGAACTCGTAGCGCTCGATGGCTGCTGCTACTCCCACTTCACCCGAATTTTCGGGACTGGTCCGCAGCACGCGGCCTAGACACCGGACGCGTACGGGACCTGCTTGAGTAAGCTCGTGCGGCAAGGTCATGACGATTTCAACCGGTGCACCGCTCCTCAGCCCTTTGGGCAAGTGAAAATAAAGGCCACGGGAACTGACCTCCCGCGATTCTGTTGCAGCTTCACCAACGACGCTCTCGTCTGTCCAGCGAACGGTCAGCGGAAGTCGCATGAGGAAACGCCGCGTTGCACGCCGCTCTTTTAGAGCCACAGGACACTACCTCCCTAAGTACGCGCTTAGAGTAGGGTGGCGGCGCTGCAGAACCAATAGAGCTAAAGCCTCAATTACGTACGTCCATTTTGGTACACGAGTACTATACGTAGCCCCAGCAAACCATCAGAAAGCATGGGATTTGCGGGGAGCACACAAAAGTCACGGTTCGACGTGGGTCTTGCGGAACGCGCGAAGCGTGTCGGCCAAAGTGAGTATGCTCTCGATCTCGGCCAAGTTCGCGCGGCTGGCCACCGGGAGCAGAGGCCAATCACCGATCACCTGCAGCGCTTCCGCGAGGGTTTGATCGCGGAAAAGATACGGTAGGGGACCTTTGGACTTGACGTAAATCGCCGTAGTTTTGGGTGAAGCGTCGGGTGCGCGCCGCATCAGGTCGTCGCGATCGAGCAGCCACCACTCTCCGGGACGAACCCGCAGCAGCAGTGCTTCTTCTGGATGCGTTTCAGCACGCCGCGCTAGGTCAGCGAGCTGTTCGCCCGGCTCGCACATCAGGAAGCCATCCGAACGCATGGCGTCCTCGACCGTGACGGACATCATTTCGCGGCGCTCTTCAATCGAAGGCAGATACTGCCCATCCTGGCGAGCCAACAGATCGAACAGAGGAACCTTCTGGTAAGTGCGCGAGATTACGTAAGCCACCATCGTCGAAATGATCACCGGAAGGATCGCCGTGTAGTTTCCGGAAAGCTCGATGACCATAAAGACCGAAGTGATGGGCGTGCGTAGAAAGCCAGCGAAAAGCGTGCCGATTCCGACGAGGGCGAAGGTGCCGACCGTGCCCGTCAGGCTGGGGAAAAAATGATGCTCGATGGCCCCGACTGCTCCGCCCAACATCGCCCCGATGAAAAGCGTTGGCGCGAAAGTGCCTCCAGGTGTGCCGCTCAGGAACGAGAAGCCAGTCGCTAGCATTTTCAGAGCGGCCAGAAGCAGCAACAACTTCCACGTAAATTGTCCGTGCATGGCTTGGTCGACGATGGCATAACCCGCGCCCATCACCTGCGGCAAACGGATGCCGATGAGGCCAATCAG
>Ga0208603_1000152_pt1 | contig 11305 bp, 9 predicted proteins | sample MicForSoSWNC24_M_FD_188001 | JGI IMG/M metagenome (GOLD analysis project Ga0208603, IMG submission 188001) | Forest soil microbial communities from Harvard Forest Long Term Ecological Research site in Petersham, Massachusetts, USA - MetaG HF008... | ecosystem: Environmental > Terrestrial > Soil >... | reverse complement strand
ATGGTTGTGGGATCTATTTGGAATTTGTCCCAGTTTCGTTGGGTTAGTTCCTTCGGACCCTGGAACAACCCGCAATCCACCAGTAATCGTTTGCCGCTGGCTTCGATTAAATACTTCGAACCCGTTACAGTCCCTGCCGCTCCCAGGAAAGTTATTTTGGCCATAGGGCCGCCATTGTAGACCTATTGCGCGCTCGAGTCCGGTGCTCTTTGTCTCGGCACAAAATTTTCTGCGGTTGACGCTTGACGCCAAGGCCGTCCGCACCGTAGTCTCACCAATTCGCGACAACAGGTCGGCGGCGCGGCTTACCCGATTCCAATGCGTCATGACCGTGCCCACATAGCTGCGCTTTATCTGGAACAGAAATGAAATTCATAAGTGCGTTGATTTTTACATCGTTTCTCGCAGCGGCCGTCGCCGCGCAGGATGCTCCTTCTGCCCCAGCTGCACAGGATTGGGTTTCTCAATCGCTAAAACGGGGTGCCTGGGAACTCGGAGTGCTGGCAGGTGGCGGAACGGGGCTCGGAAAATCCAGCGGCACTCAGTTTGTTTACGCAGGAGGCCGCGCCGGTCTGGTTCTCACCGGTAACCATCTTCCCGGATTTCTTCACGGCAATTTCGAATGGGCTGTGGACGTGATGCCCTTGTACGCCGTGCTGCCGCCCGCCAGTGGGATTTACGGCGGAAGTTTCAAGCCTCTCATCTGGCAGTGGAATTTCACCAGCGGTCACAAGATAGCGCCTTATGTCGCCGCCGCCGGTGGCATCGTCTTCACCAAAAGCAACGTCCCGCCGGGCGATACTTCCCAGGTAAATTTCACGCCGCAGGCGGTCGCTGGAACGCGTCTCTTCGTGAAGCCGCGCAGTGCTCTATTTTTCGAAGGCTCGCTCGGCCACCTCTCCAGCGCCAGCCTGGGCAACCACAATCCCGGCTACAACGTAACTCTGGTCTTCACGGTCGGCTACACCTGGTTCAAGGGCGGGCACTGAAGACAAACAAGTCTTTGCGGTGGTCTCTGGTGTCGGCCGATTTCATTGGTGGAGCCGACGGGGTTCGAACCCGTGACCTCCTCGATGCCATCGAGGCGCGCTCCCAACTGCGCTACGGCCCCACCGTCCTAAGAAGAGTGCCTTACTTATAACACCCCGTCGCGTGAGGCGTCAAACATAGTCCGAGCCCTACCGTTCCAATCGCATCTACCATGCTGAAACCACGCCGTTTGCCACCACGCAGCAAGTCGGGAGTTGACGCCAGTACTCCCGACACATTCCCATCGCCATATTTTCTGTTATCCTTGTAACAGTACGGGGTTCTCCGGTGTCTAACCTATTCAGGGACACGCCCTGGGAGGATACCTCAAGGATGGCGGCGCAAGGCATGTCCGACCTAGCACAATCTTTGCCGTGGAGCCGCGACGAATCCGAACTGGTGAGTGAGCTTCAGTCCGGTTCAGATGCAGCGTTCGACTGGCTCGTTACCTATTATCACGCAGGGGTGTACAACCTGGTTTATGGAATTCTTTCGGATTCGGCAGACGCTGCCGACGTCACTCAGGAAGTTTTTCTGCGGGCCTTTCGCGGCATTCGAGGTTTCCGCCGCGGCAGCTCGCTGAAAACGTGGCTTTACCGCATCTCGGTTCGCCAGGCTCTGAACCATCGCCGCTGGTGCTGGCGGCATCACCGGCAGCAGATTTCGATTGATGCCGAAGACGAAGGCAGCAATCCCGCGCTCGATTTGAAAGATGGCGAAGCGTCGCCCTTCGAGCAGCTGGAAGCGCGGGAGATGCAAGCCACCGTGCGCGGAGCTCTGGCGCGAGTGCCGGAGTTGTTTCGCGGCGCGGTTATTCTAAGGGACCTCGAGGGCCTGTCGTACGAAGAGGTGGCCGAAGTGCTGGAAGTTTCCGTCGGAACCGTCAAGTCCCGAATCCTGCGCGGGCGCCGCATGCTGAAGGAAATTCTCGATCCGCTTTTGCACGCTCGCCAAGCCGAATCTTCCAATGAATCGGCGCGGCACTTTTATCACGCGCAATCTGAGCATCACACGAATCCGTTTGCAGCATCAACAGCGGCAGCGACGCCCATGCTGGCTCCCGAGGCCGCTCACGTTCTTGCGAAATCGCAGAGAGGCAATCAATGAATTGCCGCCAAGCCGAGCGTCACCTCCCAGGGTATCTCGACGGCGCCATCTCGTCGCGTCAGCATGAACTCGTCCGCGCTCATCTCGCGGCCTGCCAGGATTGTTTCTCTCAGTTGGAACGCTATCGCCGCCTTGCGGTTTGCCTCGCCAATGTGGCGCCCAGCGCGCCGCCCGCTGACCTCGCGGTGCGTATACGCGTGGGCGCGGTTCGTTCCGGCGCTCGCAGGGCCGATCTGCGAAGGCTGTGGTCCCGCGCGCTTCTATCGTTCGAGGATATTCTTAAGCCGATTGCGGTGCCCGCGACCGGTGGCATTCTGACAGCCCTGGTTGCGTTTGTTCTGGTCGTGCAGAACATTCTGGTCGGCGTGCCCATGACCGGGATCGTGCCCAACGATCTGCCACTCAACCTCGTCCAACCGGCGCGTCTGGAAAGCCTCGCGCCGTTCCCGGTTCCCGGCGTAGTCAGCACTTCTGGGCAATCAGATTCAGGTTCGCTGCTCCTAGAGGCCACGCTCAACGCGGAAGGGCAGGTTGTTTCCTACAAAATCCTTGCTGGCCCGACTGACAGTGCCGTGCAACGCCAAATCGATCAGGTCATGCTGTTCTCTCGTTTCCGCCCGCAGTTGAGTTTCGGGCGTCCGCAAGACGGTGGCCGAGTTCTCCTGAGTTTCAGCGAAGTTCGCGTCCGCGGTTGATACTCCCTACACAACCTTGACTCAACCCAAGCTGCCATTTACAGTTTGTCTGCATCTTGGACATTAAAGCGCTCGTGCACCGACCAGAGAAGAGCGCTCTGAGCTTGCAAGCAAACATCCGGTCCACTGAGGAGTTCAGTTATCCGAAAGTTTTTGAAGAACTTTTCCACGCCGATCATTTTCGCTGCCACCGTTTTGCTGTTTGGCGCCACGGCCGATCCTACGATGCGCGATCAGTCCGCCGCCGATTCCACGGAAACCGGCGTAAACGTAGAAGCCAGCCCACAGATTTTTGCCACCATGTGCGCGCTCGACGCGGCCGGCTTCGATGCCGACGAAAGCACCCTGGCAGAGATGCCGTCTCGCCTTGCTCTTCGCGGCGAATTATTGAAACTTCAAGGCCCCGCCACCGAAACTCTGCGCCAGTACTATCGCGATCATGCGCTGGCAGACCCCGGAGAGACGCTCTCGCGCTATATCGCATTCGCGCTGGTGGTTGGTTCCCCGCCGCGGTTTCCGTTCCTCTTGGATCACGACCTGCTTCCGCCGGACGTTCTGGTAATCGAAGACTTTGAAGAGGTTCTCGCCAATTTTTATCGCGAAGCTCATCTCGATTTGCGGTGGATCAACGTAAAGCCCGAATACGGTCGTGCGGTGGAGCGCAGCCAATCGCCCGTGCGCAAGATTGTCACCGTTTGTAATGGATATTTGCGCGAAATCTACAATCCTAAGTACGGCCACTCCTTCACCGTCTACGTCGAGCCTTTGGTCGGCAATCGCGCGAATTTCCGGAACAATGGCAACCATTACGCCATCGTCATCGGCGCCGGCGCGCAGTTTCCCACCGATGACGTCCGACACGCCTACTTACATTTCATGCTCGATCCGCTTCCGTTGAAATACCGGGACGCTCTGATGCGTAAGAGCGGTCTGCTGAACATCGGCGCGCGCGCGCCGCGGCTCCCGGCAGAATACAAAAATGATTTCATCGCCTACGCCGACGAATGTTTCGTGAAGTCGGTTGAACTCCGCATTCGCCACCTCACACCCGAAAAGCACGAAGCAACTCTGGCCGAAAATGACCGCACGGGCTTCATCATGGTTCGCGTTTTCGACGTGCAATTGCAAAAGTTTGAGAAGGCCGAGCCAGCCATGTCCCTCTATTTTCCAGATTTGATTGATGGAATTGACGTCGCCGCCGAGCAGAAACGTTATGCGAATTTCAAATTTGCGCCGTTTGAGGAAGCGCCTACCCAGGAAACTGCCGGGAGCGCGGGGCCCGCGCAGCCCGGCCAATCATCTCAGCAGAATGATGATTCGGAACGCGACCGCTTGCTCGCCGAAGGCGATCATCAAATCGCTCTGCAAGACGCACCCACGGCCATTGCCACGTTCCAAAAAGTCCTGGCCAAATATCCCGATAACGCTCGCGCCAATTTCGGTCTGGCTGTTGCGTCGCTGCTCAATCACGACGCGGATCGCGCGCAGGAACTTTTCGAGAAACTTGTTTCCGCACCCTCCTCAACCGGCGGTGATGCGGTAAACTCAACGAGTAGCTCCGATCCTGCGATTTTGGCCTGGTCCCATGTATATTTGGGGCGCTTACATGATTTCGCGGAGGACCGTGAACAAGCGCTCGCGGAATATCGCGCGGCGCTCGCAATCGCGGGCGCGCCGGAAGCGGCTCGTGTGGCCGCGCAGCGAGGAATCGATACGCCATACAACCCGCGCGGCGCCGGCGCGGCAAAGGAACCGCAGTAGCCATAACGGTTCGCCGCAGGCACCTGGCACGAATTTTCCCAGCGCGTTCCAGTAATCTCAAACAAGGAAGGGGTGAAATGAAAATGATTTCTGCTTCGATTCGCAATACTGCGCAGATCGCAATTATCCTGCTGGGATCAGTCCTGATTTGTGCGCCGGAGTCCTTCGCGCAATACCAGCAGCAGCAGCAGCAACAACAACAGCAACCGCAACAACAGCAGGGTCAGCCATCAAAACCGGCCGCTCCTGCAAACGGGGCACAACCAGCCTCCGAGGCTCCCAAGCCGGTCGACCCGGCTGAGGAGAGCGCCTACAAAGCTTTTACTGACGCCAAACCAGACGACGCCGACAAACGAATTCAAGCGGGCGAAGCGTATTTGCAGAAGTACCCGAGCGGCAAATACGCCGAACTGGTCTACTCGCAATTGACCCATGCAGAATACGCCAAGCAGGATATGCCCAAAATGTATGCCGACGCGGACAAGGCTCTGGCCCTGAATCCCGACGATGTCACCGTCTTGACGCTCGTCGGCTGGGTGATTCCACACTCTTACGATCCAAACGATATCGAAGCTGATCGCAAACTGGACAAGGCCGAGCAGTATGAAAAGCATGCGCTCACCTTGCTCCCTACTCTTCCCAAGCCGCCCAACATGACCGACGAACAATTCGCCAAAGCCAAGGCGCAGGCGGAATCGGAAGCGCACAGCGGGCTAGGACTGGTCTATTTCCGCCGCCAGAAATTCGCGGAAGCAGTGGAAGAGTTCAAGAAGTCCACCGCCGATTCGGAGACTCCCGATCCGACCGACTATTTCGTCATGGGCGTGTGCTTGACGCGCCTGAGTCGGTTCACTGACGCTATCGATTCATTCCAGAAGTGCGCGCAGATCCCCGGCGGCCTCCAGGATCGTTGCAAGCAAATGGTTGAACAGAGCAAGAAGCAGGCGTCAACGGAGCTTTCTGCGCCCAAGTAGCGTCTGGCGACTATGACAGAAGAAGAGCGCACGGAGCTGGAAACGACCCTCGGGCATCGCTTCACTCGTCCTGAGGAGCTCGATCGCGCTCTGACGCACCGTTCGCATCGCCAGACCTCGAGCGCCACCGACAACGAGAGGCTCGAATTCCTCGGCGACCGCGTTCTCGGCCTGATCGCCAGCGAAACGCTGTGCCGCTTATTTCCGGAATGGAATTCAGGCCAGCTTTCCAAAGGCTTGGCCCGACTGGTGAGCGCCGCGTCCATTCATTCTGCTGCCAAGAAGCTTGAGCTCGGCAACTACCTCCGGCTCGGCCCGGGCGAAGAAAAAACCGGAGGCCGCGATAAGAAAAGGCTGCTCGCTGACGCTTATGAAGCCATCCTTGGCGCGATCTATCTTGACGCGGGACTTCACGCCGCAGCATCGTTTTTGCAGCGCACCCTGCTCGATCCTGCCCTCGCAGACTGCGCCGAAGGCCTCGAGAGCGCCGACCACAAGTCCGCGCTGCAGGAATGGCTCCAGCAACGCGCGCGAAAGCCCGTCGAGTATCGTGTCCGCAGCGAGTCAGGCCCTGAACACCAGAAGATCTTTGAAGTAGAGGTTTGGCACGCGGGAGAAAGGCTGTCGGCCTCTGAAGGCCGCAGCAAGAAGGAAGCAGAGCAGCAAGCGGCTCGAGCCGCCCTGGAAATTCTGACAGCACGCGCTGCCAAGCCCTAAAGGGAATTCATGGAAGTCGAAACCACCGCGCCGCAGCCCGAAAATATTTCCGACCGCAATCTGCAAGAGGCTCATTCGCTCGCCGCGCATGGCCATGTGACTGCCTCGAAAAGCTGGGTGGCCGAGTACGCCGAATCGCTTCTTGTCACCATTCTGCTGGCGCTCTTTGGTACCACCTTCATCGTCCAGGCTTTCAAAATTCCCTCGCAATCCATGGAACCTACCCTGCTAGTGGGCGATCATCTACTCGTCAACAAATTCATTTTCGAGGGGCGCGGCGCTTGGTACGAGAAAATCCTCCCGTACCGCTCCATTCGCCGTGGCGATATCATCGTTTTCAAATTTCCCTTTGACGACCATCCGCACTACGTGAAACGTGTGATCGGTCTGCCCGGCGATCGCATTCGCATCATCAACCAGCAGGTTTACGTCAACGGCGAACGACTCAATGAGCCTTACGTCGTCCACGATCCCAATTACGAGGATCCCTTCGGCGATAACTTTCCACCCACGAACCGCTATTTTCTCCGGGCTGCCGTGCGTCCCGAGTGGGCCTCGCAGATTCTGAATCATGTGGAACACAGCGAATTGGTGGTACCCGAAAATGAGTACTTCGCCATGGGCGACAATCGCGATCGTAGTTTGGACAGCCGCTATTGGGGCTTCGTTGACCGTGATGCCATTATGGGACGCCCGATGCTGATCTACTGGTCGGTGCAAGCCACGCCCGATGACTACAGATCCCGCGGCGCCTACGGCATTCTGCAAGGCATCATCGAAACTCTAAGGCATCTCCGCACCAGAACCCGCTGGCACCGAATGCTCCGCGAAGTCCACTAGCAGTTAGTCTCCAGAGGTGCATCGCGATCCGGCGCCCGCGCTCTTGGGAGAGCCGGTTTTCTCTGAACCAGCTTTCTCCCATGTCGAAAATCCCGACTCAGCAGCAGCCCACCTGAAGGATTGTGTATCATGGACACCACAGGCTGCGTGGCCATGTCACAAACACTGTTCGAGCCAGCGCTACAAACCGAACCCATCGATGCGGTGCCGCGACCTCGCCACTGGACTCGCTGGCCCCAGTACATACTCGTGTTGGTCGTCTTCTTGTGGGTTGTGGACGTCGGAATCTCTCTTCTCATTCGTCATACGCGTCTGCAGAAAAAACTGACCGCGCGCTTGGAATCGGTTTTCGGAAGAAGCGTCGAAGTAGGCCGCTATGATTTCTCTCTGTGGGGCGGCCCTGCCCTCCAAGCTCAATCCGTTACCTTCAGCGACGACCCCCGGTTCGGATACGAATATTTTCTGCGCGCTGAGTCGCTCACGGTGAGGCTTCGCTGGCAGAGTCTGTTTCGCGGACACTTGCAACTAGGTACGATCTCGCTGGTGAATCCCAGCGTGAATCTAGTTCGCAACGCGAACGGAGATTGGAACGTCGCGGAATGGCTCCCGAAGCCAAACGGTGCCGCTTCGAGCGGTCCGTCCCCTATGCATCCAACGGTTCGCTTTGGCCGCATTGAGGTGGACTCCGGCCGGATCAATTTTAAGCGCGTCAGCGAAAAGCTTCCGTTCGCTTTGGTCAACGTCAATGGCTACCTGGAGCCGGATGGCCAGGGACGCTGGACGATGAACCTCGCGGCCGTGCCTACGCGCGCCGCTGTGGTCCTCCAACAGGCCGGTACGATTTATGTTTCGGGCCGTGTGGGCGGCACTTCCTCTCGTCTGCGCCCTGCGGTACTCGACCTGGCGTGGGGTAATGCTTCGCTTTCGGACGTTCTGCGCCTCGCGCGCGGCTATGATTTCGGCGTGCGCGGAAATCTTGCCGTGACGATGCATGCCGACACGGAAAGCGACAACTGGATTCTGCAAATGCATGCCGAGCTCCGCCAGTTGCATCGTTGGGATCTGGCTCTTCGTCCCGATAATCCCGCACTCAACTTGAACGCGAAGATGACCTTGTACCCGCTCGGATCTGGATTGGACGTCTCCGAAGCGACACTCGAGGCTCCTCGTTCTTGGGCGCGTGCCCGCGCGAGGTTCTCCTGGCAAACGCCCACGGGTTTCCAACCGCCGTCCAAGAGTCAAATCGCTTCGCCTGACCAGATCGAAATCACCCAGTCGCGGGTGGAGCTCAACGACGTTCTCACCTGGATTCGCGCATTTCATTCCGATGTCGCAAACGATGCGTCGCTCCGAGGCTCGGCCAGCGTGCATGCGGATCTCTCCGTTTGGCCGCCGCGTTTGACTTCAGCGGCAGGTGCAATTTCCAACGCGGACCTCACGAGCACTCGGCTGCGCGTGCCTGCGCACCTCGGGCAGACACAATTCCGCTACGACCACGAAATATTCACACTCTTGCCCTCGACGGTGTCCTACGGAACTTCGGACGGCTCGCTCCATTTAGAAACCATCGCGCACGCGGGATCGCGCGAATCTCTCACTTATCATGTGTCGGGCAACCTCGTGCAAGTTCGCGATCTCGTGGCTACCGCTGGTGTGCTGGGATGGAATATTTCGCGCGGCTGGGACCTCGCTGGCCCGATCCATTGCGACCTGCGCTGGCAAGGCGCAACCTTCCCCTGGCAAACCCAGGCTCTTGGCACGATCGAATGGGGAGGGGAATCAACAGGCGCTTCGCTTCTTACACCATTTCTGAATCAGCCTATCAGGCAAATCAGGGCGCGCGCAGATTTGAAACCAGGCCTGCGCCACATCGCCCTAACATCTGCCGACGCCTTTGGAGCTCGTTGGACTGGCGCTCTCGATCGTCACGACGATGACACCGGATGGCAGTTCGCGCTGGCGGCGGACCACCTCGCGACTTCTGACCTGGATCGCTGGCTCAATCCGCGCTGGCGTGAGAGCTTTCTCGATCGCATGCTGCCGTTCCTAAATCCCAGTTCGCCGGTGAACGCCGTCCCCGAAAATCTTCGGGCCCAGGGGCAAATCACCGTCGATCAATTCTTGCTCGCGCCACTTGTAATCCGCCATTTGCAAGGTGATTTGAAAATTGGAGGCCGCCACGTACAGCTCTCTGCGGCAAAAGCGCAGTCGTACGGTGGCAATTTCGAGGGCTCTGTCGATGCGCAACTAGCCGCAGTGCCTTCTTATCGTATTGACCTCGACTATTCCCATATTGACGTCAGCGCTTTCGCCGCTCCAATTTCTTCGCTCGATAATCTGTTTGCTGGCTCCGCTTCCGGCGGCCTAACGTTCAGTTTCCACGGCACCGATCGCGCAGACCTGATTTCATCGCTCGAATGTCGAGGCAACGCCAGCATCACCGATGCGCAACTCGGCGCCCTGAACCTCATGGAATCGTTGCGCCGGGGAGAAGCCGTGCCGGGCAGCAGCTCGTTTAGCGAGGCCTCGGCCGAATTTGCCTGCCACGATGGGAAGGTCGCGTTCGAACATCTGGCCTTTGTCGGACCGAACCAGGAAATCGCCGGTTCCGGCGCTGTCGACTTCGGTCGCAATCTCGATCTGCGCTTACGCGCGTTATCGGCCTCTGAGGATGACATTCCAACCACCGCATCGACCCGTTCTGCAGCAAATGGCACATTCATACTCACTGGCCCTCTAGAGGCACCCACAATCAAGCCAATGCGCCAGACACCGAGCGAGCCTTGAAACCAACCTTGTCCGGGTTTACCTCCTCGAACGCCCTATGCTAGCGTTCAAGCCCATGGACCGGACGTTCAGCGCACACAAGTGTCGTTTCACAACGCCAGCTGCGGAGTCCTGCTTCGCCGCGTTCGCCATGGTCGTAATCCTTGCTGTAGCACCAAGCGCAAACCCTTCCGAGCGCATCCATCTGATTCCAAAATTCACCACCGGCCAGACGTTCCGCTACCAGATTGAAACGCGCACAACCACCACCAGTAACACCACGACTCCGGTAGTGAATCCCGAAGCCGCCGCCCAACTGAAGCAGATTTCCGATTTGCAACTTCGCCTGGACGTTGTAGACGCCCAGTCCGGCCCCAACGGCGCCCTGGGTGCGGTCCGCCTTCGCGTCACCTACGAAAAAGCCAGTGCCACTACCGAAAGCGACGCATACGATCCCGCGGCCGATGCGCTAGAGAATCAATACAATCGCCTGCAGGGCCGTTCCATGGAGTTTACGATCGAGCCCACCGGCGAGGTTTCCAAAATCACGGGACTCGATGACGTTTTCTCCAATCCTTCCGCCGCGGCCACCGTTCATGCTTGGATCAACGGTCTTTCCGCCAGCGCAAAATTGCCTCGGGAAGGGATTGCCATTGGGCAAAAGTGGAACAACGAACGGCCTGTCGAAAATGCACCCCTTGCCGGCCTGATTTCGCGCACCGAATCCACCTATTTGCGCGACGAGCCTTGCCAATCTCCCGATAAACCGGCGCCCACGGCACAGCCCGCCCCCAAAGACGCCTCACTCTGCGCCATCGTCATCACCCGTTTTGAAATCCTCCGCCACGGCTCCACGAATCCCGATGCCACTCCGGACGACTATCGCCACAATGGCCTGCGCACGTCCGGCACATGGACCGGAAACGGCGAGAGCCTCGACGCGATTTCGCTGCAAAATGGCATGATTACCCGTTCCACTCAAACCTCCACGCAGAACATGGATTTCGAAATCGTAAGCGCTCTTTCAGGTTCGAAGATGCACTACGTAGGTCACGTCGAAAGCCAATCCGAAATCACCTTACTGTCGCCAAACACGCCCGACGCGGAGCCGGCTCCCCAAGCTCGGCCTAGCATCTGACCAGCACCGACCTTGCAGCGCACCGAACGCTGTTTACCTTCATCCTGAGCGCAGCGAGGGATCCCACGATTGCGGTCTGTCGATGTCCGGCAAAAGTCCACTTGCGGCATAAGGTATAATGGTAATTTTGAACTTAGCGCATTGCGCGCCCTGAGGGCCCGGCCATGAATTTCAAGCTAGCCAGCGATTACGATCCCCGCGGCGACCAGCCTCAAGCCATTTCGCAATTGGTCCGCGGAGTCAATGACGGCGACCGTCACCAGGTTCTTCTTGGCGTC
>Ga0208603_1000151_pt1 | contig 11351 bp, 5 predicted proteins | sample MicForSoSWNC24_M_FD_188001 | JGI IMG/M metagenome (GOLD analysis project Ga0208603, IMG submission 188001) | Forest soil microbial communities from Harvard Forest Long Term Ecological Research site in Petersham, Massachusetts, USA - MetaG HF008... | ecosystem: Environmental > Terrestrial > Soil >... | reverse complement strand
CCGCTGTTTATCAAGCGGTTGTGGTGAGCCGCGAATACAAGCCCGGTGATCAGCGCTTGGTGGCATACGTTGTGACAAAGCCGGCGCGCGTAGGGAAACTCAACGGGCTCGAGCTGCGCTCGGCTGTTGCAGAAAAATTGCCTGACTTCATGGTGCCTGCCGCATTTGTTTTCCTGGAAAGGCTTCCGCTGACGTCGAGCGGGAAAGTTGATCGTAACGCTCTTCCCGCTCCTGCTTCGGTCGGCAGCAGCGAAACTGCTCTTAAAGCCTTACACGAACAACCGCGTAACGAAATCGAGCGGATCATCGAGCAGGTCTGGAAGGAAGCTCTCGGTGTCGAGAACGTTAGTCTAAACGAAAACTTCTTCGATCTAGGTGCTCACTCCCTGTTGGTCGCAGAAGTACAGGTTCAGCTGCAGCAACGTCTAGGGCGCGAGATCCCACTGGTCGATCTGTTTCATTATCCGTGCGTAGCCGCCCTCGCCCGCCATCTCAGCGGCGAGGTGGTTCCGCGCCGCCAGCCGGGCTCAGACCGCGCTCAACGGCGCCGTGCGGCGCGCCAAGATCGAGCTCCTCAATGAACACCTCTCGAATCGCCATCGTGGGAATGGCAGGCCGTTTCGCTGGCGCGCGGAACACGGACTCGTTCTGGCACAACCTCGCGAACGGTGTCGAGTCGATCCGCCAGCTTACCGACTCAGAACTTCTCGCTGCCGGCGTTGGCCGGGACGAGCTTGCCTCCCCTGACTATGTCAAGGCCGCGGCCATCCTTGATGACGTTGAGATGTTTGATGCCTCTTTCTTCGGCTTCAGCCCCAAAGACGCATCCATCATGGATCCGCAGCATCGCCATTTTCTCGAGTGCGCCTGGGAAGCGCTCGAGCACGCCGGCCATACGCCAGAGAGTTTTTCGGGCTCCATTGGCGTGTATGCCGGTTCGGGCATGAACACCTACTTGATCCATAACCTACTCACCAACCGTCGTCTGGTCGACAGTACCGGCTTATTCATGCTCCGGACGACTGGAAATGATAAGGACGTGTTGGCTACACGCGTCTCGTATCAATTCAACCTGCGCGGTCCGAGTATCAGCATACAGACAGCCTGTTCCACATCTCTTGTCGCTGTTCATTGTGCTTGTCAGAGCTTGCTGAACCAGGAATGCGATATGGCGCTTGCCGGTGGGGTCACCATCGAGATTCCGCACGGCAGGGGCTACGTGTACCGTGAAGGCGAAATTCTTTCGCGCGACGGTCATTGTCGATCGTTCGATGCTTCTTCAAGTGGCACGGTCTTTTCCAGCGGCGCCGGTGTCGTCGTACTACGGCGCCTTGAGGATGCACTGCAGGACCATGACACGATCCACGCCGTAATCCTTGGCTCGGCCGTTAATAACGATGGAGGCCGTAAGGTGGGGTACCTCGCTCCCAGCGTTGAGGGCCAGTCCGAGGTCATTGCCGAAGCTCTTGGCGTCGCGGGTGTGACGGCGGACAGCATCTCTTACGTCGAAACTCACGGCACCGGCACCACGGTGGGCGATCCTATTGAAATCAAGGGCCTGACGCAGGCGTTTCGGGAAACCACCAGTGCGAAAGGCTATTGCGCCCTGGGCTCACTCAAGAGCAACGTCGGACACCTTGATGCTGCTGCCGGCGTAGCCGGACTCATCAAGAGCGTGCTGGCACTCGAGCACCGGCAATTGCCTCCTAGCCTCCATTTCCACACCCCTAACCCGCTGATCGATTTTCGAAATAGTCCGTTTTACGTAAATACCAGCCTGACGGATTGGAAATCGAACGGGGCACCGCGCCGTGCCGGCGTAACCTCGCTCGGCATTGGCGGCACGAACGCGCATGTGGTGCTGGAGGAGGCACCCGACAGGAAGCCTTCGGTCAGCCCAAAGGCCTATCAGTTGGTGGTCCTATCCGCGAAAACGCAGGCCGCACTCGATCATGCTACCTCAAACCTTGCCAATCATCTCCGAGACCATCCCGATTTGAACCTCGCTGATGTCGCCTTTACGTCCCAGGCCGGAAGGAAAGCATTCGCGCACCGGCGCGTTATCGTGGCGCGGGACCGACTGGAAGCCGAACAGGGGCTTCGAACTTTGGATCCCGCACGGGTGTTCACCGGTTCTGCCCCGCCTGCCTCCTCCATCGTGTTCATGTTCTCGGGGCAAGGCTCTCAGTACGTGAATATGGGTGTTGAGATATATCGGACCGAAGCCGTTTACCGGGAAGCCCTCGATGCCTGCGCCGAGAGATTGCGATCACTGATCGGCCTGGATCTACGCGACATCCTATTTCCTCGAAAAGAAGAAGCCACCTTGCGTTCTCAGCAATTGAATCAAACCGCGATTACGCAGCCTGCCCTGTTCTCGCTAGAATACGCGCTCGCTCAGTGGTGGATGAAGTGCGGCGTCGAACCCGAGGCTATGGTGGGGCACAGCATCGGCGAGTACGTTGCAGCATGTCTTGCCGGCGTTTGCTCGGTTGAGGATGCCTTGGAATTGACTGCCGAACGCGGCCGCTTGATGCAACAGCTGCCGTCCGGCGCAATGCTGGCTGTGCCGCTCGCCGCCGAAGAGCTCTCTATTTCCGAGCCACTTTCCATTGCCGCCATCAATGGACCGCAACAATGTGTCGTTTCCGGACCAAGCCCTGCGATCGAGAAACTGGAAAAGGATCTCGCCAGTCAAGACGTCATATGCCATAAACTCCATACCTCCCACGCATTTCATTCTGGGATGATGGATCCGATCCTGGACTCGTTCCGTGAGCAGGTACGACGGATCGCGTTGCAACCGCCTCAGATTCCGTACCTTTCGAATGTAACCGGCACGTGGATTACGGCCGCCGAAGCTACCGACCCCGACTACTGGGTGAAACATTTGCGGAGTACGGTCAGGTTTTCCGATTGCCTGACGGAATTGTTTTATCGGAAGGACCGCATCTTTCTTGAAGTCGGACCTGGCCACGCCCTCGCCACGCTGACCCGCCGGCATTCCAGTAAAGACGCGAAAGCATTCACTTCGTTGCCGCATTCGCAGGAGAAATCCTCCGACGCCGCCTTCTTGATGAAGACACTCGGTCAACTCTGGATGTGTGGTCAGTCCATCGATTGGTTGGCGCTGCATTCCGACGAAATGGCCCGACGTATTCCGCTACCCACGTATCCCTTTGAACGCGAGCGCTTCTGGATTGCGGCCGGCGGCGAGTCTTTGCCTGGCGCGTCGGCGGCAGCTTCCGCGCCGGCAGCCAGGGTCGGGGTGGACAACTGGTTTCAGCGTCGCGCATGGCATCGAGACAGGCTTCAGGCCGCTCCTCAGAGCGCACCGACACGCTGGATGCTATTCCTCGACCAGATTGGTTTAGGTAAGGAGATCGCTCGGCAATTGAAAATTGCCGGACACCAGGTAATCGCGGTGGTACCCGGCAAGTCCTATGCGCAACTCGCTCGCGATGAGTACGCCATCCGACCCGGTACGCGCGACGATTACGATGCCCTGTTCGCTGAACTGCAAAAGCGCGGAGACACTCCCCAAAGAATCGTCCATCTATGGTCCGTGTGCGGTAAGTCTTCTCTTGCGTCACTCGATGAGGCGCTAAATCTCAGTTTCTACAGTCTCTTGTTCCTCGCCCAGGTGTTGGGCGAGCAAGACCTGGTGACCCTGAGTATTGGTGTGGTCTCCGACCGACTGCAGTCTGTTTCGGGGGAGCCGATTATAGCGCCAATCCGAGCCACCTTGTTGGGTCCGACCAAGGTCCTGCCGAAAGAATTCCCCGGAATCATCTGCCGGGCGATCGATGTGAATCTTGAAGACCATAGCACGGCACAAGCGGCCGCGCAGGTAATGGCCGAGCTTTCCACTCGCTCGGGCGAAGCTGTCGTTGCCTACAGAGCCGGCGAGCGGTGGACAGAGACCTTTGAGCACTTCGATCTTCAACCAAATCAAAACGTCGGCCGCCTGAAAGAAAAGGGCGTGTATTTGATCACCGGAGGTCTGGGCGGAATCGGCCTGGTCATTGCCGAGCATCTCGCGCGGAACTTCCAGGCAAGCCTTGTCCTGATTGGGCGCACGCCGCTGCCACCCGCCACGCAATGGAACGACGCCCTGCGCAGTAGTGACGTTTCGGACCGGGTCAAGCAGATGATACGCAAGTTGCTCGAGATTCAGTCCCTCGGCTCGGAGGTGCTGACCATTCGTGCCGACGTCACGCGACTCGATGAAATGAAGCAGGCGATCCATCTCGCGCGCGAGAAATTCGGCACCATCCACGGGGTCATCCATGCGGCGGGCATAATCGAGGACAGCCCGCTGCTCGTCAAGACGCGCGAGAGTGCGGCGCGGGTGCTCGGCTCGAAGATCAAGGGAACGCTTGTGCTGGACGAAGTTCTGGAGGGTACAACTCTCGATTTCTTGGCACTGTTTTCTTCTGTGAGTTCCCTGGTTCCGCCCGCCGGCCAAGTGGATTACGCAGCGGCGAACGCGTTCCTCGACGCCTTCGCAAGGAGCAGGCGCGACATCCCGGTAGTCGCGATTAACTGGGGACGGTGGCGCGACGTCGGTTTGGGTGCCAGAACGATGGCCGCTAACCATCCGCTACTTGATCAACGTATTCTCGACACCCCGGACGAAATCGTTTATTCGAGCCAGTTCAGTTGTGCGAGGCATTGGTTATTGGACGAGCATCGCTTTAAGAGCGGGAATGCTTTGGTTCCTGGCACAGGCTTTATGGAAATGGCTGTCGGCGGGCTCGGTGCACTCGGCGAAGGAGTTGAGTTCCGCGACATCTTCTTTCTGGCGCCATTGTCGGTTGCACCAGAACAGACGCGAGAAGTTCGCTTGACGCTGAAGAAGGAGGGCCCGTCCTATCGATTCTCAATTCTCTCCGACCAGGCCGGTTGGCTAGAGTGCGCTACCGGACAAATTTCTCGTGGTGCAGGCACGCCCCCCAAGAAATATGACTTGGCCGGCCTCGTAGCCCGATGCGAGAAGGAGGAAATTCGATTCGGCCAAGAACAGCGGACCAAGCAGGAAAAGTATGTTGACTTCGGTTCCCGCTGGAGAAACCTCGAATGTATTCACTTGGGGAGCAGGGAGAGTCTTGCGGTTTTGCAATTGCCTGCGGAATACACCGACGATCTCAAGAGCTACATTGTTCATCCTGCCCTGTTCGATCTGGCAACCGGGGCGGCTCTCTACCTTATCGACAATTACGATTCATCGGACAGCCTCTACCTTCCGGTGTCGTATGGAAAAGTATCCATTTACAAGCGGCTGCCCGCTCGGATTTACAGTTACATCCGGTCCCGACAAGCCAACACGTCGGCAGACGAGGTTGTAGTGTTCGACATCACCATACTCGACGCGGACGGCACCCCGCTGATCGATATCGAAGAGTTCTCCATCAGGAGAATCGACGATCCCTCTCGAGTTTCGCAGGGCCGGCCCGCAGATTTTCAATCGTCTCCCCGTGTGCACTGGTCCGACGCCGTAGACAATCAAACGATCTCCCGGACGGAAGGCGCCGAGGCCTTCGGGCGAGTTTTATCTGCCGCTGCTGCTCGCGAAATTGTAGTGACCCCACAAGATCTGCAAACGCTGATGGAACCGAACGAGGTGAAATCCGCGCCGCGGCGACACAGCGAACCTCTGGAAGCCGATGCGACTCCGGGCGACGATGTGGAATTGCAATTGGTCCGGATTTGGGAAGACTTGCTGGGTGTAAAGCCGGTCCGTCTCCAGGATAACTTCTTCGATCTAGGCGGTCACTCGCTGTTGGCCGCACGGCTTTCCGCAAGAGTTAAAAAGATTTGGGGTAGGAGTATTCCTCTGGCTACTCTGTTCCAGGCTTCCACGATCGAGAAAATGGCAACTCTTCTGCGGGGCACGAACACTACGATTGCAGCGAAGTGGTCGCCGAGGGTTGCTACGATTAAGTCGGAAGGCAGCCTGCCGCCCTTTCTTTGTGTAGACGCCGGACCGTATTTTCGTTTTCTGGCCAAGCGATTGAGTCCGGATCAGCCCTTTCTCGGTCTCCGGCTGGTAGACACCGAGAATATGCCAATTCACTTCACCATGGCTGATATTGCCGCCTACCACATTGAGACCATTCGTGAGATCCAGCCGCAGGGCCCTTATTACCTGGGCGGTTGGTCTGCCTCGGGTTTGGTGGCTTATGAGGTCGCGCAGCAACTTCGCGACCAAGGCCACGAGGTGGCGCTCTTGGTGCTTTTTGATGTTCTCAATTCAGCCGCTCTTCGACCGTCCTCCAGATGGAACGTGTTGCATCGGATATTCCATTTCGCGACATGGAAATTCAATTATCATTTCACGCAACTGCGGCACCTGAACAGGCATGACCCGTGGACCTATTTCCGCAATCTTTTTCGGCGAATTCGCTTGGATCTCAGTCGGATGCTATGGGTGATAGGTGACCTGATTCAGCGGCGCGCAAACCGTCGGCTCGCTGTCGCACCTCGGGAGCCGAGTAAAGCAGTGTTTGTTGCCGCTCGCGAATATCGCCCGAGACCTTATGCCGGTCACGTGATGCTGTTCCGTTCCGCGGTACAATCCGTGGGACCCTACCACGATGCCAAACAGGGATGGGGACTTCTGGTGGGCGACGGTTTGGAGGTTTGCGAGATGCCCGGCGACCATGAAGATATGTTCCGCGAGCCTTACGTCCAGCTTCTGGCCAAGGAATTGGACCGAGCTCTGCTGGAGGCGAGAGAACGCGTGACCCTAACGCCGCTTGGCGAGCACCGGTAGTTAATCCGATCATCCGGGGGTCTGCAAAGTCTCTGTCTGATCATTCCACTATGCCTGCCGGCACTCGTTACGGTATTGCTTGTGACCCCACCGTCAGCACTTTTCCCGCCCAAGCGTCTTGCCCTCACTGGCTGATTGCTCGGCCGTCGAACTGTGCCCGAATCTCGCGTCGCTTTAGGGGATAAAATTCAGAGACAACCTGATTAGACCCTGCGGGCATAAGACGTCGCTCCTTCTTGGCGGAATCTTTCTCGACCAAAGAGTCATGCCATGAAGGCACAGCCTATTTCTATGTATTGCAGAAGTTCCAGTTAGTGCTCTGCGGTCCAGAAGTGGGTGACCGGTCGTAGGAATTCGACGGCGACCGCAGCCCTCGTTAAATGCTTCGACCTTTCGCAGACCACCCGGCATTCTTGTTCCTGATCTAGCTTGTTTATCAACAGGAGGCGCTGGCCCTTGGTTACGGAGGTGGTCAGGGTAATGAGTCCACCACCAGCATTTACGTGAAGTCCCTCGGTTCCTTCGTGAAACGGCTCGCTTTCAGTTGTGTGTCCGTAAACCAGCACCGGCGAGAAAAGCCATAGACGTTCGCCACACCGACGTTCGACCACTACGTCACGATCTCCTGGTACACTGTGGTCAGATATTTCGGCTTCGTACTGTTCAACTTTTTTCAGCAAGTCCCAAAGTCTGCTCACAACGTAACCCTTGTTCTCCCGGCCGGCAGCGCATTCGAGTGGGAGATAGATGGTGCCGCCAGACTGTCGAGAATACCCAATTGGCTGGGTGGCATACCAGTAGTCAAAAAAGAAGCGAATTGTTTCAACGCAGCAGCTCCTCGGCTGACATCGTTCTCTGGGAGGGCCCTTAAATGCCAAAGAAGGGAGGCGAATCCGCTCTGGCCGGGAGCGCGGCGTACGAGTAATATAGCGGCAACGATTCTCACAAATCAAATGCCTAGCGCGTGAACGTTTTAATGAGAAAGGGGCCATACGTAGTTGGTCGCATGCGCATATCCATAATCAGGTTCAGGCGATTCCAAATCACAGGAACACCATGTTGCGCGTGGTAGATTTTTTGGCAACTTCGTCTGAAGCCGACCATGCCAGCTCCGCAAGTTCTTGTTTGTGTTTTCGAACTTCGGAATTATCCTTGCAATCGCTAACGGCGATGGAGTTCCCAAAACAGGAACGATCGACGTGACCTAATCACACGCTGGGTTTGCTGTAGTTCTTGTTCTAGCTGGTTGCCAGCGTCGAGCGAACGATAGCGTCGGGGTCCACGCAGTAATGAGGATTTTTGTTTTATTTATCGTATACATAGGAGAGTTGACCGACTTCGCGAAGGCGAGTCAAAGGGCCAAGAATTGCCACACGGGAAGCCGCAGCGTGTTAGGTACTAAGTTGTCGCACAGAGGGGCGGAGGAAATGAGAATCTATCGCTCCCTTAAACAAAAGACATGTCCTTATAAGAGAGACTGCAGATGACTCCTCTCCGAATTTTGATTGCGGATGAGCAATATGTCGTGCGGCATGGTCTAAAGACGCTTGTCGAAAGTCATCCTGGATGGAATATTTGTGCAGAAGCGCGTACAGGCCGCGAAGCCGTCTCAGCAGCGGAAAAATTAAAACCAGATATCGCAATTCTAGGCTTGAGCATGCCGGAATTGAACGGCTTGGAAGCAACTAAAAGAATAAGAAAATCTTCGCCAAACACGGAAATATTGATTTTATCCACGGATCATTCCGAACAGCTCGTTCGCGAAATCCTTGGCGTCGGAGCTCGAGGCTATATCCTGACATCGGACTGGGATCGTGACCTCGTTAGTGCTGTGAAGACTATTGCAAATCATGAGTCGTTCTTGACGCCTCCCGCATCGCAAGTGTTACCGACGAGAGACGTGGTAGCTCTGGGCGCAACAATCGCCGCAGCCAATGAGCGTGAATACGGGTTGGAATGTAGCGAGGTCGAGAAAGGGAGCGAGTTCTGCACAAAGTGTGGAAAGCAAGCCGGTATTGGTACTCGTTTTTGCTCGTATTGCGGAGAACGTGTAATTCCCACAGCCTCATCGCGGGCAGCATCGGTTGACCAAGCCGACATCCATCGGATGCAATATGAGCTAGCGGAGCTGTTTACGTTGGTCGAACAGCCACTTCAAGAGCAATTAGATGGAATTAAAGAAGGAAAGACCGGTGACCCAACTGCCCGAGATTATATTATGGAAGAACTTTTGGCTGTTGCTGTTCGCTTTTATGGATTTGACACCGATATGTCTGAGCGGGTGGCTCAGGTATGCTGGGAAATCTTCACCTACCTAACACCCTCGAAATATGACTGTCTTACACCGACGACCATGGCCCAACTCATGGCGACTATGGCCCAAGAACTTCCGCAGCGCTACTCGGGTGAGCTCGAAAGTTCCTCTTTTCTGTCGTTAAGCCTGCTTTCTCATAGCGACCAGACTTTTGGAACCAACTATGGCCAAAAGTTCCGAGAGGGTTTGTGTCGATTTAGCCATCTCATATCGAAAACACAAGGAGTTCTCCCAGGCGAGGAATCCGAGTTGCCTCGAATGGAGGAGCTCCCGAAGATCAAACAAGCGGTAATCGAAGACGCAGTACCTCGGGCCAAGGAGGAATCTGAGTTACATCGAACGGACGAGGTCCGGAAAATCATACAAGTGGTAGTAGAAGACGCAGTACGTCGAGCCAAAGAAGAATCTGAGTTACCTCGAATGGAGGAGGTCCCGAAAATCAAACAAGCGCTGGTGGAGGACCCAGTACGTCGGGCTAAAGAAGAATCTGGGTCGCCTCGAATGGAGGAGGTCCCGAAAATCATACAGGTAGTAGTAGGAGACGCAATACGTCGCGCCAAAGAAGAATCTGAGCTACCTCGAACGGACCAGGTCCCGAAAATCATACAAGCCGTAATGGAAGACACAGTACCTCGGGCGAGAGAAGAATCTGAGTTATATCGAACGGACGAGGCCCCGAAAATCAAATGGGCCATATCAGCCGAACAGGATGTGCCTCAGATTATTGCCATCCACGATAATCAGTCGACACTCCGGACAGTTACACTTGCTATCGAGAGGGTAAGAGCAATACTTCGCACCATCTTGAATGAGGCGATCGCCAATTTCTCAGGAATTTCCGCGTTACTTCAAAAGCTGAAGCACTGGCTGAACGCACCCATGAAATAAGTATAACAGTATATCCACACTACGGAGTGCGCTGCTAGCGACAAGACGATATCAGCTCACTTGCTACGACGCTGCAGTGACGGCTTGGTGCGCACCGGGCATATTCCATCTGGATCGGTCAGCAATCTCGTAAGCGCTAAACCAACCGTAGCACTCGATGCGGTCTGCTCCTCACTTTGCCCCATTTTGTGCCCACCCAGTTTCGCCATTGCTGTGAGTACCGCGTCTTCAGAAGAATGCGCATAGCGAGAGGGCATAGATACGTTGCTGTGGCCCGCGATCCGCGCCAGCGTCATGCATCGCAGCAGCAGCAACTACGGGATTGCGCAGAAGCAACGACAGAATCAATCCAGCATGGAATGCTGATGTTAAACACTAGGGTCACTGCGTCCATCAACGCAGCCTTGAACGTTTATCCGCTAGGTGGCGCTAGGCGCACAATCCCTTCACCGCTTCAGGAGTCTCAAAATGAATGGGAGTAATGAAAGTAGCCAGCGCGACTTGCCCAGAGCCGCCATTCTGGAACTTAATCCCTCCCTACTTAAGGCTCGCCTGAAAGCGGCCGAAGATGCGATTGTACGCACGCGCGTCAGATGCGCGCGCTCCTCGCGAGGAGCGTAAGGGAGATGGATGATGCCCTCTCTACATTGCACAGACGAAAGAAAATCGATTCGTAGATTGGTGCGCAAATGGGGTCGAGAGCGCACCAGAGGTACACTGAGCGCGTGCGCTCTCGGTCTCCTCTAGCGCCTCAAGTCGCGCCTGCCTTCTTTGCGCAACCTTTGCACAAAACCTGTCCAATGAAGCCAACGGTTGCCGATTACTGTGTCCTTACGTCTGATTCTTTACAGGCCACTCGTTGAATAGTCGCAATTTGCTGGGTGTCGCGCCGCTTGGTTGGGTAGCAGTTTATTTTTAACCTCGCTGAAACCTGGCTGCAATTGACGCTGTGCATTCTATTCGCATTTCCGATCCTGTTCGCGAAGCACGGGCTCGAGGAAGGCTATGGCGCGATTATTTTTAGCTGTCTGGGCTGCGGGATGGGGTTTTATGAGGCTTGTGCTTGAGGTTTTTGGAGCGTGGTGCGCGGTGAGCTTTTCGATGGCGGGGCTGTGGACCTTGGTAATTTACCTTGGCCATTGCTACAGGCAGGCTAGGAACGCGCGGCGATGGGCCAGGATGCTTGAAACAGATTAACGAATCCAGTTTTTCATTCTGCCCGGTCACGCCGCAGAAATGCGCCGGCATCCGGATCGAGCCGCCGGTGTCGGAGCCGAGTGCGGCGAATGTCAATCGCGCCGCCACCGCCGAACCCGACCCCGACGACGAACCGCCGGTGATGCGATCAAGCGCGAAGGGATTATGCACCGGACC
>Ga0208603_1000148_pt1 | contig 11485 bp, 8 predicted proteins | sample MicForSoSWNC24_M_FD_188001 | JGI IMG/M metagenome (GOLD analysis project Ga0208603, IMG submission 188001) | Forest soil microbial communities from Harvard Forest Long Term Ecological Research site in Petersham, Massachusetts, USA - MetaG HF008... | ecosystem: Environmental > Terrestrial > Soil >... | reverse complement strand
CGCTCGTGTCAGTCATAAACACTCATCGCAAATCGCGCGCTGCTCATTGTCCACCAGCACGAGACGGCTCTTCGCGCTTGTCGCCGCCGATAGTGTCATCGCCGCTGGGTTCTGCGTCTTCTCCCGCGAGAAACTTCTCAGTCCGCAAGAGCGCTCGGCGCAGCGCCGGGTTTCTATCGGTCCATTCTCCGCTTCCAGACGCTTTCTCAAGCGTTGCGCGCATCGCCGCCATTTTCGAATCCATGTCGTCCAGAAAATTCAGGGCGACAGCTTCGCGGATTTGCGGCAGCGACGGCGAGCCAAATTCGTACGTTCCGTGATGGCTCAGGATCATATGCTCGATCAATACAGCCAGCGGCACTGGAAAATCGGGAATGGCCTCGATTTTTCGGCGCACCATAAGCGCCCCGATGGTGATGTGCCCGAGCAGCCGCCCCTGCGTAGTGTAATCGGTGCCGCGCGCGTAGCTCAGCTCATCGATCTTGCCGATGTCGTGCAGCACAATGCCGGCCAGCAGCAGATCGGCGTCGAGTTCGGGATATTGCGTCGTCACGCCGCGGCCGAGACCAATCAAACTCACGACGTGCTCCAGTAGCCCGCCGATATAGGCGTGATGCATGGTCATCGCCGCGGGAGCCCTTTTCATCTTGGGCGCAATCGCCGGGTCATTCACCACATCTTCCAGCAAGCGCTTGATCCAAGGATTCTTCGCGCCCGAGATCGCGAACCGTAGTTCGGCATACAGGTTTTCGACGTCGAATTTTGTATGCGCGAGAAAATCGGAAAGTTCGTAATCTCGTTCGAGTGACGGGACGATCTGCTCGAGGGTCATTTCCTTCTGGCCGTTGTAGAGCTTCACTCGCCCGCGAATCAGCACGACGTCATCGCACTCGAACGTCTTGGCGATCGCCTCGAAGTTGTCCCACATCTTCGCCGGAATCGAGCCGGTGCGGTCGCGCAGAGCAAGCTCCAGCCAGGATTTGCCGGTGCGCTGCGAGGTCCGGACTCCTTTCTCGCAAACCAAAAATAAGGTTGTGACCAATTGCCCGTCTTGTAGGTCGGAAACGTAATGAGATTTCATTGGCCGTTGACTTTTGGCAGCGGCAGCTTCTTCTTTTCCTTCTTCTTGGTCGGCGCGTCGGGTGTCGGCTGCACTTCCTGAATCACGCTCGCTCCGGGAACGGCCGCGCTGTCAACGTATCCGGGCTTCACCATCACATAACTTTCTTGGCGCAATTGCGCCAGGTACTCGCGCATTGTCGGCTGCATCTTCTGCATGTACAACCGGTTCATGATTTCGGTCTCTACTTTGTCCAGTGGCTGCAATCCGGACTGGTAGTGATTGTCTACTTTCAGGATCTCAAATCCGGTCTTGGTCTGGGTCACGTCCGTAATTTGACCCTTCTCCATCTTGAAGACCACGGCTTCCAGTTGCGGCGATAGTTGCCCGCGCTGGTAGGTTCCCAAGTCTCCGGACTGGTCTTTCGCCGTGCTACCTTCGGAATAACGCTTGGCTATTTCACTGAACTCGTCGCCTTTCACTACGCGATTGTGAAGATCCTCCGCCTTTTTTTGCACCGCTTCAATTTCTTCCGGGCTCTTGCCTTCGGTGCTCAGGAAAATTTCGGAAAGCTCCACCTGTTCGGGCCGCGTAAATTCCTGCGGATGCTCGTCGTAATATTTTTTCACTTCTTCGTTGCCAATGTTGATGCGCGAGCCGACTTCCTTGCGCATCACTTCCTGCGTAAGCAGGCCATTGCGAATCTGGGTCTTGTAGTCTTCCCAGGCGATTCCCGAACCTTCCACAGCCTTCTCCAGCTCTTCCAAGCTATTAAGGCCATTCTGCTTGCGAACTTCGTCCATCCGCTTAATCAGATCCGTCTCGACGCTAATGCCCATGTCTTTCGCGCGCTGCACCAGTAGTGACTGATCAATCAGGCCGCGCAGCAAATCCTTCTGCTGGTCTTTGTATTGCCCTTGGACTTTGTCCGGGGGACAGCCCTGGCAATCGTGGGCGACCTCCTCGCGCAGTTGTTGATCGGCTTTTTGATAGTCGGACATGGTAATGATGTCGTTATTTACGCGGGCGATGATTTCTTCCACCACGGCCGCCTTGCTTTGCGCGTGCGCGCCGGCGGGAATCAATAGCTGCGCGACTGCCATCGCCGCAACCAGACTGCGGGTAACGAACGGGATATGATTTTTCATTGGATTCACTCGTCCTGAATTTTAGCTCTACGATTGTAGTTGGAGCAATACGTTTCTCGTCGCTCCCATCGGACCGCCCTGCTCGCCTTTCCACTCGAGCCACAGAACCCCCGTCGGATCGAGCCGCATGCCTTTGCGTTTGCGAATTAACTTCACCAGCCTCTCGGGTCCCAGAGGAGTATCGTCATAGAACTTGATGGCCACCTGATCTGCTCGGCGATCCACGGTCGCAACCAGCAACTTCTCTGCAAGCGCCTTTAGGACAGCATAATCGAGCAAGTTTTCCACCGACGGCGGCGGAACCCCGAAGCGATCTTCCAGTTCCCGGCGAACCTCTGCCCGTTCCGCTTCGGTCGTCACGCTCGCGATCCTCTTGTATATGCGCAAGCGCAGATTCTCGCTCTCGATGTACTCAGGTGGGATGCGGATTTCCTGCCCAAGGTTGAGTGTGGCGCGCCTCTCGGGAACCGCCGACTCACCTTTTCGCTCGGCGACGGCGCGCTCCATCATTTGGCAATACATGTCGAAGCCTACGGCTTCAATGTGCCCATGCTGCTCGCGGCCAAGAAGATTTCCGGCGCCGCGCAACTCCAGGTCGAGTGCTGCGATGCGAAAACCCGCACCGAGATCGCTGAACTCTTTCAGCGCCGCCAGCCGCTGCCGCGCGATGGAAGTTAACGCCGTATCTGGCGGCACCAACAGATACGCGTACGCACGCTGATTCGAACGCCCGACGCGCCCCCGCAGCTGGTACAGCTCCGAGAGGCCCATGCGATCGGCGCGGTTGATCACAATCGTGTTCGCGCGCGGAATGTCCAAGCCGTTTTCGATGATCGTAGTCGAAACCAGGACATCGGCTTCGTTGCGAATAAATTGCAGCATCACTTTTTCGAGCTCTGTCTCGCGCATTTGCCCATGTCCCACGACCACGCGCGCTTTTGGTACCAAGCGTTTCACCATGGACGCGAGAGAAGCGATGGATTCCACGCGGTTGTGAACGAAAAATACCTGGCCGTCGCGCGCCAGTTCTTCTTCGATCACGCGCTGCACCAGCGTTTCGCTGAATGGCGCGACGGTAGTCTGAATCGCCAAGCGGTCTTTCGGCGGCGTCTCGATCACGCTCATGTCGCGCAAACCCACTAGCGACATGTGCAGCGTACGAGGAATTGGCGTCGCAGACATGGTCAGCACGTCCACGTTCTTGCGTATCTCCTTCAGTCGTTCCTTATGCGCCACGCCGAACCGTTGCTCTTCGTCCACCACCAGCAGGCCGAGGTCCTGGAATTTCACGTCCTTCGATAGCACCCGATGCGTGCCGATGAGAATGTCCACTTTGCCGGCCTCAAGTTCCTCGAGAACTTTCTTCTGTTCCTTCTCCGTGCGGAACCGGCTGATCATTTCTACACGCACGGGGAAAGCCGCGAACCGCTGCTTGAACGTTTGATAATGCTGGAACGCAAGCACTGTCGTGGGGGCCAACACTGCGACTTGCCTTGAATCGGCAATGGCTTTGAATGCTCCGCGCATCGCCACTTCCGTCTTGCCGTAGCCCACGTCGCCGCAAAGCAGCCGGTCCATCGGCAAAGTTGATTCCATGTCGCGCTTCACGTCTTCGATCGCGCGCTGCTGGTCGGGAGTTTCCTCAAACTCGAAGGCATCGTCGAACTCGTGCGTCCAGTTCGAGTCTGCGGGAAACGCGTGTCCCGTCGCCATTTTTCGCTCTGCGTACAAAGCCAAAAGCTGCTCCGCCATGTCGCTGACGGATTTTTTCACGCGCGTCTTGCGTGCTTCCCATGCCGTCGTGCCTAGGCGGTCGAGCTGGGGTTCGACTCCTCCCAGCGACGTGTATTTCTGTATCAGGTCCAGGCGCGCCAGCGGGACGTACAGCTTCGCGTCGCCCGCATAACGCAGCAGCATGAATTCGCCGTTGGCGCCTTCGATTGCCACTTGGCGCAGTCCTTCGAACTGGCCGATGCCGTGGTCCACGTGGACGACGTGGTCACCCGGCTTCAGATCGCTGAAGTCGCTGAAAAAACTGGCGGTCTTCGGCCGTGCACGGGAACGCTGCGAAGGTGGCGGAAGCGTCTCGAACAGATCGGCGTTGCCGTACAGCACTACCTTCGCATCGGGAAAGATCACACCCTCGGAGAGAGGAGCTTTGGTCAGCAGAATCGCCGAGCCTGGCGCGGTGCTTCCCTCTTCCGCTAGTCGCGCGACGGTCGCATTCTCTTCCAGCTCGCCCATGCGGTACGGCAGATCGAACTCATGGCAAATGTCCGCGAAGCGTTCCAACTCGCCGGTGCTCGCAGCGGAGACCATCACATTTTCGCCCGCCGCAATTCGCGTGCGCGTTTCCGCAATGAACGCCGCAACGTTTCCGTGATAGCGAGTTGTCGGCTGCGTCTGGAGCGTCCGAGTCCGCGGCTCTATAGCAGCGGCGTTCAGCCCGCCACCGTCATCACCGCGCGCTTCGCCCGCTTGAGTGAGCACGCCACCATCGATGCTCAGATGCTCAATCCCAAATCGTGGCGCCATCTGCAACGCCAGATTCCACTCCTCGTCATCGAAAATAAACTTGTCCGGCGGTTCTGCGAGCGGGTCTTCGGCCTCGTCGAACGCCTCGGAAAGCTGCACTCGATACTTTTCGAGGGATACCGCGAGCAAAGAGGGCTCGTCCTCGATAATCAGCGGCTCAACGGCCAAATCGAACAGAGTCGCCTTGCGATCTTCGCGCAACGCTTCGCGAAATTCCCAGCCCGGATAAAAGGCAGCGGGCGCCGAATCATCTTCGCGCGCGGATGCGCTCTGCACTCGGGCGCGTTCCAACACTTCCGCATGCCGGGGAAACTCAGTGAGCGGCATCAGTGTGGCGCGTTCCACAGGATTCGTCGAGCGCTGTGTGGTCGGATCAAACGCGCGGATCGACTCGATAGTGTCGCCAAGCAGTTCCACACGCACCGGCTGCAACGATTCCGGTGAGTAGATATCAATAATCCCGCCGCGCACGGCGTACTGCCCAGGCATCTCGCACGTTACTTGCTTGTCGTAGCCCGCGCTCGAGAGAAATTCAATCAGATCTTCGTGCGCGATGGATTCGTCGCGAGTGATGGTACGCGCAAGCTGCGAATAAAATTCACGATCGCGCATCCTCCAAACCGCCGCCTGTACCGGCACGATCAGCAAATCCGCATCGCCAGTGGCAAATCGCCACAACGCGACCGCGCGGTCCTCCGATATTTCAGCGTGCGGCGAGCGATTCTCGTACGGCAGAACATCGTGCGCGGGCAAGTGCGCCACGCGGCGTCCCGGCTTGCCAGTGACTGCGCGATAAAAATAGCGCACGGGCTCCAGCATCGCCTCGGCGCGCTGGTTCGTTTCGACTAGCAGGACCGTGGTCCGCCCCAGCTCGGCAAACGCCAGCGGCGCCAGCAGAGCCTTAGCCGGATCGGTCAGCCCGGCAAGACGCACTTCACCGCCCGTGCGCCGCAGCGCTTCAAACGCTTCTTCGACCACCGGCCGGCGCGCCACCCGGGTCAGAAGCTCGCTGACCAAGGGAAGAATCATGCGTGCAGTTGTGTGATGCGTTCGATCAAGAGGGAGGTTGAATAGCCGGGCTCGAGCGCAACGCGAACGACCCGCCCGCCCGCAGCTTTAACGGCCTCGTCGTCGAGGAACGCGCTTTCCTGCGAGCCGGGTTCGCCGCCTTTCACTACTATGTCTGGCACAAGGCGAGCAACGAACTCGCGCGGTGTGGGTTCGTGAAATTCCACGACGTAGTCAACAGCTGCCAGGGCTTTCAAGATTTCAGCGCGCTCAGGGGCAGGAGTGATTGGCTGCCTTGCAGCTATTCGCCCATCAGCACGGCTCGGAGTCGCAGCCGCCTGGGAGCTCTGTCGGCCACCCGACTGAACGCTCGGATCACTTTGCAACGCCACCACCAAAACCTCTCCCAGCCCGCGGGCCTGCTCGAGCAAACGAATGTGCCCGGGATGCAGTAGATCAAACACCCCAGCCGCGCACACCACGTGCTGGCCGTTGCGTTTCCACTCCTGCCGTTGGAGAATCAATTCAGATTGCGAGACTATTGCCAAGCGCCTGTTCCTCAGTCCGCCTCGGCGGTAAATCGAAAACATATCATTCTACCACGCCGCTTCCGAACGCCGCGGAGCACGCGATGAAGCACTGGGAAGTCATCCTCGCCCTCATCGGGCTGCTCTTTGTTGCGCTTGGCTACCGATGGATCCGGCGGGGCGAACTACCAAAACAAGAAACGTGGCTCGATGCGGGGGGCTGCCGCACGCCGGTGACGATCCTCGAACCTCCGCCCGACGTAAAGCCTGCCGGCAGCGTCATCTTGCTGCACGGCCTTTCGGCGAATCGCCGTTTGATGATGTATCTCGCGGAAGATTTTGCCGGCCACGGCTTGCGCGCGTATGCCATTGACCTGCCAGGCCACGGCGATAGCAAGGACGTGTTCTCTTTCTCGCGTGCTGAAAAATGCGCGACTGCGGCCGTGGAATCGCTCGTGCGCAGCGGAACCATCGATCCCCAAAACACGATATTGCTCGGCCACTCGATGGGCGCTGCGATCGCCATACGCATGGTCGATCGCGATCCACTGGCAGCCGCGATTGCAATTTCACCTGCTCCAATGAACATGCCGCAGCGCATGCCCGCCAATCTGCTCGTGTTCAGCGCGAGCGCCGATATGGGTATTCTGAAGCGCACCGCGCAAAATCTTTTGGCTGCAGCCGGCGGGAACCGCACCTCGAGCGAAGACTTCGCACAGCAACGCGCGTTTGACCTGCGGACAGTTCCCTATTCAACGCACACCAGCCTGCTTTCGGATCATCGTGTCGCGCACCAAGCCGAGCTTTGGGCCATGCGAGCCTTGTTCCCGAATATCCCATCCAATACGCTCGCGTTGAATCTCGATCTCGCCACCTATGAGACGTTCGGTAATGGCCGCCGCCGTCTCGCAGGCAGCGTATTCGGCTTGATTGGCATTCTGTTGTGGTTTCCAGCGGCCGCAACGGTCGTAGCGAAACTCACTGGTCCCGCTCAAGTCGAATCACCCGGGACGCGGCCATCCGCGTGGCTGTTACTTACCGAAGTTGCCGCATTCTCGATGGCGGCCGTGTTGCTGCTAGCGCTGGGGGTTCCGCTCCGCTTCCTGCATCTTTATGCAGGAGCGTATCTCGCATCGCTCCTGCTGATCGTGGGAATTCTGCTCCTGATTTTGAACTTCGGCTTCGCCATGGAGTACGCAACCTTTGACCGCAAGCGCCTCGCTGCGGCGGCGATCCTGGGCCTAGCGACTTTCCTTGCGATCGGCGCGTGGCTGAATTGGCAAATTGATGATGCGTGGTTGAACGCCCCACGCTGGCTGCGATTCGCTGCGATCCTTCCCATCACATGGATTTTTGCGTTCACTGAGGAAGTCGTTCTGGGCCCGCCACACCACGGCAAGCAGCGCGTCACCCGCTTCGCGACTTTCCTGTCGCTCCGCCTCGCAATCTTTCTCGCGTGTGTGCTCGCTTACTATCTGCTCGCCAATGGCCAGGTGCTAATCGTGATCCTTTTCGTATATCTTGCGCTATTTTCCATACTGCAACGCCTTGCTACCGATGCGTTACGGGTGCGTACTGGCTCGGCGACTTCGGCGGCATTATTTAGTGCTATACTCGCGGCCTGGTTCATTGCCACGGTCTTCCCACTAACCTGAACCGGGCCACAGCAGGGGACATGAAAGAAATAGCCATCGTCGGGGGCGGTCCTGCCGGTGCGCTCTGCGGAGAGCGTCTGGCCAGTGCAGGCTTTCAAGTAACAATTTACGATGAGCGTTTGGCATGGGAAAAACCCTGCGGCGGCGGGCTGACTCATAAAGCCATCGAGGCTTATCCGTTTCTGCTCGATTCTCCTCAGCCCAAGAAAATTGTCCGCAAAGCGGAAATGATCTCCAGCAGCGGACACCGCGCGCAATTCGAAATGAGCCATCCGATCGTCATTTACGCACGAAAAGTGCTCAATGGCCTGCTTCTCGATCGTGCCGTAGCCGCCGGATGCACGGCAGTTTGCTCTCGCGTGACCAACGTGAACACCAACGGCCAACGCGTACAGCTCACAGCCTCGGGCGAGCAGCGTTTTTCAGATTTTATTGTGCTGGCGGCCGGCGCGCGAAACCAGCTGCTCCCTGAAACCACCGCGCTCGGCTCGAAAGACCTGGAAGTGACGCTCGGTTATTTCGTTCCGACCGAAGAAGACATCATCAAAGTGAAATTTCTCAAGCAATTCGAAGGCTATCTGTGGTCTTTCCCGCGCGCCGATCATCTTTCCGTGGGCATCTGCGCCAAGATGGGCCAGACCTCCAGCCAGGCGCTGCGCGGCCACCTCGATGCCTTCGTCGAGGAAGAGCGTATCCCCAGGACAGGCGCTCAGTTCTATAGCCACGTGCTTCCCTCGCCCCAAGCCAAAACGATTCGCAGCCGCAAAATCATGGGACGCAACTGGGCCATGGCCGGCGACGCAGCCGCCACCGTAGACCCCATCACCGGAGAAGGACTTTACTACGCGCTGCGCTCTGGCGATTTGCTCGCGCAAGCGATCGTAGCCGGCCAGCCGGAGATCTATCCTGAACAATTGCGCGCCGCGTTTTCCGCTGATCTGGAATTTGCCGCGAACATCGCGAAAAAGATCTTCCGCGGCAATTTCCTGGGCAGTGCGATCACTACGCGCATGGTACAGCTGCTGAATTACTCGCCCGCGTTTCGCGATCTGATTCGCGATGTTTTCAGCGGCTCGCAGGACTATCGGAGCCTGAAGCGCCGCCTGTGGAATCAGCTGGGCATCACGGTCGCAGAATTCACACGCAGCTTTCTCGACCCCCGCACACTCGGCTGCGCTCGATCTTCCTCTCCGGCGTCCACTGCCACTCGCGAACCCTCTCAATGAAGCGTTCCGTGAAAACCGGCAAGCGTGCTGCTTCCACAAAGCGCGCGCAATCCAAGAAGAAGCTTGCGCACTCGGGCGATCAACACAAGCTACGTCTCGGCTTAGAAGGCGCAGTCGAGCGCCTGGTGCCGCATGAATGGACGATCGCTGCATACAATCCGGGGCTACCTGCAGTGCTTTCCACTCCCGCCATGATTGGCATGATGGAAATTGCCGCAGCGGAATCCGTGCTGCCGGAGCTGCCGCCTGGAGCGATCACCGTCGGCACCCGTGTTGAAGTCGACCACCTGAAAGCTGTGCCCGAAGGCGCGACGGTTCGCGCAACGTCGCGACTGGTAAAGCACCAGGGTCGCTTCCTGGTATTCCAGGTTGAAGCGCGGTCGGGCGAACACATCCTCGGTCGCGGGCGAGTATTCCGCGCCGTGGTCGAGCCGCAAAAATTCGGCGCGCGTGCAGATTCCCGCAAGGAATCGTAGCGCCGGAGTTCCGCCGGTTTTGACTCTTCCTACACTCGGTTGAGTGGAACCATCGCCGCGTGTTACTCTTCGTCTTGCCTGCAGTGCTCGAGTGGCGGAACTGGCAGACGCGCCGGACTCAAAATCCGGTGGCCGCAAGGCCGTGTGGGTTCAATTCCCTCCTCGAGCACCAGTTCTTTGACGCATTCAGGCCATGGCCCGCGAACCTAATTCCCCCGCGCTCGATTCCCTCAATTTCCGCGAGCACAGAATAGTGCTCCGAGCCTGCCAGAACGCCGCCCAAGAATTACAATTCACCGCATTGGTAGTGCTCCAGAACGGAGGCCATCATGAAGAACCACTTACCATCGGACGATCACGACAGTTCACAAAGCGGTCTGACACGCCGCCGTTTTCTCGAAGCTACGCTTGGAACGGCAATCGTGAGTAGCCTAACCTCACCTACGCACGCATCGCCTGGCAACGTCGCCGATGTCAGAAACGGCGTGCCCTACCGCACACTGGGAAACACGGGCGAAAAGGTTTCCTGTATCGGCCTTGGCGGTTATCACATCGGTATGCAGAGCGATGAGCAGGAAAGCATCCGCATCATTCGCACCGCCCTCGATCAAGGCATCAATTTCCTCGACAATTGCTGGGACTACAACGATGGCAACAGCGAAATCCGCATGGGCAAGGCGTTGCAGGGCGGCTACAGGCAAAAAGCATTCCTGATGACCAAGATTGACAGCCACACCAGGCAGGGCGCGGCCAAGCAGATTGACGAGTGCCTCCGCAGGCTGCAGACCGATCACCTCGATTTACTCCAATTTCACGAAGTGATCCGACCCACCGATCCAGAAGCCATTTTCGGAGCGAATGGGGGAATGGAAGCGGCCCTCGCTGCCAAACAACAAGGAAAGATCCGCTACATCGGATTCACCGGGCACAAGAGCCCCCAGATCCATCTAAAAATGCTGAACACCGGCTTCGCGCACAATTTTACGTTCAATAGCGTGCAGATGCCGCTGAACGTGATGGACGCGCACTACGACAGTTTCCAAAAGCTCGTCCTGCCTGTGCTCGTTGCGCACAATATCGGAGTGCTGGGCATGAAGCCCATGGGGAGCGGCCTGATTTTGGAGACCAAAACGGTCAGCTCGGTGGAATGTCTGCAATATGCGTTGAACCTGCCGACCAGCGTAGTCATCACCGGATGCGACACACTTCCGATCCTGCAACAAGCGTTGCAGGTTGCCCGTACATTCCATCCCCTAAGCCAGGAACAAGTGTCGGCACTGCTGGCGAAGACGGAACGCGCTGCGCAGGGCGGTGAACACGAACTCTACAAGACCGCTCACACCTTCGACGGAACCGTTCAAAACCCACAATGGTTGGACTAGGCGGGATCGCCGGACCAGCTCCGCTATCTGCATGATCGCTTTGGACGCATGCGACGCGCATCAACTTCCGGCGTTGCCGCGAATCAGGCGAATCGCCTCAGGCAATGCAGCGGTATCTGAGGCTGCCGCGCCCGGAGCAGTCCCATTCGAGTCCGCAATTTCGGCCGATTCGCCGTTGCCTTCACCTGGCGCAAGAAACAGGTTCGACTCCAGCCCGTGTTGCTTCGTGTAAAGCTCGAAGTAGCGCCCGCCCGCGGCGTACAACGACTCGTGCGTTCCACGCTCGACAATTCTGCCCGCCTCTAACACTAGAATCTGGTCGGCGCGCCGCACAGTCGATAAACGATGCGCGATCACAAAGGTGGTGCGGCCTCGCATCAGGTAGCGCAGCCCTTCCTGAATGAATGCCTCCGACTCGGAGTCCAGGCTCGACGTCGCTTCGTCGAGAATTAGAATCCGCGGATCGGC
>Ga0208603_1000147_pt1 | contig 11563 bp, 12 predicted proteins | sample MicForSoSWNC24_M_FD_188001 | JGI IMG/M metagenome (GOLD analysis project Ga0208603, IMG submission 188001) | Forest soil microbial communities from Harvard Forest Long Term Ecological Research site in Petersham, Massachusetts, USA - MetaG HF008... | ecosystem: Environmental > Terrestrial > Soil... | reverse complement strand
CCGAGTGGACGAATACTTCCCGGCAACTCTTGCAACTAAGAACCCAGCTGGCCATTGGCAAATCCCCGCATTCCAGTCACAGGCAGCGCCAATGAACGCTCCATGCTGGAACATACGCAGGGGAGTCCGACCAACCCTATCCTTGGTTTCCTGTATTTCAGCTGAGGCTTGCGCTTCCTATAAGGCAGGGATTTTGGCTTCGACTAGGGTGCCGGGTTCAGCGCATGACACAATCAACTCGCCGCCGAATTGGCGGAGGCGTTCACGCATACCGCCGATACCGATCCCAAGCCCAGGTCCGGTGCTGCTCCCGCAAAGCTCTTCGGGGATACCCTTGCCGTAATCGCGCACCCGTATAAGCACTTTTTAGGGCTGTTTCACGATTTCCACGCGAGCCGCCTCGGCCGCAGCGTGCCGGTAAACATTGGTAAGCGATTCCTGAACCACACGAAAGATCGCTGTTTCAACATCATTCGTCAGGCGCGGAAAATCCGTCGGCACCATGCTTAACGAAATCTCCATGTTGCGCCGCTTTACGAGCCCGTCTACATACCAATGTGACCAGTTGCGGGAGCGGGCCCGCGACAGCATCGCTCGTTCTATCCGGCCGAGTGTTACTCGGTCCTAAACAAAGGTCTAATTCCTAAGCAGGAACTTGATCAACCGTTGGGCTCTCGGTCCATATGGCGGACGCAGAATCGCCAAGGCCGACATGCGGCTTTGCAGGAAAACCCCCTTCTTCTTCGAAAAGGCTTCAAAACCCGCGAATCCGTGATAGTGCCCCATGCCGCTCGGTCCAACACCGCCAAATGGCAAATTATGCTGGAGAATGTGAAAGAGCACGTCGTTTATCGTTACGCCGCCAGAGATTGTATGCTCGAGCACGTGGTCTACACGCGCTGAATTCTCGTCAAAGTAATAGAGCGCCAGCGGACGAGGGTGGGCATTCACATAAGCGACGGCATCGTCCAGGGTGCGGTACGCTATCACCGGAAGAATCGGACCGAAAATTTCTTCCTGCATCACCGCCATGTTGTCGTTCACATCGAAAATGATGGTCGGCAGAAATACCCGGTTATTCCCATCGCTCACCTCGTTCGCTGGGTTGATTTGATGTATCGCAGCACCCTTTTGGCGCGCATCGGAAACGTAGGCTGCAAGGCGCTCGTAATGATTCCGATTGATGATGCGGGTGTAATCGGGATTGTCCACGAGCTTTGGATAAAGCTTCTTTACCATTTCTCCAAAAAGATTGAGAAAGGCGTCCCGGCGCGCCTGCGGAATCAGCAGATAATCCGGAGCCAGGCATGTTTGTCCCGCGTTGTATAGCTTGCCGGTCACAATGCGTTCAGCGGCGCGTCTTAGGTCATATTCCTGATGAATAAGTGCCGGCGACTTGCCCCCCAGTTCAAGCGTGACCGGTGTTAGGTTGTCGCTAGCAGCTCGCATGATTAGTTTCCCCACGCGAGTAGAACCAGTGAACATCAGGTGATCGAACGGCAGAGCCGAAAACGCAGCCGCGACCTCCGTCCCGCCAGTCACCACAGTCACGTAGTCTTCAGGAAAGATCTTGGCGATGAGGTCTTTGATCAATTCGGCGGTGCGTGGAGCCAATTCGGATGGCTTTAGCATGGCACGATTCCCGGCTGCCAGAGCATCTACAAGGGGCGAGAGAGTTAGCAATGTCTGATAATTCCACGCCCCGATGATGCCCACTACGCCGAGCGGCTGGTAGACAACCTTCGCCCGCGATGGAAAGTAGTTCAGCCCGGTACCGACATAACGGGACTTCATCCATCCCGCTAAGTGCTTGCGACTGTGGCGAATTTGTTCCGCGAGCGGAACCAGCTCAAGAGCCAATGTTTCCTGCCGAGCCCGGCCGCCAAAATCCTCGCTTGTCGCACGCACGAATTCTTCTTGGCGTTCGACCAGTGCCGTCAACAGATTATCCAGGGCGGAAAGCCGCTTCCGGTAGTCGGGAGCGCCGTTCTTCTGCGAGGATTCGCGCTGCTTCTGCAGTTGGGACTGAAGGCGAGCTTTTAATTTGTCTTGTTCTGCGGTGATTGGGCTTTCCATGGGGGTCTCCATGTGGGCCGCCGCGGTAACAGCTTGCGCAACCTTGCGTTCCGACTGATGAGCTGAACCTGTTTGCACGCCTCGCCCTTTGTCATTCGGTGGCAGCGATTAATTCACGTTCACCTCAACCTTGAACACACCGGTCCACTCGTAGCCGTTCGGATTCCAGTAGATCGAGCCGTCGAGCGGCTGGGTTCGGCCAAGAGCGTCGATGGCTCGCGACCAAATCTCATGGACGCCAGGCTTGAGGTTCGCCTGGGTGGTCCACCGATACCAGGCATAGGGACTCTCGGGTACCTCAAACTTCGCTGGCTGCCAGCTTTGTCCACGGTCGCACGACACCAGCACCGATTCCAAGCGTACTGAACCATCGTTGTAGGCGACGCCGCTGAAGGTGACGGCGCCCGCTTTCAGTTTGGCGCCCGACTCCGGCTTGAGGATGTAACTCATCAGGCGAATGTCCCAGGTCGGTCTGCTGTTCTCCATTGTGAATCTGAATGATCGCTTCCTCTCCTTCCCGTTTTGGATCTCAGGCGGGCAGACTCATCAATGCGGCAAGCAAGCAACTTTAGAGATTGTTGAGTTGTGCGTTGTGTGTCGGGGGAGTCTGGGATGAACAGCGACAAGCTGGCAACGCGAGATTACGATGTTAATTGGCAAAACTGACAGGTGAGGGACGGTCTTGCGTGTCGCACTGCATCCTCGGCACGAGCCAGCGAAATGGTCTGTCATTTTTGACAATAGCCCACGTCGAGGCGATCTGCGAGAAATCTCGTAATGCGCGTAGCCTGTGCCTACCGGCGCTACTCCAACCCGTTAACTTGGGATCGTGATTATGGATGAACGAAAAGCGCAACTGAAAAAGAAAGCAGTCAGTGAAGCGAAGAAACTTGCTGTGATTGTAGGCTATCTCTCAATGCTGTTCGTCCTGTTGGAACTTCATAGACTCGCGATTTTGCGAGAACTGAACCCCACTGCGCCGGCCACTTACCGGGTTGGTTTTGCACTTATCAACGCGCTGGTATTGGGCAAGATAATCCTGATTGCAGACGCGTTCCACTTGGGAGACAGCTTTAAGGATAAAGCGCTGGTCTGGGCGATCTTGTTTAAGTCGGCCGTCTTTTCCGTTCTGCTGACGTGTTGTGACACCTTGGAGAAGGTGTTGATCGGCGTGTTTCACCATAGGTCCGTCACGCAAAGTGCGTCAGAGCTGGGAGGAGGAGTAGAGGGGTTTTTGCTACTGATGACTATGGCGTTCATGGTATTGATACCTTTCTTTGCGATTATGGAGACGGCCCGAGTCGTCGGAGAAAACGAATTGTTCTCGATAATCTTCAAGCGTAGAACGTCTTAGCTCACCGCTCGAGGCACTTCAGCGGCGCGGGAGTGGTCGCTCCAAGATTTCGCGGGTGCCCGCCCTTTTCGATCTTCTTTTCTGCACATGGTGCGAATCCATCGTATTTGGCCCCACCGGAACAGCAAAACTGCGGGTATGTGTAGCCCCCGGAAACCCGCGTGTCTCGTATGTGCTTCCGCGCCTGTCAGTTTTGACAATTGCGCAATTAGAGCGCACGGCCTACTCTCTTGCCGTACGGACAATCAGGACTGCCAGAAAGCCTAATTGCCGCCATGAAGATGCCCGCAGCGGAGCTCACATGGAATTGTGTGCAGTCACCCAAGGCGTTGAGCTGATCGTTCGGGGACTCGAGCTTTTGGGTGTCGCGGTGATCGGCGTTGCCTTCCCTTATGCAACCCTCCGTGGCCTTGTGCAGATCAGGCAGCGGAAACCGGACGCCTATCTGCAGCTGAAAATCTTCCTCGGAAAAGCGTTGCAACTCGGGCTGGAATTCCTAGTTGCTGCGGACATTGTGAAGACGGTAACGGTCAACCTCACCAGGGAGGGGATCGTGTCGCTGGGTTTGCTGATTCTGGTGCGGACGTTTCTGAGCTGGTCCATTACGCTCGAAATCGAAGGCTGTTTGCCGTGGCAAATCGCAAACGGTGGGAGAGCTTGAGGCATGGGAGTCTTGGAAAGAATTCTCGAGAATCTTATTGCTCGCTTGGACGGCCCCCTTCATTTCCGGTTCGTCTTCCAGCCATTAGTGGCAACTATTTTGGGGGTCGTCGACGGAGTCAAAGACGCAAGAGCTGGGAAGCCCGCGTATTTCTGGGCCGTGCTTTCTACTCACAAATCTCGCGGTGAGCTCGTTGGGAAAGGTTGGAGGTCGATCGGCAAGGTTTTTATTTTCGCGATCATTCTCGATTCCGTCTACCAAATGGAAGTTCATTCGACGATTTACGTCGGGGAACTGCTTATCGTGGCGTTCGCCCTGGCGATCGTGCCGTACTTGATCGTGCGCGGTCCCGCTAATCGCATCGTGCGGTTGTTCCGCGGGCATGCAGTTAGCCCGAAGATAGCCGACGTGACTCCGCGGCACAGTAGAAAGACTTAAAGCACTGAAATTGCGCGGCGATAAACAGATTTGAGATTGACAACGCGGGAATGGTTACAGTCTCACAACGAAAGGAAGGTGATGCGAACATGCCTCCTGTAACTGCCGATCCATTGCCGACCAACGCTCCTCCGGGTTTCCATCTGCTTGCCAAGCCCAGCGGGTCTACTTGCAACATTGACTGCACGTATTGCTTCTTCCTGTCCAAAGAGTCGTTGTATCCGAACGAAAAGAACCGGATGTCCGACGCCACGCTGGAGGCCTACATCCGTCAACTCCTCGAGTCACACCGCACGCCCACGGTAACGGTGGCGTGGCAAGGCGGCGAGCCGACGCTCATGAAGCTGGACTTTTTCAGGCGCTCCGTCGAACTCGTCGAGAAGTACCGCCAGCCAGGTCAAGCCGTGCAACACACATTTCAGACCAACGGCATCCTTCTCGATGATGAATGGTGCGAGTTTTTCAAGGAGCACAATTTCCTGGTCGGCCTCAGCGTCGACGGCCCCCGCGAGCTTCACGATACTTACCGTGTGGACCGCAGCAAGCAAGGCACTTTCGATAAGGTGATGCGGGGCTGGCGGCAGCTGCGTCAGCACGGAGTCGACTTCAACATCCTGTGCACTGTTAACGCCGCAAACGAGCACCACGGCCGCACGGTCTATCGTTTCTTTCGAGATGAACTGAAGGCGGAGTGGGTACAGTTCATTCCGATCATCGAACGCGCCACCGAGGCGACGATCCAGATCGCCAATCTGGGCTGGAGCGAACAGCCTGGACGCAAGCGCCTGCTCTACACGCAGGCTGGCAACCTTGTAACGAAACGCTCGGTCGGCGGAGAACAATACGGCCGCTTCCTCGTGGATATCTTCGAGGAGTGGGTGCGCCACGACGTTGGCCGCGTTTACGTTCAGCTCTTCGACGTGACGCTCGAGGCTTACTTCGGCCGTCATCTACTATGCATCCATGCCCCAACCTGCGGCTACGGCCCGGCGCTCGAGTACAACGGCGATCTCTATTCCTGCGATCATTTTGTCGAGCCGCGTTATCTGCTGGGCAACATCCACGAGACGCACATGCTCAAGCTCATGGCGTCGGCCCAGCAGCGCAAATTCGGGGACGACAAGCGCGATTCGCTTACCGCTCAGTGCCGGCGTTGCGCGGTTAGGCCCCTGTGTAACGGCGGATGCCCGAAGGATCGGTTCGCAGTTTCACGCGACGGCGAGTCGGGCCAGAACTACCTCTGCCAGGGCTTGGAGTTGTTCTTCACGCACACGGGCCCGGCCATGCAGACCATGGCTCAACTATTGCAGCACGGCCGCCCACCTTCCGACGTGATGGCATTGACCGCTGCCGAAGACGTCAAGCGAGGGCCCTATCATCCATGTCCTTGCGGAAGCGGCAAGAAGTTCCGCTTCTGCCACGGCGACCGCGCGCCGAACTCCCCTTTCAGCGGTCTGAGTCCTGCGACGACCGTGCAACACGAGGAACTGCTCAATACTGCCCACTCGGGCCACCCGTCCCAAGCATCATCGGGCGGCGCACATGGAGCGGCCAAGTGACGGTTCGACCTCATATTTCGGCTTCCAGTCGATTTTCTTCCAGAACAAAGGCAGCTGCGTCACAAAATTCGAGCAAAAGGAAGGAACAAATTATGGCTTCGAAGCAACCGAATATCCTGATTCTGTGGGGCGATGACATCGGCATGTGGAACATCAGCCACTACAGCCGCGGCATGATGGGTTACCAGACGCCGAACATCGACCGCGTCGCCAACGAAGGGGTGACTTTCACCGACTGGTACGGCCAGCAGAGTTGCACAGCTGGACGCGCAGCTTTCATTACCGGCCAGAACCCACTCCGCACCGGCTTGACCAAAGTCGGCATGCCCGGTGCCACCGTCGGACTTCAAGCAGAAGATCCGACGATCGCAGAACTACTAAAGCCTCTCGGCTACGCTACCGGACAGTTCGGCAAGAACCATCTCGGCGATCGGAATGAATTCTTGCCGACAGCGCACGGATTCGACGAGTTCTTCGGCAACCTCTACCACCTGAACGCCGAAGAAGAACCGGAACTGCCCGACTATCCCAAGGACCCGGCATTCCTGAAACAGTTCGGTCCCAGAGGTGTGATGCATAGTTGGGCGACTGAAACGGATGACCGAACGACTGATCCTCGCTGGGGCCGCGTAGGTAAGCAGAAGATTGAAGACACCGGCCCTCTGACCAAGAAACGGATGGAAACCATAGATGAGGAGATCACCGCAGGCGCTATCGGCTGGATGGAAAAACAGGTCAAAGCGAATAAGCCCTTCTTCCTCTGGTACAACTCGACGGCCATGCACTTCAGGACGCACCTTGCCGCAAAGAACAGAGGCAAGAGCGGCCAGGACGATTACAGCGACCGGATGGTCACCCACGACGAACAAATTGGCGAGATCCTCGACAAGGTCGATGAGTTGGGGATCGCCGACAACACCATCGTCATGTATTCCACCGACAACGGCCCCGAGAACGACACTTGGCCGGATGGCGCCAACACGCCGTTCCGCAGCCAGAAGGACACCAACTGGGAGGGTGCATGGCGCGTTCCGTGTTTCCTCCGTTGGCCGGGCAAAATCGAGGCGGGCTCCGTGCTGAACGGCATCGTTTCCCACCAGGACATGTTGCCGACTTTGCTGGCTGCGGCTGGGGATCCGGACATAAGCCAGAAACTCCTCAACGGTTACAAGGTTGGGAACAAAACGTTCAAGGTGCACATTGATGGGATCAACATGCTGCCATATCTCACAGGGGAGGTGAAGGAGAGTCCAAGAAACTTCTTCTTCTACGTCAGTGATGACGGCGGCATCATGGCGGTCCGGCAGGGTGACTGGAAGTTGGTGTTCGCAGAACAGCGTGCCACCTCAACGCAGGTTTGGGCGGAGCCTATGGTGAATATGCGGCTCCCGCATATTTTTAGCTTGCGTCGCGATCCGTTCGAGCGTGCCGATTTCAACTCCAACGTTTACTTCGATTGGATGATCGATCACGTCCCCCAGCTCTACCAATGTCAGGCAATCGTGGCGGAGCAGATCGAAAACTACGTGAAGTACCCGCCTCGGCAAAAGGCGGCCTCATTCAACCTCGACGCGGTAATGCGGCAGTTGGATCACGCGGCGAGCGGCAAGGCCGCAGCGGCTGCAGCAGGCGGTAAGGGCGACTAAGTTGCGGCAACCGGGTTCAGCAAAACAGATATCCCCGGCGGATCATGGATCTACCGGGGATATCTGATGTTTTCATGAATGACGCACTTCTTCTTGTGCTTCAGCGCTGATGGCGATCGACTGGACATCTGGATGTTTAAAGAGTCGGCTAATTTTCAATGATTGCGCAAAAGGAACACGATCCGGCTGTGCTGGATGTCTCAGAAGAAGTCCGCGCCTTCTACGATCGTTATCCATATCCTCCGCCGACCGATAGTCTGGAAAAATATCGTCGCCTCTGGCAAGACTCGAAAAGACGCCGCGCGGATTTTCATTTATCCTGGCCTGAGCGGACTTTCTCGGAGAACCAATCCATTCTCATTGCCGGCTGCGGGACAACTCAGGCGGCAAAGCATGCCATGCGCTGGCCTGCGGCGCAGGTTACAGGCATCGACGTTAGCTCAACGAGCGTGCAGCGTACGGAGGACCTCAAGCGGAAATACAATTTAGACAACCTGCACGTCTATCAGTTACCCATCGAGCGTGCAAACGACTTGGAGACGAGCTTCGATCAGATCGTGTGCACCGGCGTTCTCCACCACATGGCCGACCCGGATGCGGGGCTCGCAGCCTTGCGCGACGTGCTCAAACCGGACGGGGCAATACATCTCATGGTGTATGCGCCTTACGGACGGACGGGCATCTATATGCTACAGGAGTTCTGCAGACGCATCGGCATCCGCGCTGCCGATGCGAAGATCCAGGAGCTTATCGCTGCGCTCCAGTCGTTGCCACCCGGACATCCACTGGAAAACCTACTACGCGAGGCCCCGGACTTTCGGCAAGAAGCCGCGCTTGCCGATGCGCTTCTACATCCACACGACCGCGCGTATTCGGTCCCGCAATTGTTTGATTTCCTTGAGACGGCTGGGCTGAAATTCGGTCGGTGGATAAAACAAGCGCCCTATTCGCGGCACTGTGGAGTCATGGCACAAATCCCGCAGGCGCGCCGGATGGCGCAGCTTTCGTTTGCGGAGCAATTTGCCGCCGTCGAACTCTTCCGAGGGACGATGGTTCGCCACAGCTTGGTTGCTTATCGGAACGATGGCTGCTCCAACGCGCAGGCAGTCAGTTTTGCTGGTGACACCTGGCATAGCTATGTGCCCATTCGAATGCCAGACACAATCTGCGTTCAAAAGAGACTGCCTCCCGGCGCTGCGGCCGTTTTGATCAATCAGGACCACACCTATACAGATCTCTTCATGCCAATAGACTGGACTGAAAAGCGCCTATTTGATGCTATAGACGGGAGCCGCTGTATTGGAGAGATCGCCGAAAGCGCGTTGTCATCCTCACATCAAAAAATGCAACTCGATATCGCGCGTGCCTTCTTCGAACGGCTCTGGTGGTATGACCAGGTGATATTCGATGCATCACGGTAGTTCGTGGGAGTTCTGCTTGAGAAGCGGCGTGAGGTCCAGAAAGTGTTTTCGAGACTATTTCATCGAAATCGGAGAAATGTTATCCGCCCCGAACCCACATCCAAAATGAGTTGGAGGGAGCAGGCGCAACGGGTCCAACGTGAGGCCCATGTCTATTATTTTGCGTTTAAACATCCCCGTGTGCGTTGGTACGCAAAACTAGTCGCGGTGTGCAGCGCAAGCTACCTGTTTAGTCCCATTCAGCTGATTCCAAGTTACATTCCGGTAATCGGATTCTTGGACGACTTCCTAGTTCTCTTCGTCGCGGCAAAGCTACTTCAAAGAATTATTCCCCCGGATGTGCTCGTCGAATGCCGTCAGCTAGCCGACGCAGCCGAGGTGCGTAGGAAACAAGAAATAAGATCAACGGCAGCCACCATCGGTTTCGTAGCCATCGCCGCAGTTTGGTTCCTCGTAGCGGCTGGCGTCAGTATAGTGATGGCTAGATACATCTCCGCCGATACGGCAACGGCAAAATAATCCTCAAAAACGCTGCGACGGTGCGCTTGTTGATACCGATCCGAACGTCCTACCGGGAGTAAACGGCTGAATGTTCCGCGCAAATTCTCTACAAGATCGAACGCTCCTCTGCGCTGCGAAAGCCTTCTGTGGGATATCCGCACAAAATATCCACATCGTATAGGAGGATCAGTTCTTGCAATCGCCGTTCCATCTCGACAGCCGCTTCCGCTTGGCCTTCCGCGTGCAGGATGGCAGTACTTTCTCCGCAAGCTGCAACGCGAGGATGCTTCCCGGTGGCTGCCTTGAGCGCGGTTCCAATGAGGTTTGCCGCGGTTTTCATAAATCGAGCCAAATCAGGCCGGCCATTCACCAAAAGTTCGGAGGTTCCAACACAAGATAGCGGCCTCGTTCTATGGCCTCAGCAACGTTATAACCTTCCGCCTCCAACCTCTCGCGGATGGTATTGCCATGTGAGGGGGTCGCGACAAGGATGACGGAATCGCCGTTCGCTAAAGCGGTACCCATGAAACGAGCGCACCGATCGAGGAAGGATGCGTCATTGCGGTAGAATTCAACCTCGTGGCAGTGGCCGAATTTGTTATCCGACGGTAAGGGCCGCGCGGCCGATTCGATACTCTCCCCGAAAGGCCGCTGAATTGAAGCTTGCGCGTCCGTGACGTGGTTGAAATCGCGACTCGCCAATTCGCCACTCACAAATGTTTTCCCCAACATCACCGCTTCCACTGCGGCAAGCAGTTCGCTTTCAGCGCTGGACTTGAGAACGTAACCGAATCCGCCGGCGTCGAGAGCGGCTCGGACTACGTCGAGATCAAGGTTTTGGCTGACAAAAAGAACTTTTGATTTGAGCGAAAGCTCGCGAATTCTCCCAGCAGCGCTGATGCCACTCCCGTTCGGCAGGTTGATGTCCATCAGAATAAGATCCGGTTGCAGTTCAGTTGCTTTCTGGACCGCCTCTAATCCGTCGGACGCGAAACCGACAATGTGCAAGGCAGGATTCTCCGCAAGCTTCGCAACGACGTAACTCCGCCAGGCGACAAAATCATCGACCACGAGAACACGGATTGAGATGCTAATAGTTATCCCCAGTCACACTACAGCACTCATCTGAAACACAGTAATCCCAAATTAGTTGCGACTATGAAGCATCCCATGAGGAATAAATTCTGTCTTTGCTCGTGAGCAACCCTGGAACTGCGCGAGAGCAATTACGCCACGCAGCATCCTGTCAAATGCCTGTCGCCGACCGATAATCGGCAGCGGAATCAGATAGCCATTCTCTTCGAGCGCCCACTCGCTGAGCAGCAGTTATCGCGATTTGCCGTCTGATCGTCGCTCAGGCGGCCGCTTTTTTTTGACCGGCCCCATGCCCTGTCACTTCTGACAATTACGTCCAGTGGCGACAAAGGGTAGGAATGGCGAGAGGCAGTTTCACTGAAATGCAACCCACAAAAAAGGAGCGCGCGGAGAGGACAGGCGCTCGGACGTGAAGGTTCCTCTTGAACAGGCGACTGAACGAACAGCTGTAGCCATTCTAAAAACCTTGCTGGCGCCACCATCTCCAGCATGCGACTGCGGAAGGAGACCAGATGCGACAAATTAAGCACGTAGTCACAGAGATGTACAAAGTCGGAGTCGGCACGGTGCTCCTCATCGGTCTACTGACGGTAGGAAGCACCTCTGCGTTCTGCCAGAAGGCGGAGACCATTGAGGCAACCGCCATGGGCACCGGCACCCAATTGGGACAGAACGTTGAAGTTCGCCTCATCATAAACGACTTCTCGACGCTTGAGGAACGACAGGTCTTGGTGCAGGCGTTTACGCAAGGCCAGAACGAGGGCTTGGTCAACGCGCTGAAAAAGATGAGAGCGGTGGGCCGCATTTCGCTT
>Ga0208603_1000146_pt1 | contig 11642 bp, 8 predicted proteins | sample MicForSoSWNC24_M_FD_188001 | JGI IMG/M metagenome (GOLD analysis project Ga0208603, IMG submission 188001) | Forest soil microbial communities from Harvard Forest Long Term Ecological Research site in Petersham, Massachusetts, USA - MetaG HF008... | ecosystem: Environmental > Terrestrial > Soil >... | reverse complement strand
CCGGGCGGTGTCGCTTGGGGCGCTGTCAGTTGGGGCGCTGTCGCTTGGGGCGCTGTCGCTTGGGGCGCTGTCGCTTGGGGCGCTTAGGGCGCTGTCCTGCGGCGATGCCGCCGGCAGCTCTGGGAGGGCCGACAGCTCTTCTGCCCGCATGGCGCTCATGACGACCTCCGCTAATCAAACCTTCATTCGAGCTATACTCTTTATTATGTTCGTTCGATCGGATCTCCGCTCGATCGTATGCCTGTTCGATCGGAAGATCTACTACATCTTCCTATCGCGAGGGTCTGACATTTTCGCGACACGTCCGAACAGATGTTTGGGATACGAAGCGAGAAACGTTAGTCTCTAGGCAGCACGCAAGAATCCGGACACGGAAGGTCATCAGATGGAGGAAACCGCCATGGGAGGCACCACAACGGGTACTTCCGGCACCGAGGCACCCAGACCCAAGGGGCGACCAGGGCGCAAGCCGAAGGGCAGCGTGCCCGTCATTGTCCCGGAGACGCCGGACAAGCCCGATCCCGACCACGTGCTGACCTGGCGGCAGCGCAAGGTCCTCCAGGTGATCCGGGAATCCGTGCAGCGGCGCGGCTACCCACCGTCGATGCGGGAGATCGGCGAGGCGGTCGGCCTGACCAGCACGTCCAGCGTCTCCTACCAGCTCAGCACGCTGCAGAAGAAGGGCTATCTGCACCGGGACGTGGGCCGGCCGCGGACCGTGGAGGTGCGCCTGCCCGGCCACCCGGCGGTGCGCCCGGAGCCGGGCCGCGAGCGCGAAGAGGAGGTGCCGGCCGACATTCCCGGGATCGACATCCCGTCCCAAGAAGCGGCGTACGTGCCGCTGATCGGGCGGATCGCCGCGGGCGGGCCGATCCTGGCCGAGCAGTACGTGGAAGACGTGTTCCCGCTGCCCAGGCAGCTGGTCGGTGAGGGCACGCTATTCCTGCTCAAGGTGGTCGGCGACTCCATGATCAACGCCGCGATCGCGGACGGGGACTGGGTCGTGGTCCGGCAGCAGGAGGACGCGGTGAACGGGGATATCGTGGCCGCCATGCTGGATGGCGAGGCGACCGTGAAGACCTTCAAGCGCAGCGACGGGCACGCCTGGCTGATCCCGCACAACCCGGCCTACACACCGATCCTCGGGGACGAGGCCAGCATCCTCGGCCGCGTCGTTGCGGTCCTGCGGCGCGTCTGAGCACGGCTTCCTGAGCTACAGGAGGTCGTGCTCCGGTCACGTGCCGGTGGTCATCCCGCAGCTGGCGGCTGGTCCGGTGGTCGACAGCGCGCGGGATTGATCGCCGGGCCGGACGACTGGACGTTGTCCGGGGCGGAGTTCGGGAAGTCAGGGTGGATGTAGCCATCGCCGATCCCGCACCGGCCGTGGCGTTCGCGATGTTCACCAGGGCTCGAGGGCTCCGCCCGGATCGTCCCAGGCGGCGAACTCCACCGGGCCCGTCAGGGGCGAACTCCACTGGGCCGGTCAGGCTGGAACAATGCCGACCAGGTTGCCTTCCGAGTCCTTAAACCACGCCGCCTCTCCTCCACTCGGTATCCGAGCGATGCCGTTCTCGGTGCGCGTCTCCGGCGTGTCGTACTCCTCGAACTCCACGCCGCGACCCCGCATCTCTTCGACGGCAGCGCGCACGTCGGTCACGTGGATGACGGCCTGCGTGAACTCCCCTGATGATCTGGCCCGGGCGGGATAGACGAAGAGCTGGTTGACACCGTCTCCAACCGTGAGGCCCACCTGGCCATCTCTTGCCTTGAGAGAGGGGGACTCAAGTGCCTGAAGTCCCACTTTCTCAACGTAGAACGCTTTGGCTCGGCCCGGGTCCTGTGCCGGAAGCGCCGCCGTAATCCCAGACGTCTTCATGACGGGATGGTATGACGTCCGGTCGCCGAGACTGAGCGGGGGGATATACCGCCGTAATTCTCGGCGGAACCATGGGCCGCGGCTCGGTCTCTGGTTAGGCCGCGGCGACGATGCTGACCAGCTTGGGGGCGCGCACGATGACCCGGCTGACCGGCTGTCCGCCCAGCGTGCGGACGACCCCGGGCGCGGCCAGCGCGAGCTCGCGCAGCTCGTCGTCGGTGATGGTCGGCGCGACCTCCAGGCGGTCCCGGACCTTGCCGTTGACCTGCACCACGCAGGTGACCGTGTCCTCGGCCAGCAGGTCCGGGTCGGCGACGGGCCAGGCCGATCGCGCCACCGAGGGCGGGTTCCCGAGCAGCTCCCAGCACTCCTCGGCGGTGTAGGGCGCGAACAGGGACAGCATCACGGCCAGGACCTCGGACGCCTCGCGCACCGCGGGGTCGGCGGCGCCCGCGGGTCCGGTGTCGATGGCCCGCCGTGTCGCGCTGACCAGCTCCATGAGCCGGGCCACGGCTACGTTCAGGTGATACGACTCCACCTGCCGGGTGGCCTCGTCGATGGTCCGGTGCGTGGCCTTGCGCAGCTCGAGGTTCCCCGGGCCGGTGCCGGGCTCCGCGGCGGCGACCTCGGCGGCGATCCGCCAGACGCGGCCCAGGAACTTGACCATCGCATCAGGGTTCATGTCCGCCCAGTCGATGTCGTCCTCGGGCGGGCTGGCGAAGATCATGGTCAGCCGGATCGTGTCCACCCCGAAGCGCTCGATCTGCTCACCCAGGTCCACGCCGTTGCCGAGCGACTTCGACATCGCCTTGCCGTGGTTGATGACCTGGCCCTGGTTGATCAGCCGGGTGAACGGCTCGGTGAAGTTCAGCAGGCCCATGTCGTACAGCACCTTGGTGAAGAACCTGCTGTACAGCAGGTGCAAGATGGCGTGCTCGACGCCGCCCACGTACATGTCCACCGGCGCCCACCGGCGGACCTCGGCCAGGTCGAACGGGCCGTCGTTGTACCCAGGTGAGCAGTACCGGAACATGTACCAGGACGAGTCGACGAACGTGTCCATGGTGTCGGTGTCGCGCTTGGCCGGGCCGCCGCAGCGGGGGCAGTCGACGTTGACCCAGTCCTCGGCCGCGGCCAGCGGGGACACGCCCCGGGGCACCAGGTCCTGGCCGCGCAGGTCGGGCAGGACGACCGGCAGCTCGTCGTCCGGCACCGGCACCTGGCCGCAGGACGGGCAGTGGATGATCGGGATCGGGGTGCCCCAGAAGCGCTGCCGGGACAGCAGCCAGTCGCGGAGCCGGTAGTTGACCGCCGCCCGGCCCAGGCCCTTCTCAGCCAGGATGGCGGTGATCGCGGCGATGGCCTCGGCCTTGGGCAGCCCGTTGATCGGACCGGAGTTGATCAGCGTGCCGTCGCCCGCGGTGGCGATCCCGGTATGTGCGGGGTCGGGCTGCCCGGTGTCGACCACGACCCGGACGTCCAGCCCGTAGGCGCGGGCGAAGTCCAGGTCACGCTGGTCGTGCGCGGGCACGGCCATGATGGCTCCGGTGCCGTAGTCCGGCAGCACGTAGTCCGCCGCCCACACCGGGATCCGCTCGCCGTTCACCGGGTTGATGGCGTGCCGGCCGAGGAAGACGCCGGTCTTCTCCCGGTCGGTGGACTGCCGCTCGATGTCGGTCAGCTTGCGGACCTGCTCCACGTAGGCGCGAAGCTCGGGCAGGCGGTCGGGGGCGCAGACCTGCTCGGCCAGCGGCGAGTCCGCCGCCACGACGAAGAACGTGGCCCCGTACAGCGTGTCGGGACGGGTGGTGAACACCGTGACCGGCTCGTCGCGGCCCTCCACGGCGAACTGGACCTCGGCGCCCTCGGAGCGGCCAATCCAGTTGCGTTGCATGAGCAGCACGCGGTCCGGCCAGCAGCCCTCGAGCTGCTTGGCGTCGGCGAGCAGCCGGTCGGCGTACTCGGTGATCTTGAAGTACCACTGGTTCAGCATCCGCCGCACCACGTCCGCGCCGCAGCGCTCGCACTTCCCGGCGATGACCTGCTCGTTGGCCAGCACGGTCTGGTCCACCGGGCACCAGTTCACGTAACCGTCCCGCCGGTAGGCCAGGCCCCGCTCGTAGAAGCGCAGGAACAGCCACTGGTTCCAGTGGTAGTAGGACGGGTCGCAGGTCTGCAGCCTGCGGCTCCAGTCGAACGAGGTCGCGTAGCGGCGGAACGAGGCGGCCTGGGTCTCGATGTTGGCGTAGGTCCAGTCTGCGGGGTGCGTGTTGTTCCTGATGGCGGCGTTCTCCGCGGGCAGGCCGAAGGCGTCCCAGCCGATCGGGTGCAGCACGTTGCGACCGCGCAGGAACTGGTAACGGGCCAGGGCGTCGCCGATGGCGTACGCCTCGGCGTGGCCCATGTGCAGGTCACCCGACGGGTACGGGAACATGTCCACCAGGTAGAAGTGCTCCCGGGGATCGGCGGGGTCCTCGCCGGCCCGGAACAGGTCCAGTTTCGCCCAGCGCGCCTGCCATTTCTCCTGGACGTCACGGGGGTCGTAGCGCTGCGCCAGTTCGGTGCTCTCGGCCGCTTTCATCATTTCCTCGCCATCGAATCAGTCCGGCCCGGTGAACCCTGTGAGGGTGATTGAGCTCCTGCAATGAAAACGCCCCTCGACACGAGGGGCAGCCGCGCCAACGACGGTGGGTCGGCGCGGCTAGGTGAGAAGCAGCCGGACGGCACGCATGCGCACAGGATAGCGCACTCGCCACCCTAGGGCGGGCCGGGCGCGGGCGGGCCCGCACGCGAAGTACATGCGGCGATAACGCGGGCGTGGCAGTCCGGCAACATGCCCAGGGCAGGTTGGGGCCATGACCAATGACAGCTTCCACCGCCCGGCGCCCTCGCGGTAGGTATGCGCGCTAAATCAGCGAGCCAGGACGCGCGGGATCTCCCAGTCCGGGCGCAGCGGCATGCCGGAGGTGCCGTCCGGCTGGAGCTTGACGCCGAGCATCTGGTGCAGCTCGATGTGATTGCGGTCGAAGCCGAGCCGCGAGCCCGCCATGTACAGGCGCCAGACCCGGGCCGTGCCCTGGCCGACCTCGGCGACCGCCTCGTCCCAGTGCGCGTCCAGGTTGGCGCACCAGGCGGCCAGGGTCTTGGCGTAGTGCTCGCGCAGGTTCTCCTCGTGCCGGACCTCGAAGCCGGTGTCGTGCATGAGTGAGATCAGGTAGCCAGGTCCCTCGAGCTCCCCGTCGGGGAACACGTACCGGTTGATGAACCCCCGCATGCGAATGGCCGGCTCGGTGTTGTCCGGCCGGGTGATGCAGTGGTTGAGCATCCGCCCGCCGGGCTTCAGCTTGCCGAGCAGGAACGAGAAGTACCCGGGGAGGTTTTGCTTGCCGACGTGCTCGGTGAGGCCGATGGAGCTGACCGCGTCGAAGCCGGTCTCGAGCACGTCGCGGTAATCCAGGTGGCGCACCTCGGCCAGGCCGGACAGGCCTTCGCGCTCGATGGCAGCCTGGCCCCACGCGGCCTGCTGCGCGGACAGCGTGACGCCGAGCGCCTTGACGCCGTGCTCCCGCGCGGCGTGCATCACCATGCCGCCCCAGCCGCAGCCCACGTCCAGCAGCCGCATGCCCTCACGCAGCCCCAGCTTACGCGCCACCAGGTCGAACTTGTTGGCCTGCGCCTCTTCCAGGGTCGCGTCCTCGCGCGGATAGCAGGCGCAGGTGTACGCCATGGTGGGCCCGAGCACCCACTCGTAGAACCGGTTGGAGACGTCGTAGTGGTGCGAGATCGCGTTGGCGTCGCGGCCCTTGGAGTGCCGCCGTCCGCCCAGCCAGCGCCGGTTGACCCGGACCTCCTGGGGGGGCGCCGGCATCCGGTGCAGGAGCAGCTTCGGCCCGCCCAGGGCCTGCAGCAGCCGCCACTTCTCGGCCGGCCCCAGGCTGATGGACTGGGCCTTGGTCATCCGGGACAGGGCCTCGTACATGTCGCCTTCGACGTCCAGCTGGCCGGCCACGTAGGCCCGGGCCAGCCCGAGCGCCCCGGGAGCCTGGGCCAGGTAGGCCACGGCGACCGGGGAGCGGACCGTGATCTTCACCGGAGCTCCGGCCGTGCCGGCGTGGCTGCCGTCGTAGGCCGTGAACTCCACCGGGGCGTCGGGTCCCGCGAATGCCTCGAAGACCTCGGCTAGTGCCATCCTGCGCGTTCCTTCCCTTGACCGGGACGCCTCAGCGTCCCCTGACACACTTCTCGTACAGGCCGAGCAGGCGCCCCTGCCCGTCGTAGGCGCGCTTGAGCGCCCGGTACGCCTCGCCGTTGTAGCGCCGGTAGAACTCGTCCTGGGGGTAGAAGGCCGTGGAGTACAGCGACTTGTGCCCGTCCAGCTTGGACACCTCGTCCTCGATCAGGCGGTTGTAGTAGCCGTCGGCCCGGTCCGGGGGCAGGGCCGCGGTGCCCCAGAACCCGAAGTTCACGTAGACCTCGCCGGGTTTGAGCGGGTACAGCGGCCAGGCCCGCGCGTCACGCAGCGGGCATATCCAGACCGGGCGCATGCCCACGTTCGCGTCGAAGAACCGCAGGAAGTCGGCGCCGTGCTCGACCGGGATCTCCACGTCCTGGGTGACGAACTCGCGGGACGGCTGCTGGCGGCGGGAGTTCAGCGCGTCGGTGAGGCCGTAGCGCTGGTCGAGGGCGACGAGCCTGCGGTACACGTCTGAGCGACGGTACCGGCGCGGCCACACCTTGCGGACCAGCGGCCGCTGGACGCCGAAGGCCTTGGAGCACCAGAACCAGTCGGTGTCCCACCGCCACAGGTAGTCGCGGACGGTAAGGAAGTCCTCCTTGGCCGCCGCGATCGAGGTGTAGTAGATCTGCTGGCCGGTGTAGTCGCTGCGCCAGGGCGCGACGTCGCTGAACGCCCCGACGCTCAGGTACAGCTCGCCGGGCGTGAACGCCGTCCCGTCGACGAAATCGGCCCGGTGGCCGCGGAAGCTGCCCTCGGCGGCGATCTGGCCGATGGCCTCCATGCACTCTTCGGCGTGGCCAAACGCGAAATGCCGCAGGTGCACGAAGGGCCGCACCGGCTCGAGCTCGATGGTCAGGGACAGGGCGTAGCCCAGGGTGCCGTAGGAGTTGGGGAAGCCGCGGAACAGGTCGGCGTGCTCGTTGTCGGCGGTGGCGCGCAGCACGCGGCCGTCGCCGGTCAAGATCTCCATCTCGGTGACCGACTCGTGCGGCAGGCCGTTGCGCAGCGAGGTGGACTCGATGCCCAGCCCGGTGACCGCGCCGCCCAGGGTGATGGTCTTGAGCTGCGGCACCACCTTGGGCATGAGCCCGTGCGCGAGCGTGGCGTCGGCCAGGTCCTCGTAGGTGGTCATGCCGCCCACCCAGGCGGTCCGGCGGGCCGGGTCGACGCGCAGCACGTGATCGAACGCCGACACGTCCAGCGGCGCGGTCGGAGACTGGGCGCCGGCGCCGCGGAACCGGAACAGGTTCGAGGTGTGCTTGGCCAGCCGCACCGGTGTCCCGGGCGGTACCGCCGTGTAAGCCGCGCGCAACCTGGCTACCGCGACCTCGTGCGTGTCCGCGGTCATACGGGCACCCTCCCGGTGAGCTGGACGGACATTCCAGGCAGTGTATCCGTAACCGGATCGGTGACCTGGCCGTGGCCCGGTCGTGACCTTAATGCTCATCATCCATTTCCGGGTCGGAGTCGTCCACGTCCTGGCCGTCGTAGCTGGCCGCCACCTCCTCGGGGGTCATCGGCAGCCGGGCCAGCGCGGGCGGCGCCCCGGCGGTGATGACCTGCCGCAGGAGCAGGGCCATGGAGTACCGGGGGTCATCGGCCAGGGCCCGGTCGAGCGCCACGTTGGCCAGCGCTCCATCTCCGGACTGCCAGGCCACGAAGGCGAGCAGGGCGGCGGGCGCGGCCACGTAGCCGGGCTGGGCACGCTGGACCACGTCGGTCCACAGCCGCTGGTGGGCCTCGGAGTGCGAGGGATCCATCCGGGCCCAGGCGTCATCGCGGACCCTCAGGTCCCGCAGCGCCACCGTGATCCGCGCGATCTCGTAGTCGGTGGTGAACCGGCCGCCTTCGCGGTACCGGGTGATCATGGCACCGACCGCGGCCAGGCCCTCGGTGGCGATCATCTGCCGGGCGGCGCCCAGCCGGCCGGACTTGCGCACCTTGGCGAGCAGCCGGGCGACGTGCTGCTCGGCGCGGCGGGTGGCCTGGCGCATCGACTCGGCGGCGGTGCCGCCGAGCGGGGCGACGCGGGCGGCCACGGCGGCCCGGGTAGCCAGGACCCGATCGCCGACCGCGGCCAGAGCCTCGGCTTCGGCTGGATCAGTGGCGGTGGCCTCGAACGGCACCCCTTCGGCCGGGCAGCACTTCTCGTTGCCGCATATGTAGGACCAGTAGCGGCCGTCGGCGACCCGGAGGAACTCCTTCAGGTCGATCGCGGCCTGCCAGGCCGCCTCCCGCACTTCGCGCGCGACCGGGGTCACCAGGGCCTCGGAACCGTATCCGACCGCCACCGCCGCGGTCAGCCGCTGCGCGCTCAGCACGCCGAGCGCGTGCGCGGCGATCTCGGTGGCCAGGTCGGCCGCAGGCGGGTCGGGCAGGTCATAGCGGAGCGTGACCCGGATGCGGTCACGCGGCGGCGCGACCCCGATCACGACGAGGCTAGCCTCGGGCACGAAACCGAGCAGATGAGGGACGAGCCTCAGCAGGGCGGCGGGCGAGCCGGCCCGGACCACCAGGGTCGGCTCCCGATCCTGCGGGGCCTGCGGATTCTGCGGAAGGTCGTCAGCAGCGGTAATGGTTTGTCTCATACCGCCACGGTGCGGCGGGAGCGATGAGCCTGGCCATGGCGATTTTCGTCCGCCTGTGGATAACTCACAGAGTTCCACAGGCGGACGACGGGGCTTGACAAGAGACCGCTGGTGTGCGGCCCTCGCGGCCCCGACACCTACGGCAGGCACACCCGCGGCGGCGGGCTATGGCGCACTGGGATGAGGCTCACTGGTCCGGACCACGGTCGCGATGCGGGCGTTGACCGGGATGTTGCTTGAGGTCAGCGCGGGCGTCTGCCCGTGGAAATCGAAGTCGAGGCGAACGCCGGGCCGGAACATCAGGCAGTGCGTCGAGCCGCCGAAGTGGAACATGCCAAGCTGGTCGCCCTTTTTCACCTGCTGTCCCTGGTACACGGTGATCTCGCAGGAGGAGACCTCGGCCATGCCGACTGGAAGGACGCACATGAGCCCGATGGCCGGGTTGTCGGCCTCGATGAACACCATCGCCCGGGTGGCGACCTCGGTGATGTAACCCTGCGAGTCGTCGGGCCCGGCTGGGTCGTATCCTTCGGCGGGAGTCTCGGAATAGTACGTGCCGTCGCGCACGTAGGCTTTCACGACCCGGCCGTCGACCGGGCTGTGCCAGCGGTGGTAGCTGAGCGCGCTGAGGAATGCCTGGTATATCGTGCCGCCGGCGAACTGGTCGGCCCAGGGATCGTCGGCCAGCATGTGGGCGACGGAGTACGGCTGCCCCTTGATCCAGAACCTGTCGTGGCGGCGGACGTCGTGGCTCAGCCGGTAGGGGGCCGACTCGCAGGCGTTGACGATGACATCGGGGTCTGCCGGGGACGCGACCGGCCGTACCCCCGGGCGGAACCGCCGGGTGAAGAAGTCGTCCCACGAGGTGAAACCGTAATGCGGTTTCGCCGGGTCGCACACGAAATCCTCGGCGAAATGCGGCATCTTCGCCCTGGCCTTCGGGCCGAACCAGCCCGAGTCGGTGTCGTTGAGCACGCCGGCCGAATCGGCGGACTTCAGGAACAGGCCCCATTCGTTGAGCATCTTCTTGAACTGCCGGTTGACCCGGTCGTTCAGGAACGCGGCGAACCCCGCGGGGGTGTCCATCGCCGAGTCGAGGATCGCGTTGATCGGGGTACCGACGAGCCCGGTGTCGTTGTATTCCGGGGCGTGCGTCAGGATGTGATTGAAGAGCTTGAGCATATGGTCAACGGTCCTGACCTGGGGCTTGCCGGCCGGCGTCGGCTTGCGAGGCGTCTGCGTCAGCATGAACGCGAACAGCATGTAGATCTCGGGATCCCGCTCGATCAGCTGCCGGAACTCCTCGACCACCGGGAGCAGCGGCACGTCGCCGCGGGCGTCGGTCCTCGCGATGAGGCCATCAAGCCACCGCTCGAGAACCTGCTGGTCCGATGGAAGCCACTTACCCACCCGGAACGGAGCAGCGCCCGTCATCACATCTCTCCTTTACCCGCCGCTGGCTCCCGTTGCGTGTCCGCGAGCACCGGCGCGGCCGTGTCGTCGGGCGGGTTGTCCGCCGGTTCCGGGATCTGGCCGAGACGCTCCCGGCGGGTTGAGGAAAGCGTAAAGGACGAGGCCGGCCAGCACGAGGATCAGGGCCTGGTAGACGGCCTGGTAGCCGGAGGCGAAGGTGACCCACAAGGAGAACAGCACGCTGACGCCACAGACCAGCAGGTCCCGGCGTCACTCGGACCGCTACTGCGCAAGGTGCAAGGGCATGAACTTGCCCTTGAGCTGGCCGGGGTGGCGGATCTGCCGACGGCTTGCCCATAGCTCAGGGCTATGCGACGAGAGCCGGCATCGCCTTTACCGCTTCGTGATTGCCGTGTGGACTGGCGACGGCGGGGAACATTCACCGCTGGCTACAACAGAGGCAACCGGTCCTGAACCATCTGCCCGGTAAATCCGAGATCTAGGAGATGTCATGCCTGACAAGAAGCCCCTGCTCGTCTACGCCGCTACCTACGGCAGCGTCTCGGCCGCGGAGACAGACCTGGACGCCATCGAGGCCCTGCACAAGGCCAAGGCGATCGGCTCGTTCGATGCGGCCATCATCGACCAGGAGAACGGCAAGCCGCACGTGGCCAAGCGGGTGGACCGCCCGGGCGTCCGGGTCATCCCCGAGTGGTTCGGCGGCGGGACCCTGCCGCGCAAGGAACTCCACGAGCTGGCCGCGCAACTCACCGCCAGCCAGGCAGGGCTGATCGCGGTGGGCGAACCGACGATCGAAAAGGCGCTCGACCAGGCGCTCACAAGTGCCGACAAAGTGGTGAAGAGGACCGTGGATGCCACGACCGACGAGATCGCCAGCGAGCTGCAGGAAGCGCTCAAGGGTTAACAAGGAAGCGCTCAAGGGTTAAAAGGAGCGGCGCGGCGGCCCGCCCGCGGCCCGCTCTCGGTTAGCGTGGGTGCCACCTGGCGCCCATCGCGCGTACAGCGGCCGGAGCCTGCCGGATAGAAAGCCGCGGGGGTGCTGGTCCGGCTATCGAGGATGAACTACACCGTGGCGACCAGCAGACATTCGCAGCACCCCGGCGGGGGGCCGGCCGGGGCCGGGACGCCCGCTCCGGTCGCGGCGAAGGCCGCGGCGATCGACGCCGCGCAGGCACACCCGCTGACCTGGCAAACTATCGTCAAGCGGGCCCTGGTCCTCGCGGTGGCGGGCGCGGCCATCTACCTGGTACTGCCGAGCCTCATCGCGGTGCTGGGTGCCTGGCCGCGCCTGTCGACGCTGAACCCGGCCTGGTTCGCGCTTGCGCTCGCCACCGAATTGGCGTCGTTCACCTGCAACTTCGCTTTGCAGCGGCTGGCCCTGCGCACCCAGGGATATCTGCTGCTGCCGCACGTCATCGAGGCCGAGCTGGTCGGCGCGCTGCGAGCCGAGCTGGATGCCGCCCGGCGGCGGGAAGAACAGCGTTTCGGCGCCGACGCGCTGGCCGCC
>Ga0208603_1000145_pt1 | contig 11657 bp, 8 predicted proteins | sample MicForSoSWNC24_M_FD_188001 | JGI IMG/M metagenome (GOLD analysis project Ga0208603, IMG submission 188001) | Forest soil microbial communities from Harvard Forest Long Term Ecological Research site in Petersham, Massachusetts, USA - MetaG HF008... | ecosystem: Environmental > Terrestrial > Soil >... | reverse complement strand
TCCCTGCCGCCACGGATGCTTCCCCCACCGCGGCTGATCTGGGTCCGCCTCCAGCTTTTAACTCGGCTCGTGCCATGCAGTATGTAAAGGAAATCGTGGCCTTCGGCCCTCGTCCGATCGGGAGCGCGAATCACAAAAAAGTTGAAGACTACATTCACGCCCACCTGAAAGGCGACCAGGTTGAAGATGACGCTTTCATCATCGACACGTCGGAGGGGAAGTTTCCGGTTCGCAATATTATTGCGAAATATCCCGGGACGCGCGATGGCATTGTCGTGATCGCCAGTCACTACGACACCAACTATCCACTGCGCGATACCAATTATGTTGGCGCAAACGATGGCGCTTCTTCGAGTGCGCTGCTGCTCGAAATTGCCAATCAGTTGCGCGGTAAGAAGCTCGATGGCTATAGCGTGTGGCTGCTGTGGGATGATGCGGAGGAAGCCATAAAACTTCCCTGGACGGACACCAATAGCGTTTACGGCGTTCGACACCTGGCGCAGAAATGGCAAGATGACGGAACCATCAAGAACATCAAGGCTTTTATTTTGGAAGACATGATTGGTGACGCCGACCTCAATATCGAGCGTGACCAGGATTCCACTCCATGGCTTGAGGACTTGATTTATCAGGCGGCGACACGACTGGGCTATCAATCCCACTTCTTTGCCCGAACAGTCCCGATGGAAGACGACCACAAACCGTTTGTGCAGCGCGGCGTTCCGAGCGCGGACCTGATTGACTTTCAGTACGGCTACAACAATGTCTTCTGGCATACGACGCAAGACACGGTCGACAAGCTCAGCCCCAAGAGCCTGGAGATCGTGGGCACCGTGACCCTCGAGACGGTGCAGATGCTGGACAAGAAGTAGAATTCCCCCGAGGCCTCCGCGACGGTTGCGCAACGCCTGGACGAAGTACTTGCAGACTCACGATAGGCCGAGGCGTGAAATGCTATTCAGTGCAACAGGTTTTTCGCGACAAATTCTGTCGGTTGCAACTCTCCCGCTGGTGTGCGGTCTGCTGGCATGCGGCGGCGGCGGAAGCGGCCAACCATCGGCGCAACCGTGTCCCTCGCTTCCTGGTCCGGCGACCTCCGGCCTGGGATCGATTGTCGACGTCTTAGTGCAAACGAAATGAAGGCACAGGGACGCGCGGGGATGTCCGTAGCCATCGCCAAGAAGGGAAAAATTCTCTACACCCAAGGGTACGGTTACGCAGATCTAAGCACTTGCCAAGCAGTCCAGCCAGCAACGGAATTTCAGATTGGATCGGTAACCAAGCAGTTCACCGCGGCGGCCCTCTTGCGATTGTGGAATGCGGGAGCCCTCAACGTCGACGCACCGGTTGTGGGCTACCTGGGGAGCTACGGATTCGACCCGCGGATCACTCTGCGCATGCTATTGAACCAGACTTCCGGCCTGCAAGATTATCTTGGTTTCCCGGCGGCAAGCTCGTGGCTCAATGCTGTATCGGAGCAAACCGTTCGCAGACAGATCGCCCCGGCCCCGCTGCACTTCGCGCCTGGGACTGCATACGCCTACAGCAACAGCAACTACTTTGTCCTGGGATCGGTCATTGAGGCAGTAGGTTTGACCACGTATGCAGATTTCATCAAGACTAACGTTTTCCAGCCAGCTGCGCTGAACAATACCTCCTACCTGCAACCGGCTTCGTTTGCGCTTCCTTACACCGCGACGCAGGGACCAGGGCTGATTCCTGATCCGTCGCTGTTCTTCTCGGCTGGGGCGCTTTGGTCAAATGTGGAGGACTTGGCGACCTGGGATGCGGCTCTCCTGAACGGGAGGGTGATCCCTTCATCGGTGTTCACGACTATGGTGACGCCAGCGTGTGTACCCAACTATCCGCAAGGGGGACCGTCCGATTATGCGATGGGTTGGGTGCTCGGAACGGAGGTGGGCCATCCCTTCGTCTGGCACAACGGAGAAACCTATGCCTATACGGCGTTCAATGGCATGTTTCTGGACGATGGTTTTTCTGTGGCCTTGCTGACCAACGGGGCGGTAAACGAAGACACTCCTTTCTTGAATCTCGGGGAACAAATCATCCAGGGGATTTGCACATCGGCAGGCACGGCGAGGAACTGCTGAGCGATACCATGGACTAGGGCTTGAGCGTTTGGTCTTTCGCTTTTTCGCGATTTGATTTCTAATTCCAACCTTATGCGAATCGCGAAAGCGTGTCTGCTTCTACCCGTGTTTCTGCTTGCGGTGGCCTCAGCCCAAAATCCTGTCGACCAAATTATTGCCGAAGCCTTGAAGCCTTCGCCTCTGGAAAAGAATTTGCAGCAGCTAACTGATCAGATCGGGGGCCGAGTGCCAGGGACGCTGGCAATGCGGCAAGCCGTGGATTGGGGTGTCGCTGCTTTCAAAGCAGCGGGCGCCGACAGCGTGCACACGGAAAATTTCACCATTCCGGCTTCTTGGGCCGAGGGATTCACCAGAATGAGCATCTCCGCACCGGCGAAGTTCGATGTGCGGGTGGTTTCGATGGGGTGGGCTCCGGCTCTTGGGGCGCATCAGGATGTACCCGTGGTTGACGTGGGCGAAGGGAGGCCTGAGGATTTCGTCAAAGCTGGCAACGTTACTGGCGCTTTGCTGCTGGTGCATTCCCACGAGATGGCCAAGTGGAATGATCTTTTCGGCGAGTATCTGAGAGCGCCGGGCATTATTCTTCGCGCTGTGCAGGCGAAGGCTTTGGCCATCGCCGTCGAATCCACACGTCCCTACGACCTGCTCTATCGCCACACGGACACGTTGCAGGGTGAGATCGGACCCATTCCCCAGGTGCTGGTGGCGAGAGAGGACGCTTCGCGTATCGCACGGCTGCTGGCCTCAGGCCAGAAGGTTCGCGCCGACCTGGCAATCCCTAATCGCATTGGCGGGCCGATCACCGCGATGAATGTAATCGGCGAGATACGGGGCAGCGACAAACCCAAAGAGTTTGTGATCCTGGGCGCGCACCTCGATTCGTGGGAATTGGGTACGGGCGCGCTCGACAATGGCTGCAATGCGGCTTTGGTGATCGATGCGCTGCGCGCGATCAAAACGGCGGGGCTGCGGCCGCGGCGAAGCATTCGCTTCATTCTGTTTTCTGGCGAAGAGGAGGGTTTGCTGGGATCGCACGCCTACGCGGTCGCACACCGCGCCGAACTTGACAAAGCCGCAGCGGTAATTATTTTCGATTCTGGAACGGGCAAGGTCACCGGCTTTTCTCTCGGCGGACGCAAGGATGTGGTCGATGCCGCGAACAATCTGGTTGCACCGCTGAAGCAGTTTGACGCGGCCACACTGAAAACCACCGCGGAATGGGGCACCGACCATTTCGATTTCATGCTGGAAGGCGTACCGACGTTCGTCGCTGAGCAGGAGGAAGCGAACTACCTGATCAACTATCACGCCATGTCCGATACCTTCGACAAGGTCGACTTACCGCAGCTAAAGAAACATGTAGCGGAGGCGGCCGCTCTGACGTTCGGCATTGCCAATGCTCCGGAACGGCTTGGTCCCCGCCTGCATCATGCGCAGATCGAGGAAACCATGCGCGAGACACAGATGGATGAACTGATGAAAACCTTTGGCATGTGGCAGCCGTGGCAAGAGGGAAAATGGGGAAGGGCCGACTGAAAGTTTCGGCCTGCATTTCCCAAAAGATTTGCGGGCGGGAGGCTAGCGTCACAAAAACCTCTGAGGCTTAATTGAACCAGCTACTCTTCTGGATTCTCTTCAACATTTTCGTGCTGGGCATGTTGGCGCTCGATCTGGGCTTCTTGCAGCGGCCGGGCCATACGGTGAAATTTCGCGAGGCTCTGACCTGGAGCCTGATCTGGATTGCGCTGGCGGGCGCATTCGCCGTGCTGGTTTATTCTCGGTATGGGCACGCGACCGCCGTGGAGTTTGTCACCGGTTACGTGATTGAACTTTCGCTTAGCGTCGATAATCTCTTTATCTTCCTCCTGATTTTCCGCTACTTTCGCGTCGCTCCGGAGCACCAGCACAAAGTATTGTTCTGGGGAATCGTCGGTGCCCTGGTGATGCGGGGCATCTTCATTATCGTGGGCATCGGTCTGATTCAAAGATTTCATTGGATCACCTACATTTTCGGGGCGCTGCTCGTCTACAGCGGAATCAAGCTGTTTCGTCAGCATGGTGTGGGGATTGAGCCGGAAAACAATCCTGTGCTCCGTTTATTTCGGCGCTGGGTGCCGATGACGGAAAATTACGAGGGGGACAGGTTTGTGGTGCGGCGCACGCGCCCGTACGCGACGCCCCTGCTGGCGGTTCTGATATTGGTCGAGACGACGGATGTGCTCTTTGCCACGGATTCGATCCCCGCGGTGCTGGCCATCACGTTGAAACCTTTTATTGTTTATACCTCCAACGTGTTTGCAGTTCTGGGTCTGCGCTCGATGTACTTTTTGCTGGCGGGCATGATGGAACTCTTCCACTATCTGCACTACGGGCTGGCGGCCATTTTGATCTTCGTTGGAGCGAAGATGCTGGTTTCGAATTATTATCCAATTCCCACCTGGATCGCACTGGGAGTCGTTGCGGGAGTGCTTCTGATTTCTGTGCTGGCGTCATTGCTCCATCCAAAAAGTCACGAGCATTAACCACAATGGACACCAAGGTTCACAAAGGGAATCAGAAACAACCTCGGTTCCCTTTGTGAACCTTGGTGTCCATGGTGGTTAATGCTCTTAGGCGAATCGGATGGCATCGCCTCTGACGATGGAGTGCTTGAGGAACTTGGCATCGTTGTGAACAGGGAAGTCCGTGCGATAGTGGGCGCCGCGGCTCTCTTCGCGGGCCAGTGCGGAACGAGCTACCAGCAAGCCAAGGGCGTGCAGATTTTGCGCCTCGTGCGCCCGTCGGGTTTGCGGATGGGCCACTCTTGGAGCAAGACGGTTCAGGTGTTCGATGGCCGCTTGCAGTCCCGTTCCACTGCGCACGATACCCACATCCCGCCACATAAGATCTTGAACTTCGCGGATGACTTCTTCGCTCGCAGTGTCGACTGGGCCGTTGGAGACAGCACGGCGAGATTTGGCGGCGCTGGCCGGCGGATGACGCAATTCATCAAGCATCGTCTTGCCAGCTCTTGCGCCGAAAACCAGGCCCTCGAGCAGGGAATTGCTGGCTAGGCGATTGGCGCCATGCACGCCGGTGGCGGCGGCCTCGCCGGCTGCGTATAACCCCAGCAACGTGCAACGTCCCACGAGATCAGTGCGCACGCCGCCCATGGCATAATGCGCGGCCGGTCGGATGGGGATCATGTCGGCCGTGATATCGATGTTGAATTCCATGCAGGTGGCGTAGATGCGCGGAAAACGTTTCCTCACATGGTCGGGGTCGAGGTGAGTGAGATCGAGATAGACGAATGGGTCCTTGACCTGGCTGACCTCGAGCTCATGAAGAATCGCTCGGGCAACAACATCGCGCGGCGCCAGTTCGCCCATGGGATGGTACTTCGGCATGAAGCGATGCAGTTCGATGTTGCGCAGGTATGCGCCTTCGCCGCGCAAAGCCTCGGAGAGCAGAAAGCGTGGGGCATTCTTCAAGTACAGTGCCGTGGGATGGAACTGGATGAATTCCATGTCCCCGACTTCGGCGCCGGCACGAAATGCCATGGCAACGCCATCCCCGGTAGCGACAGCCGGGTTGGTAGTGTTGCGGTAGAGTTGGCCCATGCCGCCAGTGGCGAGCAAGACGGCGGAGGCCGACATCTGCTGCTTTTCGCCTCGCTCGTTAATGAGATGAATGCCGCAGACCCGGTCATCCTCCACGATTAAGTCGGTGGAGAACTCGAACTCGCGCACGGAGATATTCTTCAGCGTTTTGCTTTTGGCGTAGAGCGCGCGGAGAATCTCGCGTCCCGTCGAATCACCGTGCGCGTGCAGAATGCGGTTGCGGCTGTGCGCGCCCTCGCGGCCGAAGGTGAGCTTGGTGCCCTGGCGATCGAACTCAGTGCCCCATTGAATGAGTTCGTCGATGCGCTCGGGGGCGTCTTCCACCAGAACTTTGGCGGCCTCGGGATTGCACAGGCCATCGCCGGCTTGCAGCGTGTCCTGGAGGTGCAGACTGATCTCGTCCTCGTCGCTGAGTGCGGCCGCGATGCCGCCCTGGGCCCACTGCGTATTCGATTCGGTGACCTCGCGCTTGGCCAGCACCAGAACTGTGGCCGCACTTGCCAGTTCAACCGCGGCACGCAGCCCGGCAACTCCGGCGCCAATCACAAGGAAATCGGTTCGGGACGGCGCAGACTCCATAGGTCAAAAATGGTATCACGCGGCGGTCCCCGGAGCTGCGCGGATGATACGTTATGATGAGACTCCATGACCCGGGTGACCATCGTGGTGCAGCGAAGCCCCTACGACGCCATCATTGAAAATGGCTTGCTGGAGCGGGTGGGAGAGCACTTGCGCGAAATTGTTGGGGATCGTTCGCAGTTGTTCATTGTGACGGTGCCGCCGGTTCGCCGGAAGTGTGGCAAGAAGTTGATGAAGTCACTTTCGGCCGCCGGATTCAAAACGCGGCTGATTGAGATGAGCGACGGCGAGCGTCATAAGAGGCTGGCTACGGTCGAGCAACTGGCGGAGAAGCTGACTCGACTGAGCGCAGATCGAAATGCCGTGATCTTAGCGTTCGGGGGTGGTGTGGTGGGTGATGTGGCCGGTCTGCTGGCTTCGCTTTATATGCGAGGCGTCGACGTCGTGCAAATTCCCACCACCGTGCAGGCTCAGCTGGACGCTGCAATCGGCGGCAAGACCGGCGTAAACCTGAGCACTGGCAAGAATCTGCTTGGAACCTTTCACCAGCCGCGTGCGGTACTGATCGATCCCGCAGTGCTATCCACTTTGCCCGACCGGGAATATCGCGCCGGCCTGTATGAAGCGCTGAAGTGCGGAGTGATTGGAAAGCCGGCGCTGTTTGACTGCCTCGAAAAAGTTCAGCTGAAGGTTTTGCGCGGCGATCCTGCGGCGGTCGAATGGGTGATCGCGGAATCCGTGCGCCTGAAGGCCGAGGTCGTTTCCTCCGACGAGCGGGAGAACGGGCTAAGGCGAGTGCTGAATTTCGGACACACCATTGGGCACGCGCTCGAGGCTGAATCGGGTTATCGGCGTTTTCGGCACGGTGAAGCGGTTGCCTGGGGAATGATCGCGGCCACGCATATCGCGGCTGCGACGGATCGAATCGATAACTCAGCCGCGCGACGAATTTCCGACGCCGTGCTCGGTCTTGGCAAGCTGCCAAAGGTCGAGGCTCGCAGCCGGGACATCGTCCGGTTGCTTCGGGGAGACAAGAAAACGCGCGAGGGCGTCATACACTTCGTGCTGCCCTCGGAGATTGGCAAAGTCGAGGTTGCGAACGACGTGCCGGAGAAAGTAATCGTCGAGGCGGTTTACGAGTTGCGGCGGCTAAGCGGTTCATGAAAGAAACGACAAGCAACGGTGAGTGATTCCACCAAAGCGACTGTCATTGGAGCCGCTCCCGAAGGAGCGAGCGATCCGGCGTCCGCCGCGCTCGTGGTCCGCGAGATGTTTACCTCAATCGCGCCGCGATACGACCTGCTGAATCATTTGCTCTCGTTCAACGTGGATCGATTGTGGTGGCGGAAGACGGCGCGAGGCTTTGCTTCGATTTTGAAGCGGCAAGACGTACGCGTGCTTGATTTGTGCTGCGGCACCGGCGACATGACGTTTGCTTTATTTCGAGAGGCCGAAGAGTCGGCCAAAATCCTGGGTGTGGACTTTTCCCATGCGATGCTGCAGCGGGCGAACGAGAAATCGGCGGAAAGGTCGCCGCGCTGGGTGGAAGCGGATGCGCTTCAGCTGCCCTTTCCCGACCAACAATTTGATTTGATTACTGCGGCATTTGGATTCCGCAACCTCGCGGACTACGATGCCGGACTGCGGGAGATGTTGCGGATGCTGCGTCTGGGCGGGGAGTGCGGAATCCTCGATTTTGGGGAGCCTCGTGGCCTGATCGGAAAGTTGTATCGAGCCTACTTCAAGCACATCTTGCCCGCTGTGGGTACGGTGGTCTCTGGAGTGAAGGGCCCGTATGTTTACTTACCGGCGTCGGTCGAGCGCTTTCCATCCCCGGAAGAGATGCTGGGGCGGATGCGCCGCGCTGGATTCCGGGAAGCTTCCTGGACGCCGTATACGTTCGGGATTGCAGGACTGTATCGAGGGAAGAAGTAGGCAGCAAACTATCGTCTTGCGACTTGCGATGTGGTGACGGGATTTTCCGCGGTGAAGCAATCGGCAAAGGCATCGGCGACGGTGTAGCGGATCACATTTTCGTAATCTTCACCCAGAAATCCGCCCAGACGGTCGGTGTTCATAATGTACTGGCCGGTCATATATGGCGCAGCTTCTGGAGGAATGGCGGAGACTCCCAGCTTCCACATGGACTGCAGCACCAGACGGAAAGCCCACTTTCCAGGGACGCGCCTCAGTCTTGCGTGAGCCATTTCGATGCAACGACCAAAAGTCAAAGGCTCGCCGCGCCCGGCCACGTTCAGTACCGTGAGCCGCTGGGATTCGGGCTCCGTTCGGCGAACGATGTGTGCTAACAGCCGCGCCATGTCGTCCACGTGGACGAACTGAATGCGGTTTTCGAGATAGTGTTGTCCGAAGGGCAACACACAGGGAAGACGCTTGCCCTGATCGCGCATTTTGGCCGCGCGCTTTGCCCTGCCGTTGGGAGTGCCGCGAAAAGCCCCAATCATATAGTTCTCCACGCTGGCACCGGCAAAAATGTGGGGGCGCAGCATGAAGACGCCGCAACCTCGCAGCGCAGGCGCCCTCTGCTGGACTACCTTGTCGGATTCCATTTTGTGAATCGCATAAGGCAGAGTGTGCGCGCCGAAGGGAGAGTCCTCGCTGACCGGTTCGTGTAGATCCGAACCGTATACGGAAACGCTGCTCGGGAAAATAAACCTTCCTACGATGGAATCATTACGATTGGCTTCGGTGATGGCTTCCATCACCCGGGCCGTACCGGCCACGTTGATTTGCCACATCTGGTCCAGGTCGAGCACGCCAGTGCGCACGGGATCAAGCACAAAGGCCAGATGAATTACCGCGATGGGCCGCGCTTCCCGCACCAGAAGAAATAAATCGCGGCAGGACTCCTCCAGGCCAAGGTCCATGCGCACAAAGCGCAGGGGGTCGCTGGTCTGCGGGGGATTCAAATCAACTCCGATGACCTGATAGTCCGCCAAATGCGGCAACAGTCGCTGTCCCAGGTTGCCAGCGATCCCCGTTACGATGACACTTGGTTTATCACCGTCCATTACTTGGAGCCAGGAGTCGACGGCTTGGATGAGGGGCCGGGAGCCGGTGGCGGCATTGGCATGCCATGCGTCGGAGGCATTTCGGGCCCGAAATAACTTTCATCCAAGGTAGGCGTAGCGGATTTCTGGACCGCCTGCATCTGTTCTTGCACGCGTTGGGTGCGTAGCGTTCCACGGATCTCTTCTTTCAACTTATCGTCCAGCGGTTCGACGTCTTTTACGCCGACCTTGTAAATGAAATAACCGCTTTGGTCGGAGAACACAGCTGAGACTTCACCGGTCTTCAAATCCATAGCCGCAGCCTGGGTTGGGGGCAGGTTGTTTCGGCGTTCTTTGCCCATCTTGGTGCTGGGAGCCTTAGTCTTGATTCCGGCAAGTAGGTAAGCTTCATCTTGAAGCTTGGTAAAGTCTTCTCCGGCGACGGCGCGGGTGTGAAGTTTATCGGCTTCTTTCTTCATAACTTCTTCCGCGCTCTCCTGGCGCTTTTTTTCGGCTGCCTCGCTCAATTTGATCTTGGAGGCGGGGAGCGTTTGGGAATGCGGAATGAATATGCGTTGCAAGTCGACTTCTTCGTAGGCGCTGGTATTGTTGTGATAATAGTCTGCGATGTCCTGCTCAGAAATCTGCCCCGCCTTCTCCTGCACCGCCTGATTAAGCGCCTGGGACAAGATTTGAACACGCGCCAGATTCAAACGTTCCTCGTACTTTGGTCCTTGATCCAAACCCATTTCATGCGCTTTGTCAGCCATCACGAGCGCACTAGCGTAGCGCATGGCGAATTGCCGCCGGACACGCGGTGGCATATTTGGCTGGACGGCATCCAGAATTTTCTCGAATTCAGCCCGAGTGATTACTGTTTTGCAATTCTGGTCAGCCGCTTTGTCGGCGGGCGGGTTTGGGCACGCTCCGTTGATCGTGATAACTGGGGTATCGGGTGGAACATTCGAGGCTTCTGCTTCCTTTTCCTTCGTATCGGTGGGATTGGCGGCGGGAGTTCCCGATGGTCGGGTCGACAAAGTGGGTGTGGGAGTAGCCGCTTGGCCCCACGCCATCGCCGCAAGCAGCAGACAGACTAAACCGTATCGCGTCATATTTAATGATTCCTCCAGGGAAGATCAAAAAGGTCAATGAAAATCCTAGCACAGAGTTCCTTCGTGGGCGGCAGGGAGTGCCGAAATGTGCCCAGACGATGAATTGGCGGAGGCAGTCGTAAGCGGCGATAATGCTCTTATGGCTAACTCGCCAGCAATCCACAGCCCGGCGTCCATGCGTGCGGAAAAGCGCGCTGTGGCTGGAAGTTCCGTGCTGGCGGCGATCGCCATTACCACGCTGAAGATTGTGGTTGGGGTTACGACGGGAAGCCTTGGCATCTTGTCCGAAGCGGCGCACTCGGGGCTTGATCTCGTTGCAGCGATCGTAACATTTCTTTCGGTCCAGGTTTCCGACAAGCCCGCCGACGCCGACCACCAGTACGGACACGGCAAGGTAGAGAATTTCTCCGCCTTTATCGAGACCGGCCTGCTGCTCCTGACCTGCGTCTGGATCATCTACGAGGCGGCGAAGCGGCTGTTTTTCCACCACGTGGAGATTGAGCCCAGCATCGCCGCTTTTGCCGTAATGTTCATTTCCATGGCAGTAGACTTCTGGCGATCGCGCGCTCTGGGAAGAATTGCGGCGAAGTATGACAGCCAGGCCCTCGAAGCAGATGCCCTGCACTTCTCTACGGATATCTGGTCGAGCGGTGTTGTAGTGGTTGGACTGGCGTTGGTCCTGATCGGCCGCTGGTACGGTGTCGACAAACTGCGTAACGCCGATCCCGTGGCCGCGCTCTTTGTCGCCGGAGTCGTCGTATACGTCAGCTCGAGGCTGGCCCGGAGAACCGTCGACGCCCTGCTCGACGCTGCCCCCGCAGGCGTGCGCGGCAAGATTGTGGCGGCAGTGAACAAAGTGGATGGCTTGATCGAGGTGGATCGCGTACGCATCCGCCGGGCGGGCAACCGCTACTTCGCCGATCTTTCCATCGGGCTGGCTCGCAACGTAACCTTCCAGCATTCGGAGCAAGTCGCCGATGCGGTCACATCGGCTGTGCAGGACGTTCTGCCTGATGCCGATGTGGTGGTTCGTTCGGTGGCGCGGCCGGCACGGAGAGAAAACATTTTTGATCGCGTTCGGGCCGTGGCCACACGGAACAATTTCAATGTTCATGACATCAGCGTCCAGGATCTGAACGGACGTCTGCACGTCGAACAGCATCTTGAGCTCGATGAGCAACTGAGTCTGAAGGAGGCCCACGATCAGGTGACCCGGCTCGAAGCGGATATCCGTCAGGATGTGCC
>Ga0208603_1000143_pt1 | contig 11695 bp, 9 predicted proteins | sample MicForSoSWNC24_M_FD_188001 | JGI IMG/M metagenome (GOLD analysis project Ga0208603, IMG submission 188001) | Forest soil microbial communities from Harvard Forest Long Term Ecological Research site in Petersham, Massachusetts, USA - MetaG HF008... | ecosystem: Environmental > Terrestrial > Soil >... | reverse complement strand
GGCGCTGCTTCTCGCGGGCCTTGGAATTTACGGAGTGATTTCCTACATCGTGAGCGAACGCACGCACGAGATCGGCATTCGCCTCGCGCTCGGCGCGCAACGGCGAAACATCCTGCGCATGGTGCTGCATCAAGGATTGACGCTCGCGATCACCGGCGCCGCGGTGGGATTTGTGTGCGCGCTGATCGTCTCGCACTCGATGGCGGGCCTGCTCTACGGCGTAAGGCCCACCGATCCCATAACGTTCGCCGCTGTAGCCCTACTCCTGATCGGCGTGGCTCTGCTAGCCTGTTACATCCCAGCCCGTCGCGCCATCCAAGTCGATCCGCTCGTTGCCCTGCGCTACGAATGACAACCGAGCAGTGATGCCGCCATGAAGGTCCTCTCAATGAGCAAAGGGACAGCCGGACGGAGTTTCTATCGCAATTTCAGCTTCGCGCCCCGCTTCACCGCCATTACAGAGGGTCCTATTACTTTTGTACTATTGACCGCTAGTTCGCCCTCTTGATACTTGGGGCTGAGTCCTTTATATAGTGTAGACCCCGCCCAGGATGATGCCATCCAGGACACCGACAAGAGCCGGAGGCTCCTTCGTGAACCCGCTCTCTCTCCAATGACCTCCAACGCTGCATGGTCGGAACGCCGCCAAACCACTCGCACGACGCTTAACAGCGTCGTCTATATCAATTTCGATTCGGACAACGGCGGCATCGTGTTGAACGTCTCGGAGGGAGGGCTTTGCTTTCACTCCGTCGCTCCCGTTCAGCGCGAGGGTCCGATCCGTTTCTGGTTCTCCGAGCACAAACAAAAAATCGAAGCCGACGGCGAAATTGCGTGGATCGATGAGTCGCGAAAGACAGGCGGCTTACGATTCACTGGTCTGCCCGCGGAAGGTCAAGAGCAGATCCGCAATTGGATAAGCCAACCTAGCGTGCGACTCGCCGTCGAAATGCCGCCTGCCCGATCCGTTCCGCTGCCCGCACGACCTGTCCCCCCGCCGACCCCTTATCCGGACTTCAGTGCCGTCCCGCACGAGAAGCATGTTGCGCCCGGCAGTCCCGTATTTCCCGCAGTGCATTCGTCACGCGCGACCGACAGTCCTGACCTTGCCGCGGAGGATTCAGCAGAGACATCAGAGATATCAGAGACATCGGAGACGAAGCTCGTAGACCCGCGGACTGGGTTCTCCCGTGGGCTGGCCACGGGCATTTTCGTTTCGGCTCTCCTCGCTGTTCCGTTTTTGCTTCACAGTTATCGCCATGAGCTCGGTGAGTCGCTCATCCGTCTGGGAGAGCGATTGGCATCAAAATCACGCGCTCAGACGCAAACGGTGACGCCCGCGCAGCAAGCTGGGATAACGCCACTGCAACCACCATCGGCGGCACATAAGCAGATTCCGGTTTCGCCGCCCGAGAAGGTCCTGCTCCCGCCTCCGACAAACCCGGCTAAGCCTCAGCAAGCGAAGCTCGACCCCTCGCGTCCGATAGTCGCCGGTCGCGCTGCTGCCGCCGGCGCTCCCAACAAGACTGTTGCTGCTGCGACGATTTCATCGCTTCCGGCAATTTCTTTACCGACGGCCGCCGCAGCTCCCGTGTCCAGCGTCGTTCCAGATAAAATCGGCGCGGTTCCGGCGGACAAACCAGCGAACAACTCTGGCGTCCACGCTGAAGTCACCGGAAAAGAGAGTGCCGCTTCAAGTTCGGCGGGATACTTCGAAGTCGGCAAATTCAAAAATAACTTGCTGGCCGACAACGTAGCGGACCAGCTGGGACAGCTCGGGTTTCACGCGTCTGTCGCTCAGAGGGGCCACCTTTGGATGAATTCCTACTCCGTACTCGTGGGCCCTTACGGCGATAATCAAAACGCGGAGGCGGCGCGCAAGGATCTGTTGGCCCATGGTTACAACCCGCGAGCTTACGAAAAGGGATCGCGAGACTTCCGGTTTCCATTGGTGCTGACGCTCAATGGGACGCAGGTGCCCGTGGGCGATTACACCATCAGCTGGGAATCCTACAGCCCCGATGCAGTCGTGAAATTTACCCGGAACTATGATCTTGTGGTCACGGCGGACGGAAAATGGATGAAAAGCGACGTTGCTTATCCGCTTAATGCGATTGTGTGGAGAAAAGGCGCTGATGGATCGCAAACCCTCCTTGAAATCCGCTTCGGAGGCATGAGCCGAGCGCTCGTATTTCGCCCAAAACCCTGATCGCCGGCCGCGGCCACCCGCCGCGGTGATTGGCGACGGGCCTTCGTGGTTTATCAGCTGCAATAACTGCGAAAAAGTGACGATTAGAACGGTTGGAAACCGCGTTTTTGTTGGCTTTTTTGTGATTTCTAATCGCACGGTGTGACGATTAGAACGGCTGCGACCTATCGTCAGTGGTTCGGAATGAATGAAGAGCGAGGCGGGGTTGTAACATTGTAGTTCGCGGTTAAGTGGAACTTCTGATGCTCGTGAAGGACGCGCCGCGGGTTCCGGGCACAGTCGTGCTGTGTTCTTGACCTGCTCGATCCGTTGCCGATGTGGCGATCTGCATATCGCGCCCTCAGTGGGGCGAAAGGCTGCCCCGACTTCCGGCAACACATTCCGCGTCTATTTACTACAGGATAATTCAAGGCTTCGGTAACCTGCTGAAACGAGGGGATCTAGTTCGGGTGTATTCGTGAAGGTGCACTGAGGCGAATTCAAAAGCCCAACCCTTCCCAAAAGGAAAAAGCGGGGAAGGATGGGGCGCACTCAAAGTCTCTAGGCCATCCTTCGGCGACGCGCGGAAGGATTAACCACCCGCCGCCGTCAACCAAACCGGCATCAGTTCTTTGGCGTCGGCTTGTGGACCGTGAAATTCGAAAAGTCGAACAGTTTAGCGTCAGGCTCAACGCCTGGTCGAATCTCATAGAGTTCAAACGTTGAATGCACCGTCCGACCCGACGAATTAACATTTGTTGTCTCGCGTTTGAGTTCCAAACCATCATAGCTCTCAGACCGACAACTGTAGCCGATCACGGTGGGCGGTTTCCCAGGCAGTATCAGCCTTGCTGGATAGCGAACACAAGGATAGCCCTCCACGCTGTCTTGACTTAAGTTTTTCGAAGCAGGGGCCTTGCTCGACGCTGCGGGAGCAGCATTTCGCGAGAGGGGTTGTTCATATGCGAGACGGTTCTGATAGTCAACTTTATAGGCGGTGTTGTGCGCGGTGTCTGTAAGACCGGCCCAACGCATTTCACCCGTGGTTTCTTTTCCATCTCGCATCGTCCATTGCTGTGTTTCAGACCCGTTCGACGCGACATAGAAATCCCCTTCCTGAGTGTGAGTTTTTTCGATTCTTCCGTCTACGCTAATCTCTGTGGTCAATCGCATTTTGGCACTAATCGGAGTGTGCGATTGTGCGTCGAGATTAGCTGCTCCCAGTAAAACTAGCCCACAAAATACCAAGCACCTTGTTGTCATTTTTTTTTTGGCTCCCTACTGGGCGGGTGGCGCACCCTTTCCTCAGTCTGCTTCCAATTTCCTGTTACGTTTTCTTGACGCATCAAGGAAAGGGATGATACCCCCGCCGCAATTTGGTGGAAAGCTGCCCCGACTCGCGTTAACACATGCGCGATGCTCGTCAAAACAGGTCTTATAAACGGTCTCGTGACCTTGGTCTTTACACCGAACTTTGCCAATCAGAGACGAGCAGCTGAGAACGTTATGCGTGCGCCGCGAGCGTGGTGGGCAGGGTGAACTGAAAAGTTGCACCTTTCCTGGAAGCGCCACTGGCCCACCAGCGCCCTCCATGCGACTCAATAATTGACCGACTGATGGGCAGCCCCATACCAGTCCCGCTGTCTTGGTCGTAAAGAATGCCTGGAAGATCTGTTCCGCCTGCTCCAAGGGTAATCCCACGCCGGCATCGCTGACCGAGATCAGCAGTTGACCATCACCCGCTTCCGACTTGATGGTCAGCTCACCTCGGGCGGTCGTTCCCTTCATGGCATCGATGCCCTTGAGCATGAGGTTCATGAAACCTGCTGCAGTCGCACACGCTCTGCCGTGACCTTAGGAAGATCCTCAGCAAGCTCGGTGCGGATCGAGATCGAGTAGCGGTTCGCCTCGCTGCGCAGGAGGACGATCATTTCTCGAATCAGCTCATTTACGTTTCGACCAGTTCACCCTGCGAAGCGCCCTTCTTGAACAGCATGCTGATGCTGCTAATGATGTCGGTCGCGCGCGTTACGTCTCTGACTATTCTGGATGCGGCTTCGCCTGCCTCTTCGAGATTGCGACAATCCCGCCGAAGCCATCGTAAGCAGGTTTTTGCGTAACCGCTAAACCGCCCGCAGGAACTGGGCGTTGATACCACCATTTACCGGGAGCTGTTTCGGCCGCCAGACTACCAGGGAGTGGTTGCTGAAATGAGCTGCTGTTCATTCCCAAAGGTTGAAGAACGCTTGCCCGCAGGTAGTCTTCGAACCGAGCACCGGTCACCTCCTCGATTATGGCTCCCACCACACCGTATCCGTAATTTGAATACAACTCGATTTGGCCTGGAGCGTATATGAAGCGATCGTCAAGGCCGGATCTACGCTCGAGTAACTGACGAAGTGTGATTGGACGCTGATAAGTGTTTGGTAGTTGAAATCCTTTCAAGTACTGATTGACGTCGGCATCGAGATCAGCTTTCCCCTGCTCCACCAGCCGCATAACCCCAATCGCCGTGAGAGGCCTTCGAGACCGATGCTGCTCTCCAAAGCGTGTGTCCTAAGTCGACTGGCCCGTAACATTTCGCAAGAACAAGCTTTTGATTATCAAGGACGATGACAGCTGCGCGAGATCAATCGAGTCTGCGTGGGTGTCCTGACCATCTGCCGGAACCGTACAAGCAGTGCTGAGGCACACGAAGGCGAAATTGGTCACAGGAGCGGGAATGTCGAGCCCATTGTTGATGCACATATCGCGGAAAAGCTGAACACTCGCTGGACCGAAGCCGGCGTAGAGCACTAGCGTTTGTCGGGCGTGGACCCAAGGTCAGGACCTGTTCGGTCCTCCAGTTGTCTGCCCTCTCGAAATTCCGCGAGATGGCACCCTCCAATTGCCAAGAGCAAGAGCCCGATAACAACTACTAACACAAAGAGAATGATTTGCGGCGGCATACCTGTCACCCATCTGGCCGTTTGGTCACGATTTCTGAAGTCGATTTAAACCAGCCTTCATTCGAGGTCTCATCTTACTCAACTAGAAGAACTTCAAATTTATTCCAGGACAATCTCAAAGCCTCCTTGTACATCTTGATGGCGACCGAAGTTGGAAAATGTCCATTTGAAATAAGCCATTTGACGACTCTGCTCGTTTTAAGACGGAGTGCGAACTCAACGGCAGGCTAATTGTAGAATTCTATTAAACGAATACTGTTCGATTTTGACCACTTTCGAAAAAGTGCGGTCGGACCGTATTCGGGCTGAAAAGACTGTCGGTACATCGAATCTGCCGCAAATCTACGGACATTGGCTGATAGAGGCAGCGCGGTTATTGGTCCATTATTAGGGTCGATGCAGAACCACGAGGATTGATACCGCTCAATCGCCAATCGGTAAATGGAGGCTACAATGTTGGGCTACGGTTTGATAGGAACTCTAGTGATTATCTGTTTGGTCGTTTGGCTCGTACGCGCTCTGTAGGCGGACCAGAAATTTTGCATTGTGGGATGTGCCCTTAGAGCCCCTGCCGAAGGGATCACCTCCTCGCTGAAACACAACGGCAAGCAAGACACACGCACCTGTGGCGTAGCTATACGCGGTCTTAGCCACTAGAGTTCGATCGAGCTTGCTTATGCGGCTTTTGCCGAGCGCATTTGGCTAAGGTAGTCGGCGACAATCCATGCCGCTCCGGCTATCGCCAGATTCTCCGCGTTGCCGGCCCAGCTGATCGGGTTATGACGATCGGCAAAGGGCGCGGGCAGCCACACCAGCAAACCGAAACCCATGATCATCGCCTTAAGTAATCGCGCCGCGAGAAGGGCAAAACGTCCAGAGAGTAAAGCGATGGCTGCGAGCGCGAACGCAACCGTGGTGGTTATCGCCCAGAACATTTGCCCCAGAGGAATCCACTTGGGAACGAAATCGGCGGTTCCAGAAAGATAAAAGAGCTGTTCGAGCGTGAATGAAACCACACAAATTCCAAACGAGAAATACCCGATCCGCGCCACTTTGGCCGAGCGCGCCGGATGGCGCAAATCAAAAGACGCATAAACAATCAGCGCACCCGAGACCAGGGAAAATTGCTCGAAAAAGTTGCCCCAGCGATCGAAAACCAGCGGCTTCTCAATGATCAGCGGCACCCAGAGCAGCGCAAAAACAAGATAGATTGCGCCCAGTGCGATGGCGCCGGCTAGCGCCGTTCTGCGCCCTTGAATCGCCACTCCGCCGAAGATCTCGACGGCCGCGACGATGTAGACGAGAATTTCGCGGTGCGGAACGTTCCCCAGCGCCCGGATCTGCTGCCAAATGTTGAAGTCATGCCACACCAAGGCGAAGACGCCGAAGCCAACGGCCGCCAATCCAAACACGTGACGTCCAAGGTAGAGTCTCATCCCAGCCGGCTTCCACGCGAAGCGCCGTCATCATAACGAGATCGCCTCGAATGTGCAGCATCTTTGCGCGCTGCGATTGGAAACGGCCGCAACTCCATGAAAATAAAGTCCGATGCGTTTTCTGATCGCAGCACCAATGTAGGATTCCCTACTCTCTTTCTGCCTTCGGAGCGCAACTCAAAACGGTTGCTATTCGACCGCTTTAGGGCCAGGTACCTTAGTACCTCCGGTCCATTCCCACGCCCTGTTTCCCTTCGCTACTCTTCCTTGCATCCTTCTCTGCCTGCTTGGGAAAGGCATGGACCTCAAGAAGCTGGCACATCCTCTTGGTGCGCACGCCAGGCCGCTGCAGTGGTCGGGGAACCTGCGTTTGCGGACGAAATTCCTGCTTTCCGTCAGCACGATTATTGCGGGACTGACTTTCGCCACCCTGCTGATCGTGGGTCGCGCCACCGAAGAACAGGTTCTGAAGTCCGTCGAGCAAGACACCCGCAATTCCCAGCTGACTTTCCAGAATTTGCGCGCCGAGCGGCAGATGGAATTGAACCGCAGCGCCGACGTGTTCGCCACGCTTCCCGCCATAAAGGAATTGATGGCTGACGAGAATCCCACCAAAATGCAGGACGCCTCCGAGGAAATTTGGCGGTCGGGCGACGCGCAGCTCTTTGCGCTGGCCGATTGGAAGGGGCAGATTGTCGCTCTGCATACGGTGACGCCGGGGTTCCCGCGCAGCGCCGCGCAGGAAATGATGTCGCACTCGGCGGGACTGGGAGATGCCGGCGGATGGTGGTTCGGCGCGGGGCGACTCTATCAAGTATCGTCGCGCGCGATTCAACTGGGCGGGCCGGCTTCGCAATTGCGCCTGGGCACAGTGGTGGTGGGACGGGAGATTGATTCGAGCGTGGCGAGCGACGTTGCGCGGATTGCATTGTGCCAGGTGGCTTTCCGCTACGGCGACAAACCGGTGGTGAGTTCCCTTTCGACGATGGACGACGGCATGTTTACGAGCGACTTCCGTAGCGCCGTCACGCGCGGAAAAATTCAAATCGCGAACAAGACTTATTTTGCCAGCTCAGTGAATTTGACGCCGGGCACTTCCCCGCCGCTTACGCTGACCGTGTTGAAACCGTACGACGACGCGATGGCTTTCTTGATGCGGTTGAACAATACGTTGATCGCCCTTGGTTTGGGCGCCGTATTCGCCGGCGCGATTCTGGTATTTCTGATTTCGCGCTCGATCACGCATCCACTCGACAATCTGGTGCAGGGCGTTCGCGCGCTGGAACAGGGTAACTACCACTATCCGCTGGGGCCGGGCACGGGCGACGAAGTGTCCGAGGTGACGGCCGCGTTCGATCGCATGCGCGTCACGCTGCAAACGAACGAAGAACAAAATAAGCAGCTCGAAAGCCAACTGCGGCAAGCGCAGAAAATGGAAGCGGTGGGCCGGCTGGCGGGCGGCGTCGCGCACGACTTCAACAATTTGCTTACGGTCATCAAAGGCCACACCGACTTGCTAGAGATGAAGCTGGGAACACTGAGTCCCGCGCAAGCAAGCCTCGCGCAAATGCGCAAGGCCGCGGACCGCGCCACTGCCCTGACGCGTCAATTGCTGGCGTTCAGCCGCATGCAAGTGCTGCAGCCGCGCGTGCTGGATTTGAACGCGTTGATCGCCGACCTGAATAAGATGTTGCCCATGCTGATCGGCGAAGAGATCGAATATTCGTTCCGCCCGGGCGACTCGCTCGCGCGCGTGAAAGCCGATCCTTCGCAGATCGAGCAGATTCTGGTGAACCTTGCGGTGAACGCGCGCGACGCGATGCCCAAGGGCGGCAAGCTCGCGATTAGCACGCGGAACGTTTTGCTCGATGCTGACTATGCGCGCAGCCATCCGCCGACGGTTCCGGGGCGGTACGTCCTTTTGGCCGTGTCAGACACGGGATGCGGCATGGACGACCTGACCAAAGCCAAAATCTTCGAGCCGTTTTTCACTACCAAGGAGCTGGGCAAAGGCACGGGTCTGGGCCTTTCCACCGTGTACGGCGTGGTGAAGCAGAGCGGCGGATATATCTGGGTGGATAGCGCGCCGAACGAAGGCACGCGGTTCGAAATTTTCCTGCCGCAGAGCACCGAAGCTGTGCAATTGCCGTCCGAGATCGAGCCCGCCGCGAAGTATTCGCGGTCCTTCGGCACCGTGCTGCTTGCCGAGGACCAGGACGCGGTGCGCGAGCTGGCCGGAGAGTTTATGCGTTCCAACGGATACAAGGTGATCGAGGGCAAAGACGGTTTGGACGCGCTGGAGAAAGCCGAGCAGGCAGCCGAGACGATTGATGTGTTGGTGACGGACGTGGTGATGCCGCGCATGCGCGGTACCGAACTCGCGCAGCGACTGAAGCGCGTCTATCCCGCCGTGAAGATTGTCTACATGTCCGGCTACCTCGAGCACAACGGCGAAGACGGATTCATCGCCGATTCCGCGCACCTGCAAAAACCCTTCTCGCGCGATTCCCTGCTGAAGAAACTCCGCGAATCCCTGGGCCAAGAAGCGGATCAATCCCTGGCATCTCTATAGTTCAAGCGAAGCGAACAACTCCACCGCAGATTCACCGTTCGATGTTGGCATGAGGTAAACTGTTAACACCTTCCTCCCAGGCGAAAGGGGCGCCGCCGTGCCTGCAGTGAATGACATTATCGCGAAGGACCCGGACGTGCTCGGCGGCACTGCCGTTTTTCGTGGCACGCGCGTCCCGTTCCAGGCCTTGGTGGACAACCTCGAAGGCGGCCAAACGCTGCGACTTTCCCACCGTCATACGCTCGGCAGCGATCGCCGCTCTGGAGTTGGCCAAGTCGCTACTTGTTGACGAACTTGGATGAGAGTTCTGATCGACGAGTGCGTTCCACGCTGGCGTCAAGTCGGCGACCGGAAGCCTGTCTGACTACAAGCGACGGATGGCGCTCGCGATCCGAATCATCGTGATGTGTGCCAACGGGGTCGAGATATGAAGATAGCGGTTGTTGGAGCGACGGGGGCGACGGGGCGCAGAGTGGTGAAGCATGCGCTTGCACGAGGACACTTCGTTACGGCCGTTGCTCGCCATCCGGAGCGACTGTCATCTGCCGACCGGCTGTCCTTCGTCCGAGGAGATGTCCTTTCCCCAGAGGGCCTGACAGGTGCTCTTGACGGCGTGGAGGCCGTCATTAGCTGCATCGGACCAGAAAAGAATCTATCACCAGGAACGCTCATGTCAGTCGGTGTCGCCAGCATTCTCACCGAATGCAAACGTGCGAACGTCCGACGATTCATAATGCAAAGTGGTATCGGCTTGAGCGATGGACACGAGCTCTCCTGTCCCAACCGCTTTGTCGTCCGCGTATCGGGCCGGATATTCACTGCCGCAATTACTGACAAGGCGGTCGCCGAGCGGATGACGCAGAAAATAGACATGGAGTGGGTCATCGTTCGCCGGTCGTATTGGTAGATAAGCCGGCGAAGGGACGCTATACGGCAGGTCCGTCAGCACGAGTCGCGCCACTCGTTCCGCTTTCCTTTGACGATTGCGCCGACTGCCTGCTTCGTGCAGCGACAGATGAACCAAACTGGATCGGAAAAATTGTGAACGTGGGTTCCTGACACCGGAATGATTCTCATGATTCCGGGAGAACGCCTTTCCCTCCAACGCGCAATTTCTTATGACGCTGCGTTTAACTGTCTCCTCGATCCAATTGCCAAAGGTGCGCTAAGGTGCAAGACAAGGAATGGTGTGTCCGTGAACTTGAAGATATGGGAACTCATCAGCATCGTTCTCTCGACTCTGGTCACATGACCGTCCTGATGCCGGCTGCTCTGTTGTCGATGGTTCTGGTTCTGTTCCTCTCTTTCAGTGAGGGACCGAGGACCTTCTATCTGACAATTGCAGGATTCGCCTTGTTCCTCGCCGCCCTGCTGATAACGATCATCGTGGAGGTTCCCATAGTCAAACAGATTGAGACATGGAGGGTCTCAAATCTACCGGGGAACTGGCAGGAGCTTCGCGATCGCTGGCTGGCTTTCCGTGTCATCTGAGTGCTCGCCTCTGTTGCGGGTCTGGTCCTTCTCTTGATCGTAGCAATCTTCTAAATGCGACCGAGAGAGATGGTTCTAGGTCCACGCCATGCCGGCTTGCGGACAGACAGAGTTTCAAAGCCACCGGTTCTTCGACGGCTCTGTCAATTTGTAGTACGAAACCTTAAATCATCGAGGCCCATAAACCTTTTCTGCATCCTCCATCTATGGTGGTCATCCCATATAAGCGTGGCGGCTATCACATTTATTGCCAGTCACATGCACACGGAGATCCGCAGTGAATTCAGCCGGATCAAGCGAATGCATCGCCGATACCAAGGTCTCATCGAATCGCCCGTTGCGTGTGATGTTATTCGCAACACGAGGTGTGGAGTGGAAGAATGAAAGTTGAACTCTTTCATCCCGACTCCGACACAGAACCGCGTCATTGGGTACGGCATGATCAGGCTTTCGCAATGATGTTGGGGCCCGGCTCGATTGAGTGGGGCTCGCGGCGTTCTGCGATGGAGAAGTTCGACTATGCTGCGGGCGATTTGGCATTGTGCGACCGTCATCGGGGAGAGTGGGTTGGACTCATGAACGTATCGCATCTGCAGCTCGGTATTTCCGACGAGGCACTGATGGCCTGCTCTGACGGAGCTTACGGCGAGGTAGAACTGCGCCCTTCGCGCAAGTTTGCGGACCCGCGCCTGAGTGCGATGGTTGCGGCTGTTCATGCAGAGATGGTTGCTGGCTTTCCGAGCGGGCGGCTGTTTCTGGATTCTGTCGAACAGGCCATGGCCATAACGCTGGTCAATGGTCATGCAGTAAGGCACCGTCCTGTGCAGATATACCGCGGCGGACTCGGCTCAGCGCGTTTGCGAAGAATTAAAGAGTTGGTCCGTGCGAAGATGGAAGACGATTTGAGTCTCGAAGACATGGCGCAATCGGTAGGCTTGAGCACAGCTCATTTCGCGCGGATGTTTCGCAAGTCAACCGGCGAGACGCCTCATCAATTTGTTCTGCGCCAGAGGCTTGAGCGCGCTAAGGCGATGTTGCGTGCTCCCGACGCGCGAGTGTT
>Ga0208603_1000142_pt1 | contig 11695 bp, 2 predicted proteins | sample MicForSoSWNC24_M_FD_188001 | JGI IMG/M metagenome (GOLD analysis project Ga0208603, IMG submission 188001) | Forest soil microbial communities from Harvard Forest Long Term Ecological Research site in Petersham, Massachusetts, USA - MetaG HF008... | ecosystem: Environmental > Terrestrial > Soil >... | reverse complement strand
AACGTTGAATGCTCCCGGCACTAGGGCCGCAACACCCGAGGACGAGGAGTTGCTCCCCGCGACCGCTTCTTGCATGCCGAAAAAGACATTGCTGCTGAAAGGCGAAGCGGAGAATGGCGCGCCCACTTGCGGAACGATTGGTCCGAAGTCGACCGAGCCAACGGACGACATCGCAAAACCGTGATCCGGGTCCGTGAGATAGAAAATCAGAACGTTTCCGCCAGGACTCATCGTCCCGCGTCCGCTGGCGGCAATGGACAACGGTCCCGTCAACGCCCTGCCAATCGTCACGGTCCCGTTGTCATTCGTGTCCAGCGTCACGTTGACGGTCGGAGTCGTGCCCGGCGTCACCGTCAAAAGACCGATGCTCGCTGAAGTTCCCGTGGTTCCAGTCGTGCCGGAGAGACTGAAGACGTCCGGGCCCGCCAGGGATGTATTCGAGAATGTGCCTGGATTGAGTTGGCGCTCCGCCGTACCTAGGAGAAGGACGTCAGTGGCCCGCGCATCCAGCGTCATGTGAACAACTTCGTTTGCCGAGATTTGGTACACCACCACGCTCGACGGACTTGTGTTCACCGTCAGCGTAAGCAAGCTGCGGCCGTTGCTGTCCGGAGTTGTGTAGCTCCCAGTGATACTCTTGACACTTCCCACAAAGCCGTTGTCGTTCGTATCGGCGCTGCCGGACGTGACGGCATTTGCAGCATTGAGTGTGGTCAAACCGATTTCCGCCGCGCGATTGCCCCGGGGATCCTGGCCGGTATTGTCGTAAACATAGGTTCCGGCAAATGCAGCGTTGTTGAACGAAGTCGGGTCCTGCAGCCGCAGTGATCCGGCTGCAATCTCGCCACTGCCGGAATTATCTGTGAAGGACGCCATGTCCGCGGTCGTAGCCACGCCATTCAGCACGTTGCCGACCGAGAAAGCAAATATCGCCGGGTTTTGGCCAGCCGGTTGGATGCTCACGACTCCCCGGTTATCGGCCCCAATCACGTACACGCCGGTGGTCGCAACGTTCGGCAAAATCCCGACGCTCCCCGCTCCTGCGGCGTTTATGTCAACCGTACCCCCGGTGATGTTCCCAGTACCGTCGAACGTCAGGCTGCCCACGACACCTTCTTCCAGACCCGTCACTTCATTGAAGCCCCGCAGCAGCATCGCGTACTTGCCCTTCAGCAGTCCCGGCTGAGTGTTGGCCGGCATCGCCGCGATCGTAAGCGAAATCGTGGCGTTGCCAGTCAGTGGAGTAGGACTGCTGGAGTCCATCACGGTGACGCCGAATGTAAACGTGCCCGATGTCTTGGGAGCAATGTTGGAGACGTGGCCTGCGACTGCATTACTCCCAGTCGTAGCCGTCGGGTCCAGCGTGAAGCCCGTGGGCAGAGTTCCGCTCGTGACTGCAAACGAATAAGGCGCCGTGCCGCCCGTGACTGGTATGTCAGCGCCATAAGGCACTGTAACAGCGCCTGCAGGCAGAGTGGTGGAGGGAAAGGTAATGCCGCCGCTCGCGGAATTGATAGTTGTCGAATCTGTCGCCGTCGCGCTCGCCGACCCGCCTCCCGAAACCGTCACTGAGTTCACCTGTGGTGATGTCGCTGTCGTCGACACACTCACCGTCACGGTGATCGCGGGATAGCTTGTCCCCGCCGCCAGCGCGTCGCTTCGCGTGCAACTTGCGGTCGTGCAGATCCAGCCCGTTCCGGTCATATTCGTCACGGTCAATCCTGACGGTGGATTCTCTGCCACCGTCACGGTCCCGCTCGTTGGGCCTCCGCTCGCCGAATTCGAAACGGTAACGGTGTATGTCGCGCCTGTTTGTCCTTGCGTGAAATTCCCAGTATGCGACTTCGTGATGGAAAGCACCGCTGCCGCTCCGCCGCTCACCGTTGTGGTAGTCGTAAAGGAATTGTTCAGAGCGTTCGGATCCGGCGTCGTCGAAGCAACGCTAGCCGTGTTTGTGAGTGTTCCGGACGTCGTGGCGGTCACCACGAGAGTGATTGTCGCTGTTGCAGCGCTGTTCATCGTGCCCAGCGTGCAAGTCACCGTCGTCGTGCCGCTGCAGGTTCCCACGGTGGAAGCAGCAGATACGAAGGTTGCGCCGGTCGGCAGTGCGTCCGTCGTCGTCACAGCGTTCGCAGTCAGCGGTCCGTTGTTGGTCACCGTAATTGTGTAAGTAAGGTGCGCGCCTTGCGTCACAGGACTCGGCGTGGCACTCATGGTCACCGATACATCCGCGCCGCCCGATTGCGGCTGCCCGAACACTGCGATTCCGCCAATTCCCGGCGTGGCCACCGTCGGACCGAAGCCTAGGTTTGTTGGGAATCCAGTTCCGTTCATCACCGCACCGGTCGCGATATTGACGCGAAAGACAGTTCCGCTCAGCTCGTCGTTGGTCCAGAAACTCACGCCGTCCGGGTCGAGGTTCAAGTTTTGGAAAAGTCCGCCGGTACCGACCGTATACATTTTAAGGACTGCCCCGGCCTGGCTCATGCGCACGATCTGATTCCCGTTTGCCACTAATAGAGTCGTGTCCGGCAATTCGCGCAGCGCGTACAACGCCGGCGTGGTCAAAGCCGAATTGGGGACGATGTCCGGATGCTGAAGCTGCTCGCCCAGGTCAAACACCTTCACGGTGTTGCCGCCAAGCGTATACGCGATCGTGTCGCTGGTATCGAGCAACTCCACCCAGAAGGCTGGAACATTCGCCGTGTCGTACGCGGGATAAAATGTTGCGCTGGGACCGCCGGTCGGACCCGCTCCGGGAGAATATTGCAGCACCGTGGGTTGCTGGTCTCCAATGATGAATAATTCGCTGACGATGGGATTCCCGGATGGATCGATCACCAAGGAGTACGCTGAATTGTCCGCCGTCGGGTAGTGTCCAAACGCCGTCGGTCCCGCCGCCTGGTTGGTGAAGACCCCCAGAAAGCCGGTCTGCAAAGCTACATACAGGTTCCCCACCGAATCAAACGTCATTCCCTGTCCGGTCCCCAGCGTGTTGCCGAGCACTTGGACTACTTTGCCCGTCGTCGGATCCAGCACGAAGATCATGCTTCCCAAGTCCAGGAACACCTGCCCCTTGGCAAAGGGCACCTTTGGTCCGCTGAACACAGCCGCAACCGTGGACGTGAACGGCAAGCTCGTGCATTGTGTGGAATTCGTGGCGCTGGCACTGCACGCCCCGAGATATCCCACGAACACAGAGCCGCCCGCGGAGACTGTGGACGTTAGCAATACGCCGCTAGGCGCTGCTGCCTGTGAAAATGTCGCCGAACAGCCCGTCGTTCCGGCGACGCCATTCGTGATCGTGCAACTGATTCCGGCAGGAGTGCTGCTGACCGTTCCGCTTCCGTTGCCCAGGCCGACCACGCTGATCGTGTAGCTGGTCACGCTGGCCGTCGTGAAATTGGCAGTGATCGATTCCGACAACGTGATCGTAAAAGTGCAAACGCCTGTCGTGTCACTCGCGCATGCTGCTGCATCCGGCGCATTCGCCACATTCCAGCCTTGAAATCCAAAGCCTGGGTTCGGCGACGCGAACAGCGTAACCGTCGAACCCGTGGCAAAAGTTCCCGTGCACGAGCTGATTGGACAAAGAATCGTCGAATCGGTGCTGATAACGTTTCCGCCTCCCGCTGGGTTGATCGCAGCGGTCAATGTCGCGGGCGGGGTTACCTTACCGCTAAGCGAGAAGGGAGGGATTGGGTTCGCTGCATCATTCGTTGTAACAGTAAGGGTGCCGCTAAGGGTCCCAGAGACGCCGACTGGAGGATTGAAATTGACGACAAGCTCGCCCGTGCTCCCCGGCGACACCTGGAAAACATAAGTCCCACCTGGCCCGTTCGAAGCCGGCAACACAAATGCCGAGCTTCCGGTGACCTTGACGCTTAAAAGCAAATCGTCAAGCCCGGTATTCGTAAAGGAGATCAGTTGCGATGAAGTATTGCTGCTTCCCGCGAGCGCGGGTCCAAACGTTGTGAACGATCCCGACTCCACCGTCACCGGCGCCAAATTCACTCGCCGGATTCGATTGCTGCCGGAATCGGCGATAAAGAGATCATCGGTCGGGCTCGCCGTGTTGAAAATTGCCAGTCCATAATTCCCGAGTAGAGCGGACGTCGAAGGTCCGCCATCGCCTGAAAACCCACCATCCAGATTGTTCACGTCGCCCGCAACCGTGGTAACTGTTCCGTCGCCCGCATCAATACGCCGGACCACGTTGTCGGATCCTCCCCCGACATACAAGTTGCCCCGGTTATCAATCGCAAGCTGCGATGGCCCTTCCATGCTCGCGCTGGTGGCCAGCCCACCATCCCCGCCGAATGTGGGCAATCCATTGAACGCAAACGTCGAGATTTGGTTCGTCTCGGTGTTCACTTCGCGGATCACATTGTCTCCTGCGTCGGCGATGTACACCACGTTGATGCCGGCCAAGTTAAAAGTGGCGAGTCCTATCGGAGAATTTAGCTTCGCCGACGTAGGGCTACCGTTGTCGCCGCAGTTCGTCGGAGAAGAAGTGCAAGCCTGTCCGGGCGTACCCGCAAACGTGCTGATCGTTCCAGCTGTATTCACGATACGGACCGTACTGAGTCCGGCATCACCGATGTAAACATTTCCGGTCGAATCGACGGCCACGGCGAAGGGATTGAGCAGGCTCGCTTTTGTTGCTGCTAGGCCGTCGCCGCATGCCGGCGTCGTGTTCGGATTTCCGGCCTTCCCGCACCTCACCCCGTTCCCGGCAATCGTAGCGATATCCCCCGCTGGGATCGAAACGCCCGCCACGGTAATCGCCGTCGTTTGCCTGTTGACGACGCGAACCACCTCGGCGGAGTAGTCCAGGATGTAGAAATTGCCCGACGAATCCGTCGCGACGCCGTCCGGAAATACGAAACGCGCTTGCGTCGCCGGTCCACCGTCGCCGTTGTTCGCGGCACCGCACGTGGGGCCGATGCAATCTATGGTGGCTCCGCCAAATCCGTCGCCGGCAACTGTGCTCAGATTTTTTGTCGTGGCGCTTAGTTCGCGCAGCCTTACTCCGTTTGACTCCAGAGCGTACACATTTTCGCTGCTGTCCACGGCCACGTATTGCGACAGGCCCAGGATTCCGCTCGTCCCGGCTGCACCGTCTCCGCCCGTCCCACCGCCGGCGAGAGCCGTAATCGTACCGGCGCTGCTGATCACTCGCACGCGCTGGTTGTCCGTGTCCGCAACAACGATGTTGCCAAGCGAATCGAAAAATACTCCTTGGGGAAAATTAAACTCGGCAGCTGTGGCGGCCGTCCCGTCGCCGCAAGCCGGTTCCTGCGCGTTCGTGCAGATCAGGCCGATTCCTGCAACCGTAGAGATGACACCCGTTGATGCTGTGACCTTCCGGATCTTCGGGTCACCTGCGTCTGCGATGTACAGGTTGCCGCTGCCATCGGTTGTCAGTCCGGCCGGCAGCAAGAGCGTCGCCGACGTTGCCGCACCGCCGTCTCCGTTTGGTTGTCCTGGAATGGCGGATGTTCCCAGCGTCCCGGCGTAAGTGGAAATCGCCAGGCTCGGCGTTATTTTGCAAACAATCTGAAGATTTTGATCGGAAACAAACACATTTCCGTTCGCATCCACTGCAATGCCTGTCGGATTTGCGAATCCTGCGCCATTGGAAGGGCTGCATCCGGCGGCGGGTCCTCCTCCTGCAATCGTGTTGATGTCTCCGGTGGCGGCGGCCACTTCGCGAATCGCCCCATTGTTCGTGTCGGCGATAAATAAGTTGCCGTTCGCATCCACCGCAACGCTGTGCGGACCGTTCAGCCGTGCATTCGTCGCCGGTCCTTTGTCGCCGCCAAAATTTCCGTTAAACGGGTCCTCGCTTCCTGCGACGGTCGTGATGATGTGCGTCGTTCCATCCACGCGGCGGATCCTCTCGTTGTACATGTCCGCGATGAACAGATTCCCGTTCGCGTCAATCGCGAGCCCTTCTGGAGCTGCCAGTTGCGCTGCCGTCGCCGCTCCGCCATCGCCTGAGAACCCTGCAATCCCGTTCCCTGCGTACGCGCTTAAGGTCCCTCCCGTGGTCACCTTGAAAACCACGCTGAAAGTCGGGACCGAGATGTAAGTATTCCCCGCCGTGTCGCGCACCGCGGCATAGGGTTGTGGCAAATATGCGCTCGTCGCAACGGTCGGCTCCGCTCCTCCGCCCGCCACCGTGTTGATCTGATTCACCGTTTGCCCGGCAACACTCAAGGCGCAGGCTAAAATCACAAACGTCAGGCTGGCAATCCGTCGCATCTTGACACTCCTGAAAGGTTGGCCCTTGGCGCTCTTGGGCACGGGTCGGGCGCAGAGAATCACAGCTGGGTGCAAATCCTCACCTCGGTTACTAAGGTGGCGAAAGGTGCAAAACTTTGCGCACTTTCGCCATCCCCCGCTCAGTAAATGGATTCGTTCGTTATGCCGGTGCCCTAGATAGGGCCTATGGCGTAGTAGTTAGCAAACCAGCGGCCAGACACGCAGAAGTCACTACCGGCAGGGTCCATGACCGCGAACAGTCCACGCTCTCTCCACATCAAAGTGTGCGATTAAGTCTGTAGGGAGCCGAAAATCCACCGCGAAATGCCGGGATTCTGTACTCCGAACCCGCATAAGTCAAGGGTCATTGCCTCGAAGACCCAGCGGGAGCCCCGCCGAAATTCTGAACATTCCTTCGATGGCTACAAGCCCCTTGGAGTGCAGCGGCTGCCGTTTTGCGGAGCGACTTCTCCGCGCAAATCTTTCAGCGCGTCCCTCTCAGGGAGAGGCGTGGTCAAGCGCACAAATAATTAGCGATCACGCTCACAGTGGCATTGTCCCTGTCGCGCAGCGCTTTCGTCTCCCTGATGGAAGGTATTCGTCTTTCTTCTTGACAACTGAAACGCATCTCGTAATATGGCACGCGTGCCACAAAGTAAGACAGTCGACTCTCCCTATCGAGTCCAAGTTCTTGACCGCGCCTTAGCGGCGTTAACAATTTTGGCGAACCGCTCGAGCGATTGCGGTCTCGCCGAATTGTGCACCGCGTTGAAGCTGCATAAGAGCACCGTGCATCGGCTCATGATGGTTTTGGAGCAGCACCGGCTGGTCGTCAAGAATCCGGAAACCGGCCGCTATCGCCTCGGCTTGAAGCTCTTCGAATTGGGATCGAAAGCGATCGAAGGTCTCGATCTCCGCGGCCGCGCGCGGCCTTATCTCGATCGTCTGCAGGAGAAATTCGGGGAGACCGTCTTTTTCTGCATTCTCGACGAAGGTCAGGTTTTCTACGTGGAGAAGGTTGAATCGAAAGCCAGCGTACGCACGGCCTGCACGGTGGGGAGCCGCGCTCCCGCGTATTGCACCGCAGTAGGGAAGGCCATGCTCGCGGAACTTCCGGAGCCGGAAGTCACCGCGATCGTCCGCCGCTGGGGCCTGAAGCCGGTCACCGCGAAAACGATCACGAGCGCCACTGCGCTAAAGACCGAACTAAAAGCCGTCCGCGCGCGGGGCTACGCCATTGATGATGAAGAGAAGGAAGAAGGCTTGCGCTGCGTCGGCACAGCGGTACGTTCTCATTCCGGAATGCCCGTCGCAGCCATGAGCATCTCGGGGCCCGCATTTCGAATGACGCGTGAAAGAGTGCCTGAAGTCGGCCGTGCGCTCACGCAAGCGGCCAGCGAACTTTCAGCGGAATTGGGATATCAAGCCGTAGCCGCAGAATTGGCACGCGGCGCAGCCGATTAACGTTTCAGGAAAGGCAGTACCCGGCGCAAGCCGTTTTTTTTAGCGCCGGTAAGTAACTGAGATGTCATCTCACAATGTGAGACAGACAAGCAAGTTTTGTGATCCACCCCGGGGTGGCGGGACCGCAAATGGGGGACGGCAAACTCTCATCTTCACCGCAAGCGGTAGAGACAGGAGGCGTGACATGCGACGCAGACTTTTGCTTGGGGTAGTGATCGCTCTTTTGGGATTTATGATTTCCGGTAACTTGCTTGCGCAAGTAACGACCACCACTCTTTTCGGCAGAGTCACAGACGCCACCGGCAGCCCGTTAGTGGGCGCCAGCGTCAAAGCGACGAACAAAGATACGAATTTGACTCGCACAACGCAGAGCGGTCCAGACGGCGAGTACCGCATCGAGCTGCTGCCCGTCGGTGATTATTCCTTGGAGGTGACCGTCTCGGGTTTCAAAAAATTCGTGCGCTCCGGCATTGTGCTCGAGATAAACGTGCCCGCTCGCGCGGACGCCGCAATGGAGATTGGAGAACTCAGCCAAACGGTCACGGTGACGGGCGGTGCGCCGCTGGTTAATACCACCAGCGCCGAAGTGGGGCGCACAGTCGAGAACGCCGAGGTGGTCAACCTGCCTCTGGTGAATCGCAACGTCTACCAATTGCTGACTCTCACGCCGGGCGTGCAATACAACAGCACCCAATTCGGCCAGCCCAGTATCGTCCTCGGATATCCCGAACAGCGCACGCTCATCAACGGCGGCGTGGACGGAGGTGCGGGATCAGTCAGCTACTATCTCGATGGCGGAATCAACATGACCGGGCTGCGCAATACCGGCAACATCCTGCCAAATCCGGACGCCATCCAGGAATTTCGCGTCGAGACCAACAACTACGATGCCGAGTACGGAAAAATGTCCGGCGGCGTCATCAACGTCATCACCAAGTCCGGCACCAACGATTTTCACGGTTCGCTGTTTGAGTTCACTCGCAACAACGACCTAAACGCCAATTTCTGGGGCTCGAAACTGCCGCAACCTCCCGGCCAGCGCAATCAATTTGGCGGGACGGTGGGCGGTCCGATTATCAAGGACAAAACATTTTTCTTCTTCTCGTACGAGGGGTTGCGCCAACTGAATAATCAGTTTCTAACAGGCGCAACGGTCCCCACTACGGCCGAGGCGCAGGGCATTTTCCCGAGCGCTTTGCCAAGCCAATACACCTGCACCGGCCATCCGAACCAGCTCTGCCCGGCGCTACTCGATCCCGTCGCAAAGGAACTCGTCAATGCATCGGGTTCTACGCAACCGTTCCCGACAATCCCAGCTCCCAATTCCGGCGCGTCCGGCTGGCAGGGCACGGTTCGCGCGCCGTTCAACGCGGACGATTTTCTGGTGAAAGTGGACCATAATCTCACCAGCAACCAGCTACTGGGAGTGAGCTACTTTGAAACCAGCGGAAACAGCAGCACTCCTCCGCTCAATTCCACAACCCTACAGCCAAGCGGCAACGTTCCCTGGGATATTCAGCAATACAATTGGCGCCAGCAAAATCTAAATCTCAGCGACACCTGGACAGCCAGCCCGAAATTCGTGAACCAGGTATGGTTCACCTACACTCGGAATTTCGGCGGCCGCTTGAATTTGCCCGCGACATCTCTTGGCGATCTCGGCTCGGACTTTTCCATTCAGGGACCGAAGTCGCTCCCGCAAATCACAGTGACGGGCTTCTTCACCGGCGCAAGCGCCATCGCCGGCCCGGTGGCAGGCACTAATTTCTATTCTCTTCGCGACGTCGCCACCTACAACCACGGCCGCCACTCCATCGCCTTCGGCGTCGAAGAGTCACTCGACAAAGACATCCAGCAAACGTTGTTGAACAACTACGGCGTCTTCGGTTTCAACAGCACGAAAGTTACGGACTCGGTGACCAGCGCGTCCGTCACCGTCCCGGCTCTCGCGAATTTCGAACTTGGTCTTCCGACCTCCATATCGCAAGACGTGCCGGTCACCGGCTACACCAACAGTTGGACGACTGGCCTTTTCGTGCAGGATAATTTCCGCATCCTCCCGCGCTTCACGCTCAATCTGGGTTTACGCTGGGATATTCAGACTCCGCCCACCGATCCTCAAAACCGCGGATCAAGTTTCGAGCAAGGCTGCACCACAACGTGCACGGAATCCACCGTGATTCCTACAGCGCCGCCGGGCGCTCTTTTCGTCGGCGATCCGGGAATCACGCGCGGCATCGTCCCGGTTCGCTGGCATCACATTTCGCCAAGAATAGGATTTGCCTGGGATCCGTTCGGCGACGGCAAGACTTCGATACGCGCTGCCGCAGGAGTGTTCTACAGCAGCGTTTCAGGCAATGAATGGAACACCACCACGAATTTCGAACCATTCGCCATTCGTTATACGCTCACAAACGTAACCTCGAGCTTGGCCGGTTCGGGCGCCACCGCCACGCCCACTGGTGCGACTCTTTCTTGCCCTTACATCAATCTGGCATCGAGCTTTGGCTCGCCGGTAACTTGCCCGGCCGGCTCGAGCGGCAGTGGCCTCGCGGGCATCAATCCATTTCCGTACGTCTACAATCCGGCGAGTCCGGCGTTTCTAACTCCCGGAGGATCGTTCTTCGGATTCGCGAAAAATTTCCAGTGGCCCTACACCTACCAACTCAATTTTTCCGTGCAGCGGCAAATTACCCGGGACTTCAGCGTGTCGGCAGCCTACGTCGGAACGCTGAGTCACGATTTGCCCTTTGCCCAGGACATCAATTTTCCAACTCTCACCGCGAACGCCACCAGCGCGAGTTCCAGCATCGTGGCCCGCCGGCCGATAGACAATCCCACGCCGGGCACCACGAAAAGCCCGTTCGGGACTGTTTTGCTGGCGCAATCGCACCAAACCGCGTCATACAACGGACTCCAAGTGACGGCACAAAAAAGAATGTCGCAAGGATTTCTGGTGTACGCGTTTTATACCTTCAGCAAAACGTTCGATAGCGTGCAGCTGGACAACAACACCACGCAGGGCGGCGCGCAAAACTTCGACAATCTAGGCGAAGAAAGAGGGCCGGCGGATTTCGACATTCGACATGTCTTCGTCGCCTCGGCGGTGTGGCAGTTGAACTACTACAAAGGAGAGAGTTCCTTCGCACGCGGACTCTTGAACGGCTGGTCCATCTCTCCGATCATCAACCTACACAGCGGCCTGCCGTTCACTGTTCTCAACGGCGCGGACGCCAACCTGAGCGGCAATAGCGCCTCAGAACGTGCGGAGCTCGTGCCGGGCGTGAATCCCGTACTCGATCCTCATCGCTCGCGCTCCGCGACGGCAGCCGAATGGTTTAACACCGCGGCCTTTTCGCAGAATTGCGCGAAGACCACGATCACCTCGACCTGCGTTCCAATTGACGGCAACTCGGGTCGCAATATGCTGCGCGGTCCCGGCTTCAAAGACGTGGACTTGGCGATCTTTCGCGACTTCACGTTCAAGGAACGCTACGCCCTCCAGGCGCGTCTAGAGTCTTTGAACGTTTTCAACATGGTGAGCTTGAACAATCCGACCGGAAATGGCGCCACGGCCGGCTCAACCACGTTCGGTGTATTAACCAGTGCCGCGCAAATGCGCCAGCTGCAGTTCGGACTTCGCTTCACGTTCTGAGTTTGGCGGAGACGCGGTTTTTACGTCGCTACAGGAAGCACCCATTGCAAACGGCTCGGCAGGCGGATGACGCGCTGGTTCATTTGCCGCAAGACGCCGTAAACTAAAAAGGTGAAAGACGTCCACCCCGGAGGAATTGCGCGATGAGCACGCAAGGGCAAGCCCCCTTTGAGAAAATGGTTTTTCGCAAGACCAACACCCAGCTTGGCCGGCACATATCGGTTTCGCCCGCCAATAGCACAATGCGGCATCTCGCCTACGGGCGAATCATCCTGAACGCTTCGGTACCGCAGGTAGCGTTTTCGAGTG